>Ga0102590_1000541_pt1 | contig 81442 bp, 60 predicted proteins | sample AraplaMF_Col_mMF_FD_76859 | JGI IMG/M metagenome (GOLD analysis project Ga0102590, IMG submission 76859) | Arabidopsis root microbial communities from the University of North Carolina, USA - plate scrape MF_Col_mMF | ecosystem: Host-associated > Plants > Roots > Endosphere | place: USA... | reverse complement strand
CGTCGCGATCCGGCCCCTCAATCCGGATGGTCAATACGGCATCTTCTTCGCTGCTCACCAGATTGCGACTATCGACTTGACCAACAACAAATGTGTCGGTGATGTCTCCGAACAGGTGTCGGCCATGTCCCCGGGCTGAACACTTGACCCGCGGGTCCATGACCCTGCTTCGACAGCGGAAGTCTTACGTAGGACTGCCTTCAACTGCGCCCGCTCATGGATCGCCGGGTCAAGCCCGGCGATGACACCGCCGTTGCGGCCCGCGAAGCGAGTTAGCTGGGAGCTGATCTACCCGACGATTTCGGGCCCGCGGGGGCCGATCGGCCCGCTCAAACCGCCGGTTTCGGCCCGATATAGTTCGAGGCGGGGCGGATCATCCGGCCGGTCTTCTGCTGCTCCATCGCATTGGCGAGCCAGCCCGGACAGCGCGCGATCGAGAACACCTGGGTGAAGGCGTCGCGCGGCACGCCGACCGCGTCGAGCAGCAGCGCCGCGTTCATCTCGATGTTGGATTGCAGCGAGCGGCCGGGCTTATGCCGGGCCAGCGCCGCGAGCGCGCTGCGCTCGACCTCGGCCGCGAAGGCGAGCCGGCCTGCGTCGGTGTCGAGGGTCGCGACCGCGGCACGCAGCACGTCGGCGCGCGGGTCGCGGATGCGGAACACGCGGTGGCCGAAGCCCATCAGGCGGCCGCCACCTTTAAGCTTGTTCTCGATCCAGCCGTCGATGTCGCCGGAGGCCTTGATGTCGTCCAGCATGTCGAGCACGGGGCCCGGCGCGCCGCCATGGAGCGGTCCGGTGAAGGCGCAGTAGCCGCTGACCACCGCGGAGACCAGCGAGGCCCGCGTCGAGACCGTCACGCGGGCCGCGAAGCTCGAATTGCCGAGGCCGTTTTCGCACACGGTCGTGAGGTAGGTGTCGAGCGCGCGCACTTCGTTCGTGCCGGCCGGCTTGCCGTGCAGCATGCGGAGGATGTCGGCCGCGGTGGTGAGCGCAGGATCGGGCGCGACCGGCGGCTCGCCGTTCCGCGTCCGGATCAGCGCCGCGGTCGCAACCGTCAGGGCCGCATGGATGTCGGCGGGCTTGCTGTCCTCCGGCAATGCTGCGAGCGCGATGCGCACGCCTTCGAGCAGCGGCCGCTTGGAAGCCGCGCCGATCCAGTCGTTCATCGTCGCGAAGGCGCGCTTACGGCTTTCGCCGAACGCGCGCCAGACCCCCTCGCGCGTCAGCTTCTCGCCGGCGAAGCCGTCCCAGATGATCGCAACCGTGCCCTCGAAGCCGTGATGGGCGACGAGATCGTCGATGGTGTGGCCGCGCACCCAGATGGTGCCGCTGTTGCCGTCGGTGTGGCTCAGCACGGTGTCGGCGGCGACGATGCCTTCCAGCCCGCTGTTGTTGGTCATCGCGATCACCGCGCCAGCAACGCCGCAAGCGCCAGCACCAGCCAGCTTGCGATCAGGATCATGCCGCCGGTCGGCGCAGCCATCGGGAACAGCCGCGATCCGATGTAAGCGCGCGACGCGACATCGCCGGCGAACAGTGCGGCGCCGACAATGAAACCGCACAGCGCGATGAGACCAGTTGTTCGCGACAGCACGGTCTGGTGGAGCAATGCCACACCACCAATCACAGTTGCGGCATGTATTAAGAGCAGATAGCCGGCGCTATCGAGGCCCGCGCCTTGTGCGCCATGGGCCGAAGCTGCCGTAAGTACAATTCCGGATGCTCCCATGAGACAAGCGAAGAGCAGCAATGCACTCGACATGATGACCTCGTTATTCGTTATTCCAGCGGAACACTCGCAGTTTGCGATGTCATTTGTCGCAAGTTTTGCACCTGTCAGGTTCTCACTGACGTGCAGTCGTAAAAACTTCAGCTAAGCTTTTTGTGCGTGATCGGAGAGCCGATTACGGCACAATCCATCCCGAATTGCTTCTTGGGGCCCTGGCGTCGCCCATTCCGCCGGGGCCCTTTTTTCTTTGCAGTTCGTTGGTCTTCTTGGCCCACTCAGCTTCGTTCGTTTTTCAGCCGCGCGATTGCCGCGCGAAGCTCGGGCATTCCTGCGCCGGATCGCGACGAGGTCGGCAGCACATTGGGAAACGCCGCGGGACGTTTCTTCAGTGCGGCTTCGACGGCGGCGATTCGCTCCGTGAGCTCCGCGGCTTTGACCTGGTCGGCTTTGGTCAGCACGATCTGATGGCTGACGGCGGCTTCGCTCAACGCATCGAGCGGCGGCGTGTCCGCATCCTTCAGGCCGTGCCGCGCATCGATCAGCACATAGACGCGGGCGAGGTTGGTGCGGCCGCGCAGGTACTCGTGGATCATCCGGGTCCAGGCGCGCACCTTGTCCTTCGGTGCCGCGGCGAAGCCGTAGCCCGGCATGTCGACCAGCGTCAGCATCGGGTCGCCGGCAAAGAAGATCAGCTCCTGGGTGCGGCCTGGCGTGTGCGAGGTGCGGGCCAGCGCGTTGCGGCCCGTCAGCGCGTTGATCAGGCTCGACTTGCCGACGTTGGATCGGCCCGCGAAGGCGATCTCGACGCCGCGCGGCTTCGGCAGCGATTCGACCGAGCCGGCCGCGGTCGAGAAGCGCCATTCCTGCGCGAACAGCAGGCGGCCAGCCTCGCGCTCGGCGGCAGAGTAGCCAGTCGAAAAATCGGGTGCTGTGCTCACGGTGTTTAAGCTAGGGTTCCGGTCTCAGATTGTCATCCAACACGAGGCGTATTCTATGCCGGTTTCCATGTACACGGTGTCCATCCCGGTTTTCATGCAGCATCTGAACGGCCTGTCCGGGGTGCTCGACAAGGCGGCCGCCTGGGCCGCGGCCCGCAAGGTCAGCGAGGCGGATTTGCTCAATATGCGGCTGTCGCCGGACATGTTCCCGCTGGTGCGCCAGGTCCGTGCCGCGACCGATCATGCCGCGAACGCTGCGGCCCGGCTGTCCGGCAAGGAGCTGCTGAAGTTCGCCAATGACGAGACGACCATTGCCCAGCTCAAGGACCGCGTCGCCAAGGTCATCGACTTCCTCAAGACCGTGAAGGCCTCCGAGATCGACGGCACCGAGGGCAAGGACATCAAGATCACCTTCCCGAACGGCAATGTCCGCGAGTTCACCGGGCAGAGCCTCTTGCTCGGCAACAGCCTGCCGAACTTCTACTTCCACGCCACCACGGCCTACGACATCATCCGCCAGTGCGGCGTCGAGATCGGCAAGCGCGATTTCATGGGCTCTCCGCCGGCGTAAGCTCGCACACACCGCTCTATCCCCGCCTCATCCTGAGGAGCATCGCGAAGCGATGCATCTCGAAGGACGGGGCGGCCCGATGGTTCGAGACGCGTTGCTTTGCAACGCTCCTCACCATGAGGCCGGGAGAGGGCAGTAGCCACTGAAAAGAAAAATGGCCGGGCAGAGCCCGGCCATTTTGCTGAGACGTCGATTGGACGTCGCGCGCTACTTCTTGTTGTCGTTGTCGCCGTCTTTCTTCTTAACAAAAAGCGACTTGAGGTTGTCCCACAGCTCGATCTTCGCGCCGTTGCGATGCATGATGAACGACTGCTGCGCGACCGACAGCGTGTTGTTCCAGGCCCAGTAGATCACGAGACCGGCCGAGAACGACGCCAGCATGAACGTGAAGATCAGCGGCATCCAGTCGAAGATCATCTTCTGCGTCGGGTCCGGCGGCGACGGGTTGAGCTTCATCTGGAAGAACATCGTGACGCCCATGATCAGCGGCCAGACGCCGATGTGCAGGAAGTGGCCGAACACCGGCAAGAGCGTCGGGTCGAACGGCAGCAATCCGAACAGGTTGAACAGGTTGGTCGGGTCGGGCGCCGAGAGGTCGTGGATCCAGCCGTAGAACGGCGCGTGCCGCATCTCGATCGAGATGAACAGCACCTTGTAGAGCGCGAAGAACACCGGCACCTGGACCAGGATCGGCAGGCAGCCCGCCAGCGGGTTGATCTGCTCTTTCTTGTAGAGCTCCATCAGCGCCTGCTGCTGCTTCATCTTGTCGTCGGCATAGCGCTCGCGGATATTGGCCATCTCCGGCTGCACCGCCTTCATCTTGGCCATCGAGGCGTAGGATTTGTTGGCGAGCGGCAGGAACACGATCTTGATGAACAGCGTGATCAGGATAATCGCGATGCCGAAGTTGCCGACGTGGCGGTACAGCCAGTCGATCGACATGAACATCGGCTTGGTGATGAAGTAGAAGTAGCCCCAGTCGATCAGCAGGTCGAAGCGATCGAGGCCGAGTTGCTTGTTGTAGCCGCCTTCGCCGAAGGGGCCGAAATTGATCCCGACGATGGCGGCCTCCTTGGCGCCGGCGAACAGCCGCGAGGTGTTCGACGCGGTCGCGCCCGGCGCGACCGTGACGGCGTCGCCGAGATAGTCGGTCTGGTAGGTCTTCTGCGTGCCGGCAGACTCGAACGAATACTTGGCCTGGATGGTCGCCTTCGGGTCGGGCAGCAGCGTCGCCGCCCAATACTTGTCGGTGATGCCGATCCAGGCGCCGGTTGCCTTGAACGAGACGTTCTTCTTGTCCTCGATCTGCTTGTAGGTGAACTCCTGCAGGCCCTGGTCGCCCATCACGCCGATCAGGCCTTCGTGCAGGATGTAGTAGCCGAGCGTCTCCGGCGTGCCGTGGCGGCGGATGAGCCCATAAGGATAGAGCGTGACAGCGGCGCTGCCTTTGTTGATCACCTGGCTCTCGACCGAGAGCAGGTACTGATCGTCGATCGAGATGATGCGGCGGAATTCCAGGCCTTCGCCGTTGTCCCAGGAGAGCGTCACCGGCTTGCCGGCGTCGAGCTTGCCCGGGCTGGTCTGCGTCCACACCGTGTTGCGGTCCGGCACCTTCACGGGCGCGCCCGATCCGGTAACCCAGCCGAACTCGGCATAGAACGGGTGCGGGCTGCCGGCCGGCGAAAGCAGCACGATCGGCGGCGACTTCGGATCGACCGTCTCGCGATACTGCGTCAGCGTCAGGTCATCGATCGCCGCGCCCTTGAGCGCGATCGAGCCCGCCACCTTCGGCGCCTCGATGCTGATGCGGGGGCCTGCCGCGATCACCGCCTCACGGGTCAGCTGCGCGCCGGGCGTCGGCGCGCCACCCTGGCCGGGAAGCTGCGGCTGCGCGGCAGTTTGGCCCGGCGCGGCCTCACCCGGTGCCGGCGTCGACTGGGCCGGCGCCTGTTGCTGCTGTTGTTGCTGCGCCTTGAGCTGCGCCTCCTGGCGCTGCTTCTCCATCTGCGGCAGGCCGACGAAATATTGCCAGCCGATCAGGACGACCGCGGACAGCACAATGGCGAGAAGGGTATTCTTTTGGTCGGTCATATCCGGCTCTATTTCGCCCCCCGATGTGGGGTGGTGTTCGGGCTGCCGCCAGCATTTACGCTTTGGCTGTTGCGGTCGGGCCGTGACGCGTGGACGCGGCGGAGCGCGCGGCCGAAGTCCTCGGCCAGGCGGTCGAACGTCATACCGAGCGCCGCAGTCCGCCCGATCAGCACGTAATCAAAGCCGCGCCGCATTCCTTCGGGCGGCGCCAGGCGGACCACCTCGCGCAAACGCCGGCGCACCCGGTTCCGCTCGACCGAGTTGCCGACCTTCTTGGAGCAGGTGAAACCCACGCGCACCGGTCCGTCCTCGTGGCGATCCCGGGCCTGGAGCACAAAGCCGCCGGCCGGGGCCCTGGCGCCGGTGGCGGCAGCCAGGAAATCAGCGCGTTGCTTGAGCCGCTGCATCGCCGGCGGGGAGGCCCGCGCCGGTATCAGGCGCTGAGCCGCTTGCGTCCGCGCGCACGACGGGCGGCCAGAACCTTGCGGCCACCCGTGGTCTTCAGGCGGGCGCGAAATCCATGACGGCGCTTGCGCACCAGCTTGCTGGGTTGATAGGTCCGCTTCACTTGTCGAATCTCCGGTTCGCCCCTCAAAGGGGCGGTATCGCCGTCAAGGCCGCGCTTATAAGGACGCCGGGCAGGGGCGTCAAATAGAGACGACTCTGGGTTGGCAAGGCCCGCGATTTACCTCAAATATCAGGCACATGTCAGGTTCATCGGGGGGCGCCCGAACCGGGCCAAACGATTTCCAGACCTTATGTTCCATGACCTTATATCGTTTCCGACACGAGGATATTGATGGCTGAGGAGCTGAAAGCCGAGCTTTGCGTGATCGGCGCAGGCGCCGCGGGGCTTGCGGTGGCGGGGGCCGCTGCGGCGCTGGGCGTGCCGGTGGTCCTGATCGAGAAGGGCCGCATGGGCGGCGAGGCCCTCAACACCGGATGCGTGCCGTCCAAGGCGATGCTCGCTGCAGGCCGCCGTGCCGAGGCGTTCCGGGCGAGCGGCGCGTTCGGCGTCGAGCCGGCCAAGCCTGCGATCGCGTTCGACGAGGTTAACGACCACGTCCACCGGATCATCAACACGGTCGGGGCGAACGCCTCCCGGGAGCGGCTGGGCGCCCTGCATGTCCGCGTCATCGAGGGCGAGGCGCGCTTTCTCGACGGCCGCACGGTCGCGGTCGGGAAGGGTGAGGACGTCCAGTACGAGGTGACGGCCCGCCGCTTCGTCATCGCCACCGGCTCCAAGCCCCGGGTGCCGGAAATCTCCGGCATGGACCAGTGTCCTTATTTCACCAGCGAGACCGTCTTCGAGGCCCGCGAGCGGCCGAAGCACCTGATCGTCATCGGCGCGGGGCCCACCGGCCTCGAGCTGGCGCAAGCGTTCCGCAGGCTCGGCTCCGAGGTGACGGTGCTGGAGCTGGACAAGCCGCTCGCCGGGGAAGACCCCGAATGCGCCGCGATCGTGCTCGACGCGCTGGAGCGCGAGGGCATCACCATCCGCAGCGGCGTCAAGGTCGAGCGGGTGCGCACGCTCCGCCAGCGCATGGAGGTGGTGCTCGCCGGCGACACCGAGGAGACCATCCAGGGCACCGACCTGCTGATCACCGTCGGCCGCCAGCCCAACGTGGCGGGCCTCGACCTCGACGCTGCCCGCGTCAAGCACGGCCCGTCCGGCATCGTGGTGAACAAACGGTTTGCCACCAGCAACCGCCGCATCTTCGCGATCGGCGACGTCACCGGGCTGCCGCACTCCACCCATTCGGCGCAGCACCAGGCCGCGCTGCTGATCCGGCACATCCTGTTCGCGCTGCCGGTCACCCTGCGGGCGGACGAGATTCCGCGCGTCACCTTCACCGAGCCGGAGCTTGCTCATGTCGGCCTGACCGATGACCGGGCCCGGGAGGTCCACGGCGCGGTGCGGCTGCTCCGCTGGCCCTATCTCGACAACGACCGTGCCCAGGCCGAGCGCGAGACCCGCGGCCATATCAAGGTGGTGACCGACACCAAGGGGCTGATTCTGGGCGTGACCATCGTCGGGGCGGCAGCGTCCGAGCAGATCAACACCTGGACGCTGGCCATCAACCATGCGCTCAACATTCGCGCCATGGCCGATTTGGTAGTACCCTACCCGACCTATATGGAGGTCGGTAAACGCGCGGCCATCTCCTTCTTCGCGCCCAAATTGTCGACTTCCTGGGTGCGGCGCCTGTCGGGATTCTTGAGGCGCCTGAGGTAAGTCCGGCCAAGGGTCCCAAGGGTCGTCCATTGGATCGTTCATGACCAAGCACGAACCGGTTCCGATGGGGGCATCCCCCGCCCCGGGACCGGAGATCGAAGGGGATCAGCCGCAGGAGCGGACGAGGCCTGGCCGGGTGAGGCTCGGCCTCTCCGGCAAGCTCCTGATGTTGACGATTCTGTTCGTGATGCTGGCCGAAGTGCTGATCTATGTGCCTTCGATCGCGAGCTTCCGGCTGAACTGGCTGAACGACCGCCTCGCCGCCGCCCACACCGCGGCGCTGGTGCTCGATGCAGCGCCGAGCGGCATGGTGCCCGAGACGCTGGCGCGGCAGATCCTCAACAGCGTCGGCGCGCATGCGGTGGCCATGAAGATGGGCAAGCAGCGGCGCCTGCTCGCGGTCTCCGACATCCCGACCGCAGTCCACGATGAGATCGACATGCGCGACATGCCGTGGCATCGCGCCATCGTCGATGCGTTCCGGACGCTGCTATGCGGCGACGACGACGCCATGCGCGTGGTCGGCCCGGCGCCGATGGGCGGCGACTTCCTCGAGATCGTGATGGACGAGAAGCCGCTGCGGCTCGCGATGATCCGCTTCTCGACCAACATTCTGCTCATCTCGCTTTTGATCTCCGGCATCACCGCGATGCTGGTGTATCTGGCGCTGCATTACCTGCTGGTGCGGCCGATGCGCCGCGTCACCGCCAACATGATGGCGTTCCGCGCCGATCCGGAGAATCCGGCGCGCATCATCAGCGTGTCGCGGCGGCGCGACGAGATCGGGCTCGCCGAGAACGAGCTCGCCTCGATGCAGGCCGATCTCACCTCGATGCTGCAGCAGAAGAGCCGCCTTGCGGCGCTCGGGCTTGCGGTCTCCAAGATCAACCACGACCTGCGCAACCTGCTCACCTCGGCGTCGCTGTTCTCCGAAGGCCTGACGATGGTGCCCGATCCGCGGGTGCAGCGCTTCGCGCCCAAGCTGATGCGGGCGCTGGAGCGCGCCATCGCGTTCTGCGAATCGACGCTCTCTTACGGTCGCGCCCAGGAGCCGCCGCCGGACCGCCAGGAGATCGCGCTCGAGCCGATCGTCGCCGAGGTGCGCGACACGCTGGAGCTCGCCGACGACCGCATCGGCTGGATCACCGCGATCGAGCGCGAGCTTCTGGTCGACGCCGACCCGGATCAGCTCCTTCGCGTGCTGCTCAATCTCGCCCGCAACGCCGTGCAGGCGCTGGAGACCCGCGCCCCGAACGACCCTTCACGCGATCAGGTGCGCATCACCGGCCGCCGTGAGGGCGCCGTGGTGGTGGTCGAGGTGTCCGACACCGGCCCGGGCTTTCCGGCGAAAGCGCGCGAGCACCTGTTCAAGCCGTTCCAGAGCTCGGCCCGCACCGGCGGCACGGGGCTCGGCCTCGTCATCGCCGGCGAACTGGTGCGGGCGCATGGCGGCGAGATCGCGCTTGTTGAAGGGACCATCGGGGCGACCTTCCAGTTCACCATTCCGGACCAGGCCGTGGACCTCGAAGCCCGCCGCCCGGCCCGGGCGAGAGCCTGAACCGCGCTTTACCGCGTTAAGGCATTGGCCGGTCACCCCTTTGTTCTGCCACCCTTTTGTTCTGTACCCTTGCCAATGGGGAACGAAGCCGCTAGCTAAAGCCCCGTTCCGCGCCCTCGTGCCCGGAACTTCCCTTCGCGGAACGGCAAGCGCCCGTAGCTCAGCTGGATAGAGCACTAGACTACGAATCTAGGGGTCAGGAGTTCGAATCTCTTCGGGCGCGCCACCATCGCCAAAGGATAGTTAGAGTGTGAACAGCAGGCGGGCCGGGTTCGGCTGATAATCGGTCGATCCTGGGTAAAATCGCCGGCCATGATCAGCGCTGTTGCTTGTCACGGCGCGAGGCGTTCCCACATCCGTCCATTCTCCTGGTCTGCGCGGCCGCTTTCTTTCGCGGACGCGCACCAGCCATTCATTCGGTTCGCTTCGCCGTTTCGTACGGCAAACCATCAGGGCCTGACATCTCGTGACAATTCCGCCGGCAAGTCCGCAACTCGACCAAGTCTCTTCCGACCAAGGCCCTGTCGACCAGGCCGTTTCCGCACAGGCCTTTGACGCCCAGCCGCCCCTCGCCCGGGCCTTGGCTGAGCGCAGCTACACCGAGCCGACGCCCGTGCAGGCCGCTGTGCTGGCCGAAGCCGCCGCCGACCGTGACCTGCTGGTCTCGGCCCAAACCGGCTCAGGCAAGACCGTCGCGTATGGACTGTCGATTGCGAAGAATCTTCTCGGCGACGCGGATCGTTTCGAAAAGGCTGCCAAGCCGCTGGCATTGATCGTCGCGCCGACGCGCGAGCTTGCCTTGCAGGTGCAGCAGGAGTTCGCGTGGCTCTATCAGCACACCGGCGCGCGCATCGTCTCCTGCGTCGGCGGCATGGACCCGCGCCGCGAGCAGCGCGAGCTGGCCTACGGCGCGCACATCGTGGTCGGAACGCCGGGCCGGCTCTGCGATCACTTGCGGCGCGGCAATCTCGACGTTTCGGAATTGCAGGCCGTGGTGCTCGACGAAGCCGACGAAATGCTCGCCCTGGGTTTTCGCGAGGATCTGGAGTTCATCCTCAAGACCACGCCGGACACCCGCCGCACGCTGCTGTTCTCGGCGACGCTGCCGCGCGGCATCGTGGCGCTGGCGCGGCAATATCAGAAGGATGCATTTCGCGTCGAGGTCGCCGGCAATGAAGGCGGCCACGCCGACATCGAGTACCGCGCCATCAGGGTGCTGGCGCACGACATCGAGCACGCTGTCGTCAACGTGCTGCGCTATTTTGAATCGCCCGGCGCCATCGTGTTTTGCAACACGAGAGAGGCCGTCCGGCATTTGCAGGCGGCGCTGCTCGAGCGCGGATTTTCCGTGGTGGCCCTGTCGGGCGAGCTGACGCAGAACGAGCGGACGCACGCGCTGCAGGCGTTGCGCGACGGACGCGCGCGCGTTTGCGTCGCCACCGACGTCGCGGCGCGCGGCATCGATCTGCCGAACATCGGCGTCGTCATTCACGCCGATCTGCCGAGCGACCCGGAAACCCTGCAGCATCGGTCCGGCCGTACCGGCCGCGCCGGCCGCAAGGGCGTGAGCGTGTTGCTGGTGCCTGCCGCGCGCCGCCGCCGTGCGGAATTGATGCTGGCCCAGGCCGGCATCGACGCCGCGTGGGGCACGGCGCCCCAGGCGGAAGAAATCCGCAAGCTCGATCAGCAGCGCATGCTGCAGGATGAGATCTTCACGCAGGAGTCGACCGAGGACGATCTGACGCTGGCGCGCGCGCTGCTCGCCGAGCGGCCGCCCGAGGACATCGCCGCAGCATTGGCCAGGCTTTATCGATCGCGGCTGCCTTCGCCCGAAGACATCGTCGATCCCGGCCCGGACCGCAATCGACCGCGTGACGACCGCGGCGCAAGGCGAGAGCGCAGCGATGCGCGCGACGGCGACAGTCAGGCCGGCGCGGACCTGAGGAAGAAAAGGCCCGGCTTCCGCCACAGCCTGGCGGAGGGCAGCGTCTGGTTCCGCCTGAGCGTCGGACGCCGGAAGAATGCCGAGGCCCGCTGGCTGCTGCCGATGATCTGCCGCCGCGGCAGCATCGACAAGAATGACATCGGCGCGATCCGGATTTACGCGGCCCACACCGAATTCGAGATTTCAGGCCAGGCCGCGGAGCAGTTCTCGACCAACATCCAGCGTCCCGACGCGGAAGAAAAAATCCGCATCGAGGCGCTGCCGGCCGGCCCGCAAGGCGAAGCGCCATCCGAACCGCGTGCCGATGGAGCCGCGGGCGACGGCAAGGCGTACGATGGCAAGCCGGATCACAAACCAAGCCACAAGCCAGATCACAACAAGCCGGGTCACAAGCCGCGGAGCGACGAGCGCCGTCATGAGCCGCGCCACAAGCGTCACGGCGAGGCGGCCGGCGGAGCCCTGGCTCAGCCCGGGGCCACGCCGGGATCGCATAAAAAATGGCGGCATGAACGCAAGTCTGCCGATGCCGGGCGGCCACGGCGTGACCACGCGGCCCCGTTCGCAAAGCCTGCATTCAGCAAGAAGCCGAAGAAGAACAAGTATCGCGGTTGATGCGATGCGGATCGGGAGGTGGCTTCGTCCGAACCGCTGCGGCGTCTTGTCGGCGATCCTGCCGCTGAACAAAACTTCAGCATCACTCACTGTGCGCCGGACCTAGCAGGCGGTAGCAACCGCACGCATATCATCGACAGTTCTCCGGTCCATTCACAGGAGGCGCTTCGATGAGATTGCCGCTCATTCCGCCGAACGAGCTCACCGCACAGCAAAAACCGCTCTATGACGAGATGCGGAAGGGCATTGCGAGCAACTTCAATGCCTTCAAGGTCGAACGCGAGGACGGGGCGCTCATGGGGCCCTGGAATCCATGGCTGCACGAACCGGCGATCGGAAAAGCGATCTGGGATCTGACGCTCGCCATGACGGCCAACGCGTCGCTGGCGGACAACGTTCGCCAGATTGCCATCCTGGTTGTGGGCGCGCGTTTCGATGCCGCTTACGAGATGTACGCACACATCGCCGTGGCCGAGAGAGAGGGCATGAAACCGGAGCGGCTGGCCACGCTGGTTGCCGATCTCAAGCCCGCAGACCTCGCGCCGGATGAGAGCGTGGCCTTTGACGTCGCCTATAAGCTTGTGCGTGGCGGCGTGTTGCCCGAGCCCCTCTACCGTCTTGCGGTCGCGACATTCGGCCAGCATGGCACAAACGAGCTGATCTACCTGGTCGGACTCTACAGTCTCGTTTCCACCACCTTGAACGGATTCAACGTGCCGGTGCCCGAGCGCGAGTGAACGGACCAGCGATGCTAAGGGTGTGCGCGGAGCAGATCCCTCGCGCGCTGACCTCATCGCGGCTCGATGCCGGCGGCGCGGATGATCTTCTGCCATTTCGCCGTCTCGACATCGATATACGACGCCAGCTCGTCCGGCGTGGAGACCGTCACGGTGAGGCCGAGCTGCGCGAAGCTGCGCTGCAGCTCGGGCTGCTGCCCTGCCTTGGCGAACGCAGCCTGAAGCTTGTGGACGATGTTGCGCGGCATTCCGGCAGGCCCGAGCAGCGCGTTTGCGACGGTGAATTCATATCCGGCAAGGCCTTCCTCGGCGCCGGTCGGCACCTCGGGCAATAGCGGCGAACGGGTGAGCCCGCTCTGCGCGCGAATGCGTCCGGCCTGAACGTTCTGCAGCGACCGTCCGCGTCTACGACCGCAAGGGCATCGGCATCGCCGCGCTGATGGCGGCCGCCGCGCGACGGCCTGGCGTCGAGCTCGTGCTCGACGGCGCAGCTGCGGCGAGCCGGTTCGAGCTGCCTCTCGACCTCGAAGGCGACTTCGTCGCGATTGCCGCCGCGACGACGACCATCGGGGCGACGCGGGCGGAGCACGACCTGTCGGCCATCGAGGGCCATCGGTTGCGGTCCCACGGCGGCGTGTCGGAGCAGCGTGTGCCGTTCATGCTGTCGGTCCCGCTCAATCCGGAGTACGCGGCCATCGCCGCGAACCGCCGGTTGCGCAATTTCGATATCTTCGAATTCGTCCTCAACGGGACGGCTTGAGTTGACCCCGAAAAGCAGGGCAACCAGGCGATGCCGACGTTCGTCATGCAGCAGGCTGGTAGCCGTATGCCTGCCCCTGACGGATCACGCGCCCGATGCCTGGCCGGCCGAGGTGCGCGCCGGCGATCCAAGTCTTCATCGCCGAGGTGCCCGTCGCGACAGTGTCCTGAAAAACCTTCAGGCGAGTTGCGCGTGCGGTGGGCTGATCGTCGTCATAGCCCCAGCTGAAGGCCGGATTGGCGAACTGCAAGGCCGGCACGTGAACCACATCGCCGAAGAACAGAAAATGGTCGTCGTCCGTGTCGAAGGCGTAGCCGGTGTGACCCGGAGCATGACCCGGCAGCGCAACAGCCTTCAGCCGCCCGGTCACCTGCTCGCCATTTCGGATCGGCCGCAGCAGGGGCCGGAACCGCGCCAGGTGCGGCTCGGCGTGAAAGTGCTCCACGGCCGCCTCGGCTATCGCGATCTCCTTCAGGTTCGGAAACAACACGCGGCCGTCGGGAGTCAGAAGCCCGTTCAAATGATCCTGATGGGTGTGGGTCAGTGCCAGGACCGTCATTGATGCCGGGTCGATGCCGGCTTGCGCCAAGGTCTGTTCGAGACGGCCGATGGTTGGCGCCCAGCTTCCCCCGCCGCAGTCGATGAGAACGCCGTCGACACCTGGTCCGGCGAGCGCAAAGCAATTCACCGACAGGCGAAGCTGCGGTCCTGCAAGCGCCGCTTCCTTCACCGGATTGTTGTGCGGGTCGCGCAGAAGATCGGCCGGCATATCGAGGTGGCCGTCCGAGAGCGACCAGACGCGCCACGCCCCGGACGTGCCGTGCAGAACATTGTCGGTGTGGGATGTCACGATCAAAATGTCACCTGCCGCGAAGGTAAGGGGTGCTTGGCTTGCATGATTCTTCTCCGTCTTCCACGGAGAAGTTCAGAACACGTGTTGTGCGCAAGCCGGTATTGCAAGTCCCGCGCGCACCATCGAGCGACCGGGCACCGCCCATGCGGCGAGAGCGGGATTGAAGCGGATACTTGCCAAATCCCGCCGCCGCAGGTCGGCTTGGGAGGCAGTGTTGACAGAGCTTGCAAACAGCATCGGTAAAGTTGACGCCTGTTTGGCCCGGTCTATGGTCGCGGTGCCTTGCTCAGTTGAGGGTGTCGTCTAGGGACACTTAGTTGGCAGAGCAGGGTGTGGCGCCTGCAGGCGGGATTTGTAACCCCGTCCCAGGAAGCGAGGTCACCGTCCGCACCCGATGAGGGGGCTGCCTTGAATGGCTGGACGGGTCTGGATGAACGGCGGCGCCAATGCCGCCCGGATAACGTGAGGATATGGTCCTCCGGTCCAGGCCAAGAAGTGCGGTGGCCTCGTCAAAAATCGCCACAGGTGGAGCGCCGGGAGGCGCGCGTGCTCTCTCGCACAGAGCACGCGGCACCTCTCAAAGGTGCCAGACCAAGACGTTGCGCCTTGACCGGCGCTCCCCTCCCTCATGTTTGAGGGAGAAGGAAAATGAAGGCGGCGCCCCGCGCCTTGCTACTTCCGGGGCCGATGAAACACGCCTGTATCCGTGATGCCGACGTGACGCGCATAGGCGAGCGATGTGCGGGCTGTTTGACATGTGAATCCGAACCAAGCGCTCCCCGCGGGCAGCGCTTCCGGTACGGCTCAATTGGAGCCGTCGTCCGGCATGCCGGCCTGGATCAAGGCAGCCTTGACCTGATCCGCCCTGACCAGGAACTGCGGGCTCTGGTTCTTCCGCGGCAGCGCGATGTTGGTCGCGGTCGAGCCGGGGCGCAGCTTGAGGCCGGTGGCGATGGCCTCTTTGGCCTCCTCGGTCCGGCCGAGCCGCTGCAGCGCCGCCGCCATCATGAAGTGCGTGCGCCCGGTGCCCTGCGTGATCGCGAGCGATCGCTGCATCCACGCGATCGCCTCCTCATTGCGGTCCATCAGCAGGCAGGCGACGCCGGCGCCCAACAGCCATGTCCAGCGCGACACCTGCGGCACGTCGGCGCGATCCGCCTGCTCGAAGCTCGCGAGCCCGTCGTCGAAGCGCGCCAGCTGAAGCTGCGCCATTCCGAGGTGGTACATCACCAGCCCATCCCACGGATTGAAGCGCAGCGCCTTGGCGCAGGTCACCAGCGTCTGGGTGAACTGGGTCGTCGTGAGCAGGAACCGGCATTGGGCTTGCAGCACAGGCAGGTAGTCGGGCTTGCGTGTGATCGCCTGCTCCAGCAGCTCGCCGGCGCGGCGCTCGGCTTGGGCCGCGTCCGCCGGCGGATACCAGACCAGCATGACGCCGCGCAGCAGGTGCGCGGACAGCGCCATCTGCAGGTCGACATCGTCCGGGCGCGACCCCAGCGCCTTTTCCAGCATGGTCTGCGCGGTCGCGAAGTTCTCGCGCGAGTTCCGCCGGATCGCCGCCATCGCCTGGTCGACCGCGACCTGGGTGTCGGCCGAGGGCACGCTCCCCTGGGTCGTCTCGCTGATCTGAACGGCCAGCGGATAGCCGATGCCGGCCGCAAGCCTCGACTGGCGAAGGTTCGGATCCGCGACCGTGATCGGGACCGAATGGGATGTGGACCACCGGACCTCGCCGGTCGAAGTGTTGATCATGCGCGCCTGCACGCGCCAGGCGTCCGGCGTGCGTTGCAGCTCACCGCGCAGCACAAAGTCCGCGCGGGACTCGGCGCCGGATGCAGGCTTGAGCGATTCCACGTCCTGATCCGCGGCAGGCGCGAGCACGCGGATGTTGGGGATTCCGGAAAGCCCGTCCATCAGGCGGTCGGTGAGATTGGCGGCCGAGCGGATCACATCCGCGTCCGTGCCTGACGCGACGAAGGGCGTCACGGCAATCACCGGCTTCTGCGGCACGGTCCGGGAAGACATCAGCGGTGCCGCGAATGACAGCGCGGCGGCGCCGATCACCGCAACGGCGGCGGCAAAGATCGCGCGGCGGAACGACAGGGAGCGGGAGCCTCGCGGCTGCGGTGGCGCAAGAGCGGGGGCCTCGGCCGCGTGCATTGCAGCGGGAACCGCGACGGGAGCGGCGCCCGCCGGAACAACCATGCTGCCGGCGGGCTCGCTCGCGACGGTGTCCGAGTCACTTTCCGCCGTGACCGTGGCGGTGAACAGATAGCCGCGGCCGGAGATGACCTTGATGATTTCCCGCTGGTCGTCCCCCAGCGCGGTACGGACCTCGCGGACACATTGGTAAAGGCTGTCCTCGCCGACATAAACGTTCGGCCACACGGCCGTGATGATGGCGTCCTTGCTGAGAACCTCGCCGGCGTGCGACGCGAGCAGCTGCAACAGCTCGAACGACTTCCGGCGAAGCTTGAGGACCTCCCCGGTCGGGCTGCGGAGCTCCGCACGCCGCTGGTCAAGCTCGAAGCCGGAAAACTTGAGGGACCGTGCCCCGCTCACGGCATCGTTCGCTTTCATCAAGGAGGTGAGGCGCGGATATCAGAAAAGCGAAAAGGTGTCACCGCATTCGTTGACGATCATTAACACCTCCCGCGTGCTGACCCAGGCCGGTACGCCTGACCCGCGTAGGGTCGAGATTAGCCCTTTCTGCTGCGGAAAATTCCGAAATATCAGAAAAATTTCAGGAATTCAGGGCGTTTCCACCAGGACGTCTCGGTCGCGCGCCCTGTATGCCGGACCCCACTTGCGTCGGGGGATCAGCCGCATTGTCGGGCTTCCGGCCGCCTGGAGCTTACTAACAGGGTTTTTCTGTAATTAATTTTTGACGGGGGAGAAGTGTGATGCGAGGCAAAAGCCGCGGCGGGAACGGCGACGCTCATAAGGTTAGCGCGGACGCGAATATTGTAGACGACGCGCTGTCGCTCGAGGCGCTCGATCAGGTGGTCGGCGGCGCCGGCTCGACCAACCAGGAAGAACAGCATCACGAAGAGACGCCGTACGTCCCGCCGCCGGTGACCCACGAAGCCGGCTATACGGAAGGCGAAGGCGGCTACCATCCGCCGTCGCCGCCTCCGCCTCCGCCGCCCCCGCCGCCGGCCGTTGACCCGGCCGTCACCCACATCGCCGAGCACCTGACCGCCACCGACCCCCACTCGCTGTACAACGCGGGCGAGAGCATCTTCGCGCTGATTCAGAATGGGACGCGTCCCGAGGACGCGATGCTGTCGATCCACGACGCCGTGACGCTGGATCATGCGCTGACGGGCGAGCAGGCGATCGGGCTGCTTGCGGGCATCTACAGCCACAGCAGCGGCGACACCCCGACCGATGTCTACCGCGAGATCAATGCGCTGATCGACGGCGGCCAGGTCACGGTCGATCATGCCATGACGGCGCTCGCCGCCGGCACGGCCGGCACCGATCCGGATGCGCTGAGCAGCATCACCAACCTGATGAGCAGCCTCGGCTGGCAGTACGGCGTCACCGGCACGCAGATGCTGGCCGACGTCGACAGCGCGATCACGTCCAGCGGCATGTCGGGCAACGACGCGGTCAGCCTGCTGCTCGCCACGTCGAACTTCGACTGGCAGCACAGCCTGCCGCACATCGGCACCGAGATCGGCCAGCTGGTCCACGACGGACGCGTCACGGCCGACGACGTCATCGCCGACATGAACAGCGGCATCGCTCACTATTCCTTCTCCGCGCAATTCGCGATTCCGGTCCTTGCTGCCGCGGCCGAAGCCAGTGATGCGATGACGCTCGCTGCGGGCCAGGAGATCGCGGAGCTTTATCCGAACAGCAACAGTCTCAACTACGTGATGTCGCAGATCGACAGCGCGGTCGCGGCCAACACGATCTCGGGCGAGCACGCCATCGGCGTGCTGACGGGCTTCGTGCTCGCGGCAGGCAACAACGCGACCTACGGCTACGGCGAGATGGATCAGCTGATCAACAACGGCAAGGTCAGCGCGTCTGACGCCGTCGGCGAGATCCATCATCTCGTCACGTCAGATATGCTCACGGCCGAGCAGGGGATCACGCTGTTCGCGCAGATCGCGATGGGCCAGCCCTACAGCATGTCGGCCGCGGCCTTCGTCGAGATCGGCGCGCTGGTCAGCAGCGGCGACATCAACGCCACGGATGCCATTTCGATCATCAACAGCGATCTCGCGGCGCATACGCTGACGGGCGACCAGGCCTTCCTGGCGCTGCTCAGCATCGGGGCGCGCGACGCCAGCCTGCTGCCGACGATCGAGCCCATGCTCGATTCGCTGATTGCGAACGGCCAGCTTGCTGCCTATCAGCCGGCCTCGCTGCTGATTCAGAGAATGGGCAGCGGCAATGCAGCGCTCGACAACCTGCTGTTCAGCGAGTTCGAGCGGCTGGTCGACAGCAACATCGTGTCGGTGAGCGACGCGACCACGCAGCTCACGGGGCTTGCGCACTGGGGCTGGTCCAATCCGCAGCACGCCTATGACGGGCTGGCCTGGCTGATCGCCGATCACGGCGTTTCGGCGAGCGCCGTATTCTCGGCGATCATCACGCCGGGCATCTCGTGGAACGGCTACGCTTATTCGCCGGTCCAGGATGCGGCAGGCCTTGCGGCGGCGCATCCCGAACTGATTCCGGCCCTGGCTCCGCAGATCGTGGCGCTCATCGGTCCCAATTTCGGTGAGACCATCGCAATAAATGCGATCGGCGCGCTGGTGACGAGCCATCACATCACGGCCGACCAGGCCATCGGCATCGAGCTCGCGGTGATGACGGCCGCGGGCACGGCCGCGATGACCTCCGCGGTGAGCGCTTCGATTGCGGGGCTGATCACGGGCAATCAGATCACCACCGTGCAGGCGATGGCCGACATCCACAGTGCCGTGACCGGCCTGACGCTCAACGTCGATACCGCGATCAGGCTCCTGGCCAGCGTCACAGCCGGTGTTGGTGCAGCCGCGCAAGGCGCCCTGAACTCCGAGCTGACCGCGCTGGTGTCGGCCCATCTGGTCACGGTTGCGCATGCCATCGACGTGCTCAGCGCGCTGTCGCAGACGGCGAGCCCGGCACTGCACGATGCCATCGTCGGCGCCATTTCGGCGCTCGATCCGTCGCAGGATCCTGCGCAGGTGCTGTTCCTGGCGCTGCCGGACAATCCGACCGCGGCGCAGTTGGCCGACCTTGCCGGCCAGCTCAACACGCTGCTTGGCCAGCACACGATTTCGATCGAGAACGTGCTTGCCGACATCGACAGCGCGGTCGGCTCGCATCAGCTGACCGGCGCGCAGGCGGTGGCCGTGTTGGCGTCGCTCGCCGCGCATGGCGACACGGCGCTCCAGGACGCGGTCGGCGGCGAAGTCGCGGCGCTCATCGCGCATCACGGCGTCGGCTCGCCCGCGATCTCCAGCGCGTTCGGCGCCCTGATCACGTCGGGTGCGATGACGTCGGCGCAGGTTGTCGAAGTCCTGCTCGCGGCGGAAATCAAGCAGGGGCTCACCGCGTCCGAGGCTCACGCCGTTGTGGCGACGGCCGGCGACGCTTTCTTCATGATGCAGTCTTCGTCGAGCATCCGATTGAACACCCGGTCGCTGATCGACGGCATCTCCGGCATGCTCGCCGCGCATACGATGACCGGCGCGCAAGCCATCGCGGCGCTGAGCCCGTTCATCCCGACCAACACCGGAAATCTCTGGGCGACCATACAGGTCGAGTCGTGGATCAACGGCGGCACCATCTCGTTCGCCGACATGGACGCCGCCGTGACCGCGGGCTGGTGGCCGATCAACGACGCCGTGACCAGCCTGGGGCATTTCGCCAATTCAGGAGATCCAACGCTGCGGGTCGCGGCGATCGCCGAGGTCAACGCTTTAATCAGCGCCGGCACGCTCGATGTCGGCCGCCTCTTGGATAGCATTCACAACCAGCTGTTCCCGTACGGCTACGTGCCGCCGGAAATAGCCTGGTCCGTGGACCAGGCTGTCGCCTTCGGCGTGGCGATGAGTGTCACCCATCCCGAAATGCAGGACAGCCTGGCGCGTGACTTCGCCACGCTGCTCGCCGGGGGACGGCTCGGCGGCGCTCAGTTCGGCGTAGATTTGAGTGGATTGATTTCCGCTCAGATCATGACGGTCGACCAGGCGGTCGCGATGCTGGTCAAAGTGACCACATATACGGCGCCCGGCAACACCGCCGTCAACGACGCCATCTTAGGCTTCTTCACCGCGCATCTCCTCACGATGGAGCAGGTGATCGCGATCGCGCCGACGCTCCATCATGACGGGCAGGCGCTGCTGAATGGGCTCGGCTCTTCGTTCGTCGATCTCGTCAACAACGGCCAGATCACCGTCGACCAGATTGCCCAGTTCGACAGGTTCGGCCTGGCCTCCGGCCAGATGGCAAGCCTGCTCACCGGCCTGATCGCGCACGGCAATGCCGCGCAGCAGCCGGCCGCGCAGGCCGAGCTGTTCGCGCTGATCGGCAACGGCCACATCGCGGCGGCCGACGCCATGACGGCGCTCGACGGCGGCGTCCGCACCGGTGCGCTGACCGGCGACCGTGCGATGTCGCTGCTGATCGGGCTCGAGGCAGGCGGCGCCAGCGCCGCGCTGCACGCCGCGATCATAGGCGAGCTCAATGCACTGACCGCAGGCCGCAATCATCTGACATTCGCCCAGGCTATTGCCGGCATCGACGCGGCGTTCACGTCGCACACGTTGTCATCCGATCAGACCGCGCATCTGCTGGCCGGCCTGGTCGTCTCGTCCGGCCGGCTGGAAGTTGCCGCCTCCCGGGAAATGGAGAAGCTCGCCGCCAACGGGCAGATTCCGGCTTCGACATTCGTCGCGGAGATCAAGGCCGCAACGTCGGGCGATGCGACCATCAATATGCTGGTCCAGATCGCCAACAACGGCCCGACGCTGCTCGGGGCGGCGTGCGCCGAGATCGTTTCGATGCTGCAGCACAGCACCGCATCGACCTATCAGGTGACGACCGATATCGAAGCGCTGGTGTCGAGCGGCGACATCACGATGAATCGTGCGATCGGGCTGTTCGCCACGATCGCGCAGGACCTGGCGCCGGGCAGCATGATCTACATCGCCGGCTCCATCCCGGCGTTCCAGGCCATGGTTCAGGAGATGCATTCGCTGGCCGATCGCGGTCTGGCGACGCAATCCCAGATCATCGACATGATCGGCAAGTCGGGCGCGTTCAACCTGCTGTACGCATTCAGCGTTTCGTACGATTCATTCCACTCCGACGCGATCAACGAGGTCGTCGCGCAGGCGCGGGCCGGCCGGCTCGATTGGACGCAGGCGCTCACCGGCGTGAGCGCTTTCAACGATCTGAGCCACTTCGACGCCTTCATCCCGTTCATCAACAGCGGTCCGCCCTCGGTGCTGACCGCGCTGGCCGACAGGTTCGTCTGGTCGACGACCACGACCATCGACACCGTGCTGGGGAACATCAACGGCGCCTGGTCGTCGCACACGCTCTCGGCCGACCGTGCCTACATGCTGCTGGCCGACATCGGCGGCAATCCGACCGGCCCGAGGGCCGATCAGCAAGCCCATCAGCAGATGCAACTGATGGTCAACGCCGGCGCGATCACCGGGGTGCATGCGATCGAGCTTCTGCAACAGCTCACGTCGCAAACAACCGACAGCACCACGCAGTGGTTCTTCCATCTCGAGACCGAAGCGCTGCTGCAATCGGTGCAAGTGCTGGTCGACGCCGGTGCACGGGGCATCGGCATCAGCGCCGCGGATGCCGTGTCGCGCCTGATGCAAGAGTACTACGCCTCACAGGTCTCGGTGAGCACTGTCAGCAACGCGATCGCCGCCGGGGTGGCCTCGCATGATTTGACGCCGGCGCAGGGCGTGGACTTCCTTTTGCGGTTCGTCGGCGCCGGAACAGTCTTCGCGTTTGCCCCCAACGTGGTATCGTCGGGCTTATCGGCCTGGTTCAGCGGACCGGCCGAGGCTTTCGCGAGCATGGCCCAGAACGGCCTGACCGGAACGATGCTGGATCGCGCGCTCGACCGGGCTATCGCGTCGGGCCTGATGAACGTCGACCAGGCTGTGACCACGCTGGCTGCAGCCGCGACCGTAAGCGGACTGCAACAAGGCGCCGCGACCGAGCTCGCTTCTCTTGTGCAGCAGCGTCTCATCTCGGCGGATCAGGCGACGGCGGACTTCCTTCGCGGCTTCGGCGCCGCTCCGATGTTCGACCCGAGCCTGGCTCTTGCCACGTTGGCGATGGCGTGCAGCGCGCGCGGGGCGCCTGCTGACATGGACGACGGTGTTGGCGCAGCCATCGCGCAGTGGGCGCGGTGGAATATCTCGTCCGCTGTACTGACGAACGACATTGCGGCGCTGGTCAACGCCCACACCATCACGCCGGATCAGGCGTTCTCGCTGCTCGTGCCGATCGCTGCGCACGGCAATACCGACTTGCAGGGCTGCGTCGGCCATGTGCTCGGCACGATGCTGGCCAACGGCCAGATCACCAACGCCGATATCCATCGCGCCATCGCGACCCACGCGCTCCCGGCCGATGCGGCCGTGGTGGTTCTGGCGGGCATGACCGAGCAGGGCAGTGCGACGGCGACGAATGCTGCGTTGGGCCAGCTCACCTGGATGATCAGCAGCAATCTGGTCTCGGCCGATCAGGCGGTCGCCGATATCTCCAATGCGACGCATCCGTACGGCACGCAGGCCAGCCGGGGCATCACCGGACCGCAGGCGGTCGCGGCGCTCTTTGCCATTGGCACGCCGGCCGCCGCGCAGGCGATGCCGCTCGCTGGACTGTTGTTCGCCAACTCGACCGGTTTCAACGGCCCGGTCGAGGTGATGGTCGATGTCGCCGGCCATCTGCCGGCGAACATGCAGGCTGCCGCGTTCCAGCTCATGGTCAACATCAGCCTTTCCAATGGCGCGGCGCTGCATATTCCCGAGGCGATCGACGCCGCCGTCAATGCACAGACGTTGACGGCGCGGCAGGCCGCGACGCTGCTGGCCGGCGTGATCGGCACCAGCGGAGCCGGCGACTATCTCGGCCGACCGTGCATGAACGAGATCGCAGCGCTGGTCTCGCATGGGCAGATCACGGCTGCTGCCGCGGTTGCCATGATCGACAACGCAGTCGAGAACCACACGCTGTCAGCCAACAAGGCCATCACCGCGATGGCGGTGGCCGTGGCGGCCCTGGCGCCGGCGGAAAAGGCGTTCGAAGTCGCCATGGGCAAGGAGATTGCCGCGCTGATCGCCGGCAATCTCATCTCGACCAGTCAGGCCATGACCGACATCGACACCGCGGTCGCCTCGGGCGCGTTCAGCGCACACCAGGCGGTCATGACGCTCGCCGCGCTCACGGTCGCCGACGCCACGCAGCGGTCGGCGGTCGTCACCGAGATCGCCGCGCTGGTCAGCGAGGGGCGGTTCAGTGCGCCGGAAGCGATCAACGACATCCGCGCCGCGCTGACGGCGAAGATCGTCAATACCGACCAGGCGCTGTCGCTGATGGTCGACGTGTCGGTTGCGGCCGGCGGCGGTGCTGCCGCTGCGGCCGGCGAAACCATCTCGGCGATGGTCGCGGCGCGTCAGACCACGGCCGCGCATGCCATCGACGTGGTGCTGGGCTTTGCCGGTCAATCGGCGTCCGGCTACCAGGCGACGGCGGGCGCCACGCTCGCTTCGCTCGTTGCGCACAGCCAGCTCACGCCGGCGCAGGCGATCCAACGCATCGATGCCGCCGTCACGGCGCATACGTTGACGGCCGATCAGTCGGTGGGCCTGCTCGCCAATCTCGCACTTGCGGGTGACGCGGCGCAGACCGCGGTTGCGGGCGAGCTCTCGCACCTGATCACCACCGGTAAGCTCAACGCTGACCAAGCAGTCGTGCTGCTGATGGGCGCTGCCATGACGGGCGGCGCGGGCGTGCAGGGCGCCGTCGGCGCCGAGATCGCAGCATTGGTTGCCGCGGGCCGTATCACGGTCGCGCAGGCGATGGCAGACGTCGGCACCGCCGCCGGCAACGCCGTCGTGCAGGCCTTCAACGTGCTGATCGCGATGTCCGCCAAGGGCGATGCCGCGCTCCAGATTGCGGCCGGCAAGGAGTGTGCGGATCTCGTGACTCGAGATCCGATTCACATGATCGACCTGATGGCGTCGATCGGCAACGCCGTCGGCTCGCATCAGCTCACGGCGGACCAGGCCGTCGACATCCTGACCGGCGCCATATCGGCCGGCAGCCAAACCGGCGCACAGACGCTCGCCGCTGCGCAGATCCAGGCGCTCGTCGCCCACGGCCAGATCGAGGCCGCGCAGGTGATGGCCGACATCCAGAATGCGGTCGTCTCCGGCGCGCTGCCGGTCGATCAGGCGCTGGAAGCGCTGCTCGTGCTCGGCGCCGGCGCCTCGGCTGCGCTGAACCAAGCGGCCGCCGACGAAGTCTCCAACCTGGTGATCGCGGGCCAGGTGACCGCCGCGGATGCGGCGAACATCCTGCTCCAGGCCGGAGGTCCGTCCTATCTGCCGGTGACGTTCGACTACGACGGCACGGCGGCAACCATGGCGACCTTGAACAGGGTCGGCATCATGCTGAACAACCTGGTCGACCATGGCTTGCTCTCGGCCCACGATGCCGCCGCCGCCGTGGTGGCCGGCATCGGCAACACCATCGGGTTCGAGAACGCGGTGCATCTGCTGTTCTGCATGTCGGCCAACGGTACGGACAGCACCGCGGCCGCGGTCGGAGCCGTCGTCGCCGACATGCTGGCGAGCAATATCAACAGCAGCCGGAACGCCAACGAGATCGTCATCATCATCGATCATGCGATCGTGACGCATGCCATGCAGCCTGCGGCCGCCGTTGTCTTCATGGCGAACATCCTTGCGGGCAATCCGCCCCCGCCGACGATCGGCTCCTCGGCATTTGCCGCGTTCGCGGCGGAGGCCGCCGCGCTCTGCAATCGCCACCTCGGATTCGACGCCTACGGGCTGATGAATGCGGCGATCGGCGCAGCGGCTGCAAATCCGAATGCCGCGGTCGGGGCGGGCGCCATGCTGGGCGCCGTCTGGACCAACGTGATGTACTACAACGGCGGCGACTACGTGTGGGGCGACGAGATCATTCGCGCGATCGATGGCGCGGTCGGCAATGCGAGCCTGACGGTCGACGAGGGCATTCTGATCACCGCCGGCCTGCGGCTCGGCGGGCGCGACATGGGCATTGTCGACGGCGTGACCGAGATTCTGTCGCTGATTTCGAGCGGCAAGACCACCTTCACCCACGCGGTCGACGTGCTGGCCACCGCGGCCGGCCACGCCGCGTCCGACGTTCAGCCCGGGCTCTCGTCGGAGCTGTTCTCGCTCGCGCATCATAGTCCGCCCGACGGGCTCGTGCAGGCGATGGCCGAGATCGGCACGCTGGTCTCATCCAACGCCATCACCGGAATGCAGGCTGTCGGTGTCATGACCGCCTTGGCGGCCGCAGGCGACACCGCGGCGCAGCTCGCAGCCGGCAAGCAGATGGCCCTGCTGGTCGCTGCGGGTCAGGTCACGGGCGATCAGCTGACGCAGTTCGTCGAGAGCAACATCCGCGCTCACGACACAGCCGGCGCCAGCGACAATCACCAGCACCTCGCGGTCGATCAGGCCATGGTGGTGATGCTCGGCATGATGATCTCCAGCGATGCGTCGGCGCGAAGCGTCGGCGCGGGCGAAATCGCCCAGCAGATCACCTGGAACACGATCACCGCGGCCGATGCCATCGCCATGATCCATGGCGCCATGACGGCGCAACAGATCACGGTCGACCAGGAGCTGACCGCGCTGGTGGGTCTCGCGACCGTCGACGTCTACGGCCTCGTTCCGATGCAGGGGCCGGTGACGACCGAGATCAACGCGCTTGTGAGCGGCCACATCGTCACGGCCGATCACGCGATAGCGGTCCTGCTTGCCGCCGCGCATACGGGAGCCGGGTATGCGCCGACGGCGGTCGGCGGCGAAATCGCCGCGCTGATTGGCGCCAACCTGATCTCGGCCACGCAGGCGATCGCCGACATCCACAGCGCCGTCACCTCCCAGAACCTGACCGCGGACCAGGCCGTCGTCGTGCTGGCTGCCATCGCTTCGAACACCACCAGCATCGCGACACAGGAGGCCACGGTCACGGAAATGGGCGCCTTGATCGCGAGCGGCGCCATCACGGCCGAACGCGTCATGGCCGACATTGTCAACGCCGCAACCGATCCGTATGCGGTGACCGGCGGCGCGCCGCGGATGACGCCGAGCCAGGCGCTCTACCTGCTGTCCATGCAGATGGACGGCACGCCGGCGCAGCAGCATGCCGCTGCGGCGCAGATCGCCTCGGTGATCGACAACGGCCGTTGGGGCGGCACCGGGTTCAACACCTTCTACTCCGCGATGGATTCCGCCCGCATCGGCGGGGCGATCACCATGGACCAGATGTTCACGCTGCTCGTCGATGTCGGCGCGCATGCGAGCCCGGGTCTGCTCGCGCAGTGTGAAATGAATTTCCGCTCCATGATCTATGGTCACACGATCGCGCCGGCGCACGGCTTCGAGCTCATGGTCGGTCTCGCCGGCGACGGCACTGCGGCCACGGCCGTCTTTATCGGCCGCGAGATTGCGCACCTCGCCACCCAGTACGGCGTTTGGGCCACGGTGACGGACGCAATGGCGGGCATCAACGCCGCGCTCAACAGCCACCACCCCTATGGCGCGTCGAGCAGCACGATCGCGGACAACACGGTTATCGTCCTCGCTACGATGAGCGCGAACGGTATCGGCCGCTCCGATATCGTTCATGAGCTGATATCGATGGCAAACGGCAACATCACCGTTGCCAGCATGATGACGGATATCGGCAGGGCCATCGACGCCGGCGCCTTCAGCGCCGATCAGGCGGTGTCGGTCCTGATCGATCTGTACGACGCGTGGCCGTATTACAGCAACAGCTCCGGCGCGCTCGTGGTCCAGGAGCTTGGCACCATGATCGCCAGCGGGCAGATCACGCTGTCGCAGATGATCGCCGACCTGCATGCCGCCGAGGTCTCGGGCCAGCTCCCGTATCTGCGCGAGGTCAGGATGCTGGCCGGGCTTGCGATCGACACCCGCATCGATGCCGTGGCCGCCTGCGCCGACGAGATCGCCGCGGTCACGCTCGCGCAATGGAACGTCACGCCGGCCAATCCGGCCTATGCCTCGATGCTGGCCGGGCTGCAGCTCGTCACCACCGAGATGACGCACAACGACCCGTCCGCGGCAATCGCGCACCTGACCGCGTTCGCCAACGCCAATCACCTGCCGGCCGACGCCCTGCTGACGACACTGTTCGTCGAATGGGATGGTCTGACGGCGGTGGTTCCCAGCGCCCAGGCCGCGCGCGATCAGGTCAGCGATCTGATCAAGACGCATCTGGGGTCGTTCGACACCGAACGGACGCTCGCAGACGCCGTGCAGAGCGGCGCCTACAGCGCCGACGTCGCGGCCGCGATGGTGAGCGAGATCGTCACCTCGTATTTCGGCACCTTCTACCAGCTTCCGTTCGGCTTCGCGAACGTTGCCCATCAGGTGACCGCTGCGGTGGATGTGCTGCATGTCGAGATCGCGATCGCCCACGACACGCCGCTGGTGCTGGCCGGCCAGATGACCGGCGCCGACGCGGTCGCCCATGTGCTCAGCGCCGCCGGCAACACCGGCTTCGCGGCCGAGCTCGGCCTTGCCGACCTCGCCACCAAGACCGCCAATCCGCAGTTCCCGGCCGACTATCTCCATCCGGAGATGAGCGGTATGACCCCGCAGGAGATGCGGGCCGTGGAGGCCGCCCATGCGGCGGCCGTCGCCGCGAGCCACGACATCCTGCAGTTCATCGCCGACCGCATCGCGGTGGGCACCACCGCGACGGCGCTGGCGGCGGCGGACATCAGCTACATGACGTCCAACGCCGTGATCGCGCTGCTGCAATACGAGGCGCGCGCCGGCCGCACCGGGGACAACGCCGACTTGATCGAGGACATAGCGCTCGCAGCCCTGATGGAACACACGTCCAGCAACTCGGGGGTCGGCTGGACGCTGGCGCACAACGATGCCTTCGTCGGCAAGATGATCACCGGCGCGTCGGCGCTGATGGGGCTCGATATGGTGCACTTTGACGTGCACATGAAGACGGTGCAGATGCTGTACGGCGCCCACCTCACCAACACGGTCGGGTCGACCAGCGGGCACCTGACGGAGGCCCAGGCCAAGGCTGTGGACGACGCCAACAGCCAGAGCACCGACTGTTTCACCAAAGCGTGGTGGTTCTTGCGCGACAGCAATGCGGTCGTCAACGCATTCGGCCATGCCGGATCGCTGACCGGGTCGGGCAGTTCCTCCATGGCGGAAGGCTGGGTGCGGTTCGGCGCAACCTTCGCCACTCAGGGCCTGCCGCTTCAGGGCGCACTGACCGGGCTTCGGAGCATTCAGGAATCCACGATCAACAACCTGGTCATGAATCTCAGCGAAAGCACGACGCTGGCCACCGACTTCGCCGGCAATGTCACCACCGTCGATGCACCTGTGATTTACGATACGGTCACGGTCGCGCCGCCCGAATGGATGATGGAGGCGATCGGAAATTACGCCCCCGAGATCCTCGATGACGGTGTCGCGGTCAACATCACGCCGGCGATGGTGTTCACGGCGGTCTCCATTACCGCGAAGGTGCTGCCGATCCTGCTCGCGCAGGGCGCGGTGGCGGACTTCATCGGGAAAAACACCACCGAAGGTCTGACCGGCGCCTGCGGGATGATCAGCGCGGGCTGCGACCTCATCACCAACACGCTGACGGGAGCAGTGACCACCTACGCGATGGACGCCTATCACGTGCTCGCCTCCGAAGTGCAGGTGTACAAGGACATCGGCATGCTGATGGGCGGAACGGGGTCGGTTGGCCAACTGACCGAGCATGCACAGGCCTATGGAGAAAACCTGTTCTCATTCATGTTCGTCGGCACCGATGTCCACGCCTTCGGCGAGGTCGCCGTGAGCACCGGCCAGCTGATGGTCGACCTGTTCACCGGCAACACCGACGTCCTCCAGATGGACGCCTATGCGCTCGGCACTTCGCTGGGCGACCTCGTCACCTCGAACCACTACGTGCAGATGCTGGTCGGCAACGTGGAAAAATTTGCGGACGCGATGGCCGACGCCGCGACCATGGCGTTCGACGCTTACATGAACGCGCTCAGCGACCTCATCGACTCGCCGGTCGGGGCCTTTATCATCGACAACATCATCGTTCCGATCTTTGGCGGCCCGACCTACGAGGAGTGGAAAGCGGAGACCAATCAGACCGTATCCGGAGAGATGCGCAATCTGATCCAATACTAGCCTTCAACCGAATATTCAGGAGAACCGCCTATGAATGACCATGTCGTACCGCCGGAAGGCGCGCCTAAGGAGGATCCCGTGGCCGCAGCCTTGCTCGGCAAGCTGCTCGCGCAATCCTTCGGAAAGATCGCCGGCCAGACCGAAGCCCAGCAGATCGGGCTGATGGCGGTCACCGCAATGATGGTGTGCTCGCCGCACGTCGCGCAGATCGACGACAAGAAGATGGCCGCGGTGATCTACGCGATGGCGGGCGCGAAGCCGGAGGCCCAGCCGCTGGTCAAGGCGGTGGCGGCCTATGTGGCGAGCCTGGTCGGCTTCGCGAAGAAGCTGCCCGAAGCCATGGCCGCGATCGAGGCGGCTGAAAAGGCCGGGAAAAAAGCAGGATAAGGATCAGACGCGGACCGCCGCGCCGGGGGGCGCACAGGGCGGGCCAGACCGGGGGATTAAGTGGCTGAACAAACGATATTCCGCGAGGCGGCGCTCGAGCGCCTGTCGACGCCGGATCGTCTCGACCAGGGCCTGGCCATCGTCGGCTCGGCCGGCTGGGTCATGCTGGGCTCGCTGGTGGCGATGATCGTGGGCTTCGTCATCTGGGCTGCGACCATCCAGGTGCCGCTGACGATCTCGGGCAGCGGGATTTTCCTGGAGCCCGGCGGCATGCTCGAGGTGACCAGCGCGAGCCGCGGCCGCCTGGTCAGCTTTGCGGTCACGCCCGGCGACGAGATCGCGGCCGGCGCCGAGATCGCGCGGCTCGACCAGAGCGAATTGCAGGCGCAGCTTGTCACGGCGCAGGCCGAGCTCCGCGACATGCAGGCCGAGCGCACGCAGATCATCGCGTTCCAGAACCGCAAGGGTCCGATGCTGGCCGCGGCCGGCCAGCAGAAGAAGCAGGCTTTCGAGGAACACATCACCTTCCTCAACGGCCGCCTCCAGCAGCTGATCGACCGCGACAAGGTCAATCGCGACTTCCTGTCGAAGGGCATCACCTCGATGCAGAAGGTGCTCGATACACAGCTCGAGATCGGCCAGGCGGAAGATCAGCGCCAGCGCGACGTCAACGGGCTGCGCGAGCTGGAGCTCGACGAGGCCAAGCAGCGCGTCAGCGACGAGCAGGAGGTGATGCAGATCGAGCTGAAGGTCGGCTCGGCGCAACGCAAGGTCGATAATTTGAAAGACCAGCTCAACCGCGAGACGTCGGTGACCAGTCCCTATGCGGGCCGCGTGGTCGAGCTCAAGGTCAAGCTCGGCGAGCTGGTCGAGCGCGGCACCTCGATGTTCACGCTGGTGCCGCGCGATCCGAGCAGCGGCGACAACCGTAACGCCGAGCTCACCGCGGTGGTCTATGTGCCGCCGGGCGACGGCAAGAAGATCAAGGTCGGCATGCCGGTGGCGCTGTCGCCGTCGATCGCGCCGCGCGAGGAGTTCGGATTTTTGCTCGGCCATGTGAAATGGGTCGCCGAGGTGCCGTCGACGCCTGAAGGCATGGCCTACACGCTGAAGAACAAGCAGCTGGTGCAGAACCTCTCCAACAACGCGGCGCCGATCGAGGTGGTGGTCTCGCTCGACCGCGATCCGAAGACGCCGAGCGGCTACGCCTGGTCGTCGTCGCGCGGCCCGGACCTCAAGATCAACGGCGGCACGCTGACCCAGGCCGATGTCCGGGCGCGCGATATGCCGCTTCTCAGTCTCGTCATTCCGCCGCTACGGCAGCTATGGACCTCAAAGTCTTAGAACAGAAAGTTCGGGAAGCCTTCAGGCCGCCGGCCGCGCGCCGGCGCACGCCGACCGTGCTGCAGCACGAGGTGTCGGAGTGCGGCGCCGCGTGCCTCGGCATGGTGCTGGCCTATTACGGCCGCTGGGTGTCGCTCGAGGAGCTGCGTCACGCCACCGCGGTCAACCGCGACGGCACCAAGGCGAGCAACATCGTGCGCGCCGCCAAGCTCTATGGGTTGGCGGCGAAGGGCTATACGCGCAAGCCGGAGGATGTCGCCAAGGCCACGATGCCGGTCATCGTGTTCTGGAACTTCAACCACTTCCTTACTGTTGAAGGTTTCGACCGCGACCGCGTCTTCATCAACGATCCGGCGACCGGCCCGCGCACCATCACCATGGCGGAGTTCGATGAGGGCTTCACCGGCGTGATGCTGACCTTCGAGCCGACCGCCGAGTTCAAGCGCGGCGGCGAGCCGCCCTCGATCATGCGCGATCTCGGCGAGCGGCTGCGGCGGGTGCGGATGGACCTGGCGGCCATCGTGCTCGCGGGCTTCTTGCTGCTGATTCCGGGGCTTTTGCTGCCGGGCGTGCAGCGCGCCTTCACGGACTTCTATCTCATTGCCAAGATGCACCATTGGCTGTGGTGGATCATCGGCGGGCTCGCGACGCTCGCGGTGATGCGCGCCCTGATGGTGCTGCTGCAGCACCATCTGATGGCGCGGCTGCAACTTCGGCTGGGCGTCACCTCGAACGGCCAGCTGCTCTGGCACATCCTGCATCTGCCGACGGCCTATTTCAGCCAGCGCAACGCCGGCGAGATCGCCAACCGCACCACCACGGCCGATCGCCTCACGGGATTGCTGTCCGGCAGCGTCGGCTTCGCCATCGTCAACCTGCTGACGATCGCGATCTACGCGCTGGTGATGGTGACCTACAGCCCGCGGCTGACCTTGCTGGTCGTGTTCTTCGCGCTGATCAATCTGGCGCTGCTGATGGGCACGGTGCGGCTCTTGTCGGACCTGCATCGCCGCTCGCTGCAGGACGACGCCCGGCTGCAGAGCATGCTGGTGCAGGGCTTCGCCGGAATGGACAACTATAAAGCCAGCGGCACCGAGGACCTGTTCTTCCGCCGCTGGGCCGGCGCCCAGGCCAAGATGGTCAGCGCCGAGCAGAACATGAACCGCTGGCGGCGGCTGTTGCAGAGCGCGCCGGTGCTGCTCAACATCGTGGCCGGTGTCGCCATCGTGCTGCTCGGCGGCTTCAGCGTGATGGAGGGCGCGATCTCGATCGGCATGCTGGTCGCGTTCCAGACGCTGGCGAGCTCGTTCAACGCGCCGGTGGCAAGCTTCGTCAACATCGGCGCGCAGCTGCAGGAGACGCACGGCTACGCCGACCGGATCGGCGACGTCATGCGCCAGCCGGTTGATCCGATGCTGAAGAAGGACCGCGACGCCCGCATGCTGCCGAAGTTCGCGGGCGGCATCGAGATCGATGGCGTCTCGTTCGGCTATTCGCCGGTGACGCCGCCGCAACTCGTCGATGTCTCGGCCACGATCAAGCCCGGCAGCCGCGTCGGCGTGGTCGGCGGTTCGGGCAGCGGCAAGTCGACGCTTGGCCGCGCCATCGTGGCGCTGGCAGCTCCTCAGAAGGGCGAGATCCGGATCGACGGCGTGCCGCTCGGCCAGATGGACAACAACGCCCTCCGCACCACCGTGGGCTACGTCGACCAGACCACGATGCTGATCTCGGGTTCGATCCGCGACAATCTCTCGATGTGGGACTCTTCCGTCCCTGAGGAGCGCATCGTCGCGGCCGCCAAGGACGCGGCGATCCACGACATCATCTCGAGCCGCCCGAGCGCCTATGACAGCAAGCTCGCCGAGAACGGCGGCAACTTCAGCGGCGGCGAGCGGCAGCGCCTCGCCATCGCCCGTGCGCTGGTGGCGGACCCAACCGTGATGGTCCTGGACGAGGCGATGAGCGCGCTCGACGCGGTCGCCGAGCAGACCATTCTCGACAATATCCGGCGCCGCGGATGCACCTGCGTCACCATTGCGCATCGCATCAGTGCGGTGCGCGACTGCGACGAGATCCTGGTGCTCGATCAGGGGCGCATCGTCGAACGCGGGCGGCACGAGCAATTGATGGCGGTCGACGGCCGCTACAGCGCATTGGTGCGGGCCGAATGAACTCGATCTCGCAGATCACCACCGAGGCGGCGCAGCTCGATCCGGGCGCGCGTCTGGTGCTGGACCGGCCGGACACCGGCTGGACAGTCAAGAGCGGCACCGTCGATCTGTTCCTGGTCGAGGTGAAAGACGGCGAGCCTGCGTCGCGGCGGCATTTCCTGTTCGAGGTGAAGGCCGGCGGTTGCGTGCTGCCGGTGCTGGAGGCGTTTCCGTCGCTGCAGATCGTCCTGGTGGCGACGCAGAAGAGCGAGCTGGTGTCGCTCAATCTCGAGACGCTCGGCGCCCTCGAAACGCTCAGCGCCACGGTCGAGCCAGGCAATGCGGTTCTTCGCACAGCGATGGCCCGGCCGGTAGAGGCGCCGCCGGGCCCGCCGCAGCTGGTCGATCGCTGGATCGCGGGCCTTTCATCGGCTGTGGCCAGGATCGTCGACGTTGCGCCGGATGGCGCCAGCGCTGTGATGCCGGGCGACAGCCAGGAATGTGCGGCGGACCACGCTGTCACGGCGCGCAACGGCGTGGTCTGGATCGCGGCCGACATGCCGCTGACCTACTGCGATGGCACCGAGCTCGTGCCACGCGAAGGCCAAACCCAAACCCAAGCGCTGGTGCCGCTCGCGCCTGGCACCTGGGTTCGTGCGGCGTCTGTCGGACTCTTGACCGCGACAGACACCGTGCAGGCGATCGCCGCGCCGTGGTGGCCCGCGGCGATCGCTTCCTTTCACCGGCTGGCGTTCAGCGCCATCGGCCGCGCGATCGAAAAGAACCGCAGCGAGATCGATCGCCGCGTCGCCGAGCGCGCCGAAGGCATCGAGCGCCTGACCGACCGCGTCATCGGCTCGTTCCGCAACGTCGCCGAGACCAGCCGCAAGGCCTGGCAGAGCGGCGCCCGCGACGACGAGCGGCTGCTCGCGGTGTTCATGATCGTCGCCGAAGCCATCGGCCTCGACCTGCCGCAACGCACGCAGGAGCAGATCGCGAAGGCCAAGGACGTCAGCGAGGCGGTCCGCGCCGCGCGGCTGCGCCAGCGCCAGGTGGCGCTGCGCGGCTTGTGGTGGCGTGAGGACCTGGGCCCGCTGATCGGCTTCGTCGATGAGGAGCGCCGCATCGTGGCGTTGCTGCCGACCGGCACCAACAGCTGGCGCATGATCGATCCGGTGGCGGGCAAGACGGAGGTCGTCGATGCGGCGCTCGCCGTCCGGATCGTGCCCATGGCGCACATGCTCTATCCGACGCTGCCGGACAAGCCGCTGACCTTCAAGGACATGATGAAGTTCGGCGCGCCGCGCAGCCGCCGCGACATAGTCATCGCGGTTCTGGCGGCGCTCGCCGGCGCGGTGCTGGGCCTTGCGACGCCGCTCGCGATGCGGCTCGCCTTCGACCGCTTCATCCCGGGCCATAACGGCGTGCAGTTGTTCGAGCTGGCGATCGGGTTGACCTTGGCGGCCATCATCTCGACCTTGTTCCGCATGGGCTATGATCGCGCGGCGCTGCGCATCGATGGCCGCGCGGCGGGCGGCCATCCGGCCGCGCTGATGGACCGGCTGCTCCGTTTGCCGGATGCCGCGATCCGCTTCGGATCGGCCGATCTGGCGCTGCGCTTCGGCTCGGCCGATCAGGTGCGGCGCACCATCTCCAATGTGCTGCTGACGTCGGTGCCCGCGATCTTCCTGACGCTCTTCAACGGCGCGCTGCTCTTCTATTACGCGCACTGGGCCGCGGCGGTCGCGGTCGGCGGCTTTGCCATACTCGGCGGCCTGTCGGCGTTGTTCGCGAGACTGCAGCGCGAGGCGCAGCGGCGCGGTGAAGAGCTGGTCTCGGACGTGTTCAACATCGTGTTCCAGCTGGTGCAGGCGATCACGGTGCTGCGCACCACCGGCTCGGAAGTCCGCGCCTTCGCGCACTGGGGCATCGATTTCGCCGAGCTGCGCGCCCGCTCGCACCGCGCCCGCAAGCTTTCCACCCTATTCGAGGGCATCCTGTCCGGCGTCGACGTGCTGTCGCTCGCCGGCATCTTCCTGCTGCTGGCGCTGGCGCCGACCGACAATTTCTCCACCGGCTCGTTCATCGCCTTCGTCACCGCCTATGGAGCGTTCTCGGCGCATGCCATGCAGATCGTGCGCAATATCGGCGTGCTGATCGGCCTCGAAGTGTCGTGGGAGCGCGCCGTGCCTTTGCTGCGCGCGGTCCCCGAGGGCACCGCGCAGCGGCGCGATCCGGGCCGCTTGGACGGCAAGGTCGAGGTCAACAACGTCGCGTTCCGCTACACGCCCGACGGGCCGCTCGCGCTCGGCGGCGTGTCGATCCAGGCGGCGCCCGGCGAGTTCGTCGCGCTGGTCGGTGCATCCGGCTCGGGCAAGTCGACCCTGGTGCGGCTGCTGCTGGGTCTCAACCAGCCGCTCCAAGGTACCGTCCAGTATGACGAGCAGGACCTCCGGCATCTCGACCTGGAACTGGTCCGCCGCCAGATCGGCGTCGTGCTGCAGACCGGCCGGCTGTTCCCGGGCACGCTGTTCGAGAACATCATGGGCACCTTCAACGGCACCATGGACGATGCCTGGGAGGCCGCGCGGCAGGCCGGCATCGAAGCCGACATCCGCGCTTTGCCGATGGGCATGCACACCGTGGTCACCGAGGCCACCGCGGCGTTCTCCGGCGGCCAGGTGCAGCGCCTGATCATCGCCCGCGCGCTGGTCGGCAAGCCGCGCATTCTGATCTTCGACGAGGCGACGAGCTCGCTCGACAATGTCTCGCAGTCGATCATCGCGCAAAGCCTTTCGCGTCTTGCGGTGACGCGCATCGTCATCGCGCACCGGCTCAGCACCGTGCGCCAGGCCGACCGCATCTATGTGTTCGACAAAGGCCGGATCGTGCAGAACGGCAAGTACGAGGAATTGATGAAGACCCCCGGCCCATTTGCCGAATTCTCGCGCAAACAGCTCATCTGAGGGCGACCATGCGTAAGGTTCTCTACATACTCAGCCGCCTGACCGACGAGGATGTCGACTGGATCGCGGCCGCTGGCCGGCGCACCCGTCACGCCGTCGGCGATGTCCTGATCTGGCAGGGTGGCGAGATCTCGTCGCTGATGTTCGTGCTCGACGGCAAGGTCAGCGTCGACATCGAAGGGGTGGGACCGGTGGCTACTCTCGGCAGCGGCGAGATGCTGGGCGAGATGTCGCTGGTCGATGAAAGCCCGCCATCGGCCACCGCGATCGTGCTCGAAACCGCAAATGTGCTCCACGTCGACCGCAAGCAGCTCTTGGCCAAGCTCGACAGCGATCCTGCCTTTGCGGCGCGGCTCTACCGCGCGATCGCGATGTTTCTCTCGGCGCGCATGCGCAACACGGTGCAGCGGCTGGGCTACGGCAAGGCGACGGTGGTCGACGAGGACGAGATCGATATGGCGCTGCTCGACACCGTCACCATTGCGGGCAGCCGCTTCGACCGGATGATCAAGAAGCTGATGACGATGTGAAAGCTGCGCGCCTGGAAGCGCGTTAGAACGAGCGTGGTCCCCGGTAGCCGACCAGATTGAGGGCATAGTCCGCAAACAGCGCGGCGATTTCCTCGGCGCTCAGCCGGCCATCCTGGAACCAGCGGTGAATCCACCGCACCATGCCGGAGATGGCGAGACCGGCAATATGCGGCTCCTGCACCGTGAACTCGCCGGCTTTCTTGCCGTCCTCGATCAGTGACGCGAGCTTGATGTCGAACTGCCGGTGAATGGTGCGGATGGCTTTCAGAGTCTCCGGCGGCAGCTCGCCTTCGAGTTGGCCGAACACCACGCTGATCGCCCGGCTCTCGATGTTCTGCATGGCAAAGCTTCGCACGAAATCGTGGAGACGCTTTGCGGCAGGCGCTGCGTTGTCGATATAGCCCTCGATGGCGGCGAGGAGCTGCTGCGCCCCGCGCTCGTAGACCGTCGCGATCAGATCCTGCTTGCTGTCGAAGAACTGATAGATGAAGGGCTTGGTCACCTTGAGCCGCTCGGCCAGCACGTCGAGCGTGACCTCGCGGAAGCCGCGCTCCTGAAGCAGCTCGATCATCTCCTTGAGAATCCGCTCGCGCTTGAACACCTCGATCTCGGCACGCATGCCTTCTCGAGTCTTCGTCGCGGGAGCCCGTTTGGCCTTCTTGGTCATTCTCGGCTCTTCCCTGGCCCTTCCTTTGGCCCTTCGATCGCTTATGACCCCACGCGCGGTTTCGGCATCGGGGCACGAATCGCTTCCGGCCGGTAGCGATGTGATCCCGCGACGTGACGGACCGGCGCGTCTGACCTCGATAAATACTGATCCGTGTCGATTTCATAGACGGCGGCCGGGGTCTTTCGCAGTTTTTTGCTTAAGGCGCGGCTCTTCGGCCCCTCCGGAAAGGCGGCGGCGCCCCTGCGGCGCCAAGCCGTATTGCAAAATTAAAAACTCATGAGTATTAGATCGATCACGTTGGTATAAAAACGTATATGAAAGTCGGAACGGCTGCCAAGCCGTTTGAATGGGAGGAACTCTCCAGATGCTCATTCGTGCGATCGCATGCGTCATGCTCGCGCTGTCGTTTGCGGCTCAGGCCCGCGCCGAGGCCTATCCGAAGGGGCCGGTTACGATCATCGTGCCGTTCTCGGCCGGGGGCTCGGTCGACATCGTCGCCCGCTCCGTCGCCCAGGCTCTGCAGGACAAGCTTCGCCAGCCTTTCGTGGTCGAGTCCCGTCCGGGCGCCAGCAGCAAGGTCGGCACGGCCTACGTGGCGAGGGCCAAGCCCGACGGCTACACGCTGCTGCTGTTCTCCGGGTCGTACCTGGTCAATCCGAGCACCTACAAGGATCTGCCGTACGATACGCTGAAGGATTTCGAAACGATCAGCATGCTGGGCGAAAATGCCAATGTTCTGGTCGCCAACCCGAAGCTTGCCGCGAACAATGTCCCAGAGCTGATCAAGCTGGCGCAGTCGCGTCCGGGCAAGCTCACCTATGGATCGGCAGGAGTCGGCGGTCCGCTGCACCTGGCCGCCGAGCTGTTCAAGACCGCCGCCAAGGTGGACATCGTGCACATCCCCTACAAGGGCACGAGCGCGATGTTTCCCGACCTGGTGAGCGGCAACATCGATCTGGCCGTCACCTCGATCCCGAGCGCGATGTCCTTCATCAAAGCCGAACGGGTCAAGGCACTGGCCGTCACGGGGGCGGGCCGGACTTCGAGCCTGCCGGATGTGCCCACGCTGACGGAATCGGGAATCGCTTTGCAGACCGCCGTCCCTTACGGGCTCGTGGCGCCCGCAGGCACCCCGAAGGAAGTCATCGACGTGCTCAACCAGGCGCTTGCCGAAATCCTGAATTCGGAGACCATCAAGCAGCGCTTCGCCGCCGGCGAAATCCGTCCGATCTATGCGACGCCCGCGGCGACCGCCGAGTTCGTGCGCACCGAGATCGACCGCTATGCCGATGTCGTGAAGAAGGCCGGCGTCGAGCCTCAGCAATAGAAGCGGGCGCGGCCGCTCCGTCTCAGTCACATCGACTGCGCCACTTCGGTGGCGCAGTCGACACGCGTCAAAGGAAGGTATGCATGGCTTATCCAGACCGGATCGTGGAAGACAAAGTTGTCGTGGTGACCGGCGCCGGCGGAGGCATCGGCCAGGCCATCGCGCGCCTGATGGCCGAGCAGGGCGCCAAGGTGGTGGTCAACGATCTCGGGACCGCGGTCGACGGCAGCGGCCGCAACGCCGGACTGGCCGAGCAGGTCGCGCAGGAGATTCGCGCGGCCGGCGGCACGGCCGTGGCAAGCACCGACAGCGTGGCAACCTGGGACGGGGCCGAGCGCATCATCCAGGCGGCGCTCGACTCGTTCGGACGCGTCGATTGCGTCGTGAACAATGCAGCCGTGCTGCGGGACAGCATCTTCCACAAGATGACCCGCGAGGACTGGGAGCTGTCCATCGCGGTCAACCTCAACGGCGGCTTCTATGTCAGCCGCGCGGCTGCGCCGCATTTTCGCAATCAGCAGTCGGGCGCTTTCGTCCATATCTCGTCGACGTCCGGCCTGGTCGGCGCCATGGGGCAGGCCAATTACGCCGCGGGCAAGATGGGCCTCGTCGGCCTGTCCAAAAGCATTGCGGTGGACATGCAGCGCTTCAATGTGCGGTCCAATGTCGTAGCTCCAACGGCATTCACCCGGATGACCGAGAGCGTTCCGACCGCGACGCCCGAGCAGCAGGAGCGGGCGCGCCAGCGCGAGCACGTTCCGGCGGAGAAGAATGCGCCTTTGGTCGTGTTCCTGGCGAGCGATGCCGCGAAGGACATCAACGGGCAGGTGTTCTATTCGCGGAAGAACGAACTGATCCTGTTCAGCCAGATGCGTCCGCATCAGCGCATCCACAACAGCGCGGGTTGGACGCCGCAAAGCATCGCGCAGCACATGCTCCCGGCGTTCAAGAAATCATTCTATCCACTGGACGTGACCCGCGACGTCTTCACCAGCTGGCTGCCGTGACGCGGGGGTGCGGGTTCACATGAGCAATCAAGACGGCTCGCCGCTGCAACGCTATCTCAAGCATCTGGAGAACGGCGAGCTTGCCTATCAGTACAGTCCCGCGGCCGGTCGTCCGGTTTTCTTTCCGCGGATCGCCTGCCCACACACCGGCAATGAAAACCTGGAGTGGCGTATCAGTTCTGGACGTGGCGTGGTCCACGCCACCACCACGGTGCATCCGGCCTCGGGCGATCCTTACAACGTTGCGCTGATCGACTGCCGCGAAGGCTTCCGGATGATGAGCCGCGTCGAGGGCGTTGCCGCCGCCGACGTGACGATCGGGATGGAGGTCGAGCTTCGGATCATCCCGCAGTCGGGCGACGAGCCTCCGATGCCGGTGTTCGTTCCGGTCGAGGGCCGATCGTGAAAGGGTTGGTGCGAGGAAGTGCCGCCATCGTCGGTGTCGCTGAGTCCGATCTCGGCGCGGTTGCGGAGGGCATGTCGCCCATCGATCTGATGGCGCAGGGCGTCTATCGGGCGCTCGACGATGCAGGTTTGAAAATCAGCGACGTGGACGGGCTCTTTGCCGCAACAAGCCAGGTCAGGCTGTCGGCGCTGGCGTTGAGCGAGTATCTCAAGATCTCTCCGGTATATCTCGATTCCACCATCGTCGGTGGTTCCTCGTTCATGTTCCATGTGGCGCAGGCCCAAGCCGCGATCCAGCAGGGACTGTGCGAGGTTGCGGTGATCGCCTATGGCAGCACGCAGCGCACGGTGGGCCGGAAGAATTCTTCCGCGCGCGAACACAATCCCTACGAGACACCGTTCAAGCCGTTCCTCCCGGCCTCGGCCTATGCGCTTGCGGCAAGCCGGCACATGTTCGAGTTCGGCACCACGCGCGAGCAGCTTGCCGCGGTTGCGGTCGCGGCGCGCGACTGGGCGCTGCTCAATCCCAAGGCGTGGGAGAAGAAGCCGCTGACCATCGATCAGGTGCTGTCCGCCCGGATGGTCAGCAGTCCGCTCACCGTGCGCGATTGCTGCCTGGTGACGGATGGCGGCGGCGCCATTGTGATGACCTCCTATGAGCGTGCGAAGACATTAAAGAAGCCGGTGGTGGCCGTGCTCGGCTGCGGCGCGGCCGTTACGCACAACAGCATCTCCAGCATGCCGAACCTGGTGGCGACCGGCGCCGCACAGTCGGGCCGCGATGCCTATGCGATGGCGCGGCTGGGCCCGGCCGAGATCGACGCGGTCGAGGTCTACGATGCCTTCACGATCAACACGATCCTCTTTCTTGAAGATCTCGGCTTCTGCCCGAAAGGCGAGGGCGGCCGCTTTGTCGAAGGCGGCAAGATCGCGCCCGGCGGCTCGTTGCCGGTCAACACCAACGGCGGCGGGCTCTCCTACTGCCATCCCGGCATGTACGGGCTGTTCCTCCTGATCGAGGCGGTCCGGCAGATCAGAGGCGAGTGCGGCGCGCGGCAGGTCGAAGACTGCGAGGTTGCGCTCGCCCATGGCAATGGCGGCGTGCTGTCCTCGCAGAGCACCGTGATCCTGGGAGCGGAGTCGACCGTCCGATGACAAACATCGAAAGAGCCGCCTCGACGATCGTTGCTGCCCGGCGGGCGCGCGTTCAAATCCCGGCGCTGTCGGGTGAGTTGGCGCCTGCAAGCGTTGACCAGGCCTACGCGATCCAGGATGCATCGATGCGGTTGCTCGGGGCGCCCGGCGGTTGGAAGCTCGCGATCGGAGCCGGCTTGAGCTGCTCGCCGATGCCCGCGCAGGTGATCCTTCCGACGCCCGCGAAGCTCATTGCCGACCGGCCCTACAAGATCGAGGCCGAGATCGGCATCATGATCGGCAAGGATCTGGAGGATCAGCAGAGCGCGAGCACGATCCGCGCGGCCATCGCGTCGGTTCATCCGGCGATCGAGCTGGTGTTGTCGCGCTTCTTAGGCCCGGTTTCCAAGGAGCAGGGGCTGGCCGACTGCCAGAGCAACGAAGCTGTTATCGTCGGCAAGGCCATCGAGGCTTGGACGACCTCCGATCCGGCAAGCGCCGAGATGGCGTTGACGATCGGCGGAAAAACCGTCGCTGCCAGCTCGGACGATGTGTCGCTCGAGGTGCTGCTGGCGCCTCTGGCGTGGCTCGCCAACCACGCGCGGGCGCGCGGACTTCCGCTGCGCAAGGGCCATTTCATCATCACGGGGGCCCGGCTCAAGGCGCCTGCGCCGGGCAAGCCCTGCAGCGTCGCGGTCGAGGTCGGCGGTCACGGGCAGGCGGTGTCTCTGGATCTCGTGTGAGCAAGAGGAAATCGCCGTCGAACGCAAGAGGATGAACGAGCATGGAGCTGGGACTGAAAGCAAAGGTCGCGCTGATCACGGGCGCGAGCGGCGGCATCGGCAGCGCGATTGCGACCGAGCTGGCGCGCGAGGGCGCCGATCTTTGCCTGACGGCGCGCGATCCCGGCAAGCTTGAGGAGATCGCGAGTGCGCTGGAAAAAATCTCCGGCCGCCGTCCCGCCGTCCATCCGGGCGACCTGAGCGAGCCGGACGCGGCGTCCGCCGCGGTCGCCGCCGCCATCGCGGCATTCGGCCGCCTGGATATCGTGGCGAACTGCGCGGGTGATACCAAGCGCGGCGATTTCCTGAAGCTGACCGAGGACGACTGGTCCGGCGGATTCGCGGTGAAATTTCACGGCTGCGTGCGCATGACGCGCGCCGCCTGGCCGCATCTGCGCGAGACGCAGGGCACCGTCATCAACATCGTCGGGGTCGGATCGCGCTTCGGCTCGGCGGAATTCGCGATCGGCGGGGCGGTCAACGTGGCGCTGCTGAACTTCACCAAGGTCATGGCCGACATCGGCATCATCGACGGGGTGCGCGTCAACGCCATCAATCCCGGACTGATCGAGACCGAGCGGCTCGGCCGCAACGTGGCGCGGCTGATGAAAGAGCATTCCTGCACGCGCGACGAAGCCGTGGCGCGGATGCTCAAGCCGCGCGGCACCAAGCGCTTCGGCAGGCCGGAGGAAATCGGATGGCTCGCGGCGTTCCTGGCCTCGCCGAAAGCCGCCTTCATCCAGGGCTCGATCATCGACATCGACGGCGGCGCCACGCGATCGCTGTGAGTCTGTCCGGAGAAATGCACGATGCTTGAGAAATCGCCGCAGCCGGACATCGCGAGGCGGCTCGCGGACTACATCGTCGCCGCCCGTCCGGACGACTTGCCGGAGCCGGTGCGGCGCGAGGCGCTTCGCTCCTTCGTCAACATCATCGGCTGCACGTTGGGCGGCGCGACGCACGAGGTCATCGGCCTTGCCGACGATGCGCTCTCGGAGTTTTCCGGACCGCCGCAGGCGACGCTGCTCGGCCGTGCCCGCAGGGCGGATGTGCTGCATGCCGCGCTCATCAACTGCTTCGGCTCCAGCATCCACGCCTTCGACGACACGCACGAGCAGGCTGTCGTGCATCCGAGCGGTCCCGTCGCGTCAGCGATCCTTGCTGTCAGCGAACGCAAGCGCATCGCCGGTCCGGAATTTTTGCTCGCCTTTGCATTGGGCGTGGAAGCGGTCTGCCGCCTCAGCAAGGCGATCTCGGTGCCGCCGGCGAAGGGCGTGTTCGCCTGGTCGCAGACCGGCGTCACGGCTGGGATCGGCGCCGCGGTCGCAGCCGGCAAGCTGCTCGATCTCGATGCAGTCCGCATGCGTCACGCGATCGGGATCGCGTTGTCGCAGGCGTCGGGATTTCGCGCGATGTTCGGCTCGATGTGCTCTTCCCTGATGACCGCGCATGGCGCGCAGACCGGCCTGCGCGCCGCGATCCTCGCCGAGAAGGGCTTCACCAGCTCGGAAACGGCTTTGGAGGGACCGCACGGATTCCTCGACGTTTTCGCGGAGCGGGCGGATGTGCCGGCGCTGGCGGACAACCTCGGCACGCGCTTCGAAATCCTGCGCAACACCTACAAGCCTTACCCTTGCGGAGTCGTGATCCATCCCATCATCGACGCCTGTCTCGAGCTTCGGCGCACGCACGCGATCGGTCCGGCGGATATCGCGGCCGTATCCGTCAAGGTGGCGCCGAAGGCGCTGGCGCTTACCGACCGGCCCGATCCAAAGAACAATCTCCAGGCGCGTGTCAGCCTGCAGCATTGGGTGGCGGTCGCCTTCATCCGCGGCACGGCGCGCATCGAAGATATGGACACCAACCGCGCGGTGCTCGAACCGACAATCGCGCGCTTCCGCGGCAAGGTGGAGACCGTCGGCGACGAAGCGGTCGCGCTGGATGGAGCCGAGGTCACGGCGAGGCTCAACGACGGCCGTTCTCTCGTCAGCCGCGTCGAGCACTGCGTCGGCAGCGCATCCCGCCCCATGACCGACCGCGATCTGGAGCAGAAATTCACCGGCATGGCCGAGCCGGTGATCGGCGCGGTCCGGGCGAGAGAAGTGCTGGAAATGAGCTGGGGCGTGGAACGCCTTCCTGACGTCGGCGCCCTCGCCAGGGCGGCCGCATGAGCCGTCTTGACACCTGAAAGTTTGAAAATATACTCATGAGTAGATTTTCGATAAGGAGCGGGCTTTGAAGCATTCCCCGGAGACGCGGTTCGCCTATCAGATCGGCGCGGTCGGCGAGGCCGGCCTGCCGGACGCCCAGCTCTACGGCGAGGCGCTGGCCGACGCCGAGCTGATCCACCGGCTGGGCTACGATGCGGCCTGGGTGATTGAACACCACTTCAGCGACTACTATCCCCAGCCCAATCCCCTGCTGCTGCTGTCGCATGTCGCGGCCAAGTGCCCGGGGCTCGGCCTCGGCACGGCCGTGATGGTGCTGCCCTGGTACAATCCGATCCGCTTCGCCGAAGACATCGCGATGCTGCAGACGCTGAGCTCGGGCGAACTGCATATCGGCATGGGGCGCGGCACCGCGAAATCCGAATACGAGGCGTTCGGCATCTCGATGGAGACGGCTCGCTCGCGTTTCGCGGAGGCCTGGAATCTCACGCGCCTGGCGCTGAAGGGCCAGCCGTTCACCTTCGACGGCGAGTTCGTGAAGATCCCCGATCCGATTCTGCTGCGCCCGCAGCTCTCAAAGAAGATGCCGAACTTCTACGGCGCGATCGGCAGCCCCGGCAGCGCCGAGATCATGGCCGACCTGGACCTGCCGCCGCTGTGCCTGTCCAACTTTCCCGACAAGGTCCTGAAGAACATTCTGGGCAATTGGGACGCCAAGGCGCGTGCGCACGGGCGCCCGATCGCCGCGACCCGGCCGATCGCGATCAAATGCTTCGTCGGTAAGACCGACAAGCAGGCGCGCGAGGAGGCGCTGGAGCATCTCCCCGATTTCTTCCGCCTGCAGGTCAAGCACTACGAGACGGACGCGCGCCCCTGGGACAATGTGTCCGGCTATGAGCAGTTCAGCCGGATGTTCTCGACGCTGAAGGAGATGTGCGATCCGGCCAATCTCGGGCCGTTCCTGGATCAGAACCTGGTCGGCTCGCCGGAGACGCTCGCGGCGCGGATTCGCAAGCTGCAGGACATCGGCTTCAACTATTTCGTCGTGACCAACGCGACCTACGGCGTGCCGCGATCGGTTCGTCAGTCGACGATCCGCCTGTTCGCCAACGAGGTGATCCCGATGGTGACCGAGGACGCGCGGGCGCTGGAGCCCGTGAAGTGAGGTCGGTCCCGTGAGCGATCGCGCGGAAATCGACAGGGCCTTGATCGGCAGCGCCGCGGAACCATTCACCGTGGAGGTGGAGAAGGGCGCGATCCGCCGCTTCGCCGAAGCGATCGGCGAGACGACGCCAATCTATTTCGACGAAGCCTTTGCGCGGTCGCTCGGCTACCCGGGGATCGTTGCACCGCCGACGTTTCCGACGACGTTCCGGCCGCTGGCGAAGCCCGCCTGGGTTCAGGGGCTCGACGAAGGACGGATCTTGGCCGGCGAGCAGGGCTTCCGCTATGAGCGGCCGATCATGGCCGGTGACCATCTGCGATGCGAGCTCCGTCTCACCGACGTGCAGGATAAGCGCAGCAGCAAGGGCAGCATGGAGCTGATGATCCAGGACCTGATCGTCACCTCGCACTCCGGCGAAACGGTCTGCGTCAACCGCCGCGTCGTCATCTATCGCGGCCTGACCGTAACCCTCGCTCGAGAGGTTTCGTCGTGACGCGCGCAGGCCTCCACAAGCCCGGTGACACGTTGTCCATCCGGCGCGGTCCGATCACGACGACCCAGCTCGTGATGTATGCCGGCGCTTCCGGCGACTTCAATCGCATCCACTACGATCATCCGTTTGCGGTGGAGAAGGGATTGGGCGGCGTGATCGCGCATGGCATGCTGACCATGGCCTTCGCCGCGTCCTGCGCGGTCGAAGCCTTCGGTCCGGCCAGCCGGATCTCCAACATCGAAGCGCGCTTCACGGCGCCGGTCCGGGTCGGCGACGTGGTCGTGGCGACGGCGATCGTGGAGCGCGTTGCGCCCGATGGTCCGATCGAGGCATCTCTCACGGCGGAGGTCGATGGGCGCGTTGTGCTTCGCGGCATGGTCGAGGTGCTGCCCGCGGCGGAAGCAGCGGTCTGACGTCATGAACGCGTTTCCTTTGACCGACAGCGGCGCTGCCTTCGATCCCCGAACCCTGCGGAACGCGTTCGGCTGCTTCCCTTCGGGGGTGACTGCGATTTGCGCCATGATCGACGGCGAGCCGGCCGGCATGTCGGCGAGTTCGTTCGTTTCGGTGTCACTTGATCCGCCGCTGGTCCTGGTCTGCATTCAAAACGAGTCGGCGACCTGGAGAAGACTGAAGAACGCGCCGCGCATCGGAGTCTCCGTTCTGGGAGAGGAGCATGACCGCGCCTGCTCGCAGCTTGCCTCGAAGTCGGGCGACCGTTTCGAAAGTCTCCAGTGGTCTGCGACCGAAGGTGGCGCTGTGCTGCTGGAAGGAGCGGCGGTGTCGCTCGATTGCTCCGTCGTTGAGGAAATCGCAGCAGGCGATCATCAATTGGTGCTGCTGAAGATCGAGGCATTGAACTTCCAGCCCGCGGTGAACCCGCTGGTTTTCCATGGCAGCCGCTTTCGGAAACTCTCCAGACCGTAATGTCAGGGCGAAACAACATGTCAGACGGTCCACTCACAGGCGTCAGGGTTCTCGACCTGAGCCGGGTCTTCGCGGGTCCCTGGGCGACGCAGCAGCTGGCCGACATGGGCGCGGAGGTCATCAAGGTGGAACGTCCCGGCCGCGGCGACGACTCCCGCGGCCTCGGACCGCCGTTCCTGCGCGACCGGGAGGGCAAGGACACCGCCGAATCCGCCTTCTATCTCAGCGCCAACCGCAACAAGAAATCCATCGCGCTCGATCTGTCGGAGCCGCGCGGCCAGGACATCGTCCGGAAGTTCGCCGCGATCTCGGATGTCGTCGTCGAGAACTTCAAGGTCGGCACGCTCGCTCGTTACGCGCTGGATTACGACAGCATCCGAAAGGTCAATCCATCGGTGGTCTATTGCTCGATCACGGGCTTCGGCCAGACCGGACCGTCCAGCCACAAGCCAGGCTACGACACGCTCTTCCAGGCCATGGGCGGCGTCATGAGCGTGACCGGCGAGGCCGACGGCGCACCCGGCGGCGGGCCGATGAAGGTCGGCATCATCATCGCGGACATCCTGTCGGGCATGTACGCGACGATCGGCATCCTGGGCGCGCTCCGGCATCGCGAGCGCACCGGCACGGGCCAGCACATCGACCTGTCGTTGATGGATTCGCAGACCGCCGCGCTGTCGCACCACGCGATGTACTATCTGGTGTCGGGAGAGAATCCGAAGCGGTTCGGCACCTCCGCGCCTGCGGTCGTGCCGAGCCAGATGTTCGAATGCGCCGACGGATTCATCGTGCTGGTGATCGGCAATGATCCGCAATTCCGGCGTCTCGCCGATGTTGTCGGACATCCGGAATGGAACGACGACGAGCGTTTCAAGTCGAACGGAGCTCGCGTCCGCAACCGGACGACCTTGGTTCCACTTCTTGAAGCGATCTTCCGCCGCTCGCCGAAGGCAACCTGGCTTCAGAAACTGGAGACGGCGGGAATCGTCTGCGGCCCGATCAACGAGATCTCCGATGTGTTCGCCGATCCCCAGGTCCAGGCACGCAACATGGTCGTCGAGGTCGAGCACTCCCTGGGGCAGCCGTTGAAGCTCGTCGCCAACCCGTTGCGGATGTCGGAGACGCCGCTCAATCGTTACGAGGCGCCGCCGCGGCTCGGCCAGCACACCGACGAGCTCCTGTCGGGCGTCCTGGGCCTCGGCGCCTCCGAGATCGAGGAACTGCTGTCCGCCAAGATCGTCGCGCGTGCCTGAACCGAAATGACCGAGACGCGTGCCGCGGTGGATGTCCTGGTCGTGGGCGGTGGCAACGCCGCGCTCTGCGCTGCGATCGCGGCGCGGCGGGCCGGCGCTTCGGTGCTGGTCGTGGAAGCTGCGCCGAAATTCTATCGCGGCGGCAACACCCGCCACACCCGCAACATCCGCTGCGCCCACGACACCGCGACCGAGCATCTCACCGGGCCCTACACCGAAGATGAATTCTGGGACGACCTCTTAAGGGTCACGCAGGGCAACACCGACGAGCAGCTGGCCCGTCACATGATAGCCCGGTCGAAGCCGATTCTGGGTTGGCTCGGTGAGCAGGGCGTGCGGTTCCAGCCGTCGCTCGGCGGCACGCTCAGCCTGGGCCGCACCAATTCGTTTTTCCTGGGCGGCGGCCGGGCGATGCTCAACGCGCTCTACCTCACCGCCGAGAGGCTGGGCGTCGAAATTCTCTACGAGTCGCCCGTGGTCGAGCTCGATATCGAGAACGGGGTGTTCCACTCGGCGACACTGCGCGGCCCCGAAGGCGATCAGGTCGTCCACGCGCGTGCGCTGGTGGCCGCGGCCGGCGGCTTCGAGGCCAACATCGAGTGGCTGAAGGAAGGCTGGGGCGAGATCGCCGAGAACTTCCTGATTCGCGGCACGCCCTACAATCGCGGCGACGTGCTGAAGATGCTGAGGGGCGCCGGCGTCGAGACGATCGGCGACCCGACCCAGTGCCATGCCGTGGCGATCGACGCGCGCGCGCCGAAATTCGACGGCGGCATCATCACCCGGCTCGACTGTGTGGTGTTCGGCATCGTCGTCAACCGCGAGGCACAGCGCTTTTACGACGAGGGCGAGGATGTCTGGCCGAAGCGCTATGCGATCTGGGGGCGCCTGGTGGCGCAGCAGCCGGGCCAGATCGCCTGGATCATCTTCGACCAAAGCTCGCTCAACATGTTCATGCCCTCGCTCTATCCGCCGATCTCTGCTCCCGGCATCGGCGAGCTGGCCGCAAAGCTGGAACTGCCGGTCGCGGCGCTGCAGAAGACTGTCGTCGATTTCAATGCGGCCGTGCGGCCGGGGACGTTCGACCACACGGTGCTCGACGATTGCCGGACCGAAGGGCTGGCGCCGCCCAAGAGCCATTGGGCGCGCCAGATCGAGACGCCGCCGTTCTATGCGTACCCGGTGCGGCCCGGCATCACCTTCACGTATCTCTGCACGCGCGTGGATCGCGACGCGCGCCTGCAGATGCGCCGCGGCGGCGGCGCGGAGAACATGTTCGCCGCCGGCGAGATCATGGCCGGCAACGTGCTCGGCAAGGGCTACACGGCCGGTGTCGGCATGACGATCGGCAGCGTGTTCGGAAAGATCGCGGGGGAAGGGGCGTCGCGTCATGTTCGCGGCTGACCGTTACGAGGAAGCCGCGAGGCTGATGACGATCTGCAACTCCTGCCGCTATTGCGAGGGGTTGTGCGCCGTGTTCCCGGCGATGGAACTGCGGCGCAGTTTCGCTGCGGCCGATCTCGATTACCTCGCCAATCTCTGCCACGGCTGCGGCGCCTGCTATGTCGACTGCCAGTTTTCGCCGCCGCACGAGTTCGACGTCAACGTGCCGCGGACATTGGCGCAGGTGCGGGCGGCGTCGTATCGCTCGCACGCGTGGCCGGCCTTTCTCCGCCCGATGTTCGATAGGAACGGGCTCGCCATCGCGATGGCGACGGCCGCGAGCGTGGCAGCCTTCATCCTGGGCTTTGTGATCTGGCACGACCGCGCGGCGCTGCTTGCGCGGGACGGACAGTTCTACCGGTTGATGCCGCACAACGTGATGGCGGGGCTGTTCGGTGCGGTATTTCTCTTTGCCATCGTCGCGCTCGTCATGGGCTTCCGGAGCTTTTGGCGGGCGATCGGTGCGAGCAGCGTCTCGGCAGGCTCTCCGGTCATGCTCTGGCAGGCGGGGCGCGACGCCGGTACGATGCGCTATCTCGATGGCGGCGGCGTCGGTTGCTACAACGAAGGTGAGCGGCCAGACGACCACCGCCGGCTGTTTCATCACTTCACCTTCTACGGATTCATGCTGTGCTTCGCCTCGACCTCGACGGCGACGCTTTATCACTATCTCTTCGCCTGGCCGGCGCCCTACGGCTGGCTGTCGCTGCCCAAGCTGTTTGGCATTGCTGGCGGCATCGGCCTCATCATCGGGCCGCTGGGCCTGCTGCACGCCAAGCTGACGCGGGACCGCGCGCTGATGGACCCGGCGAAGTTCGGCATGGACACGGCCTTTCTCGCCATGCTGCTGCTGACGGGCCTGACCGGACTGCTCCTGATGGTGCTGCGCGAGACGGCGGCCATGGGCGCGGCGCTCGCCATTCATCTCGGCGTCGTCTTCGCGCTCTTTCTGACCATGCCCTACGGCAAGTTCGTGCACGGCATCTATCGCTTCGGCGCGCTTGCGCTCTACGCCGCCGAGCGCAAGGCCGACCGGCCCGCATCGACGCCTGCCATTCAATCTGCGAGCAGCCCAACATGAGCACAACAACCCGCGCCGTCATCGCATCGCGGCCCGGCGGGCCGGAGGTGCTGCAGATTGTCGAGCGCCCGCGGCCGGTTCCGGGCGAGGGCGAACTGCTGGTGCGCGTGCGCGCGGCCGGAATGAATCGCATGGATGTGCTGCAGCGTGAGGGCAACTATCCACTGCCGCCCGATGCCACGGATGTCCTCGGCGTCGAACTGTCCGGCGTGGTCGAAAGTCTCGGCTCCGGTGCGAGCCGCTTCAAGCGCGGCGATCGGGTCATGGCGCTGGTCACCAGCGGCGCGCAAGCGGACTGGGCGGTCGTGCCGGAGGCGACGGCTCTGCCTGTCCCGGATGGCCTGTCCTTCGAGCAGGCGGCTGCCGTCCCGGAGACGTACTTCACGGTCTGGAGCAATGTCTTCGAGCGGGCCGCGCTGAAGAAGGGCGAGACGCTCCTCATCCACGGAGGCGCCTCGGGCATCGGCACCACGGCGACCGTGCTCGCCAAGGCCATCGGCGCCCGCGTGATCGTCACCGCAGGCTCGTCGGAAAAATGCGCCGCCTGCCTCAGGCTCGGCGCCGACGGCGCGATCGATTATCGGAGCCAGGATTTCGTCGCCGTGTCCAAGGAGATGACGGCGGGCAAGGGGCCCGACGTGATCCTGGATATGGTCGGCGGCGACTACATCGCCCGCAACCTCGAGGCCATCGCCTTCGACGGCCGTATCGCGCAGATCGCGTTCGTGATCGGTTACAAGGCGGAGGTCGATTTCAGATTGCTGCGAAGAAAGCTCGTGACATTGACAGGCTCGTCGCTCCGTTCGCAGCCGCCGGCGATGAAGGCGAAGCTCGCCGCCGCCGTTGCGGAAAACGTCCTGCCGCTGCTGAGCCAGGGGCAGGCGAGGCCGCTGATCGACTCCACCTTTCCGTTGGAAAACGTGGCCGAGGCCCATGCGCGCATGGATCGCGGCGCGCACATCGGCAAGATCGTTCTCGTGATGGAACAACGGCAGGCCTAGGGCCGCCCCATGCCATTATAGTTGTGATGTCGCCGGCGATTTGACGCCAGGATTTTGCCGCGGATTTCACCTACATTGTCCGGATCAGCCGGGCGGGTTGTCAGCCGCCGACGACGGAGCCGTAGATGTGCCGTAACATTCGTACGCTTTTCAACTTCGAGCCGCCTGCAACCGAGGACGAAATCCGCGCCTCCGCGCTGCAGTTCGTCCGCAAGCTGAGCGGTTTCACGCATCCATCCAAGGCCAACGAACCGGCCTTCGAACGCGCGGTCGATGAGGTGGCGGACGCCGCCCGGCGGCTGATCGCTTCCCTTCAGACATCGGCGCCCGCGCGCGACCGGGAGATCGAGGCCGAGAAGGCAAAGGCGCGAGCGCGCGAGCGATACGGAACGGCCTGATCTCCAGTCTCGGCTGCCGTTCAATCGAACTGCACGACAGTGCGGATCGCCTGTCCCGACCGCAAATCGGCAAAGCCTTCGTTGATGGCAGCAAGCCCGATGCGCCGGGTGATCAGCTCGTCCAGCATCAGCGTCCCGTCGAGATAGGCCTGCGCCAGCATGGGGAAGTCGCGCGCCGGCCGCGCGCCGCCATAGCTCGAGCGGCGGATGCGCTTCTCCTGCATCAGCGCGCCCCAGCGGAACGACACGTCGTTCTCCACGTCGATCTTGCCGAGCCAGACGATCTCGCCGCCGGGCCGCACGGCCTCGACCGTGGTGCGGAAGGCTGCCGCATTGCCGGCCGCCTCCAGCACCACGTCGGCGCCGCGGCCGGAGGTTTCCTTCTTGGCGATCGCCACGACGTCCTCGGTCTTCGCATTGATGCCGTGGGTGGCGCCCACCCGCTGCGCAAGCTTGAGCTTGCCGTCGTCGATGTCGACCGCGATGATCTTGGGAGCACCGGCCAGCCGCGCGCCTTGCACGGCCGCGAGGCCGACGGCGCCGCAGCCGATCACCATGACGGTGTCGGCACGGCCGATCGTCGCGATGTTGAGAGCGGCGCCGACGCCCGTCATCACCCCGCAGCCGATCAGGCAGGCGCGGTCGAACGGCAGGTCGCGGCTCACGACGATGGCCTGCTGCTCGGGCACGATGCAGTATTCGCCGAACGCGCCGAGGAACATCAGGTGCTTGAGCTCGGCGCCGCTGCCGAGCCGCGCCTTGCTCAGCCCGTCGAACTGCACGGCCTGCGGGCCCTTGCCGAGATAGTCCTCGCACAGGATCGGAAGATGGCGGTCGCAGTAGAAGCAGTGTCCGCAATGCGGATTCCACGACAGGATGACGTGGTCGCCCTTCTTGACCTTGCGCACGCCCGGGCCGACCTCCTCGATCACGCCGGCGGCCTCGTGGCCGAGCACGATCGGCATCGGGTAGCGGAGCGACCCGTCGATGACCTCGAGATCGGTGTGGCAGAGCCCCGCGGCGCGCACCCGCACCAGCACGTCGGAGGCCGCCAGCACCGTAGCGCTCACCGTTTCGATCGCAAGCGGCGTGCGCGCCTGATGCAGAACGGCGGCTTTGTAGTTGAGGCTCATCGCCGCTCCGGAGTTGGGTTGCGCAGCATTTTTGTTTGGTCGCATTTTCTGCGGCGAACCGACCCAGTTCGCCGGAAAATGCTTACGCGCCGGCGAGTGCGACTATTTCTTGAGGTCGCCCTTCTTCACGCCCGCTTCGGGGAAGACCCACATGGCGACCACCATGAACACGGCGGTTACCATGACGAAGGTGCCGTATTCCGGGCGGATCGGCGAGTGGCCCCAATAGGCGAGCACCGCGGCCACGACCAGCGCCGCGACCGAGACGATGGCTTTGACATCATTGGGCATGGCAGCACTCCCAAAGATCAGCAGAGATCAGTTGGCGCCCACCGGCGCGGCGGCCGCTTCGTCCGGCCGGCGCGGCTTGCCGCGCAGATTGCGCTTGAGAAAGCGCGTGTCATAGCCGTTGAGCAGATGGCCGACCAGGCCGCGGTCGAGGTCCGAGGTGCCGAACACCCAGTCGGCGATCGGGAAGGTGAGGTTCATGTTCACCTCCATCATCAGCCGCCCATTGTGGTGCGCCGTGTGATGCCTCCGCAGCGTGTTGACGAACGGGCAGTGGCGCACGAACGAGTTCTCGTCGACGTGACAGCAGAAGTGCATGAACTCGTAGATGAGATACATACCGGTCGTCACCGACATGAACAGCCAGCCGACATTGGGCGACAGCAGAAGCCCGAGGATTACCGCCGCCGGTAGCGACATCAGGATGAACACGACCAGCGCATAGGGCGGAAACACGGTGACGCGCCAGTCCTTGTGATCGCGGAAGCGCATCTCCTCGTCGGTGAAGAACTGATGATGGTTCAGCGTGTGCCGCTCATAGACCGCGCGCAGGCCCTTGATGTTCACCGGGCGGTGCATGACGTATTTGTGCACGGCCCATTCGAACAGGTTGGTGAACAGGAAAGTGACCGGCACGGTGAGCCATTCCAGCCAGCTCACATTCTGGATGTGGTGGACGTAGATGTAGAAGGCGGCGGCGCCCATCGCGTAGATGATCGCGATGTGAAAATAGCCGTCGTACCACCCCATGATCCGCGACCGGTACTCCTGGCGGAAATCGATCTGCCGCTGACTGATCATGACCTTCCTCCTTCGCAGCCTTCTGCCGCGCACGATCCGGCTCGAACGGGTCTGTCCTTGGCCCGTTTCTGGCCCATCTGATATATTACTAATGTATCACAGCCTCGTTGCTGATCAAGCCGCCGGGCGGCTGCCGGTGCCCTCGATGATGCGGACCACGGCGGGATCCTTCGCCGCCTCGGCGGGCTTGCCGGCAAAGATGATCTCGCCCCGTTCGATGACGTAAAGCCGGTCGGCGAAGTCGGGGACGTGGTGGATGTTGGATTCGGCGATGAAGACCGCATGGCCGAAGGCGCGGATGTTGGCGAGGCCCTCGACGATCGAGGGCACGATGGCGGGCGACAGGCCTTCGGTCGGCTCGTCGAGCAGCAGCAGCTTCGGACCGAGCGCCAGCGCCCGCGCAATCGACACCATCTTGCGCTCGCCGCCGGACAGCGCCTGGCCGCCGCGGTCGCGATAGCGCTCCAGCTTGGGGAACACCCGGTAGGCGTCGGCGATCCGCTCCTGCGCGCTGCGTTCGTTGCTGCACGTCCAGGTCGGCATCGCGATGTTCTCGGCGACCGTGAGCTCGCCGAACACCTCGCTCTCTTCCGGCGAGAAGCCGATACCCCGGCGGGCGATTTGATAAGGCCGCAGCCCGATCAGGCTCTCGCCTGCGAAGCTGATCGCGCCGGATATGGGTCTGCGGAAGCCCATGATGGTGCGGAAGCTCGTGCTCTTGCCGGCACCGTTCCGTCCGACCAGGCAGACCAACTCGCCGGCGTTGACCTCGAACGACACCTGCCGCAGCACGCGGCTCCCTTGGATGTCGACGACGAGATCGCGGACCTCGAGCATCAGTGGTGCCTCCGCTTGCCGATCACGGTCTCGATCAGATGCGGATCGGCAAAGAAGCGCGCCGGCGGCAGGTCGGCGAGCACACGGCCCTCCGACAGCGCGATGATCCGATGCGAGTAGGCCGCGACCAGGTCCATGTCGTGCTCGACCAGCACGATGCCCTTGACGCCGGCAGCCTTGGCCGCTGCGATCAGCGTCTTCATGATGCCGTGCTTGTCCGCAGTCGAGACACCCGACGTCGGCTCGTCGAGCAAGATGACCTGCGGATCGAGCGCAAAGGCGGACGCGACATCGAGCAGCTTCTTCTCGCCCTGCGAGAGATTGGCCGACGGCGTGTCGAGCCGCGGCGTGAGGCCGAAAATCTCCGCCACCTCGGCGACACGCCGGCCGATCTCGGTATCGCCCGCAAGCCGCGCGAACAGCCGCCAGCGCTTGTTCTGGCGCGACACCACGGCAGCCGCGATGGTCTCGGCGACGGTGAGCTGCGGGAAAATCTGGATCAGCTGGAAGGCGCGCGCGACGCCGCGGTCGGCAAGCTCCACCGGTCCGATGCCGGCCACGCTCTCGCCCTTGAATCGCACATCGCCGGTTGTGGGCTTCAGCAGACCGGTCAGGAGATTGACCAGCGTGGTCTTGCCCGCGCCGTTCGGTCCGACGATGGAGACAAGCTCGCCTTCGTGAATGGCGAGCGTCACGTCCACGAGCGCCTTGAGAAGGCCGTAGGACTTGCCGAGCCCTGTGGTCTCGAACAGTGCCGTCATGCTGCGCTCCGCTGCATGCGGGCGCGAAGCCCTGCCACGAGTCCGGCAATGCCGCTCGGGAAGGCGATCACGATCAGCGCGAGGATCGCGCCCAGCACGAAGCGCCAGTACTGCGTGAGCGATTGCAGCTGGTCCTGCAGCAGCGTGTAGGTGAGGGCCCCGACGATGGGGCCGAAGAAATTCGAGAAGCCGCCGAGCACCGCCATAAAGACGAGCTGGCCGGACTGCGTCCAGTACACCAGCTCGGGATCGGCGAGGCCGACGCGGAAGCCCAGGATCGCGCCGCCGACGGCGCCGAAGCCCGCCGAGATGACGAAGGCCGCGAGCCGAAAGCGGTGCACATGCACGCCGAGATATTCGGCCTTGCGGGCGTTGTCGCGGATCGTCTTGAGATGCAGGCCGAACGGCGAATGCACCAGCCGCCACATCACGAGGCCCGCAATCACGAGCAGCGCCAGGCAGTAGTAATAGAATGGCCCCGACAGGAACTCGATCTTGTTGTACTTCGCGAATTCCAGCCCGAGGATGTTCATGCGCGGCACGCGCATGCCGCTGTCGCCGCCGGTCAGGTGATAGAACTTGAACAGGAACGAGTGGAACAGCATGCCGAAGGCCAGCGTCAGCATGCCGAAGAAGATGCCGGTGTAGCGCACGCAGAGATAGCCGATCGGCAGCGCTGCGAGCATCGACACCAGCGCAACAATTACGATGGCGGCTTCGAAGGACTTGATGCCGAGCACGCCCGCGACGACGGCCGCGCCGTAAGCGCCGAAGCCGAGGAACATGGCGTGGCCGAAGGAGAGCAGGCCGGTGTAGCCGAACAGCAGATTGAACCCGAGCAGCGCGATGGCATAGCCGAAGAACGGCACCATCAGGCTCACGTAATAGGGCGGGGTGACGAGCGGCAGCAGCGCGAGCGCGGCAGTGCCGAGAAGGGCGACGAGGCCTGCGCTGGTGATTTTCATACGACCGGCCTCCCGAACAGCCCGGCCGGGCGCGCCAAGAGCACCGCGATCACGATCAGGTAGATCGCGAGCACCTCGAACTCCGGATAGATGATCAGCGAGAAGGCCCGCACCAGCCCCACAATGAGTGCGCCGGCGAGCGCGCCACGCATCGAGCCCAAGCCGCCGATCACCACGACCGCAAAGGCCTCGATGACGAACTCGATCGCCATGTCGAGCGAGGCTGCGGCGGTCGGCACCACGAGCGCGCCCGCGGTGGTGCCGAGCACCGCGCCGAGCGTGAACACGATCGAATAGATCCGGCGCACGTCGACGCCGAGCGCTTCTGCCATCGCCCGGTTCTCGGCGGTGGCGCGCAGGATGCGGCCGTAATTCGTGCGCTGCAGGAAGGTGCCGAGGCCGATCGCCGTGGCGACCGCGGCGGCGATCACCAGGAGATTGTAGACCGGCACGCTGAAGTCGGGGGTGTTGATCGCGCCGTAGATGAGATAGGTGCTGTCGAGCGAGCGCGGGTTGGAGCCCCAGATGAAGCGGAACACGTCCTGGAACATCAGCACGAGTGCAAACGTCAGCAGCAGCTGAAAGCTTTCGTCGCGGCCGTAGACGGTGCGAAGCAGCCGCTCGATCGGCGGGCCGATGAAGCCGAGGAGGCACCCCGCGACGATCAGGCCCGGCAGGATCAGCCAGGGCGAAAGCCCCAAGCCCTGCGCGTAGCCGAGAAACGTGATCCCAAAATAGGCGCCGAGCGCATAGAACGAGCCGCAGGCCAGATTGACGATCTTCTGGACGCCGAAGACGAGCTGCAGCCCGGCCGCGACCAGGAACAGAACGGCGGCGTGAAACACGCCGCCGACAAGGATGTTCGCGAAAGCCCACATCGATCGCGCGATCAGACCTTGAACTGCGCGGTCTTGAGCCATTCCCAGAAGTTCGCGCCCGGCGGCTTCTGCAGATCGGTCGAGGACATGGTCTCGAACGAGCCGAGCGTGACGAAGTCGTAAGCGTTCTTGTGCGTGGTGAAGCCCTGCACGAAGGTCTGGTCGGCGATGTGATCCTTGCGCCAGGAGCCCTGGCCGCCGAGGCTGTCCACCGACAGACCGACCATGGCGTCGATGACGTCGTCCTGCGACGGCCAGGCGCCGTTCTTCGCCTTCGACGCCTTCTCCACCGCGGCCTTGTAGGACGCGATGGCGAAGTAGGCGCGATCGGCCTCCCACTCCGGATAGTCCTTGTGGGTCTTCTCGTACCAGGCGACGAACTCCTTCGCCAAAGGCGAGGCATTCGGGTTGGCGAAGTAGAGCGTGTTGTGGCCGAACAGCATGCCTTCCGGCGTGAACTCCTTCTTCATCAGCGTGTGCTGCCAGCCGGCCGCCGGGAACACGAGCTTGGTGTCTTTGGTGAGTTCCGCCGCGTGCGCCTGCTTCATGAACACCGGCAGGTCGGCAAACAGCAGCGACGAGAAGATCAGGTCCGGCTTTGCGGCCTTCAGCGCGGCGACATGGCTGGTCAGGTCCATGGTGCCGACCTTCGGCCATTGCTCGGTGACGACCTTGTGCTCGATGTTGAACCGCTTGAGGATGGCGATGAAGGCCGCCATGTTGTTGCGGCCGTAGGAATAGTCCGGATTGATGCCGGCGACCGTGACGAACTTGCCCTTCCAGTGCTTGATGGCGAGCAGCGAGGACATCACCGCCTCGCACTCGTTGTCGGTCGAGCGGAACAGATAGCGCGGGTTGGGGATCTTCTCGTCGACGCCGTCCTGCGTGGTGCCGTCCCAGTAGATGGTCAGCGCGCGTGCCTCCTCGACCGCCGGGCCGAGCGCGAGGCCGACGCCGGTCGAGATGATGCCCTGCACGCAGTCGACCTTCTCCTGCTGCACGAGTTTGCCGAAGCGCTCGATGGTGTCCTTGGGCGAGGATTCCTCCTCGATGACGAGCTCGACCTTGCGTCCGGCGATCCCGCCTGCCGCATTGAAGCGCTCGACCGCCCATTGCGTGGCGCGGATGCCGTTCTCGCCCGGCGCCGCGGCGATGCCCGAGCGCGGCGCAAGGATGCCGACGCGCACCGGCTTGTTCTGCGCGATCGCCGGCGCGAAGACGCCACTGGACGCGGAAATCGCGCCCGCGGCGGCTGCCGATTTCAGCAGCGTGCGACGTGAAAGAGCCATTGGTGTCCTCCCCTCGGGCCGTTTCCCCTCAAGTCCCGGCGGTGTTTCCCGTCCGGATTATTCTGCTTGGCGTCGATGATATATCAGACGCATGTCAGCAACAAGCGCACCAGAGCGCAGGACGCCTGCGGCGTGAACGCTCAGGCATGGGCGAGCAGAAACGTGTCGATCTCCTGCCCGGTGAGCGTCCAGTCGTTGTCGAGATTGGCGACGATGTCCTTCATGAAGGGCTCGGACAGCCTGACCGCCCGGTCCTTGTCGCCAAGATGCTCGTAGAGAATGGCCAGCGCCAGTTGCTGCGGGCTCTCGCCCTCGTAGGTCCACTCGAAGCCGTATTTGGTGAACCGCTTGACCTCGTAATGCTCGTCGAGCTTCCTGCCGTCCGCGGTGACGCGGAGCCCGTCGATGGTGCGCTTTCCCTCATAGACCGTCATGATCACACCGACACCGTTGCACGCGTGAAGGTCTGGACATAGTCCATCAGCTTGTCGCTGGCGCGCGCCGCGGCGTCGGCATCGCCCTTGGCGATGGCGCGAGCCTGGTTGGCGTGCAGCCGCGCGCAGAGCGGAAGGTCCGCGGCTTCGCGATAATGCATGTACCAGAAGCGGCGCGAGAGCCCCTGCAAAAGCTTCATCGCGCGCTCGGCGAATTCGTTGTGCGCCGTTTCCAGCATCAGGGCGTTGAGCTCGCCGTCGAGCCGCATGAAGGCGATGTCGTCGTTGCGGCTCGCGGCCTGGTCCATCTTGCGGGCGATGTCCTGCAGCTGCTCGCGCTGCGGCCGGGTGGCGCGCTCCGCGCCGGTGCGGCTCAGGAGGCGCTCTAGCTCGCGGCGGACCTCGAGCACCAGCAATTGCGTGCGGGGATTGAGGTCGGAGACCAGAATGCCCTTGCGCGACAGGATGGTGACGAGCCCCTCGCGCGCCAGCCGCTGCAGCGCCTCGCGGATCGGCGTGCGGCCGAAGCCGTAGCTCGCCGAAAGCAGCTGCTCGGACAGCACCTCGCCGGGCTTGAGCCGCAGCGTGACGATCTGTTCCTCGATGACGCGATAGGCCTGCTCGGTCAGGGTCTCGGCGGGCTTGATCTCGCGCTTGTGGCGCGCTGGCCGCACAAGCTTCTGCGCCGCCTGCCGTGCGGCGGCCGTGCGGTGTCCGCTGGCGCGTCTGCTCTGGGCCACTGGGATGCCTTGCCTGACCGTCTGATATATGTCTCGTATATTAGTGAGCGGCGATTTGATCGGTCAAGGGAAAGCCGCGTCTGGGCACCATAACATGCTGCCGGGAAGCGCCGTCATTCCGCTGCTGTCGTTCATGGCTCTGCTGCTGAGCGCGAGCCTGTGCGGGCTCGCGGCCAGCGGCCACTTTCCGGCTGAGCATCGCGGGCCGGCGCTTCGCAGCGGTTTCGGCCGCTTCATCCTGTTCGGGTCGCTGGCGCTCTGCCTTCTCTGCTTGTTTAGCGGCATCGCCGTCGTCTGGCACACCGTGCCGTGGTACGCGGCGGTGATCGGCGGCGGCGCAATGGTGCTCATCGCCCCGCTGCTGCTGCAGCCGTTCCCCGATTCGTTCGTGAATGGCCGCGCCGCGCTTTTGACCTTCAGCGGCGTGAACCTTTTCATGCTGGCCCTGCTCTTATGCTCAAGAGGCGTGCCCGGATGAATCGGGCGCGCGGCAGTGGTCATCAAAAGCATGGACTCCATTCGTTTTCAGAAGCTCACGGACATTCCCGTTCCTTCCGATGGATATCCTCTCGTCGCCAAATCGGTCGCGAACGATGGCTCGCTTCTGTTCCTGTCGATCGAACCGGCAGGGCTCGCCCCGGTCGCCGAGATCGATGAAATTGGCGGTGTTTTTACCAGAACGAGGAAGAGAGGGCCAAAACGGTTTCGCCTATCCATTTGGCGACAGAACGGTTCTCTCCGGACCATCGACCTGCCGCCACTCGATGTGAGCTTCCCTCGAGTCGACATCTTTCCGGACGGGAGGATTCTCCTTGTGTCTTCGCGATGCGAGTGGCGGGGCCAAGACGACTACGATTTGAACGGCGTCGTCTTCGATCCGAAGACCGGCAAGGTGTCGCGCATCCTTCTAGGTGACGGGATCACCAGCGCGCAGGTGGACGCGCTCGGGCGAATCTGGGTCTCGTATTACGATGAAGGAATTTTCGGCAACTATGGTTGGGGCGGTTCCGGTCCCCCGCCGATTGGTTCGCGGGGGCTCGTTTGCTTTTCGGAGCTTGGCGAGAAAGTCTGGGAGTATCCGGTCAGCTACGAGATTGACGACTGCTGCGCCTTGAACGTGTCGGACGCGGAAGCAGCGATATTTTTCTATGCCGACTCCCCGATATGCCGGATATCGAGCGACTTCAGGCTGGAGCGCTGGGCGACGAACCTGGACAGCTGCCATCAGTTTGCAATCACGAAGACCGCGGTCCTCTTGACGGATCAGTACAGCGGGCCTCCCGATGTGGCCTATCTCGGCAGGTTGGGAGCAGGCCGGCTCGTTGATACCCGGCAAGTCCGTATGCTGTTGCCGGACGGCTCGCCTCTGCCCCAGGCACAGCTGCTGGGGCGGGGCAGGCACCTCTACTTCTTCGACGCCGTCAGCGCCTATCGCGCCAGCCTTGATTGAGTTCGCGCTCCGTCGGTCTGACGAGGCGCCGGGGCAGGTGGCCGATTGCGGTCGATTGACACGTCATCGCAGCCATCAACATACTTGCGAAAATTTTGCGCTGGGATGGAAACGCGATGGGAATGGCAGCCGAGTTTGCGCCGCTCCGGAACTTGCACGACATCGAGGAGTTGGAGCGCGTTCCCCTCGAGCAGCGGCTGTTGTCCTGGGATGCCAATGTCTGGATTCGCCATGGATTGGATCTGGCGCCGGACAAGGTGGCGATCCGTTACGTTGCGGACGGCAATCCGGACACTCCGGCGCTCGACGTCACTTATGACGAGTTGAAGCGGCGCACGACCGCGACCGCCAATCTGTTTCATTCGCTCGGCGTTGGGCCCAATGACGCCGTGCTGTATCTGATGCCGACGATCCCGGCGCTTTACACGGTGATGCTCGGCTCGCTCGCGGCCGGCGTGTCCTGCTGCACCAACTGGATGCTCGAGCCGGCCCATTGGGTCGGCCTGATCCGTGCCTCGCGTGCCAAGGTCGTCGTCGCGCTTGGGCCGACCGAAGGCTACGACATCTGGGAGAAGCTGCAGACGATCCGCGCCGAGCTGCCGCCCGGCGTGTGCATCCTGTCGGTGCAGATGCCCGGTGGAGCGCCGCTTCCTGACTCCGATCTGGAGCTGTTGGCGTTGCGGCAGCCAAGCGACAGGCTCGTCTTCACGCGCAACACCAAGCCCGACGACATCGCCGCCTACGTTCACTCCGGCGGCACCACTGGATCGCCCAAGCTGGTCAGGCTCACCCATCGCGGGTTCTCCTATAAGTTCTGGGCCAACACACTGGTGATGGCGCACACCCCAAGCGACATCATCTTCGCCGACTATCCGATGTTTCACATCGCGGGCTTCTTTGGCCGCGGCATCATGGCGATCGCGGACGGCATGCAGCTCGTCATCCCGTCGCCGGGCGGCGCCCGCGACAAGCGCTTCATCGAGAACTACTGGCAGTTCGTCGAGACGTTCCGCATCTCGCTGCTCTCTGGCGTGCCGACCACGCTGGCGCAGCTCTCAAAGCAGCCGACCGGCGGCACGGACCTGAGCTCGCTGCGGCCTTACGGCGTCACCGGGTCGACGGCGTTCCCCGCTGAAGTCGCGCGCCAGCTCGAAAAGGTGTGCGGCGTGCGGATGCTGGCGAGCTATGGGGCCACCGAGTACACGCAGAACGTGGCGCAGCCGCCGCGCGACGGCGATCCGCGCTACGGCTCGGCCGGGCTGCGCCTGCCTTACACGCAGATCAGGATCGTCGACATCGACGATGCCGGCCATATCGTCCGCGAGCACGGCACCGACGAGATCGGCCTCGTGGTGGTCAAGGGCCCAAGCGTGACGCCGGGCTATGTCGACGACGCGGCCAACAAGGGCATCCTGCTGCCGGACGGCTGGTTCAATTCGGGCGATCTCGGCCGCATCGACGCCGACGGCTTTCTCTGGATCACGGGGCGCGCGAAAGACGTCATCATCCGCGGCGGCCATAACATCGATCCGACCGTGATCGAGGAAACCCTGCTCAAGCATCCCGAGGTGGTGCTGGCGGCGGCGGTGAGCATGCCGGATTCCTACGCGGGCGAGCTGCCGGTCGCTTATGTGCAGCTCGTGCCGAACGCCAAAGCCACGGCGGACGAGGTGCAGACCTTTGCGGCCGCCAACAGCCCGGAGCGCGCGGCGGCGCCGAAGCAGATCATCGTCCTCGACAAGATGCCGCTCACTGACGTGGGCAAGCCCGCCAAGGTGCAGCTTCGTCTCGACGCCGCGCGGCGCGCATTCTCGACGGCGCTGGCCGGTGTCGCGGGCCACGGCCGCGTCACGGTGAGCATGATGGCCGACGCCAAGCAGGGCAACCGCGCGGTGGTCAACATCGCGCCGCCAGCCGATGCCAACTGTGCCGAGATCGTGGAGCGCGTTCGCGAGCGCATGAAATATTTTTCCATCGCCTATGCGATCGAGTGGGCGGTCGCGGACAACGCGAAGCGTGTCCTGCAGAAGCAGGCGCCGGCCGATCCGCCGCGCTGAGCGCGCGGCAATCAATCACTCTCAGGAAGAAGCCGCCATGGCCAAGAATCCGACCAAGAAACCGATCGTTGTCGATTTTCACTCGCACATCCTCGAGCCCTACGTCCAGAAGATGGCGGCCGGCCGCACCGTGACCTCGGGCTTCGGCGCACAGGCCGAGATGCCGCGGCCGCCGGGCTCCCGGCGCGAGCAGTGGTTCAAGCAGATGATGGAGCCCGAGGCCCAGATCGAGGGCATGTCGAAGATGGGCGTCGACATGTCGGTGATCTCGTCGTCCACCGTGATCCAGTGGACCGGCTGGGCGTCGCCGCAGACCCAGCTCGACCTCGACCGGCGCATCAACGACATGATCGCGGACTGGGTGCGGCGCTTTCCCGATCGCTTCGTCGGCTGCTTCTCGCTGCCGCTGAAGGACCTGCATCTTGCGCTTCCGGAGATGGAGCGCGCGGTGAGAGAGCTCGGCATGCGCGTCGCCAATCTTCCGGCCAGCGTCGAAGGTGTCTATCTCGGCGAGCCGCGGTTTCGTCCGTTCTGGGAGGCGGCGAACGAGCTGGGCGTGATCGCCTTCATCCATCCTGACGGCGTGCAGGATCCCTGGTTCCAGAAATACAGCCTGTGGAATTCGGTCGGCCAGCCGATCGAGGAGGCCAAGGTGATGTCGTCGCTGATCTACGAAGGCATCCTCGAACACTTTCCCAACGTGACCATCGTCATGGCGCATGGCGGCGGTTACATGCCGCACTACCACGGGCGGCTCGACCGCAACGTCACCAACCGCCCCGACACCATGGCCAACATCAAGCACCCGCCGGGCTGGTACCTGAAACGCTTCTACTACGACACCTGTCTCTACGATCCGACCACGCTCGACGCGCTGGTCGCCAAGGTCGGTGCCGACCGCATCCTGCTCGGCTCGGACTTCCCGGTCGGCGAAACCGACCCGGTGGGTTTCCTCCGGAAGGGCAAGAGCATCGACGATCGCGCCTTCGCGCAGATTTCCGGCGAGACCGCCTGCGCGATCTTAGGCATTCCGCACGAACGCTGATCGTCTAGAGCAGTTCCTAGCTAGCTCGCGTCACGGGCCACACCGGCGGTGTCATCGCCGGGCTTGACCCGGCGATCCATGAGCGGGCGCGGTTGAAGGCAGTCTTACGTAAGACTGCGCTGTCGAAGCGGGTTCATGGACCCCCGCGTCAAGCGCGGGGGTGACAGCGTGCGCGTTGCACGGGTGCGCTTCAATTCAGGTGGGAAGTGCTCTGGTTTGATCACGCTGGCCCATCCACGTCTTACTTCTGTGCCAAGACGTGGATGCCCGGCACAAGGCCGGGCATGACGGCGGAGATTGATGCAACGCAGGTTGAAAGCACCTACTCCGGCTGGATGCCCGCAGCCTTGATGATCGCGCCGTAGCGTTCGAGCCCGTCCTTGAGCAGGCCTGAAAACTGCTGCGGCGTGCCGCCGATCACCGCGTAGCCGTTGGTGGCGAAGCTCTGCTCGATGTCTGGCGCTTTCAGCGCCTTCATCATCTCGGCATTCAGCCGGTCGACGATCGGCTGCGGCAATCCGGGCGGCCCGAAGAAGCCGAACCACGACGACGGCTTGCGGAACGCCGGGATGATCTCGCTCATCGACGGCACGTTCGGCAGTTTCGAGAACCGCTCTGGCTCCAGCACCGCAAGAATTTTCACCTGGCCCGCCTTGGCGGCGGGCTCGGCATTGGCGACAGAGATGAACACCATCGGGATGTGGCCGCCGATCACGTCCTGCATCGCGGGCGCCACGCCGCGATAGGGCACATGCTTGATCTTCACGCCGGCAGTCTGGTTGAACAGCTCGCCCATCAGATGGAACACCGAGCCGACACCGGAGCTGCCATAGGACAGCTCGTCCGGATGCGCCTTGGCATAGGCGATCAGCTCCGGCACCGAATTGACCGGCAGCGATGCCTTCACGGCAAGGCACGTGACCGGCTCGACCGCGGCGACGATCGGCGAGAAATCCTTGATCGGATCGTAGGGCAGGTTCTTCATCAGGTACGGCGCGGTGACATGCGTGCCCGCGGTCGCGGCGAGCAGCGTGTAGCCGTCAGGCGCCGCGCGCGCCACGGCGCTGGAGCCGATCGCGCCGTTGGCGCCGGTGCGGTTCTCGACGACCACCGGCTGCCCGAGCGGATCGGCGATCTTGGCCCCGACCGTCCGAGCCACGAGATCGAGCGCAGGGCCGGGTGGAAACGGCACCACCATGGTGATCGGCCGTGACGGCCAGCTTTGCGCGCCGGCGGGCGCGGCCGGAAGCAGGGTTCCGGCCATCACGACCGCGGCTGCAAACGACAGAAACCACGCGTGAGCGTGGCCAGGCTCTCTCCGGATTTTCATGCCGTCTCGCCATCCCTTCGCTTAAGCGTCTTCCTCGCCTGCTGACATTTTTTTCTTTCGCCTGGCGGCCTCGGCGCTCTCCTTGCGGAACGGGCGTGAGCGCGGGCACACCTCCGCAAGAAAATGCACCAATGTGGTGGAGAGCGCATCCTCCCTGAGCCCGTAATGCACGTTCTGTCCACGCTTCTCGCGGCGCACCAGGCCGGCGTTTTCCAGCACCGACAGATGCTTCGAGATCGACGGCTGCGACATCACGTCCTTGAAACGCTCGGCGATCTCGCCCGCCGTCATGTCGGTCTTCGACAGATAGGCGAGGATGCGCCGGCGCGGCGCGGACGACAGCGCCTCGAAGATCTTATCGGCCGACATCGCTTCCCCGGCATCTCAGGATCATGGTTGCCTATATAGCTAATTGGTTATATATCTATGCGCAAGTGCCGCACGGAACCTGTCCCAAAACTGTCCCCAGGGAGGGCGCGATGGCTTCGAGCTTTGCGGTTTCGCCCGGGCGCACCGCGGATGCGTTCGACCCGGTCGAGGATGCGCTGGTCAAGTCCGAGAGCACGTTCCGGGCGCCGCGCATGCTCGATGCCGACGCCACCGATGCGGTCGACGGAACGGTGCACTGGAAGCCGGTGAAGTCGCTCTGGATCTCGGCCATGATCGCCACGGCGCTCATTGCCGGCCCGATGTTCGTGACCTGGGGCGCGGTGGCGCTGTTCCTCGTCACCACGGCCGTCACGGTCTGCCTCGGCCATTCGCTCGGCATGCACCGGCGCCTGATCCATCGCGCTTACGACTGCCCGTTATGGCTCGAGCGGCTGTTCGTCTATCTCGGCACCGTCGTGGGCATGGCGGGTCCGTACGGCATGATCCGCCAGCACGACATCCGCGATTGGGCGCAACGCAAGCCGGTCTGTCATCCCTATCTGGCGCATCGTTCGTCGATGCGGCGCGACGGCTGGTGGCAGCTTCATTGCGAGCTGAAGCTTGCGCATCCGCCGCAGCTCGTCATCGAGCAGCGCGTCGCCAACGATCCGTTCTACCGTTTTATTGAAGCGACCTGGATGGCGCAGCAGCTTCCCTGGGCGCTGATGTTCTTTGCCATCGGCGGGCTGCCCTGGGTGGTGTGGGGCATCTGCGCCAGGGTCGCGGCGTCGGTGACCGGGCACTGGCTGGTCGGCTACTTCGCCCACAACCGCGGCCCGCGCTCATGGCATCTCGAAGGCGCCGGCGTGCAGGGCTACAACGTGCCCTATTGCGGGCTGATCACCATGGGCGAGGCGTGGCACAACAATCACCACGCGTTCCCGGCCTCGGCGCGTCTCGGCCTTCAGGACAACGAGCCCGATCCGGGATGGCACGTGTTGCGCGTCTTGGTCCGGCTCGGCCTGGTCTGGAACGTGAAGACGCCGGAGCAGCTGCCGCCGCGGGCCAATCTGGTCAGGCTCGGCGCGTGAGAGCCGACTGAGTCACGGTGACATTTCGCAAGGCAGATGAGCGAAGCGTAATCCGCCGTTCCGCCACGGGCAGGTTGCGCCTTCGGCCAACCCGCCCCACGCGCTTCAAACCCATCCTCCGCATGTTCGGTCAAAATTCCGCCGGCTGATCGGGCGAGACTTTTCAACGGAGAGGCGCTGTGCGTTCATGACATCGTCCCGGCTGAAGCGGCCATGGCCGCGCGTTGTGTCGTCTGTGGCGTCGGTCGCTAGCCTGCTTTGCGTGGCGGCGGCTTGGACGAGCGCATCAGGCCAGAGTTCGCCCGCCGGCCGCGTCGTCGGCCATATCGACGGTTTCAGCTACGATGGCGGGCAATTCCACGTCGTGGGCTGGGCTTGCCAGCAGGGCAGTCCGGCGTCGATCGACGTTCATATCTATGCCGATCGTTCGGCCTACGCCAAACCGTCAGGAACGTTTGTGACTGCCGGTCGAGCCGATTTGGACAGCGAGGCCGCCGTCGGCAAAGCTTGCGAGGACCAACGCGGCGGCAAGCACCGCTTCAAGATCGATGTGTCGAACCAGGCGCTCAAGACCTATCACAATAGAATTCTCTACGCGCACGGGATTGCGGTTGCCCGTAACGTCGAGAATTCCGCGATCGCCCAATCGGGCAGTGCGCGGTTTCCCGAGCCGCGCTGGCCGCCCGCGCCGCCGACGCCGGATCTGCTCGATGGTGAGCGCGTCGCGGTGTTCGATACGGCCAAGGACGCTTGCGAGCAGATCGACATTCCCGACGCGCCGGCTCGCGCGTTCCGCGATGACAAGGGCACGATCCGTTTGATCGCGTCGCATTACGTCACGCGCGCCAGTCTCGGGCCGACGCTCGAGAGCGTGAAGCACAATTGCCAGGTGGTCTACAAATCAGCCCACGACGGACGCGTCGAGAATTTCGACGACGCCACCTGGCTGGATTCGTTTTACAGCATCGACGGCAAACGCATCGTCGCGCTGGGACACATGGAGTATCACGGCTGGGAGCACGCCGGCATGTGCGCCTCCAAAACCGACACGGCCGCCTGCTGGTATAACGTGGGTACGTTTTTCCTGTCCGAGGACGGCGGCCATCACTTCAGCTCGCCCAAGCCGCCGGCGAATTTCGCCGTCGGGCTTCCCTATAAATACCAGGTCAATCGCGGCCCCGAGGGCTACAGCGTCGATACCAACATCATCAAGGTCGGCGATTGGTACTATGCGATTGCCACCGACTGGCCGTGGCCGCCGAATTGCGGCAATGGTACGGGAACGCAGGCCTGTCTCATCCCCGGCGGGGCCGCGCCGATCCGTACCTCGAATATTCTCGATGCTTCATCCTGGCGCGGCTGGGACGGCAAAGACTTCAGCGTCGTGTTCGCCGATCCCTACCGCGGAGCAATGGCCCGGCCGCAGGACCATGTCTACGCACCGGTGCCCAACCTGTATTACGTGAACGCCATCAATCTCCACGACGGCGCTCACATGTTCATCGCGACGCTGTGGGATCCCTGGAACACCGCTTATGGTCCGGAAGGCCTCTATTTATCGACCTCGACGGACCTTGTGCACTGGAGCAAGCCGGTCCTGGCGATCACGCGGGACCAGCTCCTGCAGAAAGAGCCGGAGGGCAACTGGTCGTATTCGTATTTTTCCCTCGTCGATCCAAGCTCGACCGATCTCAATTTCTCGACCATCACGGACCATCCTTATTTGTACTACGTCCGGTCGGATGAGGACCATGGTCCCTACAAACGGGTTCTGTTTCGGCAAAGGATCAAGCTTGGCTGGCTGACGGCGCGCAGCGCGCACTAGCGTCAGCGCGCAGGGCGGATGAGCGAAGCGCAATCCCCCGCTCAGCCGCTAGAAGACCCGCGTCTCGCCTTCATCCAGCACGATGAACTGGCTCTCCGGAATTCCGCTGTGTGAGAGCGCGTGCGCCAGATGCTCCTTCGGCTGATCGATCGGCTCGGTGGTGAGCTGAAACGTTCCAAAATGCATGCCGATGCTCTGCTTCGCGCCGAGATCGCAATGCGCGCGAACAGCCTCGGCCGGATTCATGTGGATCGGCTGCATGAACCACCGGGGCTCGTAAGCGCCGATCCCCAGCATGGCGATGTCGGGAGAGCCGAGCCGCGCTTTGATGTCGGAAAAATGCGTCGAGTATCCGCTGTCGCCGCCGAAATAAATCCGCCGGCCTTGAAACTCGATGACGTAGCCGCCCCACAGGCTTTTTTGTCGATCGAAAAGCCCGCGGGCCGAGAAATGTTGCGCGGGAACGAACGTGATCCGGAAGACGTCGTTGAACCGAACGTCGTCCCACCAATCGAGCTCGTGAACCGTGCTGAATCCAAGCGGCTTGACCAGCCGCGCGTCGCCGTGGGCTGCGAATATGGTCGGGGCGCAGCGTTGCCGCAACCGCGTCAGCGTCGCGACGTCCAGGTGATCATAGTGATTGTGGCTGAGCAGAACCGCGTCGATCGGCGGCAAGTCCTCGAACGGCACGCCGGGCGCACGCACGCGCCTGGGCCCGATCCGGCGAAACGGGCTCACGCGGTCCGACCAGACCGGATCGGTCAGGATCGTGACGCCGTCGATTTGAATCAGGAACGTCGCGTGGTTGACGAAGGTGATGGCGACTTCACCGGCCTTCAGGCTTTCATTGAGGCGAGGAGTGCCCTTGTTCTCGACCCATCTGGGCCATGGGTTCTTCGGTTCGCGGAACATCTTCAAGGTGCTGCCCCGCGAAGGCGCAAAATCATTCGGTAAGGTCGGATTGAAAAAGCGCTTGCCGTTGAAGTGATCGGATACGGACTTTTTGGGCATCTCTGGACTCGCGGCGACGCACCCCTAGATGGGGTTCCGCGACGTTAAGGGAAGTGGGTCCTGCCTCGGCAGGCAGGCTCTCGATTTGAATTCCGGATCGCGTGGTTCCGGCCCCTTCCGCTTTGTGGCGACGCTTTGCGAATCCCGGTACCACCTTGGTGCGCCGAAATGCACGCGCAGCCGCAGGCCGGGGAACGCGAATGCCGAACAAGGACGGCACCAGGATCATTCACAGCAGGACGCCGGAATCGGCGGCCATGCTGGCCAACGTCAAACGAGCCATGGCGCTCACCGCCAGACTGAACCGTTTGACGTTCAACGATGCAGACGAAATCCGCGCCTTGTTCAGCGAGCTCATCGGTCAAAAGGTCGATGAGAGCTTTCTCCTGATCCCGCCATTCTATACGGCCGGCGGCGACGAGATCCGCGTCGGGCGCAATGTCTTCGTCAATCAGAACTGCACGTTCTACGACCTTGGTGGTCTCGACATCGCGGACGATGTGATGATCGGGCCGAACGTGAGCATCATCACGGCGAGCCATCCCCTTGAACCGTCGCAGCGCCGCGCCGCCACGATCGGCAATCCCATCGTGATCGAGAGAAACGTCTGGATCGCAGCCGGTGCAACGATTGTCGGCGGGGTGACGGTCGGCAAAAATTCGGTTGTGGCTGCGGGTTCGGTCGTCACCAAGGACGTGCCGCCCGACACCCTGGTCGGAGGAAATCCGGCGCGGGTGATTCGTCCGATTGACGACGGCGGCCTCTGACAAGGCCGCAGCCGTCCTGATCTCCTGCATCTCCTGCCGCCGGAACCAGCGTCTTAATTTTACTTAACAAAATCGTAAATTTTTAGCGTTCTAGTGAGCGGAACGCCCGGGCGAGTCGCCCCGGCGTCTTCTCCCGCCAAAAGGACCGGCCATGCTCAATCGAGTGACCATCAGCAAGCTCTTGAAGACGGTCATCACCGCGCTCGGCGCGGCGGTCGTCGTCATGCTGCTGCTGACGGCCTGGCAGTCCTGGAGCAGGCTGGCGATGACGAGCCGCGCGCTCGCCGCGAGCCAGGCCGCGAACCATCTGTTCACGGCGCTGTTCAACATGCGGGTCGATCGGGCCACGACCGCGATCGAGCTCAATGCCGACAAGCCGCCCACCGGAATTTCGCCGCTGCTGGCGAAGGTGCGCGCGGCCGAGATGCCGGCGCTGCGGTCGGCGCTGGAGTTCCTGCCGCAAGTCGGTTTCCCCGGCCAGGAGGCGCTCATCTCCGAGTTCGCCGGCCGCATCGACCGGCTTGCCGCGTCGCACGCCGAAACCGCGGCGGCGCTGTCGCAGCCGAAAGCATCGCGCCGGGCAGGCCTCGCCGCCGATGCCTTCAAGGACACCAACGCGCTCTTCGAGCTGGTCGAAAAACTGTCGGGCCTGATCAGCGCGTCCATCAAGCTGAAGGACCCCTATGTCGATCAGCTGATGGAGATCAAGGAGCTGGCCTGGGCGACGCGCAACGCGTCCGGCGACGCGACGCTGATCATCCTCGGCCCGTTGAGCGGCAAGCCGGTGTCGCCCACGGCCGCGGACGATTACATCAAATTTGTCAGCCAGTATTCCACCTCGTGGCAGACGCTGAAGAACAAGGCCAAGGACCTGCCTTTGCCGCAGCGTTTCCGCGAGGTGGTGGACAAGACCGATCGCGTCTTCTTCGATCCGGCGACGGCGGCGCAGCGCGCCAATGTGCTGAAGGAGATCATTGCCGGCCGCCCGTCCGGCACGAATTCGGATGAGTGGTCCACGCAGTCGATTGCCAAGCAGGCGCCGATCCAGGAGACCGCCCAGGTCGCACTCGAGATCGCCCGGGAGCATTCGGCGGAAGAGCATTCGAGCGCGCTCTGGAGCCTGATCTTTCAGCTGTCCCTGATGGCCATCGCCATCGCGGTCGTCACCGGCATGTTGCTGGTCGTGTCGCGTCGGGTCAGCGCGCCCTTGCATGAGCTCAGCGCGGCGATGCGCAAGCTCGCCGGCGGCGACTTCGGCGTGGTCCTGCCCGGCCTCGACCGCCAGGACGAGATCGGTGCGATGGCCAATTCGGTCGAGGAGTTCAAGGCACTGTCGGCCGACAAAGCGCATCGCGAGACCGAGGAAGCGGTGCGCCGGCAGCAGGCCGATGCCGAACTGCAGGCCAAGGCCGCGGCCGAGCAGCGCCAGCATGCGGAAGCGCAGGCCGAAGCCGCGGAGGAGCAGGCGGCCGTGGTCCGGCTGTTGGCCGAAGGGCTCGGCAAGATGGCCGAAGGCGACCTCAGCTATCGCCTGAACGACGGCTTCACCGAGGCCTATCGGCAGATCAAAGACGATTTCAACATCATGGCGGAGCGCCTGAGCGAAACGATCGGCGCGATCACGGCGGCGACCGGCGAGATTGGCGGCGCGGCCGGCGAGCTGTCGGCGGCCACCACCGATCTGTCGCAGCGCACCGAGGAGCAGGCCGCGAGCCTCGACCAGACGTCTGCGTCCATGAAGCAGATTTCGTCCACGGTGCGGCTCAACGCCGAGAACGCCCAGCGCGCCACGCAATCGGCGGGCGGTGCGCGGGACGTAGCCGGTCGCGGCGGCGAGGTGGTCGCCCAGGCGATCAACGCCATGGCGCGTATCGAGGAATCGTCGCGCAAGATTTCCGACATCATCGGCGTCATCGACGAGATTGCGCGCCAGACCAACCTGCTCGCGCTCAATGCCGCAGTGGAGGCGGCGCGCGCCGGCGATGCCGGGCGCGGTTTCGCGGTGGTGGCTTCGGAGGTGCGCAGCCTCGCCCAGCGCTCCTCGCAAGCCGCCAAGGACATCAAGGACCTCATCACCAACAGCAGCGGCGAGGTCAAGGACGGCGTCGACCTCGTCAACAAGGCGGGCACCGCGCTCCACGAGATCGTGGCGTCGATCAAGCAAGTGGTCGAAATCGTCTCCGGGATCGAAGTCGCCTCGACCGGGCAGGCCACGGGCATCGAAGAGGTCAACAAGGCGCTCGGCCAGATGGACGAGGTCACCCAGCAGAACTCGGCGCTGGTCGAGGAAAACGCGGCGACGGCCAAGACGCTGGAGCAGCAGGTCAAGGCCATGGACGAGCGCCTCGGCGTATTCCGCTTGTCGACCGGTGCCGCAGCAGCGCCGCACACTGCTTCAGAGCGAGTCCACGCGCCGGCCCGGGAAACCACCAGCGCCGCCAAGCCTGCGGCGCAACGCCGGCCGGCTTCCGCGCCCGCGCCGCGCAAGAGCGCCGTCAATGGCGGCGGTCCGGTCGGCCGCATGCAAAGCGCGCTCGCCGCACGTCTGCAGCCCGACGACTGGAAAGAGTTTTAGAGTCTTTCCCAGTTCCGCTGCACCACGAGCCACAACGGTGGTGTCATCGCCGGGCTTGACCCGGCGATCCATGAGCGGGCGCGGTTGAAGGCAGTCTTACGTAAGACTTCGGCTGTCGAAGCATGGACCCGCGGGTCAAGCCCGCGGGTGACAGTGTGCCTGTTGCGCGAGGTGTGCTTCCACGCATGTGGGAAATGCATAGGCAACGCGATCAATCCGCGGCGGTGTAATACGGCCGTCTGCGGATGTATTCCTGGTGGAAGTCGAACATCGCCACGAAGAACTCCGACCATCCTCCCATGCGCACGCGCACCAGATCGTAGCGCTCCGGAAACTGCATGGCCTGCGCGTAGGTCGTAGGGTCCGCGCAGGTGATGGTGATCATGTTCGACCCGAGCCTGCCGTGCGAGAAGTCGGAGATCAGCGCGGTGAGCCGGTCCAGCGGAAAATCTTCGCCGATGTTCAGATCGCTCGGCGCCGCGTTGGCGAAACCGTGGCCGATCGCCTCCGTGTTCCAGTGATGCAAGGAAGCGAAAGCGTTGCTCGGGCGCCGGTCGAGCGGCAGGTCCGGGGGGCACGGCATCGCCGTGAAGTCGGACGCGATCGGCTGGCCGTTGCGCCGTCCGTTCGCCGACGCGCCGAATCCCATGCCGAGCCCGACATTGTCCTCGAACGTGCCGACGCCCGGCGTGATCGTGAACGCAAACGGCCGCGTGTCCGTGCCGTATTTCTGCTTCAGCCTCTCGTATCCGGCCTTGATGCCCGGCAGCGGCTTCTCCAAGCCATCATGCACAATGGCGATGCAATTGCCGATGACCGCTTTCGCGAGTTCCAGCAGCGGCGCGTCGGCATTGATCCCGAACTTCGGCACGGCCAGCGCATATTCACGGAGCTGCCGGAAGAACTCCGCGTCCTGATCGCGTTTCGAGCTGCCCTCGAGCGTGGTGTAGAACGGCTGTTTCATGTCGTTGCCCCAGTCGCACTGCAGGCAGCGCAGCAGTTGCGGCAGGGAGCAGCGCGCGGTGGCCGGGTCGAACACCAGTTGCTTGACGGCGTAAAGGCTGTCCAGCGTGTCGGACATCCCGCACAGCATCGGCGCCACGATGTGATAGCGGGCCCCGCCGTCGGTGAGATCGTGGCCGGTCTGAAGCGTGTCCGACAGGAACGCCGAAAACAGCGGGCTCGGGCAATAGGCCGCGACGCTGCCGTAATTGTTCATGAGCGCGTTGTAGAAGCTGCTGATCGCCCATTTCCAATGGGTGTAAAAGATCGTCATGAACTCGTCGAAGCTTTTGATCTCTTCCGGCGGCGGCGAGTTCCACGACGATTTGAGTCCGCGCAGATTGACCGGCCCGGCGCCCTGGATGTTGCAGCCTTGGTTCATGGCGTAGTCGACCATCGGAAGCACGGAAACGTAGCTGAACGCCCATTCGGTCTTGCCGGCGAGCACGGGCTCGTAACATCCGTCGCAGACGTAGTCGCGGGCGTCTTCCAGGCGCACCGGGCCGCACGCGCTCAAGGCCGGTACGAGCTTGTCGTCGTTGAGCATGATCGGGTGAGCGCCGCCGCTCAGCACCGTCTTGGCCGCCTCTTCGAACAGGTCGGGACTCATCTTTTTGTGGACGCGCAACGATAGGCATGGCGCGTTCAGCGGCAGCCGGCGCGCCGCACGCAGGCATAGGCGGGTGATCTCGTTGGACGCATCCTCCGGCTCCGCCGCCGCATTCGCCTTGTAGCCGCCGACAGTGACCTGCTGCACCCATTGATTGATCGCTGCCCCTTGCGGGAAATTTCCCGCCGAGTAGAACACCGCCCCGGTGCCGTAATTGAGATAATCGTTGAGATGGCTGTAGTTGTAGAGGACGGTCTCGTCCATCTTCAGCCAGAAGGCGTCGATCATCTCTTGCGCCGCGTCTTTGGTCAGCGCGCCGCTCGCAACATCGGCTTCGAACAGTCCGATCAGTTGCTGGTCGAGCCGGCCGATCGAATGCGGCTCACCGGTCTGATGCAGCGCGCAATTGGTGATGAAGACCAGTTGCAGCCCTTCGATGAAATGCTCGGGTCGCCGATGCGCGATCTTCCTCAACCGGCGCGCAATCGTCAGGAGGTTCGTCTTCTCATCCTGGTCATGCTGGCTGTCCGCCGCCATCTTCTCCGCCAGCGCCGCATGGGCCTCGATGAAGCCGCTCAATCCGTCGAGCGCCCAGACCACCGATTGGTAGAAGTCCGCCGTTTCCTTCGAGGCGGTCTTCATCTTGTCCTTGTAGGCCTGCGCGATGGCGTCGATGCCCTTCTCGATCAGCAGCGGATAATCCGGCGCGTTGTGTCCGGTCGCGGAGTATTCGTTCAGCGTGGCGAAGAAACCGGTGATCCTCTCGTTTTCGTCGAGATACTCCATCACCTGTGAGCCGATCCCGAGCGAGAGTTGCGGCATGTTGCCGACCACGACCTCGTCGGGGTCGATGCGCATCAGGTTGGCTTTTCTGCTGTATTCCGGGCTGACCAGGACCTTCGACAGGCTGAGCTGGATCGCCTTGCCCTTGCGCAGCGCCACCGAGGCGCCGAGCAGATGCTGCTCGTCCGGCGACAGATGCTCCTTGAGGTGACCCAGGCGGGGCGTTTCCCGTTTCTTGTACCAGGTGTCCTGCCACCGGGAGAATTGCCGGTTGAGCAGCGTCAGGATGCGGTCGCTCAGCGGGCAGTCCTCGACCAGCTTCGATTGGCGGATTTTGTGCTGATAGTCGCGCGCGTTGTAGTGCATGTAGCCGTTGGCGCTGCGCACATTGAAGTATTCGTTCATGGTGATCTCGGCGCCGCCGTTGCCGGTCGCCAGGCCGCATTCCTTCAGGCTCGGCACGTACCAGAACGAGCCGTTGTCGCTGCGCGTCGTGCTGAACAGCTGGTCCTGGATGAAGCCCTTCTGATCGCCTGCGATGCTGTCGAGGATCAGGTCGAACGTTTGCGTCGACTGCGCGTAGCCGGCGAAGAACACGCCTTCCTCGTTCGCCCTGTTGTCCGCCTTGCTGCCGTAGGGCAGGGCCTGCCGCATCATCCGGAAATTGACCCGCTCGCCGTTGAGCTGGCGCACCCGCTTGATGTGGCTGGACTCGTCTTCCATCGGGATGATGCGGTCGCGGCCGTCGCGGCCGATCATGTTCTGCTTCTGCTGCTCGGTCATCGCGTTCAGCTTCGTCCAGTCATGGACGAACTTTTGCGAGATCAGGAAGGCGGCGCCGCGATGCGCGTGGTCGTCTTCGCCGACGATGACGCGCGCCGAAAGGTCCTCCGCGTCGGCCGGGTTCTCGAGGCCGTCCGTGAACCTGCCGCCCAGCACCTTGCCGTTGTGCCGCTTTTCCGCCGCTACGATCAGCGCGGGCTTCGACTGCGCGCCGGTCAATTTGGTTTCGATCAGGTTGAGCGCGCTTCGCGCATCGCCGGCGGAATCGGATTTGATATGGAACCACAGGTCGCCGCCGGTGTTGGCGAACACCGCGCCGTATTGATCGAGCTTTGCCTTGCTGCCCATTCCTTTCGGAAGCGCATAACCCAGCTCTCGCGACCATGCCGTCCATAGCTCGAAACCGACACCGAGCAGGACGGTGGTCTTGAATCTCTTGCTGGCGCAAAATGCGTCGAGCTGTTTCGCCAGACCTTGCCACGCGTCGTGGCTGCCCCGGCTGTGCTCCCGCAGGTAGAGCGTGCTGTAGATCGCAAAATCCGGAAAATAGGCCAGCCCTCTTTGGCTGAAGGCAACGTTCCGCTGCTTCATGACGTCCTCCCCGAAATATTTGCTTCTGTCGTGACAACCGGCACTCGAAGTCGGGGAGCCGTCGAACGGCCGCCCGGTTATTCAACCAGCGCGTCGAGCAAAGTCTTGGCCTGCTTCAGATCGGGCGTGTCGAAGCCTTCGGTGAACCAGCCGTGCACCGGAGCGAGCAGATCGCGGGCTTCAGTCCGCTTGTCCTGATCGCGCCAGAGCCGCGCCAGACTCATCGCCGCGCGCAACTCCCAGGATTTTGCCTGCTGCGAACGCGCCACCTTGAGCGCGCGCTGGAAACAGGCTTCCGCTTTTGCGCCGTCCGGCCGCGGCGACTGCAGCGCGATCTCGCCGGCAATGCGATGGACCTCGGCCTCGCACCACCGCTCCTTGGTGGCATCGACCGCCGTGATCGCCTCGTCGATGCAGCGCCAGGCCTCGTCGAACTGCCCGAGCCCGGCATGAGCGATCGCCAGATGCGACAGGTACCATGACAGCCACATGGTCGCCCCGGTCGAGCGATAGGCGGCGATCCCCAAGCTGATCATCGGCACGGCTGCCGCGTGCTTGCCGGTCAGGGCCTGCAGGCACCCGCCCATCAACAGTCCGTCGGCCTTCCAGTACGCGGCGTCTTTTTCCTCCGCCAGCGCAACCAGCTCTCCGACGAGCGGGGTTGCGGCCGCGTATTTTCCGCAGTGCAGGAGCGTCACCAGGGTGACGTGCCGCACATACATCAACGTCGCGGCCTGCGCGATTTCGCGCGCGTCATTGACGGCATGCTCGACGTCCGCGAGCGCCGCGGCCGGATAGCCCAGCATCCACAGCGCCCACGACCGATAGGACAGCGCGGCGACGCGAACGTCCTGGCCGAATCGCGTCGCCAGCGGACGATGCTCGGCCGGATCGTAACGTGCCACGACGCGATCGAAATGCTCGCGGCTTGCAGGGAGCTCGCCCGTGAACATCAGCGAGGTGGCCATCAGGCGGTGTCCGCTGAGCAGCGGAAGTATTCCGCTCTCGTGCGCCTGGGCGAGGGTGAGGAATTTCGCCGCAAGCTCGTGCATCACGTCGGCATTGAACGCCACCTGGTTCGCGACCCAGAAGCCGTAAAGCACCGAGAACAACAGCAGCGGATCTTCGGGCGGCTCCCCGAGCGCCTCGCTTTGCTCGATCAGGAGACGGGCCCGCTCCTCGGCCGCCTTGGTCTCGGGCGCCGCATACCCTTTGACATGCATGAGCGGGTGGATCAGCGCGACCTGGAGCTTGATCTGCTCGCGGCGCAGCCCGGGCGTGGACGGCAAGGCCGCGATCTGGTTGAGCGCGCGGGTGAACTGCTCTGCGGCCTCCGCCAGCGCCGAGCGCCCGAGCGATCGCTGCGCTGCTTTGCCCCACCACTCCATCGCCGCTTCGGCAAGGCCCGCCTGGGTGAAGTGATGCGCCAGCAGCTCCGGCTCGGCCGTGCTGCTGTCGGCGAATTGGTCGCGCAGCATCTCGCCGACGCGGCGGTGCAAAACCTGGCGCCGCGTCTTGAGCAGGTTCTCATAGGCCGCGTCCTGGATGAGCGCGTGCTTGAAGCGGTAATAGGAGTCGGGCGGCAGTCCCTGGACCAGCAGGATGTCGGCTTCGGCGAGCCGTTCCAGCGCCGTCTGCAGTGCCGCGTCCTCGATGCCGGCCACCGCGCGGATGAGCGCGTAGGAGAAGCCGCGTCCGATGACGGCCCCGATTTGCGCCACCTCGCGCGCCGGGCCGAGCCGGTCGAGCCGCGCGGTGAGCGATTGCTGCAGCGTCGGCGGCACGGCCTGGATGCCGCCATGCCCGCCGCGCTCCAGCAGGAGCCGCGTCACCTCCTCGACAAACAGCGGCACGCCGCCGCTGCGATCGGTGACGCCCTCGACGACGTCTCTCGGCAATGCGTGGCGGGAGGCCAGCTCGCGGACCATGTGCCGCACCTGGTGGCGGTCGAGCGGCGCGAGCGAGATGACGCCGTGATGGGAGCGCATGCCCCAGAGCGGCCGGAATTCCGGCCGCATCGTCGCCACGACGAACAGCGGCGCCAGCGCTCCGCGCTCGGCGATGCCCCGCAGGACATCGAGCGTGGTCGGATCGGCCCAGTGCAGGTCCTCGACCGCGAGAACAATCGGCTGCGCGCGCGCGCCGGCCATCACCCAGTTGGTGAGCGCGGTCAATTGACGTCGCCGCAGTTCGTCGGCCGGGCAGACCGGCATGCGCCCGGCCGGCACCGCAATGTCGACCAGCGGCGCCAGCAGCGCCGCGTGATCCGCCGGATCGAGCTTGAGAAGCGCCAGCGTGTTCTCCAGGTCCGCGAAGCGCTGGTCCGCCGGCACCTCGGCGCCGCCGAACCGCATGCGGCCCCATTCGGCGATCGGATGCAGCGATGTGTTCTGCAAGAGCTGCGAACAGCTCCACTCGACCCAGGTGTGCGGCACCTCGAGCAAGCGGGCGTGAAACTCCTCGATCAGGCGCGATTTGCCGAGCCCGGCCTCGCCGACGATGAGCAGCAGTTGTCCGTCGCCCTGCCGCGCGCGCTCCCAGCGCCGCAGCATCATGGCGATCTCCTCTTCGCGGCCGACGAGCGGCGTGAGGTGGCGCTGCCCGCCGCGGCGTCCGCCGCCGCTGGCGCGCACCAGACGAAACAGCGTCACCGGCTCCGGCACGCCCCTGAGCTCGTGGGTGCCGCGCTCCTCGGCGACGAACAGGCCCGCGACCTGGCGCTGGACCCGCGCGGTGACCACGACAGCGCCGGGCTCGGCAAGCGCTTGCGCGCGCGACGCGATGTTCGGCACGTCGCCGAAAATCTCGCCTTCCGCATCGACCACCACGGGGCCTGACTCGACCGCGATGCGCGCGGCAAGTGCCGGCGTGCCCGAGCCGGAGTTCCTGCGGTTCAGCTCGATGAGTGCGCGCTGGATCGTGAGCGCCGCGCGCACGGCGCGTTCGGCATCGTTCTCCTGGCTCACCGGATAGCCGAACAGCGCCATCAGCCCGTCGCCGAGTTTTTTGGAAACGTGGCCGCCGAGCTCGACGACCGCATCCGATGCCGCCATCAGATAAGTACCGACCAGGTCACGCCACTCCTCGGCATCGAGCTGGGCGGCGATGCCGGTCGAATCCACCAGATCGCAGAACATCACGGTGACGTGGCGCCGCTCGCCGGCGGCTTCGACGGCTGGCGCGGCCGGAGCCGCGATCTCCGGCCGCACCGCAGCCGGCGTGGGGGAGGGCGCAGCGGCCGCCGCCGGATCGGGAGCGGCCGCGGCCGGCGCGACACCGAGCTCGCCGATCGCGCGCAGCAACAGGCGGCGATGACCGAGCGAAGAAATCCCGATGTCCTTCAGGTCCTGGTCCGTCAGATCGGCCAGGATGTCAAAATTGATGTCGTTCTCAGCAAAGCGCTGCGCGTATTGCCCTAGACCGAGCTTCGCAAGCCAGTCCGCAACCTGCCGCATGCTCACACCCGAGGCCCGGCGCCTCGCCCTGGTGCACCTTACTAGTGTGACTTAAGGTTGCAAGTATTATGCGCCTCTCGGAGCGATGGAACTCATGCAAACTTCGACATATGGCTTGGCGCGGCATTCTCTTTTTCCTTGATGCATTGAGCACGCGGTCAATGGCGGCGCGGACGCCGCCAGGGGGCTGATCGGTTCCCTTCGGACATCGACCGGCAGTGTTGATAGACCTTGCACACACGGCATGAATGTTGACGGCCGCGTGGCCTGTCCTATCGTCGCCCCGCTTTGCTCACGTGAGGGCGTCATCTAGAGCGTCTATTTGGCGGAGCAGAGTGTGGCGCCCGGGTTTCCTGTCGTAACGCAGGCAGGGATCAGGGTCGTCTCGGACCACCGCCCGCGCCGTCGCAAGACGGGGCTGCCCTTTAAGGGCTGGACGTGGACGGGCTGAAGGGCGGC
>Ga0102590_1000540_pt1 | contig 81468 bp, 74 predicted proteins | sample AraplaMF_Col_mMF_FD_76859 | JGI IMG/M metagenome (GOLD analysis project Ga0102590, IMG submission 76859) | Arabidopsis root microbial communities from the University of North Carolina, USA - plate scrape MF_Col_mMF | ecosystem: Host-associated > Plants > Roots > Endosphere | place: USA... | reverse complement strand
CAGTCCGGCATGATCGCCGCCATCCAGCTTGTGGCGGGACATCCGATCGCGATCCGGAGCGTGGAACGTCACCAGCCACGTCTTCTGGCTGAGTTCGAGCGCAACGAAAATTGTGCCATTATGGCCGGTGGTGAGCGTGCCTACAGTCGATGCCTGCATCTGACCCTCCGTGGGTTCGAGTGTGGAAACCCAAACCTATCGGAAAGGCCACGCTCACCACCCATGGAATCTACGCAGCGCAATCTGTCGCTCCAGATCCCGGGTTCGCACTAAGCGCGCCCCGGGATGACGTGCGCTTAGCGCACGTCAATCCACCACGATCTTCACGCGGTCGCGCACCTTTACCTGCGCGCTGCGATCGAGCCCGTTGAGCACGCGGAAGCGCTCGGCGGGGTGATCGACGCCGGCCATGCGGTGGGAGAGCGATTCCACGGTATCGCCGGGCTGCACGGTGATGACCTTGATGCGCAGCGGGCGGGCGGCCTGGATCTCGTCGAGCGTCAGGCGGCGGAACGAATTGACGGTCTCGCGCGCGTTGCGCTCGCTTTCGGTCGATTTCTGCCTTGTCGCGAAGATGAAGCGATAGACGTCGCTGCCGAACCGCAGCGCGTAGACCTTGAACTGCCACTGGTCGCCCTTGGCGGCGGCGGACGCGGCCGGGAAGCCGTTGATGGTGAGGTCTTCGGTCGACGCCTTCTCGACGCCCTCCATCCAGCCGGAATTGAGGTAGTCGCCGAGCGACTGCTCGGCCGGCACGCGCACCACGTCGAAACGCATCGCCTGTGCGCCGCCCTCGCGCACGCCGATCACGGCCTGGGCGGTGTTGTCGAGCGTGAAATTGTCCGGCGCCTGGAAGGTGAAGCCCAGCTTCGGATGCAGGAAGCGGCGGCCGCGCACGAAACCTTCGCTGGGGTCTTCGCCGTAAACGAGGTTGTCGATCGCGGCGAGATAGCTCTCGCGGTCGCGCTCGGCGCCTTCGGGCGCGGTGTATTGCCGCGCGATATTCTGCGCGTTCTGCACGCGCTCCGGGGTTGCCGGATGCGACGAGGTGAAATCCTGCGCGCGCGGATCGAGCGAAGACTTGCCGGCCTTCAGCTCGGCATTGCGCTCCATCGCCGAGAGGAAGCGCGCCGCACCGTAGGGGTCGAAATGCGCCTTGGCGGAAATGCTCACCCCGATGCCGTCGGCCTCGATCTCCTGCTTGCGCGAGAAGCTCGCCATGGTGAGCTTGGTCTTGGCGAGCGCCAGCGCCGTGAGATCGGGATCGTTGCTCATGTCGGTGACGACGCGGGTGACGATCGCGGCCTGGCGCGCCTGGTCCTCGCGCATCGCCGCGTGCTTGGACAGCACATGCGCCATCTCGTGGCTGAGCACGGAGGACAATTCCGAGGTGTCGCTCGCAAGCGCAAGCAGCCCGCGCGTGACGTAGAGCTGGCCGTTCGGCAGCGCGAAGGCGTTCACCGCGCCGGAATTGAGGATGGTGACCTTGTAGCCCTGGTCGGGACGGTCGGAGGCCGCGACCAGCCGGTCGACGGTCTTGCTGACGAGCGATTCGAGCCTGGGATCGTCATAGGTCCCGCCATAGCTCGCCAGGATGCGCTCGTGCTCCTTCTCGGTGGCGGGGGTCTGCGCGACGGCCGGCTTGGGCTTGGGCATCGCGACGGCCGGAGGGGTCGCGGCAGTCTGGAACCGGCCCATATCGCCGCAACCCGCCAGCGCTATGCCCAGGACAAGGCATAGCGCGGCCGGCGCAGCCCGCAGGCGGCGGCCATCACCTCGTCCGTGCCGTTCTAGCACCCCATTCACGTCGCTTAACCCGTGTCCGGCCCCGCTTTAAGGCCTTACCCCTGTCGATTCGTTTGCACCCAGCAACTCGACCTGTCCTACGAGGCGTATATCGATCCGCGGCCCCGTATTGCCCTCAACCCAGCCCCGAACTCGAATACGCTTGTTCTCCAAGGACTTAAGGGAAATGCCAGCGCTTTCAAACGCCGGCAGCGTGTGTTTGGAGATAGTCGCCGCAAAGCCCCGTGTCCAGCTTCGTCCGAAGTTGAGGTAGGTCATTGCCCCAGCTTGCCGGACGGACAGGACTTTGCCCTCGACCACCACAAAACGCCCGATCCCTGCCAAAATATCGTCCGGACTTTCCGCGTTTTTTATGGCCGACGGGTCAGCCCAACTGCCCTTTTTTTGGCGCCGGGCTGCGGCCTCCGACGCCATCAGGGCGGCTGCGCAGTCCTTGTCCGTGATCTCGGCCGAGACCATGGCCTCGCCCTGGGCCAGCAGCATGGCCTGCACCGGATTGTCGCTTTCGTCGATGAAGACCAGCGCGCCCTGGCGGCCATAGCGGTCCGGCGTGTCGTCGCTGCCGCGGAGCCTGACGTCGCGGCCGGCGAGCAGCGACGCCAGCGCCTGCTTCGTCGTCGCCGTGGGCTCGATCCCCATCAGACGGATTTCGCGGCCGTCGTCGAGACGCACGCTGCGCGCATCGACGATGGCGGCGACGCGGCCTTCGCCTTGAGACTCGAACTGGCATGGTGTCGCGAACGCGCCGTGGTCTGCGACGAGGAGGATTGCGGCGATGAGGTGAAGCAGTCGCGTCACGTTGCCCGGAGAGGTTGCGTTGCGCCTCGATCTTAACTCAAACGACGCCAACCACGAAGGGGCCCTCGTCCGCCGTAGCTCGAAGAGCGAAGGCGGAAGCGTGCCCACGTCCTTGCCAATCGCACGGGCGGTGGTGGGCACGGCGCGAAGAGCGCGCCTTTGCCCAACCTACGGCAGAGAGTGTGGAGCTTCGCTGTTGCCCCAAGCAATGACGTGGAAACGTTTTGCGTCATTCCACCATTCCGTTTTGCGGAAAACACGCTGCCATCGCAAGACGCGCATGGCGCCTCGCGCTTGCTGCGCTCTTGCGCATGCGGCATGATTGCGGCAACAGCGATTGCCAAGAACCAACCAAGAGCAATAACCAAGCCGCCATCAGAGCACGGCGCGATAAGGGAGATCGTTTTCCATGAAGACTATTTTGTCGGGCATCTTTGCCGCCGCATTTGCCCTCAATGCGAGCGCCGCGCAGGCCCAGGACAAGCCACCTCTCAAGATCGGCGGCATCCTGGACATGTCGAGCCTCTATGCCGACATCACCGGCTCCGGCAGCGAGACCGCGGCCAAGATGGCGGTGGAGGACTTTGGCGGCGAAGTGTTGGGGCGCAAGATCCAGGTGCTCGCGGCCGACCATCAGAACAAGGCCGATCTCTCCGGCAACATCGCCCGCGACATGCTCGACAATCAGGGCGTCGAAATGATCTACGACGTCGCGGCCTCCGCGACCGCGCTTGCGGCCGGCGAGATCGCAAAGGCGCGCAACAAGATCATCATGTTCAACGGCCCGGGCTCGATCCGTCTCACCAACGAGGCCTGCGGTCCCTACACCGTCCACTACGTGTTCGACACCTACGGCCAGGCCAATGTGACCGGCCTTGCGGCGGTGAAGACGGGCCTCGACAGCTGGTACTTCCTCACTGCCGACTACGCCTTCGGCCAGGACCTGGAGAAGGACACCAGTGCCGTCGTGACCAAGACCGGCGGCAAGGTGCTGGGCAGCGTGCGCCATCCGCTCAACACCTCGGATTTCTCGTCCTTCCTGCTGCAGGCGCAGGCCTCCAAGGCCAAGGTGATCGGGCTCGCCAATGCCGGCGGCGACACCGTCAACGCCATCAAGCAGGCGGCCGAGTTCGGGATCATGAAGGGCGGCCAGAAGGTTTCGCCGCTGCTCGTCTTCGTCACCGACATCGACTCGATCGGCCTCGAGACCGCGCAGGGACTGCTGCTGGCGGAAGCGTTCTACTGGGACATGAACGACGAGACGCGCGCCTTCTCCAAGCGCTTCCAGGAGCGCGTGAAGCGGCCGCCGACCTCGGCGCAGGCCGGCGTCTACTCCTCCGTCACGCATTACCTGAAGGCGGTGAAGGCGGCCGGCACGACCGACGCGGCCGCCGTGATGAAGGTGATGAAGGAGACGCCGATCAACGACTTCTTCGCCAAGAACGGCAAGATCCGCGAGGACGGCCGCATGATCCACGACATGTACCTGTTCGAGGTGAAGAAGCCGTCGGAGTCGAAGGGCCGCTGGGACGATTACAAGCTGCTCGCCACCGTGCCCGGCAACGAGGCGTTCCAGTCGCTGGAGCAGTCGCGCTGTCCGCTGGTGAAGAAATGACGGCGTGACGTAAGTCACGGCGTCATCCCGGGGCTCGCGTAGCGAGAACCCGGGATCCATCGGGCGGCATCGACGGTTGAGAAATGGATTCCGGGTTCGCGACTTTGTCGCGCCCCGGAATGATGGAGCCAAACAACAACAAGGGAGACGTCCCATGAACGACATGGTCCTGCAAAAGCTCGAAGGTGGGCTGCTCACCATCACCATGAATCGCCCGGAGCGGAAGAACGCGCTCAATCCGGAGATGGTGGTCGGGCTGGTCGAGGCGGCGCGCCGCGCGGCCGACGATCCCGAGGTGCGCGCCGTGCTGTTCAAGGGCGCCGGCGGCTCGTTCTGCGTCGGCGGCGACGTCAAGTCGATGGCGGCCGGCCGCGCGCCGCTGCCGTTCGAGCAGAAGCTCGCGAATCTGCGCCGCGGCATGGAGGTCTCGCGCATCCTGCACCAGATGCCCAAGCCCGTGGTGGCGCAGCTCGACGGCGCGGCGGCCGGCGCCGGCCTGTCGATGGCGCTGTCCTGCGACCTGCGCATCGCCTCCGAATCCTGCAAGATCACCACGGCCTTTGCCAAGGTAGGCTTCTCCGGCGATTACGGCGGCACCTATTTCCTCACCCAGCTGCTCGGCAGCGCGCGGGCGCGCGAGCTCTATCTGATGTCGCCGGTGCTGACCGCGAGGGAAGCGCACGCGATCGGCATGGTGACCAGGGTGGTGCCCGATGCCGAGATCGACGCCGCGGCCCACGAGCTCGCGCTGTCGCTGGCGCAAGGGCCGTCGATCGCGCTCGGCTTCATCAAGCGCAACATCAACAATGCCGAGCATCTGGCGCTGGAGGATTGCTTCGACGGCGAGGCCATCCACCACACCCGCTGCGGCGACACCGAGGATCACAAGGAGGCGGCCAAGGCCTTCGTCGAGAAGCGCAAGCCGACCTTCAAAGGCGCATGACCATGGCGCCCTATATGCGGCTACGGCAGATCTGCCTCGTCGCGCCGCAGCTCGCACCCCTCGTCTCCGACATCGCGGAGATCATGGGTCTTGCCGTCTGTTACCGCGATGGCAATGTCGCCAAATACGGCCTGGAGAACGCGCTGCTCCCGGTCGACACGATCCTGCTGGAGGTGGTCGCGCCCTTCAAGGACGGCACCACGGCCGGCCGCTTCATCGCGAAGACCGGCGGTCGCGGCGGCTATATGGCGATCTTCTGCTGCAACGATCCCGACGAGCGCGGACGCCATGCGAACGCGATGGGCGTGCGCACCGCCAACGTCATCGATCACGCGCCCTATCACGGCGTGCAGCTCCACCCCCGCGACTGCCGCGCCGCCTTCATCGAGTTCAACCACACCGAAGGCAGCGACGATATTCTGGGCGCGTATCCGCCGGCGGGACCGGACTGGCAGAAGTTCATTCGCAAGGACGTGACGCAGGCGCTGACGGCGGTGGAGATGCAGAGCCCGGACCCGCAGGGGCTGGCGGAGCATTGGGGCAAGATCATCGGGGTCGCGCCTGATGGCTCCGCGTTGAAGCTGCCCAACGCCACCTTCCGCTTCGTGAAGGGCGCCAGCGAGATCATGAGCGCGCTGGAGTTTCGGGTGACCGACGCGGCTCAGGTGCTGCATGCCGCGCGAGCGAAGGGGCACGCGGTCGCGGGGAACGAGTTCCTGCTGGGCGGCGTGACGTTTCGGGTGAGCTGATCCTATTTGTTATCCGTCACCCTGAGGTGCTCGCCTCTTCGGCGAGCCTCGAAGGGCGACGGCCACTGGCCGGGCCGTTCATCCTTCGAGGCTCTCAGCACGGCGCTATGCACCGTGCTGCTCGCACCTCAGGATGGGGGTCGAGACCGCCGCGACGAGATACGGCGGGGCAGAACTACCTTCCCCTGAAATTCGCCGCGCGCCGCTCTTCAGTGGCTTTCACGCCTTCCTTGAAATCCTCCGTCGCGCGCAACCTGGTCTGTTCGGCCAGCTCGTGATTGGTCGCGGCCATGACGCGATCGGCGAGCCCGTTGCGCATCGTGGCGCGGGTGGAGAGCAGGCCGAGCGGCGAGCATTCGGCGATCTCGCCGGCGAGCTTCATCGCGGCCGATTTCACCTGGTCCTGCGGCACCAGCTCGTTGGCGAGGCCCCACTTCACCGCTTCCTCGCCGGTGACGCGGCGGCTGGTGTAGAACATCAGCTCGGCGTTGTTCTTGCCGATCAGATCGGGCAACGTCACGGTCAGGCCGAAGCCGGGATGGAAGCCGAGCTTGGTGAAGTTCGCGGAGAAGCGCGCCTCGGGGCAGGTGACGCGGAAATCGGCCGAGACCGCAAGGCCCAATCCGCCGCCGATGGCGGCGCCCTGCACGGCCGCGACGATCGGCTTCTTGGCGCGGAAGATGCGCACGGCCTGAATGTAGAGGTGGTTGATCGATCCGAGGCTGTCAGCGGGGTCGCCTTTCTTCTCGGCCTCGCGGGCCTCCTGCGCCTGCCGCGCCGGATCCTGGAAGTTGGCGCCGGCGCAGAACGCCTTGCCCTGCGCCGACAGAACGGAGGCGCGGATCTCGATGTCGCGGTCGAATTCGTCGAGCGCGTCCGCGATCTGGTTGATCAGCGAAATGTCGAAGAAGTTGAGCGGCGGGCGGCGGATCTCGATGGTGCCGACATGCCCGACCTTCTCGACGCCGATGTCTTTGTACGTGCTCATGTCTAATCTCCAGTATCTCGGTAGCGAAGAACCACCTCTCCCATAGGGAGAGGTCGGCGTGTAGCGCCGGGTGAGGGGCTGAGGTCCCCGGCGAGGGCGTAACCCCTCACCCGATTTGCTGACGCAAATCGACCTCTCCCTATGGGAGAGGTGGACGGAGCACGTGGCCGAGAGTTCGTTCTCATCAGAGTCAGCGCAAACCCAGTCCGCGGGCGATGATGCCGCGCAGCACCTCGGTGGTGCCGCCCTGGATGGTGAGTTTCGGTGCGGTCTTGATCGCGAAGTCGAGTTGCCGCTCCAGGGTCTCGCGATTGGTCGCGGTCTCCTCGACGAAGGCGGCGAGATCGCGCACGCGGTGCGGAAGCTGCTGCTCCCAGACCGTGCCGATGTCCTTGACGATGGACGCCTCGACCACCGGCTCCTTGCCGGCCTCGAGCATGCCGGCCACCGACACCGACATCCGCCGCATGGTGTGGAGCTGCGCGACCAGGCGCCCGATGCCTTCGGCGCTTCGTGTGTCCGGGTTGGGGCCGACCGCGCGCACCAGCTCGGTCAGCACATAATAGGTTTCGAGAAAACGCTCGGGGCCCGAACGCTCATAGGCGAGCTCGCTCGTCGCCTGCTTCCAGGCGCCGTCGACCTCGCCGAGCACGTGGTCGTCAGGAATGAAGTGATCGGTGAAGACGACCTCGTTGAACTCGTACTGCCCGGTGATCTGGCCGATCGGGTTCACCTTGATGCCCGGCTGCTTCATCTTGACCAGGAACTGGGTCAGGCCGTGGCGGCGGTTTTCCTTGGTCGGCGGCGAGGTCCGGAAGATCGCGATCATGTAGTCGGCGATATGCGCCGACGAGGTCCAGATCTTGGTGCCGTTGATGAGATAGCCGCCGTCGGTCTTGGTCGCGCGGGTCTTCGCCGCGAACAGATCGGATCCCGAGTTCGGCTCGCTCATGCCGATGGCAAAGCAGACCTCGCCGCGGCAGATCCGCGGCAGGATCTCCATCTTGATATGCTCCGGCGCATATTTCAGCAGCACCGGTCCGCTCTGGCGGTCGGCGACGAAGAAGCGCCGCGTCGGCGCGTTGGCAACGCGCATCTCCTCGGTCACCACGTAACGCTCGAGGAAGGAGCGCTCCTGGCCGCCATATTTCTTCGGCCAGGTCATCCCCAGCCAGCCCTTCGCGCCGACCCGGCGGGAAAATTCCGGCGCGTCGGTGTCCTCGCGGTTGGGCTTGTGCGGGTCGAAGGTGCCGGCGGCGATTTCCTCGGCCAGGAAGGCGCGCACTTCCTTGCGCAATTGCTCGCACTTTTCGGGCAAGCGGATCGGATCGAAACGAAGCGCAGCGGTCATGTGTTTCTCTCCTGATCAGCGCGACGCCACGAGCGGCCACAATTCGTCGGCGCCGCGATTTGCCACCAGCTTGCCGAGCTCGACGGCCCAATGGCTTTCCGAGCCGAAGTCGTCGCGCCAAGCCAGCGCCCGCAGCGAATAGCGGTGCAGGATGTGCTCGATGGTGAAGCCGATCGCGCCGTGCACCTGATGCGCGATGGCGCCGCCTTTTTCGGCCGCTTCCGCGCAGCGGATCTTTGCGGAGGCCGCTTCGAGATAGACCTCGTCATTGAACGTCCTGGCGTTCGCGATGGCATCGGCGGCAGATGTCGCGGCCGCAAGCGCGGCTGCGGATTCGCCGGCGAGGCGCGCCAGATTGTGCTGCACGGCCTGGAATTTCGAGATCTTCTTCTCGAAGGCGACACGCTCGTTGGAATAGCGCACGGAGATGTCGAGCATCGATTCCAGCGCGCCCGCGATCTGCAGGCTGCGCGCAACGCCGCCCATCAGCATCAGCGTGGTCTGGTCAAAGCTCTTCGGCGCGGGCTTGCGCGTGACGGGCTGGACCTTGTCGAGCGTTACGGTATCGCTGTGGTCGTAGCCGACATTGAGGCCGGATTCGATCCGGGCCTTGGCTCCATCGACCAGCGCGATCGCGACGCCGTCCTTGCCATGCGCCAGCACCGCGAAATGCTTCGCCGCCTTGGCAAAAGGCACGCCGCGGGCGCGGCCGGAGAGCGAGCCGTCGGCACCGAGGGTGATGCGATCCCTGGGGCTTGCCGGCAGCACCGTCATCTCGCCCTCCGGGGAAGCGATCTTCGCCTGCGCCAGCAGCCAGCCCGCCAGCATGGTCTCGGCCAGGGGAACCGCGACGGCGAAACGGCCGGCGGCGTTCAGCAGCGCAAAGCCGTCGGCCAGGCTCGCGCCGGAGCCGCCGAGATCGTCGGGCACCCAGGACAATGGCAGGCCGGCCTCGCTCAGCGCCTGCCACAGCGGCGCCTGCCACGCGCCCTTCTTGTCGTTGTTGATGGTTTGCGGATCGGCGAGATCGGCGAAGATCTTCTCCGCGGTCTCGACGACGATGTTGTCACTCTCCGCCACAGCGTTCCCCGTGTTTTGCCGTTGGCGCGTCCCGCCAGGCCAAGCGGGCGCGCAGGTCTTCTTGCGCCCGATGATCCGAAAAAGCCATGGCCCTGACAAGCGTTGATCGCAGGTCAACCTGCGGCGCGGGCATGGGCGCAAGCTAATTCCGCTTAGCGGAGTTTGCTCGATTTGCAGGGCGCCGCAAACTCGCTAAACAAGGCGCGAAAGATCAGAGCCACGGGGAAGGAAATCAGGATGGCCAAGGACAATCTGTGCGCAATCGTGACGGGGTCTGCCTCCGGGCTCGGCGCGGCGACGGCTGAAATTCTCGCGCGCAGCGGGGCGCGGCTCGTCATCAACTATTCATCGAGCCAGAAGGAGGCCGAGGCGACCGCGGACATCTGCCGGAAGGCCGGCGCCGCGGAGGTGCTGGTCGCGCAGGGCGACGTTTCAAAGGACGAGGATTGCCGCAAGATCGTCGCGGCCGCCAGCGGATGGGGCCGGCTCGATATCCTCGTCAACAATGCCGGCACCACCAAGCATGTCGCTCACGCCGACCTCGACGGATTGTCGGCTGAAGATTTCCAGCGGGTCTATGGCGTCAACACCATCGGCCCGTTCCAGATGGTGCGCGCCGCGCGCAGCCTGCTCGAGGCCGGCGCCAAGGCCTCGGGGCGGCCCTCCGCCGTGGTCAACGTGTCCTCGGTTGCCGGCATCAGCGGCGTCGGCTCGTCGATCGCCTACGCCGCCAGCAAGGGCGCGCTTAACACCATGACGCTGTCGCTGTCGCGCGCGCTGGCGCCGCTGATCCGCGTCAACACCGTCTGCCCCGGCTATATCGACACGCCCTGGTTCACCAAGGGCCGCGGCGAGGCCGGCGCCAAGCAGGTGCGTGACAGCGTGGTGGCGAAGGTGCCGCTGAAGGTCGCTTCCAGCGCCGAGGACATCGCGCAGCTCGTCTGCTTCCTGGCGATGCCGGCCTCCAGCAACATGACCGGCGAGGTCGTGCGCATGGACGCGGGGATGCATTTGATTACGTGAATGAAGTGTCTTGCCGCAGTGACGCTCCGCTGGTGCGGCAAATGCAGGTGTCGTCCTCGCCTAGTGCGCAATTGCGCACGGGGCGCGGGGATCCATAACCACAGGGAGAAGTTTGGCGAAGATTCGGAGGGATCAGTCTTCGCCAAATCACCTCCTGTGGTTATGGATCCCGGATCTGCGCGCGCTTAGGGCGCGCTTGTCCGGGACGACACCGAGTTGGTTGGTCCCGCCACGACGCCACGAAGGGCTACCCCTTGATCACGCCGCTTGCCACCAGCCGGTGCCAGATGAACAGCACCACCACCGCGCCGATCGTGGCCATGATGAAGCCGGCGCCCTGGTCGGGACTGTAATGGCCGATGGCCTGGCCGATGAAGGTCGCCAGAAACGCGCCGGCGATGCCGAGAATGGTGGTGAGGATAAAGCCGCTCGGATTGTTCGGCCCCGGCGCCAGCCAGCGCGCGATGAGGCCGGCAATGAAGCCGACAACGATGATCCACAACAGGCCGCCCATGCTCATGAGTGTGCTCCCCTTCCCGAAAGCGCGTCGATCAAGGTTGGACTAGAGTCGGCCCGAGAGCTCGTTCTCGGTCGGCAGCCGTCCGTCCGGCGTCAGATGGTCGACCACCTGCGGCAGATACTGGCTGAGGCCGTTGAGCAGCTCCTCGCGCGACAGGCCGCTTTGGGCGGACAGGCTCTCGATCTGGTCGGCGCCGAGTGCGCTGGCGAGATCGCCCGGCGCGATCGGCTTGTTCTCGCCATTGCCGACCCAGGACTTCGCGGCGTCGCCGTGGCCGCCCTGCTGCAACTGGTTGAGAAGGTCGCCGAGGCCGCCGCTGAGCACGGTGCCGGCCGCGCCGCCCGCGAGCAGGCCGCCGAGACCGCCCTTGAGCAGGCCTCCGAGACCGCCAAGACCGCCGCTACCGGCGGTGTTCGTGTTTACCGGCGGGGGCGCCGGCGTCGGCGACGGCTGCGGTGCCGTACCGGATTGGTTCGCGGTCATGTGCTTGAACGCCTTCCAGGCGAGCAGGCCGAGCAGCGCCATGGTCATCGGGGACATGCCGCCGGAGGATTTCTCCGTGCTCGGCGTAGAGGGGCCGCGCGGGCCGTTCTGCATGCCGTTGAGGACGTCGAGTAGACCCATGGTGCTCTCCTTTGGCGTCTCGTTCGGCGAGTGCTCGCCGCCGACTGCCCCGGGGCGAAAACATATGGGGCCGTCATGACCGTTACAAGTCGGCTGCGACGCGATTGGTTGCAGGCCTTGCCTCTGCTATCGAAGGCGGGACATTCGGGGAGCAGGCTCAGTGGTTGTGGATCGACCGATCGTGGTGGCCGGCGCCGGTGCCATCGGCTGTTTCGTCGGCGGCATGCTGGCGGCCGGCGGCCGCCGTGTCGCGCTGCTGGTGCGGCCGCGGGTGAAGACCGAGATCGAGCGGTTCGGCCTGCTTCTGACCGATTTCAACGGCTCCGGGAAGAAGCTCAGTGCAGGCCAGCTCGCGCTGTCGGAGGATCCTGCGATCTTCCACAGTGCCGGCATCGTGCTGGTCACGGTGAAGAGCGCCGACACCGCCGTCGTCGCGGATCAGATCGCGCAGCATGCGCCTGAGGATGCCGTCATCGTGTCGCTCCAGAACGGTATCGGCAATGTCGCGGTGCTGCGCCAGCGTCTCGGCGGCCGCCGCGTGCTCGCCGGGATGGTGCCGTTCAACGTGATCGCGATGGGCGAGGGCCGTTTCCATCGCTCGACCTCCGGCGACATCCATATCGGCGAGGATGCCGAGAACACGGCCATGGCGCTCTCGGTGCCTGGCCTTGCGGTACGCGCGAGCGCGGACATTACCGGCGTGCAATGGGGCAAGCTGATCATCAATCTGAACAACGCGCTCAGCGCGCTCTCGGACATGTCGCTCGCCGCGCAACTGGCCGACCGCGACTGGCGCAGGCTGTTCGCCGACCAGATGGCGGAGGGACTTGCCGCGCTGAAGGCCGCCGGCATCACGCCGGTGTCGTCGACGCCGATCCCGATGAGCTGGTCTCCGACCTTGCTGCGGCTGCCGGATGCGATCTTCAACGCGATCCTGGGGCGGACCATGAAGATCGATCCCGAGGCGCGCTCCTCGATGTGGCAGGACCTGAAACAGGGCCGCAAGACCGAGATCGACTATCTCCAGGGCGCAGTGATCGCGCTCGCCGGGCAAAACCGTGTCGAGGTGCCGCTGATGCGCCGTATTGTTGCGCTGATCAGGGAGGCCGAGGCGGCCGGCAACGGACCGCCGCGCCTGACGCCGCGGCAGATCCGGGGCGTGGCTTGAGGACGAGGAGGGCGCGATGAAGCGTTGTTGGATGCTGGGACTCGCGCTGGCGACGCTGTGCGGCACGTCGACGCTTGTCCACGCAAGGCCACCGACAGTCCAGAATTCTCCGGGCTATGATGCGCGATTGCAGGAGAGCCGCAAGGCGCTGAGTGGAGCGCCGGCGACCGTAGCGCCTGCGGATGCGCCGGTGAGCAAACCGAAGCACCGCAAGAAGAAGCGCACGAACTGAGGTGCGACGCTCGCGTAGGGTGGGCAAAGCGACTTGTCCGCCGTAGCTCGAAGAGCGAAGGCGGAAGCGTGCCCACCGACTCTCTCAATCACAATCAAGTGGTGGGCACGGCGCTTTGCGCCTTTGCCCACCCTACAAGTCAGTGCGAAAGCTCAGCTCTTCTTCGCAGGCTTGCTCGGCGTCGGGCTGAACAGCTTCTTCAGGTCGTTCAAGCTTTCCGACAGCCGCGGCCATTCGCAGGAGAAGGAGCCCTTGGTGCAGGGCGCGCCCTTTCGCTGGCCGGCGGTCTGCTGCACCTTCGGCCGCTCGACCGGCACCGGCACGCGCTCGACGTCGGTTCTCAATGCGACCTGCTGGATCTGCCGCGCCTGTTGCTCCTGCTGCTCGCGTTGCTGACGCGCGGTCGCCTGCGTCGCTTCGTTGTTGCGGCGCTCCTTGGCGAGATAGGCGGTATAGGCTTCGTCGATCTTCTTCTGTTCCTCCGGCGTCGGATTGGGGCCGGCGATGTCGAAGGTGCGATCCTGCAGGAAGTCGTAATAGGAATAGCCGCCGCCCGGCTTGCGGCGGCCGGCGAACTTGGCGTTGCAATCGGCAAGCGCGGATGTCTTCTCGGCCTTGCTCGCGGCCTTCTCGGCGGCGTCGGCGCATTCCTCGAAATCGACCGGCGCGCGCTTCCACCATTGCGCCTGGGCATGCGGCAGCGTCAGCAGAAAAAATCCTGCCGCGGCTACGGGAAACAGCGCCGCACGACGCAATGCGATCACGGACGACATTCTACGAGAGCATTCCTTGCAAGACTCAACCCAAACCGAGTCGAGTCGGATTTTTGCCTCTTTATCGCCGGCTTGTCACCCGTGGAACCCGGGAATTTCATGGCTGGGATGCTGACATTTTGTGCTTGACGTGGCGCAGGAGTCACAGCGTCGCGCTGGCCGGCTGCTACACTTCGCCTTGCGGGCGCCTCACCTGAGGCGACGCCAATAACACGCGGGCGAGCGCGCGGCGTGGATGAAGGAAGGGCGCGCCTTCCGGATTTGGCCGGCGAAGGCGCGGGCGCACGCCGAGTAAGAAGGAAGGATCCAAGGATATGACGATCACCATCGCAGCGAACAGCGTGCCGAAGCCGCCGGCCGAGATCATCGAGGGTTTTCGGAATGCGCCGACCTCGGTCATCTCGGACAATCTCGCCCGGCTGCCCGGCGCGGTCGGGCTGAAACCCTATCATCGCGGCGGCAAGCTGGTGGGCACGGCCTTCACCGTGCGCACCCGTCCCGGCGACAATCTCGCCATCCACCGCGCGCTCGATCTGGTCGGACCCGGCGACGTCATCGTGGTCGACGGCGGCGGCGACGAGACGCGGGCGCTGGTCGGCGAGATCATGAAGAACATCGCGCAATGGCGAAAGGCCGAAGGCTATGTGATCGATGGCGCCATCCGCGACGTCGCCGCGTTTGCGGCCGACGACTTTCCCTGCTACGCCCGCGCCGTGATCCATCGCGGTCCCTACAAGAACGGTCCGGGCGAGATCAACGTGCCTGTGTCGATCGGCGGCAGCGTGATTGCGCCCGGCGACATCGTGGTCGGCGACGAGGACGGGGTGGTGTCGTTTCCCGCCGCGGGCGCCGCGGCGCTGCTGCAAGCCGTGCGCGCCCAGGTCGCGCGCGAGGAGGAGACCCTGACGGCGATCCGCGAGGGCCGCTACCAGGGCTCTTACGGCAAGTCCTGATCAGACGACCACAAAGGGGAGAATGGCGTGAGCCAGAAGGACGAATTCCACAACATCGATGATCCCAGCGACGGCCTGTTCCGCGAGCTCGCCGCCGGCGTGACCACGCGCATCTTCTCCGGCGAGCAGGCGATGCTGTCGGTGGTGACGCTGGCGCCGCATGCGCAGGGCACGCTGCACCATCATCCCGAGGAGCAATGGGGCGTGCTGCTGGACGGCTCCGCCATCCGCGTCCAGGGCGATGAGGAAATTCCGGTGAAGAAGGGCGATTTCTGGCGCACGCCGGGCAACGTGCCGCACACCATGCGCGCCGGCGCCGATGGGGCCCGGGTGCTGGACATTTTCAGTCCGCCTCGGCCAGAATACAAGAAAGCGGGGTCGGGCTTCGGCACGCGCTGAAGCGCTTTGCGTTTCAGGTTATTTCTTGAGCATGATCTTATCGGAAAACCGCTGCACGCTTTTCCGGATCAAGCTCCAGCGCCAAAGAGCAAAAAAAGCCGGGCGCTGACATCAAAGGGAGGGGACCATGACGATCACACGACGCACGCTCTTGGCCGCGCCGGCCATTCTCGCAATGACGCCGGCGATGGCGCAAGGGAGCAAGATCACGCTGGTCGTGCCGTTTCCGCCGGGCGGATCGACCGACGCGATGGCGCGGCTGCTGCAGAGCAATCTGCAAACCAAGCTTGGCCGCATCGTCCTGGTCGAGAACAAGTCGGGCGCCGCCGGGGCGCTGGGCGCGGCGCAGGTCGCCAAGAGCCCAGCGGACGGCTCGACGTTCCTGGTCACGTTCGATTCCCATGCGGTGATCCCGTCGATCCTCGACAAGCCGCCGGTGGACGTCGAGCGCGAGCTGATCCCGGTGCTGCTGATCGGCACCGCGCCTTACGTGATCGCGGCCGGAGCGGGCCGGCCCTACAAGAGCTTTGCCGACGTGGTGGCCGCCTGCAAGGCGAGCCCGGGCGCGGTGAAATATGCCTCGGTCGGCATCGGCACGCTCGGTCATCTCGCCATGACGGTGCTCGGCAGCAAGGCCGGGGTCGAGATCATGCACGTGCCCTATCGCGGCGGCGGGCCGGCGATGAACGACGTGCTCGGCGGTCATGTCGATCTCATCGCGGGATCGGCGGCGCTGGTCGCCGCCCAGCTCGGCACCAACATGCTGCGTCCGATCCTGCAGCTCGGCCGCGAGCGGCTGGCGGCCCTGCCTGATACTCAGACCGCGATCGAGGCGGGCTTTCCCGATTTCGAGACGCTGGCCTGGTGGGGCATCTTCGCGCCCGCAGGCACGCCGCCTGACGTCGTCGCAGCCTTCGCGGCCGCGTCCAAGGAGATCCTGAGCGAGCCCGCGACCGCCACCCAGCTGAAGGAGACGCAGCACATGACGCTGCTGCTCCAGGACGGCGCCGCCTTCAAGAGCTTCTTCGACAAGCAGGTCGCCTATTGGGGCAAGGTGGTGAAGGACAACAATATCAAGGCGTAACCGGCCCGGCAGCGGTCCTTGCGCATTGGCCGCGGCGAGGGCTTCCGATCCCGCCGCCGCTTTGATATGTACACCCAGGCAACCCGCCTGATGCGGGTTCCGCGGTCCCGTAGCTCAGCCGGATAGAGCGACGGTTTCCTAAACCGTAGGTCGGAAGTTCGAGTCTTCCCGGGATCGCCATTATCTAAGATTGACGTGATTGCTGGCCGACCCCGGGCGCGGCTTGCGTCCATCTTCCCCATGCTTCGGAGTCACCCGCCTGTTCGCCTGTCGTCCCGTGGCCGACGATGGCGAGGTCAGATCATGCCGGCTGGCGGACGAGTAACGGCGGGGCTATCCTGCTCGCTCTCTGGTTGAATGTTCGAGCGTCCCGTTGCGTGTGCAGCAATCATGTCCGCAGGCCCGCTCGCCATCTTTCGCTTCGGGAAGCTCTCGCCGTGATCCAGCAAACGTCTAACCGAACCGGCGGGATCGCGCCGCGTTCATTTCTCGACGACAACAAAGAGTTCGAGCGCTGGCTGCGCTCCGAATGCAAGGTCGTCGCGCGCGACCTCGACGAAAAGCACAAGAAGATGAAGGACGACCCGTTCGTCTTCCTTCGTGCAACCTTCTTCCGCTGGGCCAGATGTATCGAAGCGATCTGCCCGGAGTTGAAGGACGCGCCGCGCGTGCCGTCGATCGGCGACACCCATATCGAGAATTTCGGGACCTGGCGCGACGTGGAGGGGCGTCTCGTCTGGGGCGTCAACGATTTCGACGAGGCCGCGATGATTGCCTATCCCTTCGATCTGGTGCGCCTTGCGGCGAGCGCGCGGCTCGCCCCGAAGGCCAGGAAGAGAAAGGCGAGGGCCATGACCCACGTCGCCAATGGCGACGCCGCCAAGGCGATTCTCGATGGTTACAAGAAGGGTCTGAAGCGGCCGCGGCCCTCGCTCCTGGATGAGCAGGCGAGCTGGATGCGCGCTTACGTGGCATGTACCGACGACGAACGCCGGGAGTTCTGGGACGACGTGAGGAAATATCCGCGGGCGAAGCCACGGTCCCCTGTTGCCGCCGCGCTCCGCAGCGAATTGCCGCCCGATGCCTCGTTTGGTCGCTTCGCGAGGCGCGTGGCAGGTGCCGGCAGCCTGGGGCGGCCGCGTTTCGTCGCCATCGCCGAATGGCGCGGCGGCCAAATCGTCAGGGAGGCCAAGGCGCTGGTGCCGTCAGCCTGGGATTGGGCGCATGGCCAGCGGGGCAAGCTGCGCTTTCTCGACCTCGCAACAGGTCCATATCGCGCGCCCGATCCGCACCTCGCGCTCGAGCGCCAGAGTGGCTTCGTGATCCGGCGCCTTGCGCCCGACTCCCGCAAGATCAATCTCGGGGATCACGCGAACATGGAGGTGGAGCTCGATCTGCTCAACGTCATGGGCTTCGACATCGGCGCCATTCACGCCGCCGGAGGCGCATCGGAGAGGATCGCCGCAGACCTGAGAAAGCGCGACGATGGTTGGCTCCATGCTGCCGCATAGGCTGCTGCCGTATTCGTCGAAGGTGATTTCAGGGAGTGGCGCAGGCGCGGTTGACCGGTGAATGCCGGCTCCGGTCTCGGCTATTCCCGCGCTTTGCCTGGTTGGTGCAAGATTTGCTATAGGCGATCCGATCGAGGCAGGAAGCGGCTCGCCCGCACCAGCCTTGCCACGCCCTGCCAATCCCGGAGACCCTGATGCCTTTCGACCTCATCCTGCGCGGGGGCCGCGTGATCGACCCCTCGCAGAAGCTTGATGCCGTGACCGATGTCGCCTTCGCCGGCGGCAAGGTCGCCGCCATCGGCAGCGCTCTCAAGGCCGATCCCGGCACGGACGTGCGCGACGTTTCGAAATACATCGTGACCCCTGGCCTGATCGATCTGCACACCCATGTCTATTGGGGCGGCACCTCGCTCGGCATCGACGCCGAGGAGTTCTGCCGGCTGTCCGGCGTCACCACGGCGGTCGACACCGGCAGTGCCGGGCCCGGCAATTTCGCCGGCTTCCGCAAGCATGTGATCGAGCCGGGCCAGGTCCGCATCCTCGCCTATCTGCATGTCTCGCATGCAGGCATTTTCGGCTTCTCGCACCGGATCATGGTCGGCGAGAGCGAGGAGCTCAGGCTGATGAATCCGATCGAGGCGGCGCAGGTGGCCGATGCCAACCGCGACCTCATCGTCGGCATCAAGGTGCGCGTCGGACTGCATTCTTCGGGCACGTCGGGAGTGGTGCCGCTCGACATCGCGCTCGAGGTGGCCGACGAGGTCGGCATGCCCCTGATGGCGCATATCGACCATCCGCCGCCGAGCTATGAGGAGGTGCTGGCACGTCTGCGTCCCGGCGACGTGCTGACCCATGCGTTCCGCCCGTTCCCGAACACGCCGGCGACCGCGCAAGGCACGGTGAAGAAGGCGGTGCTGGAGGCGCGCGAGCGCGGCGTGCTGTTCGACATCGGCCACGGCAAGGGCTCGTTCGCCTTCAAGACCGCACGCGCGATGCTCGCCAATGGCTTCTATCCCGACACCATCTCGTCCGACATCCATCAACTCTGCATCGACGGCCCGGCCTACGACCAGGTCACGACCCTGTCGAAATTCCTGTGCATGGGCATGGAGCTGTCCGACGTGATCGCGGCCTCGACGGTGAATGCCGCGATGGCGCTGCGCCGCCCCGAGCTCGGCAGCCTCAAGCCCGGCAGCGTCGGCGACGCCACGCTGATCTCGGTGAAGCAAGGCCAGTTCGACTACGAGGACGTCGTCGGCGAGCATTTGATCGGCGATCGCAAGATCGTCTCGGAGGGCGTCGTCGTCGGAGGCCGCTGGTGGCATCCGAATTGAGCGGCGCACGATCGAGAATGCACACGACACGCCGATCAGTCGCGTCCCGCCTCCATGATCGCCTTGGCTAGACGCGCCGGATCGGAGAAGCACAGCTCGTGGCTTCCCGACACCTGCACCAGGCGGAACAGGCCGAGCTTCTCCGATAGCCGCGGATGCCAGCCATGGCTGTGCGGCAGCGCGGTGTCTTCCGTGCAGTTGATGTAGGACTTGGCCAGCGGCATCTCGGCCGGATTGCTCTTGAGCGCGATCTTGTCGGTGAAGGTCGCCAGCGGATGCGGGTTGAGGACGTCATAGGCGCGCTGTGCGGTCTGCAAATCCGCATCGTTGATGAAGGCTTCGCGCCAGACCGGGAATGGCAACACGACCGAGCCGTCGCCGCGTTCGGCGGCGATCGCGTCGAACAGCCCGATATAATGCGGCGGCACCATGTCGTTGAGGCATTCGCCATTGTTGGGCACGAAGGCATTCCAGTAGACCAGGCGACGGATGCGCTCCGGCGCGAGATCGGCGACGCCGGTGATGATCATGCCGCCATAGGAATGGCCGAGCAGGATCACGTCCTTCAGATCGTTCTCGGCAAGGTAATCGACGATCGACTGGATCGCTTCCTTCAACCCTGTCGTCTTGGCGTCGCCCGGACGGTTGCCCTTGATGGTGGGGGTATGGACCTGATGGCCGCCCGCGCGGATCGGTGCGGCGACCGGTTCGAGCTCGGCTCCGGTGTGCCAGGCGCCGTGGACGAGGACGTAGGTCGACATGTTGTGGCTCCTCCCGAGACTGTGATTAGATTGAGGCCGCGCCGCCTTGGCCGCCAGCGGTGCTGCCGCGCGTCAATTGTGCACCAGCGGCTGATGTGCCGCTTGGCTGGAAGTGAACCGGATTGGTCTCGGAGTGAACCGATGCAGCAGATCGAGCGCGCCGTTCCGTCACGCCAATCGGCCTGGAATACTGCGGGCCTGCGGCCGAACGAGCAATTCGCCTATTATCGCGAGGCGATCTGCCAGGCCTTCATGAATTTGACGCCGGAGCCGGCGGCAGCTGCCGGCTTTCCTGCCAGCGTCGACCACATCCGGCTCGGCGATGGCGCGATCAACCGCGTCAGCTTCCCCGAGCACGTGGTGCGCCGATCGGCGGCCGACATCGCGGCGTCCGACCGCAGCTGCTTCTACCTCAATCTGAAATTGGCCGGCCGCTGTCGCATCCAGCAGGGCAATCGCGAGATCAGCCTGTCACCCGGACAGGTCGGCATCTTCGACAGCGATCGGCAGTTTGCGCTTCTGCATGACCGCGGTCCGCAATTGCGCGTCGCCTCGTTCTGGGTACCGTCCGAGGTCTTGCGCGAACGGCTGCCGGCTTCGTTCGACGTCGCTGCGGCACGGGTCTCCGACGATCCCGTCGTCGGCCATCTCATCGTCGAGACCGCGCGCACGCTCGCCGACGGCGCGCTGCGGATGACCGAAGACGAGGGGAGGCGGCTGTTCCGGGCGCTGATCGAGCTGGTCGCCGTAAGCCTGTCACGACGTGGCCGGGCAGGTGCTGCGGAGACCGAGAGTCTCGCCGATGCAACCATGCTGGCGTTGAAGCGTGCCATTCACCGGCGGCTCCGCGAGCCCGGCCTTGCGGTCTCCGACGTCGCCGACGCCGTAGGCATCAGCGAGCGCTACGTGCACAAGCTGCTGGCGCGATCGGGCTGCAGCTTCACCGATTACGTCATCGACAATCGGCTCGACGGCGCGGCCAGGGATCTCAGCAATCCCGCAATGACGGATCGTGCGATCGGCGCCATCGCGTTCGATTGGGGCTTCTCGGACCTCTCCCACTTCACGCGGCGCTTCAAGCAGCGCTTCGGCTGCCGGCCGCGTGACTGGCGCGCGGCGACGGCGAGCAGCTGACGCCCGGGCTACAGCGACCTCGCGATCAACAGCTTCATGATCTCGTTGGTGCCGCCGTAGATCTTCTGGATGCGCGAATCGATGAAGATGCGCGAGATCGGGTATTCCTGCATGTAGCCGTAGCCGCCGAACAGCTGGAGGCATTCGTCGGCGGTCTCGACCTGTTTCTCCGAGCACCAATATTTCGCCATCGACGCCGTGACCGTGTCGAGATCCCCGGCGACCAGGCGCTCGATGCACCAGTCGACGAAGACGCGCGCGATCATCGCCTCGGTCTTGCGCTCGGCCAGCTTGAAGGCGGTATTCTGAAAATCCATCAGCGGCTTGCCGAAGGCCTTCCGCTCCTTGGTGTACTCGGTGGTGAGCTTGATCGCGCGTTCCATCGCGGCGACGGCACCGACCGCGAGCGCAAGGCGCTCCTGCGGCAATTGCTGCATCAGCTGCACGAAGCCCTGGCCTTCTTCCTTGCCGAGCAGGTTTTCTGGCGGCACGACGACATTGTCGAAGAACAATTCCGACGTGTCGGAGGCATGCAGGCCGATCTTGTCGAGGTTGCGCCCGCGCTTGTAACCGTCCGCGCCCGCGGTCTCCACCACGATCAGCGAAATGCCCTTGGCGCCGGCTTCGCCGGTGCGCGCGACCACGATGACGAGATCGGCAGCCTGGCCGTTGGTGATGAAGGTCTTCTGGCCGTTGATGACGTAGGAATTGCCCTGTTTCTTCGCCGTGGTCTTCACGGCTTGCAGGTCCGAGCCGGTGCCGGGCTCGGTCATGGCGATGGCGCCGACCATCTCGCCGGAAGCCATCTTGGGCAGCCAGCGCTTCTTCTGGTCCTCCGAGCCGTAATTGAGGATGTAATGCGCGACGATGGCGCTGTGCACGGAGACGCCGGTGGTCAGCTCCGGCACCGTGCTTTCGAGATCGTCCAGCACCGCCGCGTCATAGGCGAAGGTGGCACCGAGGCCGCCATATTCCTCCGGCACGCTTGCCAGGAGCGCGCCCATCTCGCCGAGCCCGCGCCAGGCGAAGCGGTCGACCATCTTCTGCTCGCGCCATTTTTCGGCATGCGGCGCCAGATCCTTGGCAAGATATTTCCGGAACTGGTCGCGGAAGACGTCGAGCTCTTCGGTCATCCAGGAGGAGCGGTAGGACATGATTACCTCGGTTGATGCGGCGTTTCCGCTTGGTAGGCCGGCGGGCCGCGGCAATTATTGTGTTTTCAGGCTGCGCCGGGGACGTTACCAAGGCGGCGGTAACAGCTTCTGTCGGGATGGTTGATTGTGGCTGTCAAAACAAGAGAGCTCAAGCTCGACATCGCGCGCATCGGCGCGGTTTCCGCGATCCTGACGCAGCCTGACAAGGCGCGCGCCTGCTATGTGCTGGCGCATGGCGCGGGCGCCGACATGCGGCATTCCTTCATGGAGAAGGTCGCCGAAGGCCTCGCGAGCCGGGGCATTGCGACGTTCCGCTTCAATTTCCCCTACATGGAAGAGAAGAAGGGACGCCCCGACCAGCCGGCCGTCGCGCACGCCGCGATCCGCGCGGCGGTCGCGGAGGCGGCGCGACTGTGTCCCGGGGTGACGCTCGTCGCCGGCGGCAAATCGTTCGGCGGGCGCATGACCTCGCAGGCGCAATCGAAAGCGCCGCTGCCCGATGTGAAAGGGCTCGCCTTCCTCGGTTTCCCCCTGCATGCCGCCAAGAAGCCGTCGTCCGAGCGGGCCGAGCACCTCGCCGGCATCGCGATCCCCATGCTGTTCCTGCAGGGCACGCGCGATGAGCTGGCCGATCTCGGCCATCTCAGGCCCGTCATTGCGGCGTTGGGGGCGGAGGCGACGCTGCACGAGGTCGAAGGCGGCGATCATTCGTTCGCAGTGTTGAAGAAGTCCGGCCGCACCAACGACGAGGCGCTCACCGAGGTGCTGGACACGCTCGCGGCCTGGATCGATCGAATCGCCTGATGCTCACGCCGCATAGAGTCCCTTGTCGCGCGCTTTCTGGATCGCCAGCGCGGCGATCAGGTCGAGCGTCGGCGTCGACAGGCCGGCGGTGCGCGCGAAGGCGGCGGGCGCCCTGACCAGCACGTCGATCTCCATGGCGCGGCCGAGCTCGTAATCCTGCAGCAGCGAGGGCTTGTGATTGGGCGCGGGGCCGCTGCGGGTCACGCGCTTGACTTCGGGAATGAAGTGCTGCGCGATGTCGTTGGCCTCGTTCAGCATGCGCGGGATGACCTCGGCGAAAGCCGGGTCGTCGCGCACGCCGCGCGCGGTCTGGCCGGTGAGCAGGCACAGCACCGACAGCGACATGTTGGTCAGCAGCTTTGACCAGATCGCCTCGCGGATATCGGCCACCGGCGGCGATTCCAGCCGCGCGTCGTTGAAGACATTGCGCAGCTTGGTGATCCGCTCGCAATTGCGGTCGTCGCATTCGCCGATCAGGAGGCGGTTGCGGTCCGGCGTCAGGTTGTGCACCACGCCGGGCGCGGTCACCTCGTTGGAGGAGAAGACGACCCCGCCGATGATCCGTTCCTTCGGAATGCAGGCGCGCAGGCGCCCGCCGGGGTCGAGGAAGGAGATATCAGGCGGCGTTGGATGCCGCGGCGGCAGGCCGATCCCGTACCACCAGGGAATGCCGTTCTGCGCGAACACGATGGCGGTATCGTCCTGCAGCAGCGGCTTGATGCTGGAAACCAGCCCCGGCAGCGCGGTCGCCTTCAGCGTCGAGATCACGACGTCCTGAGGCCCGAGCTGGGCCGGATCGCCTGATGCGTTCACCTTGGCGCTGACCTCGGAATCGCCGACCCGCAGCTTGAGGCCGCCCGCGCGCGCCGCCTCCAGATGCGCGCCCCGCATCACGCATGAAACGTCATGGCCGGCGCGCGCCAGCCGTACCGCAATGTGGCTGCCGACGGCGCCCGCGCCGAAAATGCAGATGCGCATGATGATTCCGTCCTGTCCCTTGCCGCCACCTGGGCGACAGCATGACACAAGCCGCCATGCGATGGGCGCGACCGCCCCACGCCGGAAAGATATGGATCAGGACGCGCCGTCTCGGTCATAGTGCGCAGCAAACAGACCGACCGGAGGATCGCCGATGACTGCCAGCCCCGTCCTGTGGACTCTCGATGAGTGTGGGGTTGCGACCGTCACGTTGAACCGGCCCGAGGTCAACAACGCCTATGACGGCGCGCTGATCGCGGGCGTGCTCGCGGCCATGGACGATCTGGGGACGAAGCCTCACCTGCGCGTCGTCGTGCTCAAGGGCAACGGCAAGCACTTCCAGGCCGGCGCCGATCTGAAATGGATCAACGGCGTGCGGCCGCAATCGGCTGAAGCGAACGAGGCGGCCTCGCGCGCGACCTTCGAGGCGGTGCAGCGGCTCAACACGCTGCCGATTCCGACCGTCGCGCTGGTTCAGGGCGGCTGCTTCGGCGGCGGCACCGGCGTGATCGCGGCCTGCGACGTCGTGATCGCCGCGGACAATGCGCTGTTCTCGATCACCGAGGTGCGCTGGGGCCTGACCGCGGCGATCATCATCCCGCAGCTCTGCGACGCCATCGGCGTCCGCCAGGTCCGCCGCTACGCGCTGACCGGCGAGCGCTTCGGTGCCGAGGACGCCCGCCGCATCGGCCTCGTCCACGAGGTGGTGCCGCTGGCCGAACTCGAGGCCGCAGGCAGCAAGGTGGTCGATCAATTGCTCGCCAATGGCCCCGAGGCGATGGCCGAGACCAAGAAGCTCGCACTGGAAAGCTCGTTCGGCGGCATGGCGGTGGACGATGCCGCCTACACCCGGCTCGTGCAACTGCACTCGCTCAAGCGCCAGAGCGCGGAGGCGGCGGAAGGGCTGGCGTCGTTCGCCGAGAAGCGGGCGGCGAAGTGGGGCGGCGGGAAGAGCTGAACGTCAGCAGCCGCGGCAGATGTTGTTGATGCTGCGATAGACCGCATCGTCGTCCTGCCGCATCTGGCGCAGCGTTTCGAGCGTCCTGCTCGCGTCGGTCGCGGGCGCAGGCTTGCGCCTGGCCGCGAGCTCGTCCTCCTGTCGCTTGTAGCAGGCCTCGCGCTCCGGCTTGGCCTGGATGAACCGGCAGTTCTGCTCCACGGCCGTGGCGGGAGCGGCGGAGATCGCGAAGGCGATCAGGGCGGAATGGGCGAGTTTGGCGACGGTCGAATCCATGGCGGCCTTTCTCTCAGGTCCATTGATCGCGGGCAACCGCTAACTTGCGACCTACAGCGACCGCGCCAGTGACGTCCTCAGCAATGTCAGCAGCCCCTGCACCGCAGCGGCGTTGCGACGCCGCTCGGGGATCGCGGCCTTCACCCACAATTCCGGAATCGGAAAATCGCGCAGCACCGGCTTGAGCGCTCCGTCGCGTAAGGATTCCGCGACGAGATAATGCGAGAGCAGCGCGATACCATTGCCGGCGATGGCGCTGCGCGCCAGCACGTGTCCCTCGTTGGAGGAGAGCAGCGGACTGACCTGGATGCTGATGCGCCCGCGCGGCCCGTCGAATAGCCATTCCGGGCCGGTCGGCAGAAAGCTGAGGCAGCGATGCTCGACCAGATCCCGCGGATGTTTTGGCGTGCCGTGCTTCTTCAAATAGGCGGGCGAGGCGCAGAGCAGCCGCTTCAGCGCGCACAGCGGCTCATCGACCACGCCGCCAAAGGAATGCGGGAACGCGCCGATGGCGATGTCGAAGCCTTCGGTCACAGGATCGACCGGCCGATCGATCAGCACGATCTCGAGCTTGAGCTTCGGGTTCTGGGTCTGGAATGCGCTGAAAACATCGGCGAGCCGCGCCACCGTCAGCGAGGTCGGCGCCTTGATGCGCAGGTGATCGACGAGATCGTGGCCCTTCTCGCCCATGCGCGAGAGCAGATCGGTGGCGTCCGTGACCACGCCGCGCGCGCGATGCACGTAGCGCTGCCCGGCTTCGGTCAGCCGCAACTGCCGGGTCGAGCGGTGAAACAGCGGCGTGCCGATCCGCGCCTCCAGCTGCGTGACGCGCTTGGCGACGACCGAGGTCGAGACGCCGAGCTTTCGCGCGGCGGCGGAGAAGCCGGCGGAATCCGCGGTGGCGAGGAAGGCCTGCAGGTTCACCAGGACGTCCATGTCGACCTTTTCTCGATTCGCGAAAGCTGATCGCGTATTTTGGTGGATTGTAGCTCGCCGCGCGTTAATTCATAGTCGCCCGCAAGCAAGGAATTTCGGGAAGGGACGCGCCATGCGGGCCGTGACGATCGAAGAGCCGGCACGTCAGGTGCCGCTCTATGGCGAATATGAAGTCGTGGTGCTTGGCGGCGGTCCCGCCGGCATCGTCGCGGCGGCTTCAAGCGCCCGTGCCGGGCGGAAGACGCTGCTGATCGAGCGCTACGGCTTCCTCGGCGGCATGGGCACCGCGGCCGGCGTCACTAATTTCTGCGGCCTGCATGGCAATGTCTATGGCGAGCACCGGCGGCTGGTGCAGGGCATGGCCTCCGAGCTGCTGGCGCGGATCGACCATCTGAACGGCCTCAACACGCCGCATCTGATCCTCGGCAAGGTGTTCGCGCAGGCTTATGACACCGCAGCCTACAAGATCGCGGCCGACGAGCTGCTGGCCAGCCACAAGGTGCACATCCTGTTCCACGCGCTCGGCGCCGGCGTCGCGATGGGCGACAACAGCCGCATCGACGCGCTGCTGGTCGAGACCAAGGCCGGCCGGCAGGCGGTGCGATCGGAGATCTTCATCGACTGCTCCGGCGACGGCGATCTCGCGGTCTGGGCCGGCGCGCCGTTCGAGATCGGCGATGCGCACGGTCATCCGCTGTACCCCTCGATGATGCTCCGTCTCAACGGCATCGATCCCGCGCGGGCGGGCGAAGCCTGGCGCACCATTCCGCAATTGATGGAGAAGGCTATTGCGGCCGGCACGCATAGATTCCCGCGCAAGAGCGCGATCGTGCGGCCGCAGAAGTCCGGCATCGAATGGCGGGTGAACTTTACGCAGGTGGCGCGCGAGGATGGCCACGCCATCAATGGCGTCGAGCCCGACGATCTCACCCGCGGCGAGATCGAGGGCCGCAAACAGGCGCTCGCCGCTTACGAGTTCTTGCGCAGCACTGTCCCGGGCTTTGAGAAGTCCTACATTGTGGACCTGCCGCCGCAGCTCGGCATCCGCGAGACCCGCCGCATCACGGGCGGCTATCGGCTCAGCGGCGAGGACGTGCTCGGCTGCGCCTCGTTCGAGGATTCCATCGGCGTCAATGGCTGGCCGATCGAGGCCCATGTGGCCGGCGACGTCGTCTTCACCTTCCCGCCGATCCCGGAATCCCGCGGTTATAACGAGCTGCCGTACCGCATGCTGGTGCCCGAAGGGGTCGAGAACCTGCTCGTCGCCGGCCGCTGCGCCTCCATGACCCATGAGGGCCAGTCCGCGGCGCGGGTATCCGGGGCCTGCTTCGCGATGGGGGAGGCCGCCGGTTCAGCCGCCGCGCTGGCGCTCTCCGGAAACCGGATTCCACGCGAAATCCCCATTGAAAAATTGCAGGAAACGTTGAAACAACAGGGTGCCTTCATCGGCCGGGACCAAATGGTGCCGGAAGGATTGTGACGGGCGGCAATAGAACAGCGGCGGAGGAAACGGGATGATCGGAATGGTGCGGCTCGCGCTTGCGGGCCTTCTGGCGATCACGGCGATAGGCGGTGCAAGGGCCGAGGACGCGCTGAAGGCCAGGATCGGCGTGCTCCGCCTGTCCTCCTCCGCGCCCGTCTTCATTGCGCAGGACAAGGGCTATTTCCGCGAGGCCGGCCTCGAGGTCGAGCTGAAATTCTTCGACGCGGCCCAGCCGATCGCGGTCGCGACCACGTCGGGCGACGTCGATTTCGGCATCACCGCCTTCACCGCGGGTCTCTACAATCTCGCCGGCAAGGGCACGCTGAAGGTAATCGGCGGCATGAGCCGCGAGAAGGCGGGCTATCCCCTGATCGGCTATTTCGCCAGCAACAACGCGTATGCGGCCGGCCTCAAGACGCCAAAGGACCTCGCCGGCAAGCGCGTGGCGATGACGCAGGTCGGATCGAGCTTTCACTATTCGCTCGGCCTGCTCGCCGACAAATACGGCTTCAAGCTCGCGGACGTGAAGATCGTGCCGCTGCAATCGCTGTCGAATGCGGCGGCCGCGCTGAAGGGCGAGACCGTCGATGCGGCGCTGCTGCCGATCTCGACCGCGCGCAAGCTCATGGACGAAGGCGGCGCGAAATTCCTGGGCTGGGTCGGCGACGAGACGCCTTGGCAGCTGGGTGCGGTGTTTGCCTCGCCGAAGACGCTGACCAACAAGGCGCTGGTGACAAAGCTGCTCGGCGCCTTGGCCAAGGCCGACCGCGAATATTACGACGTCATCCTCGCGGCGATGAAGGACGGTGTCGCGCCGATCAACGACAAGACGAAGCCGCTGCTGGAGATCATCGCGAAATACACCAATCTGCCGGTCGAGCAGGTGGTCGGCAATTGCGCCTATATCGATCCGGACGGCAAGCTGGACGTGAAGAACGTCGACAACCAGATCAAATGGCTCCAGGAGCAGGGCTTCGCCGACAAGGGCTTCGACGCGGATGCGATCATCGCCAAGGACTATGTGAAAGCGGATTGATGTTGCGCGCTCATCTCTCTCTCCGTCATCCTGAGGCGCGAGTAGCGCAGTGCATCCGCACTGCGCTGCGAGCCTCGAAGGATGAACGGCCGAGCTGCATCCGGGCCGCTCATCCTTCGAGGCCCGACTTGCGGCAAGCCGCAAGTCGAGCACCTCTCCATGAACCACCTGTCAGACGACGTCTGGCAGGTGGTTCATGGTTCCATGTGCAGCGTCCGCTTTCGGCGCTGGGGGCTCAGGATGACGGGTCGAGACGTGGAGGCGTGTAGCGCATGGACCTGATCGCCAGCCACATCTCCCATCGCTTCGGCGATCTCGCCGTGCTCGACGACGTCTCCTTCACCGTCGGCGCCGGCGAGGTGGTGGCGATCGTCGGGCCCTCGGGCTGCGGCAAGAGCACGCTGCTGTCGATCCTCGGTGGGCTGCTGCAGCCGACCTCGGGCGCGCCCGAATTGCGCGGCTCGCCGCCGGCGGACAGTCTCAATCCGCTCACCTTCGTGTTCCAGGATTTCGCGCTGCTGCCCTGGGCGACGGTCGAGCAGAACGTCGAATTCCCGCTGCTGCACGCCCAGCTTTCGGCGGCGCAGCGCCGCGCGCTGGTCGACGACGCCTTGCGCCGCACCGGCCTGACCGATTTCCGCAAGACCTATCCGAAGCAGCTCTCCGGCGGCATGCGCCAGCGGGTCGGCATTTCGCGCGCGCTGGCGGTGAAGCCCGCCATCCTGCTGATGGACGAGCCGCTGTCGGCGCTGGATTCGCAGACCCGCGAGCTCCTGATGGAGGATTTCGTCCGCCTGCTCGCCGACGGCGGCATGGGCGCGGTCTATGTCACCCATAATCTCGAAGAGGCGGCGCGGCTCGCCGATCGCATCGTGGTGCTGTCGCGCAGACCCGGCCGCATCCGGGAGGTCGTGACCGTGCCGATGACGCGCACCGAGCGCGGCGAAGCTGCGGCACGCGAGAAGCTGCTGGCGCTGCAGACCCAGATCTGGTCGCTGATCCGCAACGAGGCGATCGATGCCGAGCGCGAGGTCCAGCATGCTTGACCGCGCGGGCCTATCTGCCAACGACGAGGCGACGCGGCGCGTCGGTTTCCGCGGCGCCGGCTTCGTGCCCGCGAGCAGCCGCTACGGCGGATGGATCGCGCTCGCCATCGTCATCGCGATCTGGCAGGCCGCCGGCAGCGCCGGCCTCGTCAATGCGCTGTTTCTGCCGACGCCCTCTGCAATCGTCCGGGCGATCTACCAGCTCGCGATCTCCGGGGCGCTCTGGCAGCATCTGTCCGCCTCGCTGCTGCGCATCGGCGTCGGCTGGCTGCTCGGGACCGCGGCCGGCATCGCCGTCGGTTTTGCCATCGGCCTGTCGCGGCTCGCGCGCAGCGTCGGCATCACCTTCATCTCGGCGCTGTTCCCGATCCCGAAGATCGCGCTGCTGCCGCTGCTGATCCTCTGGCTCGGCATCGGCGAAGAGCCGAAGATCGCGACCATTGCGCTCGGGGTGTTCTTCTCGACCGCGATCTCGGTCTATAGCGGCGTCGATGCGGTGCCGCGCAACCTGATCCGCATGGCGCAGAGCTTCAACGTTCCCTTCGCCACAATCGTGCGCAAGGTGATCTGGCCCGGCGCGCTGCCGGCGATCCTCGCCGGCTTCCGCATCACCGCATCCGTCGCGCTGCTGCTCGTCGTCAGCGCCGAGATGATCGGCGCCCAATACGGCATCGGCGCCTTCGTGCTCCAGGCCGGCAATCTGATGCAGACCGATCAGCTGCTCGCCGGCGTGGTGATCCTGTCGGTGTTTGGGCTTGCGGTCGGCAAGGTGATCGGCTGGCTGGAGACGAGGCTGCTGCACTGGCGATAGCCGCAATCCGCACTGCCGTAGGGTGGGCAAAGCGCAAGCGTGCCCACCATTTCTTCATGAGTCGCGAAGACGTGGGCACGGCGCAAGGGCGCCTTTGCCCACCCTACGACACCGTCACCCGTTGCCGCGATCTTCCCTGAACAAATCCAGCTTCTGCTGCACCGGGCGGTCCGAGAAGCTGAACAGCACGGCGTCGTCGTCGGCCTCATGCGTGACCCAGTGCCAGCTCGGAACCACGAACAGATCACGCGGACCCCATTCGAACACGGTATCGCCGATGCGGCTGCGGCCCCTGCCTTCGATCGGGCAGAACACCGTCGCGTCCGTCGCGCGATACCGCGCGGTCTTGAAGCCCTTGGGCAGCAGCTGGATGAAGGTGCCGATGGTCGGCATCGCGAAATCGCCGGTCTCGGGGTTGCTGAACTTCAGCTTCAGTCCGTGGCAGGCGTCCCATTCCTGGCTCGTCCTGGCCTTCTCCAGCGCTTCGCGCGTATGAGCATAGGGATAGCTGAAGATCGGCGAGGTCTTCGACGAGCGCTTCACATCGACCGGCAGCAGATTGTGGCCGTAGCGGGCAAAGCTGGCGCCGGCGGGCTTTGTGATTTTCTGCTGGTCCTCCTTGGCGCCTTCCGCGAACGAGCAGTCGAAGAACTGCACCATGGGAATGTCGAGGCCGTCGAGCCAGAACATCGGCTGGTCGGTCTCATTGGAATGATCGTGCCAGGTCATCGACGGCGTGATGATGAAGTCGCCCGGCTCCATCGCGGTGCGCTCGCCGTCGACGGCGGTATGCGCGCCCTTGCCTTCGAGCACGAAGCGTAGCGCCGACTGGCTGTGCCGGTGCGCCGGCGCGACGTCGCCGGGCACCACCATCTGCACGCCGGCATAGAGCGAGGTCGTGATCTTGGACTGGCCGCGCAGACCCGGGTTCTCCAGCACCAGCACGCGCCGCTCGGCCTCCTTGGCGGTGATGAGCTTGCCGGCTTCAATCATGTAATCGCGGATGACGTCGAATTTCCAGAGATGCGGCCGGCAGGCGCTCTTCGGCTCCGGGGTGATCAGATCGCTCATCACCGTCCACAGCGCGGTGAGGTTCTCGCCGTCGATCTTCTTGTAGAACGCCTCGCGTTCCGGCGTCTTGGTCACGGCTTCCATGGCGGCGCTCCCGGTCGTTTGTTGATTGACAGTATACTGACGATCTAGGTAGCGTCAATGCTGGCAGATGTTGTTGCTGTCATTCCGGAGCGATGCGATAGCATCGAATCCGGAATCTCGAGGTTCCGGGTTCTCGCTTCGCGAGCCCCGGAATGACGGAAAGAGGGAGGTCTCGATGAAGCTGCACGGCTATTTCCGCTCCAGCGCCGCCTATCGGGTGCGGATCGCGCTGAATTTGAAGGGCCTGAAGGCCGCGCATCTGCCGCATCATTTGCGCAAGGGCGAGCAATGCGCCCCCGCCTATCTCGCCATCAACCCGCAAGGCCTGGTGCCGGCGTTGGAGGACGATGCCGGTGCGGTGCTGACGCAATCGGTCGCCATCATCGAATGGCTCGACGAGACGCACCCCCATCCGCCGCTGCTGCCGAAGGATGCGCTGCAGCGCGCCAAGGTGAGGGCGTTTGCGCTGGCGATCGCCTGCGACACCCATCCGGTGCAGAACCTGAAAGTGTTGGCGCGGCTGCGCGAGCTCGGCCTGCCCGAAGACAAGGTCCAGGACTGGGCCGCCTGGGTCAATCGCGAAGGCCTGTCGGCTTGCGAGATCCTGATCAAGGACGAGCCGGGACCGTTCTGCTTCGGCGATGCGCCGACGCTGGCCGATCTCTGTCTCGTGCCGCAGCTCGCCAATGCGCGCCGCTTCGGTGTCGACGTCTCGGCCTATCCGCGCCTGCTCAATGCCGAGGCCGCGGCCAAGGCGCTGCCGGCGTTCGCCGAGGCTGCGCCGGAGAAGCAGCCCGATGCCGAGTAAGCCGCCCGCTCCGATCACGATCGACGCGGTCTATGCCGCGCCGGGCTATCTGTTCCGGCGCATGCAGCAGATCGCGGTCTCGATCTTCATGGAGGAGTGCAAGGCGTTCGACCTGACCCCGGTGCAATATGCGGCGCTGATCGCGATCCACACCCATCCCGGCATCGACGCCACGCGGCTGTCGGCGGTGATCGCCTTCGACCGCTCCACGCTCGGCAGCGTGATCGAGCGGCTGCAGGCCAAGGACTATATCGAGCGCAAGCCGGCGCCCGAGGACAAGCGGATCAAGCTGCTCTATCTGACCAGGTCAGGCGCGGCGATCCTGCGCGAGATCATCCCCGCCGTCGAGCGCGCCCAGGCGCGCATGCTGGAGCCGCTGAAGCCGGCGGACCGCAAGACGCTGATGGGCCTGTTGTCGCAGCTCGTCGACCTCAACAACGAGGCCTCACGCGTGCCGCTGCGGGCCGAGGATGCGCTGGAGCATCTGGGCAAGACGGGGTGAGGGACGATGAGGCGATATTCGCGCCTCACGCTCACATCTCGTAGGGTGGGCAAAGGCGCCCTTGCGCCGTGCCCACGATCTCTCTCCAACGGATAGAGTGGCGGGCACGCTCCGGTTTGCCCACCCTACGATGGCGGTGCGTGGATCTCCGCCCTGTGCCTCACATCCTCAGCAATGCCTGCCGGTCGATCTTCCCCGTGCCGGTCTTCGGCAGCTCGTCGATGAAGATCACCTCGCGCGGATATTTGTAGGGCAGCAGTCTGCCCTTCACGTAATCCTGTAATCGCCGCGTCGTCTCACCCTGGTTGGCCGTGCGGTCGTTCATCACCACCACCGCCTTCAGCGTCATGCGGCGGTCGGGCAGCTCGGCGGCAAACACCGCGCATTCGCGGATCTCGGGGTGGTCGGCGAGGCAGAGCTCGACCTCGAGCGGGTAGACCCACTGGCCGGAGATCTTGATCAGATCATCGGCGCGGCCGCGGAAGAAGTGGAAGCCGTCGGCATCCCTGACGAAGCGGTCACCGGTGTAGATCCACCCTTCCTCGCGGATCGTCTCGGCGGATTTGTCCGGCCGGTTCCAGTACAGCGGCGTGTTGGAATCGCCGCGGACCCACAAGATGCCTTCCTCGTTGTCGCCGACGTCGCGGCCCTCCTTGTCGCGCAGCGCGACCTCGTAGCCGGGTACGCGCAAGCCGGCGGCGCCGAGCTTCCTCCGCTCGGGCCGGTTGGAGAGATAGATGTGCAGCACCTCGGTAGAGCCGAGGCCTTCGACGATCTCCAGGCCGGTGAGCGCCTTCCAGCCGTTGAAGACCTCGGCTGAGAGCACCTCGGCGGCGGAGAGCGCCATGCGCAATGACGAGAAGTCGGTCTTGTCCGCGCCCTCGGCCTTGGTCAGCGACGTATACAGCGTCGGCAGGCCGAAGAAGACCGTCGGCCGGTACCGCGCGATCGCTGCGAAGATCGCGGCGGGTTTCGGCTGGCCCGGCAGCAGCAGCGTCGCAGCTCCCGCCGAGAACGGGAAGGTGACGGAATTGCCGAAGCCATAGGCGAAGAAGATCTTCGGCACGGAGAAGCAGATGTCGTCGGGCGTGAGCTTCAGGATGTTCCGCGCGAAGGCGAGATCGCTGTAGGCCATGTCGTGCTGGAGATGCACGATGCCCTTGGGCCGGCCGGTCGAGCCGGAGGAATACATCCAGAACGCCATCTCGTTGCGATGCGTGTGGGCTTCGGCCAACTCGGTCGAAAACTGCGTAAGCCAATCCGCCGCCGCAACAGCTGCTGGCGCCGCGTGATCGCCCACCGCGCCATTGACGACGATCAGCGTACGCAGCTTCGTGTCCTTGCAGGCTTCGACGTTGAAGCGCGCGGAGAATTCGGACTCCGCCACCGCCACGACGGCCCCGGAATCGGCGAGATAGAATTGCAGCAGGTCGGGCGGCGTCAGCGTGTTGATCAGGAGCGGCACGAAGCCGGCGCGCACCGCGCCGAAAAACGCGGCCGGATAGGCCGGGGTGTCGTCGAGAAACAGCAGCACGCGGTCGCCGCGCTTCAGGCCGAGCGAAGCAAAGCCGTTGCCCCAGCGGCAGGCGTCCGCGCACAGCTCGGCATAGGTCCGCGTGCCCGCGGGCCCCAACAGCGCCAGCTTGTCACCGCGGCCCTTGCCGAGGTTGTCAAACAGCACCCGGCTGGCGTTGTAGATGTCGGGAACGGCAAAGCCGATCTCGCGCGTCCCCGCGCTGTCGGCGGGCACCTGGTCGAAAATCTCGTTGCTCATGCCTCGTCTCCGCCGTTCTTGGCCGCCTCGTAGCGGGACATGAAGGCCGGCGACATCGCGCGCAGCCGGGAATCGTCGATCCGGCCCGAGCGGGTGATGTAGCTGTAGGCGAAATCCATCAGGGGAAGCTTCATGTGCTCGGCAAAGCGCTCGTACCAGAACGCCGAGGTGCGCGCGGCGTTGACGAGCTTCTGCACCACCGGTTTGCGCGCGGCCTGGTAGCGATGCAGGGCGGTCGCAAGATGCGCATCCGATTCCAGCGCCTTGACAAGCGCAATGGCGTCCTCGATGGCAAGCCGCGTGCCCGAGCCGATCGAGAAATGCGCCGAATGCAAGGCGTCCCCGAGCAGCACCATGTTCTTGAACGACCAATGCTCGTTCCAGACCCAGGGGAAGTTGCGCCAAACCGATTTGTTGGAGACGAGGCAATGGCCGCCAAGCGTGTCCGCGAACACTTCTTCGCAGACGCCCTTGGACTGCTCGACGTCCTTGTAGGCGAAGCCGTAGGCCTGCCAGGTCGCGTGGTCGCATTCGACCAGGAAGGTGCTCATGGCCGGCGAGTAACGGTAATGATGCGCGTTGAAGGCGCCGCGGTCGGTCTTCACGAAGGTCTGCGACAGCGTGTCGAAGCGCTTCGAGGTGCCGTACCAGACGAACTTGTTGGAAGAGTAGGACAGCGAGGTGCCGAAATCGCCCTCATAGGCGCGGCGCACCAGCGAGTTCAAGCCGTCGGCGGCGACGATCAAATCGTGGCCATTGAGCTGGTCGATGGCGTGGATCTGCGTGTCGAAGCGGGGCGTGACGCCGACGTCGAGCGCGCGCTGCTGCAGGAATCGGAGCAGCTCCAGCCGCCCGATCGAGGAGAAGCCGACCCCGTCGATGGCGACGCTGTCGCCATGAAGGTTCAGCGTGATGTTCTCCCAGCTCTCCATATGCGGCGCGATCGCGTCGACCGTCTCGGGGTCGTCGGCGCGCAGGAATTCCAGCGCCTGGTCGGAGAACACGACGCCAAAGCCCCAGGTTGCGTCGGCCGGGTTCTGTTCGAACAGGTCGACCTGATCCTCGGGGTGACGCTTCTTCCAGAGATAGGCGAAATAGAGCCCACCGGGCCCCCCGCCAATCACGGCGATCTGCAACGTCTGCCTCCCTAATTGACAGTATACTTACTATCTAGGGGTAGACTAATGTGCTCCGGCGTCCGGCGCCAGCGGAAATTATCCGCCGAGCGCGGGCGCCGCAGCGCATCTTCGGACACACGTCTTGCGCGCGTCCGAAGCCGTCAGATCCGAATCATAGCCAAACCGCGCCGGCTTGGCTATTCGCGCGTCAGACGCAGCGCTTCACATAAACCCCGTTCACCAACACCCTGGTACAGCGGACCACGGGGCCGGCTTGCGGACCACGACGGCCGCGTTCGGCCCGGCGCAGCCGGCGCGATAGACGCCGCGGGCGCACACCACCGCATTGGCGTCGGTGGCCTCGAGAATCATGGACGCTCCGAAGGCGAGCAGCGCAGCAGCAACGAACGCATGGTGTCCTCCCGGTCGTGTCGTGATCGAGACTGGGCCTGAAGAAAGTATCTGTGTCAGCGTGCGAGCAACTGGTCGCGCACGGCGCAATTCATCTCCGTGCTGCGGATGAACATCATCCGCTCCGCCCTATCTGGCGGCGAAAGGCGCGAGCACCTCCTTGCAGGCCGGCGAGAGCGATGCCGCCCGGTTGGAGATGCATTGGATGATCCGGCCGCCGCCGGGCGCCACGCCGGCGCAGAGGGTGCGGATGTCGGCGCCGCAAGCCGAGCGCGCGATGAACAGCTCTTCGCGCGGCAGCAATGGCCGCAGCACGATGGTGGCCGGTGCCGCGGCAGGCGCCGCCGCGGCGGCCGGTGCAGCACCCGAAGCGGGCGCGGCCGCTCCGCCGCCGAACGCCGCATTCACGGCCTTGGCGCAACCGGCCGACACCTTTGCCTTGTTCTTCTCCAGGCATTCGATGGCGGGCGCGCCGCCGGGCGGCACGCTGGCGCAGACCTTGGGATAATCGCCGCGGCAGGCGCTCTTGATCGCGGAAACCTGGGCAGAGCTCGGCTGCTTTGCTGCTGCAGCCGGCTTGGCCGCTGGCTCGGCGGCGGGCGCCGCTTCCGTTTTTGCCGGTTCAGATTTGGCAGGCTCGGATTTGGCGGGCGCCGCTTCTGTCTTCGGCGCGGCGGCCGGCTCGACCGCGCGAACCGCAGCCTGGCACCCCGACGACAAGCTCGACATGTTCTTGGCGAGGCATTGAACCGCCTCCACTCCGCCGGGCGTCACGCTCGAGCAATGCGCCATGAAGTCCGAGCGGCATGCGGACCGGATGGCGCTCTTCTGAGCCTCGGTCTGCGCGAGCGCTCCTGTTGCAGTTGCGAAGAGTGCCGTCGCCAGCAACGCGGTGCGCGTCGATGCATGTTTCAACGTGTTGAGCATTTGAATGAATTCCTGCCCGGTCGGGAACGCCGACTATTTTGAAAAGATATGCAAGCGCAATCGTCGCGAGGGTCAGCTCGCGAGCGGCATCTTTGGCTGCTTCGGTCTCTACCGCAAGTCAATTATGCCGGCGCAATTGGGCGCGACTACGTCGTCAGTCTCACCATGCGCTTGCCGCGGTTCTCGCCCGCGAGCAATCCGATCAGCGCCCTTGGCGTGTTCTGCAATCCGTCGATGATGTCTTCCTGCACCTTCAGCTTGCCGGATCTGACCCAGGCCTGGAGCTCGGCGAGCGCACGCTGGCTCTCCTTCATGTAGTCCATCACGATGAAGCCCTGCATGACGAGCCGCTTCACCACGATCAGTCCCGGCACGCCGCGCGGGCCGTGCGCTGCGGGCGCGCCGTCGTATTGCGAGATCGCGCCGCAGCAGGCGATGCGGCCGTAATTGTTCATCTGCGGCAGGCAGGCCTCGAGAATGTCGCCGCCGACATTGTCGAAATAGACGTCGATGCCCTTCGGAGCAGCCGCGCGCAACGCCTTGAAGACCGCGCCATCCTTGTAGTCCACGGCGGCATCGAAACCGAGCTCGGAAGTAAGCCAGTTGCACTTGTCCGCGCCGCCGGCAATGCCGACCACGCGGCATCCTTTGATCTTGGCGATCTGTCCGACGATCGAGCCGACCGAGCCCGCGGCCGCGGAAACCACCACGGTCTCACCCTGCTTGGGCTTGCCGATCTCGAGCAAGCCGAAATAGGCGGTGAGGCCGGCGATGCCGAACACGCTGAGCAGATGCGTCATCGGTTCGAGCTTCGGCATCTTGGTGAGATGCTTTGCCGGCACCGCGGCAAATTCCTGCCAGCCGGTGTCGCCGAACACGATGTCGCCGGCAGCCAAGTCCGACGCCTTCGAGCTGACGACCTCGGCAATGGCGCCGCCGGCCATCACGCTGTTGGCCTCGACCGCGGAGCGATAGGTCGCGCCGTGCATCCAGGCGCGGTTGGCGGCGTCGAGTGAAATGTATCGCACGCGCAGCAGGGCCTCGCCGTCTTTCGGTTCCGGCATTGCGCCGTCCACCATCTTGAAATGCTCCGGGCCGAGCTTGCCGCTGGGCTTTTCGACCAGCAGAATTTGGCGATTGGCGTTGCCGCTCATGGCGTTTCCCTCATTGATGTCTTGACGATTATTGATGCAGCTGCCGCAAACAAAACGTGCAGGCCGCATGTGTTGTGCCCCGCATGAAGGCTAGAGCGCGGCGTGCGATTTCACAACGGGAACATCCCGAAAACGCGACCACACGCAAAGCGTGTTGCGTCGCTGTAATATCTGCGACATCATGAAGCGCCGATGTACGTGGGGGTCAACGATGTCCAACAGGTTTACGCAATACATTCTGGCGGCGATGGTGCTCGGCATCATCATGGGGGCGGCGATCTACAGCTTCCTGCCCGACACGCGCGCCGAGTGGGCCTCCGCCATCAACCTGATCGCCATGATGTTCCTGCGCCTGATCAAGATGATCATCGCGCCTCTGGTGTTCGCGACCCTGGTCGGCGGCATTGCCCATATGGGCTCGGGCTCCAAGCTCGGCCGCATCTTCGCCAAGACCATGGGCTGGTTCGTCAGCGCCTCCTTCATCTCGCTGCTGCTCGGCCTGATCATGGTCAATCTGCTGCAGCCCGGCGCGAATTTCCCCGGCACGTTGCCCGCCGCGGGTCAATCGACCGGCCTGCCGGTGTCAGCGTTCTCGATCGAGAAATTCCTCACCCATCTGATTCCGACCTCGATCGCGGATGCGATGGCGCAGAACGAGATCCTGCAGATCGTGATCTTCGCCGTGTTCTTCTCGGTGGCGATGGGCGCGATGCCCGAGCGCTCCAAGCCGATCCTGGCGCTGATCGATGACATCGGCCATATCATGCTCAAGGTCACGAGCTACGTGATGCTGTTTGCGCCGCTCGCGGTGTGGGCCGCCATCACCGCCACGGTCGCCAAGAACGGTCTCGGCGTGCTCTGGAAGCTCGTCGTCTTCATGGGCGGCTTCTACCTCTCGCTGATGATCCTGTGGGCGATCCTGATCGTCGTCGGCTTCATCGTGATCGGTCCGCGCTACAGCCATCTCCTGAAGCTGATCCGCGAGCCGCTGATGATCGCGTTCTCGACCGCGAGCTCGGAGGCGGCCTATCCGAAGACGCTGGAGGGCCTCAATCGCTTCGGCGCCTCGTCGCGGATCTCGAGCTTCGTGCTGCCGCTCGGCTATTCCTTCAACCTCGACGGCACGATGATGTATTGCACCTTCGCGAGCGTCTTCATCGCGCAGAGCTATCACATCGACATGCCGCTCGGCACCCAGCTCGCGATGCTGGCGACGCTGATGATCACCTCCAAGGGCGTCGCCGGCGTGCCACGCGCCTCCCTCGTCGTGATCGCCTCGACGCTGGCGCAGTTCAACATCCCCGAGGCGGGCCTCCTGATGATCATGGGCATCGACACCTTCCTCGACATGGGCCGCAGCGCCACCAACGTGATCGGCAACACGCTGGCGACTTCGGTCGTGGCCAAATGGGAAGGCGAGCTTGGGCCCGAGCACGCGCTCGGACCCGGCGACGTCGTGCCTGACGACATGGTGCCGGGCGAGGTGCCCGCGATGGCCGGCCATGGCTAGGAGCGAACCATGGTCCAGATCCTGGCGAGGTCGTTGACCTCAGGCCGCCTGTGGCTCGCGGCATCGCTGCTCGCGACCGCCTTGTCCGCGACCTCTTTGTTCGCGACTTCTGCGCACGCGCAGACTGGCGAAGGGCTCAGTCCGACGCTGGCGGCGATCAAGGAGGCGCATGCCGTGCGGCTGGGTTATCGCGAGAGCTCGCCGCCGTTCTCCTTCCTCGACCAGTCGGGCCGCCCGATCGGCTACAGCCTGGAGCTCTGCGAGGCCATCGTCGAGGAGATCGGCGTCGAGGTCGACGATCCCAACCTCAGGATCGACTACGTCAAGGTCACCTCGGACGACCGCATCGACGCCGTGCTCCAGAACAAGATCGACCTGGAATGCGGCTCGACCACCGCCAATGCCGAGCGTGGCAAGCGCGTCGCCTTCTCGCCCTTGATGTTCGTCGCCGGCACCAAGCTGATGGTGCCGAAGGGAGCGGCTGTTTCCGGGGTCGCGGACCTCAAGGGCAAGACCGTGGTGGTGACCAAGGGCACCACCAACGAACAGGCGATGCATGCCGTCGACAAGAAGCTCTCGCTCGGCCTCAACATCGTGGCCGCGCCGGATCACGAGCTGTCGTTCCGGATGGTGAACGACGGCAAGGCGGATGCGTTCGCAACCGACGACATTCTGCTCTATGGCCTGATCGCGCGTCACAAGGCGCAAGGCTATTTTCGCGTGGTCGGGGATTATTTGTCCTACGATCCCTACGGCATCATGTTCAGGAAGGGCGAGCCGCAGCTCGCCGCATTGGTCGAGCGCGCCTTCCGCAAGCTCGCCTCCAACCGCGACCTCGTCCCGCTCTACAACAAATGGTTCACCGCACGGCTGCCCACCGGCGAACGCCTGAACGTGCCGATCTCGCTGCAGCTGGAAGAGGCGTTCAAGGCGATGGACGATTCGGCCGGCGCGAATAATTGAGCCGGGGCGTCTCTCTCACTCTCTCGCTCCGTCATCCTGAGGTGCGCGCTCGGCGGTGCAAGCGGACCGCTGAGCAAGCCTCGAAGGATGAACGGCCGAGCCGCCAGTTGGGCCGTCGTCCTTTGAGGGCCGCTGAAGAAGCGGCCACCTCTCCATAAACCACCTGTCAGACGACGTCTGGTAGGTGGTTCATGGTTCCATGTGCAGCGTCCGCTTTCGGCGCTGGGGGCTCAGGATGACGGTGATGGCTCAGCGTTCGTGGCGCGATTCGTCGAACACCCGGTCCAGCGCCGCGTCATACGTCGCCTGCACCAGCTCCGGATGCAGCTTCGCCAGCGCCTCCATCATCACGCCGGAATTGATCTCGAGCACGCGCCACGCGCCGTCGACACGAACCACGTCGATCGAGGCAAAGACAATGCCGATGGCGCGCGCGGCCTCGATCGCGAGCTTGACGCAGGCGGTGCGGACATCGCCATCCTCCAGCAGCACCGCCTTTGCGCCGGCATCGAGATTGTGCCGCCAATCCGCGCCGCGGTGCTTGCTGTAGACGACGCGCGGCAAATCATCCAGCAGCACCACCCGGACCTCGTCCTCGATCGCGACATAGGGCGAGATCACGAGCCCCGTGCTCATCGAGAAGACCTCGCTGGCCGCGCGGTCGAGGTCCGCCTCGGTCGCCACCTTGAATACCGAGCGGCCCGATGTTCCCTCGTTCGGCTTCACCACAACGCCCTGCGGATTGTCGCCGAGCAGCTCGAGCATGGCCTCTCGCCAGTCGGCGCCGACCACGTTCCTGCCCAGCTTCGGATTGAGGAAGAGGTGATGGGGAACGCAGGGCACGCGCTCCAGCGTCAGCACCTCGGCGGTGGCCGATTTATCGTTGGCGAGACGGTGCGCGATCGCGCTGTTGAGGCCGATGTCGTAGCCGAAGGCGAAACGGCGCACCTGGCCCCGGCGCATCGCGATCAGCCAGCCGCCGGCGCGGACATCGACGGCGATGCCGTGGTCGGCGCAATAGTTCCTGATTGCCTGAACGAAGATTCGCTCGTCGCCTTTCATGTCTTTCGTCGTTCCTGTCGCCGAAGGCCGCAAAAAGCGGGCAAAGGCGCCAACCGCGTGGGAAATCAGAGCTATTCTTAATGAAATTCTCGCGAGCGCGACGGAAATTAAATGCTGCAATCGAGCCCTGGAGGGAAAAGAAATTGCCCTCTGTGCAGCAGAGGCAGCAGATTCGTTAATGATGCGTCCAATTCAGCCGCAAATGCCGGTTTGATCGGCATCAATTGCAGCCGAAACGAGGTTGATTATTGGTCTCAATGGCGTAGATCACACACGCGAAATCCTCCGCCATGGCAATGGTGTCCGCCCCGTTTTCAGGGGCCGGGCCACGCTGTTGCCCGAAAACCGCAATTATTCGGAATATCGAAAATCATGAGCGCGTTTTACCGAGAGAAGGTTCTTTCCGTTCAGCACTGGACCGACACGCTGTTCAGCTTCCGCGCCACGCGCGACACCGGCTTCCGCTTCCAGAACGGCCAGTTCGCCATGATCGGCCTCGAAGTCGACGGCCGTCCGCTGCTGCGCGCCTACAGCATGGCCAGCGCCAACCATGAGGAAGAGCTCGAGTTCTTCTCGATCAAGGTTCAGGACGGCCCGCTGACCTCGCGCCTGCAGAAGATCAAGGAAGGCGACACCATCCTGGTCGGCCGCAAGGCGACCGGCACGCTGATCACCGACAACCTCCTTCCCGGCAAGCGGCTGATGCTGCTCTCGACCGGCACGGGCCTCGCGCCGTTCGCGAGCCTGATCAAGGACCCCGAGGTCTACGAGCAGTTCGAGTCCATCGTGCTGGTGCACGGCTGCCGCCAGGTCTCCGAGCTCGCCTATGGCGAGAAGCTGGTCGCGACCTTGCGCGAGGACGAGCTGTTCGGCGAGCTGCTCGCGGACAAGCTCGTGTACTATCCGACCGTGACCCGCGAGCCGTTCAAGAACCGCGGCCGCATCACCGACCTCATCAGCTCCGAGCAGATCTTCAACGACATCGGTCAGGGCCCGCTCGACATCGCAACCGACCGCATCATGATGTGCGGCAGCCCGGCGATGCTGGAAGAGCTGAAGGTGATGTTCGAGAGCCGCGACTTCATCGAAGGCAGCGGCAACAAGCCCGGCCATTTCGTCATCGAGAAGGCGTTCGTCGAGCGGTAAGCGCCGTTGGCCATCGCGCCGAAGCGCCTGGTTATCCACTCAGCTGTCGTCCCGGACAAGCGCGCCCAAAGCGCGCGCCGATCCGGGATCCATACCCACAGGCCGTGGTTATGCGATAGTTCGGAGTGACGGCTTTCCCTCACCACGCAATCCTGTGGTTATGGATCCCGGGTCTGCGCTGACGCTTGCCCGGGACGACAGCCGAGCTTGTGAATGCAGCGTGGCCAACACGCAGCCGCTGCAGCACATTCCGGGGCTCTGTAGCCGGCCGTCCCCATCCCCACCTCCCTTTGCTGCGCCGCAACACCCGCCCATTGGGCTGATTGATTTGTCTCCGCCGAATTCGCTAGCCTGAAACAAAGGCCGCGTCATATCCGTATGACAGGCGAAGGCGTATCGTACCGCCTCATGCTGGCGAGAGGATGGGAATCGTGGCCGACGACAACAAGACGCAGCAATCCCCCAAACGCCTGCCGCTGGCGGAAGAGGGGATCATGGAAACCCTGCTGCTGCCATTCTCGCCCCGCTTCATCGTGCTGACGATCTGCGCGGTCGTCACCGCGCTCCTGATCGGTATCGGCATCGTCGACCGCAAGATCTTCGACATCCTGCTGGTGCCGATCCTGATCTTCGGCGCGCTGACGCTGCTCGGCGTCCGCGATCTCCTGCAGAAGAGCCACGCGGTGCTGCGCAACTACCCGATCTCGGCGCATATCCGCTTCCTGCTCGAAGAGATCCGCCCGGAGATGCGGCAATATTTCTTCGAGAGCGAGAAGGACGGCATGCCGTTCTCGCGCGACACCCGCGCGGTGGTCTATCAGCGCGCCAAGATGGAGCTCGACAAGCGTCCGTTCGGCACCCAGGAGGACGTCTACCGCGAGGGCTATGAGTGGATGCACCACTCGGTCGCGCCGAAGACGCATGCCTCGGAGAAATTCCGCATCACCATCGGCGGTCCCGATTGCACCAAGCCCTATTCGGCCTCGGTGTTCAACATCTCCGCGATGAGCTTCGGCGCGCTCAGCCCCAACGCGGTGCGGGCGCTCAATGCCGGCGCGAAGAAGGGCGGCTTCGCGCACGACACCGGCGAGGGCGGCGTCAGCCCCTATCATCGCGAGATGGGCGGCGACATCATCTGGGAGATCGGCTCCGGCTATTTCGGCTGCCGTCATCTCGACGGCAGCTTCGATCCCGAAGCGTTCGCGCGCGTCGCCTGCGACGACCAGATCAAGATGGTCGAGCTCAAGGTCAGCCAGGGCGCCAAGCCCGGCCATGGCGGCGTGCTGCCGGCGGCAAAGGTCTCGGAGGAGATCTCCAAGATTCGCGGCGTCGCGATGGGCGAGGACTGCATCTCGCCGGCCTCGCACCGCGCGTTCTCCACCCCGGCCGGCATGATGCAGTTCATCGCCGAGATGCGCCGCCTCTCGGGCGGCAAGCCGGCCGGCTTCAAGCTCTGCATCGGCCATCCTTGGGAATTCCTGGCGATCTGCAAGGCGATGCTGGAGACCGGCATCTATCCGGATTTCGTCGTCGTCGACGGCAATGAAGGCGGCACCGGTGCGGCCCCGCTGGAATTCATGGATCACTTGGGCACGCCGATGCGCGAGGGCGTCAATTTCGTTCACAACGCGCTGATCGGCATCAATGCGCGCGACCGCATCAAGATCGGCGCCTCCGGCAAGATCGCCACCGCCTTCGACATGGCGCGCGCCATGGCGATCGGCGCCGACTATTGCAACTCGGCGCGCGGCTTCATGTTCTCGCTCGGCTGCATCCAGTCGCTGAGCTGCCACACCGACCGCTGTCCGACCGGGGTGGCAACGCAGGACCCGACGCGCGCGCGCGCGCTCTACGTGCCGCTCAAGATCGACCGCGTGAACAATTATCACCACGCGACGCTGCATTCGCTGACCGAGCTGATCGCCGCCGCCGGCCTCGATCATCCGCAGCAGCTGCGCCCGATCCATTTCAGCCAACGGACTTCGACGACGCAGGTGAAATCCTTTGCCCAGCTCTATCCGGCGCTGCGTCCGGGCGAACTGCTCGAAGGCACCGAGGACCCGCGCTTCAGTGACGCCTGGCGGATGGCACGCGCGGACATGTTCCAGCCGGCGCTGTAGCGGCAGCGCCCCACCGCGATACCGGCCGGCGCAAGGCGAGAGCGGAGCGGGCTTTTAACGGTTGGTTCAACTTTGGGTGTAAATTGTCCCCATGGACGAACGGCGCGACAAGGCAAGGCATCGCGTGCTGAAAGCCGGAACCATCGAGTTCGGCGGCGGCGCGATCGACTGCACCGTCCGCAACCTGTCCGACACCGGCGCCGCGCTCGACGTCACCAGCCCCGTCGGCATTCCCGAGCATTTCACCCTGTTCGTTCCGGCCGACGCAACGCATCACGCTTGCAGGGTGGTCTGGCGCAAGGAGAAGCGGATCGGCGTGAGATTCGGGTGAGTGGGCGCGGAGCGCGCCGCAATCTCCGGTGTCCTCCCGGACGAGCGCGCTTGTCCGGGGACGACAGCGGAGATTGGGGTTCGCGCTTTCGCTCAATTCACCCCGTCTCGACCTCGCTCAACCGGCTCGCCAAGATCTTGTCGATCCGCCGCCCGTCGAGATCGATCACCTCGATATGCCAGCCGCCGAAGTCGAAGGCATCGCCAGTGTCCGGCAGCGCGTTGAACTGTTGCAGCACGAGGCCCGCCACCGTGTTGTAGCGGTGCGGCGGCAATTCGACGCCGAGCAAGTCGCCGAATTCGTCGACCGGCATCCAGCCGGAGATCAGGAACGAATCGTCTGCGCGCCTGATATAGGCCGGCTCCGGCGGTCCCGCTTCGGAATGGAAGGCGCCGACGATCGACTCGAGGATGTCGGTGGCCGTCACCATGCCCTCGAAGCCACCGTATTCGTCGTAGACGAAGCCGACATGGACCGGAGCGGTCCTCAGAATGGTCAGCACGTCGCGCGCGTCCGCCGACGCCGGGATGCCGGGCGCCTCGCGCACCAGCGCGCGCAGGTCGGGGTTGCGTTCGTTCATATAGGCGACCAGCAGATCCTTGGCCTGGAGCACGCCGATCGGCTTGTCGCGGTCGCCGTCGGAGACGGGAAAGCGCGAGTGCGGGCTCCTGGCGATGATCTCGCGAATCTCCTCAGGCGGGGCGTTCAGGTCGATCTCGTCGACCTCCGTGCGCGGCGTCATGACCGCGCCGACCGGCCGGTCGCCGAGCCGCATCACGCCGGCGATCATCTCCTTCTCGCCGGGCTCGAGCACGCCTGCATTCTCGGCCTCGCTGACGAGGTGGTGGATCTCGTCCTCGGAGACCTTCTCCTCGGCCTTGCCGCCGCGGCCGAGCAAAGTGAGGATCAGCTTGCCGGAGACGTCGAGCAGAAAGACCAGCGGCAGCGAGACTTTCGCGAGCACGTGCATGGCCGGCGCGACCCTCACCGCGATCCTTTCGGGGTCGCGCAGCGCCACCTGTTTCGGCACCAGCTCGCCGACGATCAGGGTGGCGTAGGTGATGAGCGTGACGACGAGGCCGACGCCGACGATGTCGGCAAGGCCGGGGGACAGGCCGAGCTCGAGCAGCCATTGCGTGAGCCGCTGTCCGAGCGTCGCGCCCGAGAACGCCCCGGAGAGCACCCCGACCAGCGTGATGCCGATCTGCACCGTCGAGAGGAATTTGCCGGGATCGGCCGCCAGCGTCAGCGCCCGCTCGGCCCCGCGCACGCCCTTGGCCGCGAGCAGCGACAGCCGCGCCGGACGCGACGAGACCACGGCCAGCTCGGACATGGACAAGAGGCCGTTGATGACGATCAGGACGACGACGATGACGAGTTCGACCGAGAGCATTCAGGTTCCGAGGTAACGGAGTGCGGCCGGAGCAGCGGCACCTGCCTTGATATAGGTATTCGGAGCGGAAATGCCGTCAATTTTGCCGCATCTGGCGGACGAAACCCGTGCGCGACAACGTTCCCCGAAGCGTCCGCGACGACCTGGTACTCCGCGGAACTACGGATTGATGCTTAACCGCCCCTTCATGGCCGGCAGCTAGATTTTCGACATTGCAGAAATATATTCGGGGAACTCCAAGATGCGGATCGGGAAACTTTTTGCGCTGTCGATGCTGACGGTGACGGTCTTTGCGGTCGTCCTCGGCGCCGAGGTGCTGATCCCCCAGACGCGCATCTTCACGAACCGCTCCGACGCGATCAAGACGGTCGACGCCTTCGGTGCGATGTTGACGGTCAGCCAGCATATCGCCGGACTTCGTGCGCCCTATATCGGTCCGATCTTCCAGGAAGCCGCTGCGACGCCGGCCCAGAGCGAAGCTGCCGGGAAGGCCGCCAAAACGGCCGATGCCGGATTCGAGGCGGCAAGGCGCGCCATCATGGTGCTCGATGACAGCGCAGCGATGATCGACATTCTGGATCGCACCGCCCGACGGCTCAAGGACATCTACACGGCGGCCGATCGCGCGATGAGCGTTCCCCTGGCGGCGCGCGACAGCGCTGTGGTCAAGGGCTTCCTGCCTGCCGTTGCCGAGGTCCTCAGCAATATCGAGCCGGTCATGAACCAGCTCGAAGGGCAGGTCGTCAACGCCGATTCCTCGCTTGCGGCGCTCTTGAGCCTGGCGCGAACGGCGCAGGATCTGCGTGTCTCGGCCGGCAGCCGCGCCGCCACCTTGTCACCGGCGCTGTCCACGCGCCGTCCGCTGGTGGCCGCCGAAATCTCGCTGATGGACCGCATGCAGGGACGTGTCGAAGCCGACCGCGAGCGCATCGAGGCCGGCATGCAGCAGCTCGGCAATCCGCCCCGCATCGCCTCCGCGCTGAAGGCTGCGACGGAATTCTATTTTGGCAAAGCAGCTCCGATCGTGGACAAGGAGATGCCCGCGGCAAGAGGCGATGGCAAGTATGGCACCAACGCCGAGGAGCTGGCGAATGTCATCGTCCCCGCCATCCAGATGTTCTACGGCGTGCGCGACGCCGCGCTGGCCGAAGCGGCCGAGCGTGCCATTGCTGCGCGCAATGGCGCCCTGGCGATGCTGGCGCTGGCCGGCGTTGCCGTGCTTGCCCTGCTCGGAACGCTCGGTGGCGTGACCATGATGCTGCGCAGCCGCGTGGTGACGCCGCTCGGCCGGATCGCGGACGTGATCGGAACGCTCGCCGCCGGGCAGCACGACGTCGAGATTCCCGCAACCGGCCGCAATGACGAGATCGGCCAGGTGGCGGGCTCGCTGCAGCACTTCAAGAATTCCTTGCTCGCCAAGAAGCAAGCCGACGAGGCGGCCGCGGTCGAGGCCGAGGCGAAGCTGCGGCGCAGCCAGCGCATGGACCAGATCGCGCGCGAGTTCGAAGCCATGATCGGCGACGTCATCAACACGGTGTCGTCGGCCTCGTCCGAGCTGGAAGTGTCCGCGGGCACGCTGACCAGCACGGCCGATCAATCGGAGAAGGTCACCGCAACTGTCGCGGCCGCCTCCGAGCAGGCTTCCACCAACGTGCAGACCGTTGCCGCGGCGGCCGAGGAGATGGCCTCCTCGGTCGACGAGATCAGCCGCCAGGTCCAGGATTCCGCGCGCATTGCCGGCGAGGCGGTGCAGCAGGCGGGGCGGACCAACGACCATGTCGGCGAGCTCGCCAAGGCTGCAGGACGGATCGGAGATGTCGTCGAGCTCATCAGCCAGATCGCGGGCCAGACCAATCTTCTCGCCCTCAACGCCACCATCGAGGCGGCGCGCGCCGGCGAGGCCGGGCGCGGCTTCGCCGTCGTCGCCTCCGAGGTCAAGGCGCTCGCCGAGCAGACCGCCAAGGCCACCGGCGAGATCAGCCAGCAGATCTCGGGAATCCAGACCGCGACGGAGGAATCCGTCGGCGCCATCAAGGCGATCGGCGACACCATCACCCGCATGTCGGAGATCGCCTCCGCGATCGCCTCGGCGGTCGAGGAGCAGGGCGCGGCGACGCGGGAGATTTCCCGCAACGTGCAGCAGGCCGCGCGCGGCACCCAGCAGGTCTCCGCCAGCATCGTCGACGTGCAGCGCGGCGCAAGCCAGACCGGCTCGGCGTCCGCCAACGTGCTGGCATCGGCGAAGTCGCTGTCCGGCGAAAGCAGCCGTCTCAAGACCGAGGTCGGCAAATTCCTGGGCGCGATTCGGGCCGCGTAGGCTGCATCAGCTGGCTGAACCGGCGCGAGCCCCGCGCTCGAACACCTCTCCTCGCGGGGGAGAGGTGAACGCCGGCCGGACTCATCCCTGTCGCGCCTGGTGTGCGCTCTAGAACTCGCCGTGCAGCCGTCCTGAAAATACCGACACCGGGCCACGATCCGCGTTGTAGGCGGGATTGACGATGAGCTGGTAGTCGGCGGTGAAGGTGAGATTCTTGTTCAGTGCATAGGCGTAGTAGGTCTCGAGCACGCGTTCCCTGCGATAGTTGAGCTGGCCGTCGCCGATCAGCGGACCGAGACCTCCGGCGGCGATGAAGTCGCGGTGATCCTGCGATAGCGCGTTGACGGCGCCGGCAAGGGCGACGACGTCGTCGGGCCGGCCCCATCTCGTGCCTTTCACCGAGACGCCGCCGGACAGGCTGCGGTCGATGTCGGTGAAGGCCATGATCTCGTTGCGGCCGTCGTTCCAGCTCCAGCGGCCGAACACGCCGATGTCGTTGGTGATCGCCTGTTCGAGGTTGAGCGCGTAGCCGTATTTGATGCGGCCGCGGCGGGTCTGACTGATGTCGACGCCGAACGCCGGATTGTCCAGGGTCTCGCGATAGCTGCCGGAGAAGGCGCTGTTGACGAAGCCGAGCGTGCGCAGCTTGCCGGGCTGGCCGAACAGGGAATAGCGCAACTCGAGTTCCGCGACGTACTCGCCGCGACGGCCGATATTCATATCGAAATTGTTGGAGTTGGAGACGGTATCGATCAGGAAGTAGCCGCCGCGCAGTGCCCATTGCTTCTGGTTCAATTCGGCGGTGGCGCCATAGCCGAGGCCGAGCTTGTCGGCGGCATAGTCGAAGGCGCCCGACGCCCAGATCGACCAGTTCATGAAGTCCTTGCGCGGATCATGCGCATAGGAATTGCCGTCGAACACGTCGACCACGGAGAACTTGCCGACCTGCAAGGTCAGGCGCGAGACGTCGGCCTTGCCGGCGAGCTGAAGCTGCCCGCTGGCAAGCTCCTCCTGTTCGCCGCCGAAGCCGAAGGTGTGGCGCACGAACAGCCGCGAGGCATTGAAATGCGGATAGGGGAAGCCCGACTTCTGCGCTTCGCCGTTGGTGAAGCCCGCGGCGCCCGTCGTGTTGTTGAAACCGAAACCCTGCAACAGCTCGGGATTGAAATAGACCTCACCGCCGTCCCACAGCCGCGCATTCAGATAGAGCGAATTGCTCCAGGTCTGCTGAAAATCCGGTGACGGCAGCAGGCTGTTCGGTCCGGTATAGGGCGCGTGGAACGCCGGGTAGCCCTGCCCCAGCACGGTCGACTGGCCGTGAATCTCCCAGCGGCTCGACTCGGTGTCGGTGATCTCCGACTTCGGGTTGTAGGTCGGCACCCCCGGCCAGTCGATCTTGCGATTGAGGCCGATCCGCAGGCTGTGAAAATCCATCGACGAGGAATATTGCCCGCCGGAGGGGAAGGTGACGTTGGCGTTCTCGAATTTGCTGTAGAGATATTCGAGCCGCGTGCTCCAGTGCGGAGCGAAGGCATATTCGACTCCGCCGCCCGCGGACCAGCCGAACCTTGTGTGCAGCACCTTCTCTTCAGTGCCGCCGTTCGGCGTCGAGAGGAAACGCTCGCCGGTGAAGGCCGCGCCGCCGGTGGCGTAGACCAGCCAATTGCCGCTGGCGTAGCCGAGCCGCGCGCGCAGGCTCGCGACATAATCCCAGCGTTCCTCGGCGAACGACAGCGCGGTCCCCGCCGATGACACCACGTGGTTGGAGGGCAGATAGTTCGGAAACGAGATGTCGCCTTCGACGCCGAGCAGCAGGCCCGAATTGAGGCGCCAATTGTAGCCGGCCTGGACGCCGCCGGTCGCGCCGGTGAAGACGTTGTTGTCGGTCGCGAGCGTCGGATCGGTCAGCGTCGCCGAGGACGTGCCGCGGGTGACGCCGACATGCGCGCCTATATAGAGGCCGGTCCAGTCGTAGATCGCCTTCAGCGCCGGCGCCTTGAGCGGCAGGTCGGCCGCGGGGCTTGTTGCGGGAAAAGCCAGCACGCCCGAGGCAATCGCCGCACCCATCCACAAGTACCTGTAACGGTGATCTCTCAAAGTCAAAACGCACGCCCCCAAACGCGAATGTCATCCATCCACCGCGATATCCCTGCCGATTCGCGGCGGCCTGTCATCAAGTCTCAGGCGCCCGCGCACGGCCGAGATGATCTCGGCTCGAGCCGGTTACGTCCCGAGTTCCTGACTCTGAGACAAATCTTATTGCGATTAATTCGCAATAGCAACTGATGCGCATTGCCGCAGAGGATAGTTCGCACCGCTGTGTGACGGGGCTGCAACAATTTCGGCGCCCCAAAAAGAAGACCCCGCCCGGGGGGACAGCCGGGCGGGGTCGGGGGCACGACACGGGGTGGATGAGGCGCCCGTGTCGGACGCAGGATCCACGTTAGATCGGCCTCAGGTACTCAAATCAGTAGCAGGTGCGAACGCGGCCGACATACTGGCCGAAGGCGTTGTACTGGGCGACCCAGCCGCAGCGGTGATAGCCGTGATAATAGGGGTCGTTGCTGGCGGCGATCGCGGAGCCGACGACGGCGGCGGTGGCGATGCCGGCGCCCACACCCCAGACCCAGCCGGGCTGCTTGGCTTCGGCCTGCGAGGTGGTGGACAGGATGCTGCCGGTCAGGGCGAGCGTGGCGAGAGCGGCGGCGGCAAGCTTGGTCTTGATCGACATGAGAAACTCCATCCGGGGTTGAGGCGGTCCGTTGTGGCCCGCGTGCCCAGTTGGACGGAGGCTCCCCGCGTCCGGTTCGAATGCGGCAAATCCGCTGCCGCAGCCGAGAGTTTTCGCGAATGATTCCAGCAGGATATGGGCTAGCCGAGGGGCCCCTTGGCGAGCCTGTTCACGTCGAAGTTATCGACCTCGCCGAGCAGCTCGCAAAAGGCACGCGCGCCCTGCTCGAGCAGTTGCTCGCCTTTCGCCGGCTCAGCCAGTGTCGCATTGCCGATGGCGCCGCTGGCGTTGAGATCCTGCGCCTGCCAGGCGAACGGTGCCGGCCGCTGCGTCGACAGCCAACGATATTGCTTTTCCAGTGCGATGCTGCTCGCGGCAAAATCCGCGATTGCGGCTTGACGCACCTGATCGGGATAGCGCGCCAGCATGATCGAGGTCTCGATCGCGCCGCCATGAATGCCGTGGCGCACTTCCTCCGCCGGGAATAGCTTGTCGGCGCCCGACAGCCGCGACCATGACGTCGTCACCACGAACAGTTTTTGATGCGCGCGAAGATCCTGTGCGACCAGCATCATCGCCGCGCTGTTGCCGCCATGGCTGGTGATGATGACGAGCTTCTTCACGCCGCGCCGCGCGATGTCCTCGCCGATTCCGGTCCATCGCTTCAGCGCGACCTCGGTCGGCAGCGTCTGCGTGCCCGGATAGTCGATATGCTCGGTGGAGATCCCGACCGGCTCAACGGGCAGGAACGTCGCCGGAACGTTTCCCGGCAACAGCTCGCGCGTGCGCGCCAGATAGGCGTCCGCGATCAGCACGTCGGTTGTGACGGGCAGGTGCGGGCCGTGCTGCTCGGTCGCCGCCAGCGGCAGCACCGCGATCCAGCGCGCCGTCTCCGCAGCGAGCGCATCGGCCCAGCGGATCTCGGTCCAGTCGCGGGACGGCGTCATCAAGGTTTCTTTGCCCGAATTTGTCACGTAATTTGGGTTATCAGGGGATGCGGACCCGGCCGGCTCGCGTCCCCCGATGTCATGCGGTTCTATCGCGTTGCGTTCATATGGGCCAGACGCGATTGGGCTTTAGGCGAGCGACGGAGTGCCATTATGACCCACTTTCATCTGCGGCGAATGCTCACGGCGGGCCTCTTCGCCGCCCTCGTTTCTCTCGCGCCGGCGCGGGCCGAGACGCTCGACAAGGTCACTTTCGGCACCAACTGGGTCGCCGAGGCCGAGCATGGCGGCTTCTTCCAGGCGGTCGCCGACGGCACTTACAAGAAATACGGCCTCGACGTCACCATCGTCCCCGGCGGTCCCAACGAGAACAACCGGATGCTGCTGATCGCCGGCAAGATCGATTTCTTCATGGCCGCGAACACGCTGATGTCGTTCGACGCGGTCGCCAACAACGTCCCCGTCGTGACCATCGCCGCGATCTTCCAGAAGGACCCGCAGGTGATGCTGACGCAGCCGGATGCCAAGGTCAGCAAGATCGAGGATCTCAAGCCGCTGACGCTGTTCGTCTCCAAGGAGGGCATGGGCAGCTATTTCCAGTGGCTGAAATCCGAATACGGCTTCAGCGAGAAGAACGTCCGTCCCTATAATTTCAATCCGCAGCCCTTCATCGCCAACCCCAAGAGCGCCATGCAGGGCTACGTCACCTCCGAGCCCTTTGCGGTCGAGAAGGCGGCGGGCTTCAAGCCCAACGTGCTGCTGCTGGCCGACTACGGCTTCAACACCTATTCGACCCTGATCGAGACCCGCCGCGACATCGTCGAGAAGAAGCCCGATCTGGTCCAGCGCTTCGTCGATGCCTCCATGGTCGGCTGGTACAATTACATCTACCGCGACAATGCCGCCGGCAACGCCCTGATCAAGCAGCTCAATCCCGAGATGACCGACGATCTGCTCGCCTATTCCGTCGCCAAGATGAAGGAGCACGGCATCGTCGATTCCGGCGACAGCTTGAAGAACGGCATCGGCGCGATGAGCGACGAGCGTTACACCTCGTTCTTCAACAAGATGGTCAAGGCCGGCGTCGTGAAGGCGGATCTCGACTTCCGCAAATCCTATACGCTGCGCTTCGTCAACAAGGGCGTCGGCGTCGAGCTGCGTCCGAACAAGCCGTAGCGTATGTTGAGATTTGGCACGCCGGTGCGGCTGGGTCTCACCTCTCCCGCAGGGAGAGGTCGCATCGCATCGCCAGATGCGATGCGGGTGAGGGGTTACGCTTTCTCGTGGGACCTGTGCCCCCTCACCCGGCGCTGCGCGCCGACCTCTCCCCGTTGGGGAGAGGTGAAGGGTGCCCGAAACGCCGCACTCATCGACCAATGGTAGAGCGCAACACCTCGCCCGCCGTCGAGGCGAGCCTGACGGCTCTCGCCGTCAGCCTGCGCGGCGTGACGAAGACCTACGACAACGGCGTCATGGCGCTCGGCCCGTTCGATCTCGCGGTGCGCAAGGGCGAATTCATCTCGCTGCTGGGCCCGTCCGGTTGCGGCAAGTCGACGGTGCTGCGGTTGATCGCGGAGCTCAGTGCGCCGTCCTCCGGGATCGTGCGGGTGGCGCGCCACGAAGGCGAGCTGCAGCCGGGGCACGGCATCGGGTTCGTGTTCCAGGAGCCGACCCTGATGCCATGGGCCAGCGTGCGCGAGAACGTGCGGCTGCCGCTCAAGCTTGGCGGCGTAGCGAAGGCCGAGGGGCGCGCGCGTGCCGACGCCGTCCTGGCCAGGGTCGGGCTCGCCGATTTCGCTGATGCCTTTCCGCGCGAGCTCTCCGGCGGCATGAAGATGCGGGTCTCGCTGGCGCGCGCGCTGGTCACCGATCCCGATATCCTGCTGATGGACGAGCCGTTCGCCGCGCTCGACGAGATCACGCGCTTCCGCCTCAACAACGATCTGCTCGCGCTGTGGCGAGCTCTCGGCAAGACCGTCATCTTCGTCACCCATTCGGTGTTCGAATCCGTCTACCTGTCGCAGCGTGTGGTGGTGATGACGGCACGGCCGGGCCGCATCCAGGCCGATATCCGCATCGAGACGGTCGAGCCGCGCGACGAAGAATTTCGCACCTCGACCGCCTACGGCGACTACTGCCGCAAGGTCTCGGGCGCGCTGGCGCCGTCCTATTCGGGGCAACCGCTGCTATGAGCGCCCGGCCCGAGATCGTCGCCAAGCCGCGAGGCGCGCAGCGCGCGCTGCGCCTGGTGCTTCCTGTCATCGTGTTCGCGGCCGGCCTCGTCGCCTGGGAACTGGTGGTCCGGCTCAAGGAAATCCCGCCTTACGTGCTGCCGGCGCCCTCCATCATCATCCTGACCCTGATTAAGGATTGGCAGGTGCTGTCGCAATCGCTGGCGACCACGCTGCTGACCACGCTCGAAGGGTTCCTCGCGGCCAGCATCGGCGGCATCGCGCTGGCGCTGTTGTTCAACCAGTCGAAATGGGTGGAATACTCGCTGTTCCCCTATGCGATCGTGCTCCAGGTCACGCCCGTCATCGCGATCGCGCCACTGTTGCTGATCTACCTGGAACAACAGACCGCGGTCGTGGTCTGTGCCTTCATCGTCGCCTTTTTTCCGGTGCTGTCCAACACCACGCTCGGGCTCAATTCGGTCGACCGCAACCTCGCCGGCCTGTTCCAGCTCTATGGCGCATCAAAGCCGCAGACGCTGCGCTTCCTCAAGCTGCCGGCGGCGTTGCCCTACATTCTCGGGGGCTTGCGCATCGCGGGCGGCCTGTCGCTGATCGGCGCGGTCGTGGCCGAGATCGCGGCGGGAACGGCGGGCGCCGGCTCCGGGCTCGCCTACAGGATCGCGGAATCGGGCTATCGATTGAACATACCCCGCATGTTCGCAGCGCTGCTTTTGTTGTCGCTGGCCGGGATTGTCATCTATGGGGTGCTGGCGCTAGTTTCGCACCTCGTTTTACGGCGCTGGCATGAGAGCGCGCTTGGAAAGGAAAACTGATGGCTGCCGGTTCGATTTCGTCCGAAAAGATCGACCTTCTGATCTATGGGCCGGTGCGGCCGATCCTCGAGAACGGGTTTTCCGACCATTTCGTCGTGCACAAGGCCGAGACGCACGGCGACCTCGAACGGCTGACGCCGGCGATCCGCGAGAAGATCCGCGGCGTCGCCGTGACCTATCACACCGTCCGCGCCGACAGGGGTTCACTGTCGCAACTGCCCAAGATCGAGATGGTGGCGAGCTTCGGCGTCGGCTACGACCACATCGATGCCAAATATGCGGCCGAGCACAACATCATCGTCACCAACACGCCCGACGTGCTGACCGAGGAGGTCGCCGACGTCGCGATGGGCCTGCTGATCGCCACCTTGCGCGAGTTCATCAAGGCCGACCGCTACGTTCGCTCCGGGCTGTGGCAGACGCAGAACTACCCGCTCAGCGTCGGCTCGCTGCGCGACCGCAAGGTCGGCATCGTCGGCATGGGCCGGATCGGCCAGGCCATCGCGCGCCGGCTCGATGCCTCGCTGGTGCCGGTGGTCTATCACTCGCGCAACCCGTCCAAGGACGTCTCCTACAAGCACTATCCCGACCTGATCGAGATGGCGAAGGCGGTGGACACGCTGATGGTGATCGTGCCCGGCGGCGCCTCGACCAACAAGATGATCAATGCCGAGGTGCTCAAGGCGCTCGGCCCGCGCGGCGTGTTGATCAACGTCGCGCGCGGCTCCGTGGTCGACGAGCCGGCGCTGGTGCAGGCGCTGAAATCGGGCACCATCCTCGCCGCAGGCCTCGACGTGTTCGCCGCCGAGCCGAACGTGCCGGACGAGCTCAAGGCCATGCAGAACGTCGTGCTGCTGCCGCATATCGGCTCGGCCTCGGTGGTGACGCGCAACGCGATGGACCAGCTCGTGGTCGACAACCTCAAATCCTGGTTCGCCGGCAAGGCGCCGTTGACGCCGGTGGCCGAGACGCCCTTCAGGGGACGCTGATGACAGCTGTTCGGGCCGTCGCATTCGCCGTCGCGGCCTGGCTGGCCGCGATCGGCGCTGCGCATGCGCAGGATGCGACGAGCCTGAAGAAGTCGATGCCCGGGCAATGGGAGCTCTCGACCACCGAGCGCAGCAAGACCTGCGTCGTCACGATGAAGGGCGACGCCGCAGGCCAGGGCTACAAGCTGGAGCTGGAGCCGGCCTGCAAGACCGCACTGCCTTTCACCAAGAGCATCGTCGCCTGGAGCGTCAGGGGGCTCGACATCGTGCGCTTCCAGGACGCGACCGGCGAAGCCGTGATCGACTTCACCGAGGTCGAAGCCGGCATCTTCGAAGGCCTGCGCCAGGGCGAGGGCGTCTACATCCTGCAGGATCTCGCCGCGGCCCGCTCGATGGCCAAGTCGATGGACCAGATGATCGGCGACTGGACGATGGTGCGCGGCAACGGCCAGCCGGTGTGCGGGCTGACGCTGACCAACACCGAGACGAGCCCCGACAATTTCCAGGTCTTCCTCAAGCCGAAATGCGACGCGGCGATCGCGCAGTTCAATCCGGCGCAATGGCGGCTCGAGCGCGGCCAGATCATCCTGATGTCGAAATCGGGCGATGTCTGGCAGTTCGAGGCCGACGACAACGCGCAATGGCGGCGCGTCCCCGACACCGCCGATCCCCTGATCATGCTGCGTCAATAGCCGGCCCGACATTCGCCGCCGCCGAATGCCGCCGCGCGAAGGCGGAACCCGCAGACCGGGCATCTCGTTGACGGAAGAAGTGATTTCGTTGGGAGGATCCGGCATGGCCAAGCGCATTCTCGCGATCGGCATCGAACCGGGCAATGCGGATTGCAGCGCATTTCCGCAGATCACGCCCGAACATGTCCGCGGCTACATCGAGGCCCAGCTGCTGCGTCTGCGCGGCCTCGGCTTCGAGGTCACGAGCTGCCTGATCGATCTCGATGCGACGGCCGAGGCCGCCGTGACCGCGGCCTTGCGCGACGAGCGCTTCGACTGCATCGTGATCGGCGCGGGGCTGCGCGAGCCGAAGGAGCGCCTCGTGCTGTTCGAGAAGGTGCTCAACCTCGTCCACCGCCTGGCGCCGGAGGCCGCGATCTGCTTCAACACCACGCCCGCCGACACGGTCGAGGCGGTGCAGCGCTGGGTCGAGCCGTGAGATTGAATTCGGCCGCCCGGCGGCGGGGGCTGGGCCCGTTTCGACCCTTCGCCCCGGTACTGATTTCGAAATCTCGGCCAGCTTCGAACTTTGTCTCCCCCTCGCGTGACCAAAGACATAATGGTCAGAAGTCGATCGGGATTTGCCATGAAATTCGCTGTCCTGGCTTTTTCGTGCCTTTTATTCCTCTCGATACCCGCCGATGCAAATGACGCGGGCACATTCAATGCGATGGTGGCTTTGGCTGATCAAGGAGATGCCGAGGCGCAATACCATGTCGGCATGATGTATAATAACGGCATCGGCACCCAACAGGATCGCAGCCGAGCGTTCGAGTGGTTTCAGAAATCGGCTGCGGCCAACGATCCGCTGGGGGCCTACAAGCTCGGCTGCTACTATGACGGGCAAGGCGCGGGTATCGTCGCAACCGATTTCGATCAAGCATTGAAATACAAACTCGTTTCCGCCAAGGCCGGTTATGCGCGCGCCCAGCACGATGTCGCTCTCATGTACGACCGACAAGGGAATTCGGAAGAAGCGCTGAAATGGTGGAAGATGGCAGGCGATCAGGGGCTTCCCTCTGCCCTCTTCAGCCTGTCCCGTGCGTATTCTGCCGGCAAGGGAACGCCGAGAGATTTATCTCTGTCGTATGCGTACTTCAAACTCTCGCAACTCGCGCCGGCCAGGAATGTAAACGAGATGGCCGGCATGTTGTCGAAGCCGGAGCTCGAGCATGCGGAAAAACTGGTTTCCGCATGGAAGCCGCAGCCAACCGCCCTCACGCTCAAGGCGTTGAGTGGCATCGGAGCCGCTGAAGACCACTTGAAGGCGGCCAAAAACAAAGTGTTCTGACCGGGCCTAGAGCGCGATGAGATGAGGAAGCATCGTCATCGCGCCCTAGGTTATTGTTTGAGCATGATCTTTTCGGAAAACCGCTGCGCACTTTTCCGGATCATGCTTTAGATCAACCGCATCCCGCGCAAGCTCGCATGCCCACCTCTGCCGACGATGATGTGGTCGTGCACGGCAATGCCGAGGGGCTTTGCGATGTCGATGATCGCCTTCGTCATCTGGATATCGGCCTGCGAGGGCGAGGGATCGCCGCTCGGATGGTTATGTACCAGGATGAGAGCCGTCGCGGACAGCTCCAGCGCGCGCTTGATCACTTCGCGCGGATAGACCGGGGTGTGGTCGACGGTGCCGGTCTGCTGCACCTCGTCGGCGATCAGCTGGTTGCGTTTGTCGAGGAAGAGCAGGCGGAACTGCTCCTTGTCGGCGAACGCCATGCTGGAGCGGCAATACTCGATCACCTCGTTCCAGGACGACAGCGCGTTGCGGCTGTTGACCTCGCCCCTGGTCACGCGGCTCGCGGCGGCGGCAATCAACTTGAGCTGGTTGATCGCGGATTCGCCGATGCCGTCGACCTCGCGCAGCCGCGCCACCGGCGCATGCACGACCTCGGCGAACGAGCCGAACGTCTTGATCAGCGCCTTGGCCAGCGGCTTGGTGTCGCGCCGCGGCAATGCCGGAAACAGCGCCATCTCCAGCAATTCGTAGTCGCTGAGCGCATCCGCGCCGGCATTGTAGAAACGCTCGCGCAGCCGCTCGCGATGGCCGTGATAGTGCGGCACCTCGTCAGGCTTGCTCTTGTCGTGGTCCGGCTTGGCGGGCATCGGCCACCAGCATCGCCGGGGGCCAGCGTTTTTGCAACCGTCAATTGCGAGGCGGCGCGCCGGCCGGCGTCCTGATGGTTGGTGCGCGCGCGGGCGCCGTGACCGCCACCACGCCGGCGAGAATGAGCGCCATTCCGGCAAGGCCGGACCACGTCAAGTGCTCGCCGAGAATGGCGGTGCCGAGCGCTACGGCGAATCCCGCACGCAGATAGCTCCCGCTGGTCGTGCCCAGCGGGCCGAGCGTGCGGATCAGGCGGAAATAGATCACCATCGCCAAGGCTGTGCAGACCACGCCGAGCGCGATCAGGGCTGCGATTGCCTGCGCGGGCGGTTGCGCCAGCCTCCACGGCTGTTCGAGAGTCGCGGCGGTCGGGAGCATCAGCACCGCGGCGCAGCTCATCGCCCCTGCTGCGGTGACGATCGCGGGCAGGCCCGAGAACCGCTGCCCCCAGATCGGTGCGAGCGCGTAGCACAAGCTCGCGCCGAGCACCGCCATCTGGGCCAGTGGCGCCGCCGTGCCGATCCCGGACAGCGCGTCGATGCCCATGGTCAGGGCCACGCCCGCAAGGCCGAGCGCAACGCCGACGATCTTGCGGCCGCCGATCGTCTGCCGTCCGCGCCCGGTCATGACAGCGATCGCCAGCACGAACATCGGTGGGGTCGCATTGAGCACACCGGCAAGCCCGCTGGCGATATGCATTTCGCCCCAGCTGATCAGGGTAAAAGGCAGCGCGCTTTGCAGCAGCCCCTGCACGAACAAGGCGGCCCAGACCGATTGCCCGCGAGGAAGGGCGTGGCCCTGCGCGGTCGCAATCAGGATCAGAAGCATCGCGGCGATGGTCACGCGAGCGGCGACCATTGTGAACGGCGGGATCGTCGCGACAGCGAGCTTGATGAGCGTGAACGAGCTGCCCCAGATCAGCGAGAGCAGCAGCAGGAGCCCGACCTCGATTGCGAGATTGGTCGTCGTGTGTTGCGCCTGTGTGTGTTGTACCTGCGTGCTCATGCAATTTGCTCCTGGATCGGCACCATGATCCGGAGCTGCGGCGCGGGCTGGCTGAATTCGGACCTCATCGCCCGGTGATGTCCGATTTCAGCTACTCGGTGCGCTGCATCGAAACTATGATTTGGTCATGGCGAAGAATTCAGCCGAGCGGCAGACGCTGCCACCGCATCTCGACTGGGAGACCTGCGATCGGGCACGTTTGGCGCGCGCCCGCGCATTCGACGGCCTGTTCTTTTCCGGGGTTCGCTCGACGCGCATCTATTGCCGGCCGGTCTGTCCGGTGCGCCCGGCGCGCTCGGAGAACGTCACCTTCTATGCGACCGCGGCTGCCGCCGAGCGGGCCGGCTTTCGCCCGTGCCTGCGTTGCCGCCCTGAAACGGCGCCGGGCTCGCCCGCCTGGATGGGAACGGCCACCACCGTCGCGCGCGGCATGCGCCTGATCCATGACGGCCTTCTGGACCGGGCGTCGATGACCGAGCTTGCGGAAGCTCTTGGCGTCGGGCCGCGCCATCTGCTGCGCCTGTTCCTGCGCCACGCCGGCGCGAGCCCGAGCGAGATCGCGGCAACCCGCCGCGTGCAGGAAGCCAAGCGTCTGATCGACCAGACTGACATGACGTTGGCGGAGATCGCGTTTGCGGCGGGCTTCGGCAGCGTGCGCCGCTTCAACGACGCCTTCGCGGCGACCTATAAGAGAGCGCCATCGTCATTCCGCCGCCGGCGCTAGCCGACGCGCCGGGATCACCCGATCTGCTTCTCGCCGTGCCGCTCTGACAGCGTGAAAATCTCGACGCCCGTCGCGGTGACGCCGACGGAGTGCTCGAACTGTGCCGACAGCGAGCGGTCGCGGGTGACGGCGGTCCAGCCGTCGGAGAGGATCTTCACATGCGGCTTGCCGAGATTGATCATCGGCTCGATGGTGAAGAACATGCCGGGCTTGAGCTGCACGCCTTCGCCCGGGCGGCCGATATGGATGATGTTCGGCTCGTCGTGGAACATGCGGCCCAAGCCATGGCCGCAGAAATCGCGCACCACGCTCATGCCCTGCGGCTCGACGAAGCTCTGGATGGCGTGACCGATGTCGCCGGTGGTGGCGCCGGGCTTCACCGCGGCGATGCCGCGCATCATCGCTTCATACGTCACCTCGATCAGCCGCTCCGCCTTGCGGGCGATCGGGCCGACCGCATACATCCGGCTGGAATCGCCGTACCAGCCCTCGACGATGAAGGTGACGTCGATATTGACGATGTCGCCTTCCTTCAGCGGACGGTCGCCGGGCATGCCGTGGCAGACCACGTGATTGAGCGAAGTGCAGGTCGAATAGCGATAGCCGCGATACATCAGCGTCGCCGGATAGGCGCCATGGCTGAAGGCGAAGTCGCGGACGAACTGGTCGATGCGCTCGGTCGGCACGCCGGGCCCGACGATGTCGGTGAGCTCGTCCAGGCATTTCGCCACCAGCGCGCCCGCCTTGCGCATGCCGGCAAAGGCAGCCGGCCCATGCAGCTTGATCTGTCCGGTCTTGCGCAGCGAGGTATCGGTGGCTTCGACGTAGCTCATGCTTGTGCGGTCTTCCTTGGGCGGTCTTCCGGGCGGATTATCGGTGGAAAGGCTTGATTTCAGGCCCCAATTTAATGATTGCGGGCCTTCATGCAAGCCGCGGCAGAGCGTTTTCGAGCGAAGTGGCTAACCGGTTCGCGTGAAGAAAACCCGTCAAAACAAGAGCCTTGCCAGCCTTGGGTGCGAAAGCGGCCTAATTCGGGACTTCTACGGTGGTTTCCACCGGCAGCGCGCCGCCGCGGATGCGGATTTCGCGGACGGGGTAGGGAACCCGGATGCCCTCCTGCTTGAAGGCGTCCCACAGCGCCAGCATCACGTCGCTCTTGACCTTGTCCATGCCGTCGGGGTCGGCGATCCAGAAGGTCAATGAGAACTTCATGCCGGCTTCGGCGAACTCGGTGAGGATGCAGGTCGGCGGCTTGCCTTTTTGCGCGCGCGGATGGGCTTCGGCGGTCTCGGCCGCGAGCTTGCAGACCACTTTCGGGTCGGCGTCGTAATTGGTGCCGAAGGCGATCTTCACCAGCGTGTTCTTGTCGGTATAGGTCCAGTTGACGACCTTCTGTGTCACCAGATCCTCGTTCGGCACCAGGAACTCGCGGCCGTCGCCGGCGGCGACGGAAATATAGCGCGTCTTCATCGCGCTGATGCGGCCGGTATTGTCGCCGATGGTGACGAGGTCGCCGGGCTTCACCGACTTGTCGGCGAGCAGGATGATGCCGGAGATGAAATTGGCGACGATCTTCTGCAGGCCGATACCGATGCCGACGCCGACCGCGCCGGAGAACACCGCGAGCGCCGACAGGTCGATGCCGACCGCGCCGAGCGCGATGACGATGGCGACGGCCAGAAGCCCGATGCGGATGATCTTGACCAGCAGCACCTGCACCGACGGCGTCAGGTCGGCGGTCGCGTTGATCCGGCTCTCGGCGAAATTGCTGGCGATGTTGGTGGCCCAGAGCGCGATGAGGAGCAGCGCGCCGGCCTTGATCGCCAGCAGCGGGGTCAGCCTGAGGCCGCCGAACACGATGGCGTAGGCATCGAGCAGGTCGACGGTCGCATCGAACTGCCCGAGGATGGACAGCGCGGCGACGAACCACGCCGTGATCGACACCAGCTTGACGATGAAGGCATTGCGCAGCACCGAAGTCACGAGCCGGATCACGAGCCAGGCGAAGCCCAGCTTGGCGGCGACCATCAGCAGATAGGAGCGGCTCGGCCAGGTCGCGTGGTACATCACGAGGCGCGAGATGATCACGAGTAGAGTAAACACCGCCGTCGAGGCGCTGGCGACCATCACCCGGGCGAAGTGCCGCAGCGGCAGCGGCCAGCGCATCGCCAGCGAGGTCATGTCGACCCGGTTGCGGACGGCGGTCTCCGCCGCATAGGCGATGCCGGCCGCGACCAGAATGAGCCCGAATTGCAGGTAGAACCAGGGCGAGGAGATCTCCGCCCCGACGCTGCGCGCGGTGGTCTGCACGAACTCCATGAAGTCCTTGAGGTCCATGTCCATCGGTCTCGTCGGCAAGCGGGGAGGAATTGATTCGAGGGAGCCGCAGAATCCCACAAAGGGCACGGCCGGGCCACCGATACACCGGCATGTGATGGACGTTAAGGCCGTAAAAGCGGCCAGATTGCCGCGAGATGCGAAAATGGGTTGGCGCGCGGAGGCGGCGACGATAGAGATGCATGGATATATGTTTGGGTAAATCCGTTGGTCGCGGCGCGCTTCGCCTCTCCCCGCGTGCGGGGAGAGGCCGAAATTCGAGCGCAGCTTGAATTTCGGGTGAGGAGGACTCGCCGCGAGTCTCACTGTCACCGTCCCCGCGGAGGCTCCCCCTCACTCCACCCTCTCCCCGCAAGCGGGGCGAGGGAGCGCCCGGCCGGTGGCCCCTGACTGAACTCGCTCATTACTTGGAGTAACCCGCAGCACCGCATGGCCTCTCTCGACTCCGTCAGCCTCGCCATATTGCTCGGCGCCGTCCTCGTCATGGCCGGTATCCTGTCGAGCCTGCTTGCGCTCCGCTTCGGTGCGCCCCTGCTGCTGGTCTTCCTTGCGGTCGGCATGCTCGCCGGCGATTCCGGTCCCGGCCAGCTCCAGTTCGACGACGTCCGCACCACCTATCTGGTCGGCTCGGTGGCGCTGGCCCTGATCCTGTTCGATGGCGGCCTCAGGACGCGCTTTGCCAGCATCCGCACCGTGCTTGCGCCGTCCGTGGTGCTCGCGACCGCCGGCGTGCTGCTGACCGCGCTGATCACGGCGCCGTTCGCCAAGTTCGCGCTCGATCTCAACTGGACCGAGTCGCTGCTGGTCGGCGCCGTGGTGGCCTCGACCGATGCGGCCGCGGTGTTCCTGCTGGTGCACACCCAGGGCCTGCGCCTGCGCCCGCGCGTCGGCGCGACGCTGGAGGCGGAATCCGGCACCAACGACCCGTTCGCGATCTTCCTCACCTTGATGCTGGTCGAGTACATCTCGGTCGGGTCGAGCTCGCCCGGCCACGTGCTGATGGAGTTCATGCAGGAGGCGGTGCTGGGCGCCGTCGTCGGCTTCATCGGCGGACGTCTCGTCGTCATCGCGCTCAACCAGGTGGCGCTGCCGCAGGGCCTGCATGCGCCCTTCGTGACCACGGCCGCGCTGGTGATCTTCGGCGGCGCGCAGATGATGCATGCTTCCGGCTTCCTCGCGGTCTATCTCGCCGGCATCATCATCGGCAACCGGCCGACGCGCGCGCATAACCAGGTCGTGGCCTTCCTCGATGCTGCGACCTGGCTGGCGCAGATCGTGATGTTCGTGCTGCTGGGCCTGCTGGTGTCGCCGAGCAGGTTGGGGGCCAGCGTGCTGCCGGCGGTCGCCGTCGCGCTCGTGCTGATGCTGGTGGCGCGGCCGATCGCTGTCTTCGTCTGCCTTGCGCCGTTCCGCTTCAACTGGCGCGAAAAGATCTTCATCGCCTGGACCGGCCTGCGCGGTGCGGTCGCGATCTTCCTGGCGTCGATCCCGATGCTGGTCGGCCTGTCCAAGGCCTATCTCTATTTCGACGTCGCCTTCGTCGTCGTCATCATCTCGCTGCTGCTGCAGGGCTGGACCCTGGCGCCGGCCGCGCGCAAGCTTCACGTCGCGCTGCCGCGCGCCGAGCGCGGTCCGCGGCGTGTCGAACTGGATCTGCCCGGCCAGCTCGAGCAGCAGCTGGTCGGCTATCCGGTGCGGCCCAAGAGCCTGTATTTCCGCCGCGGCCTGATCCCGTCCTGGTCCAAGCCAACGCTGGTGATCCGCAACGAGAACATCCTGACGCCGCTGGAGGCCGACCCGATCGCGCCCGGCGACTACATCTATCTGCTGGCGCCGCCGGAAAAGGCCGAATCGCTCGACCGCTTCTTCGTCGACATGCAGCCGAGCTCGGCGCCGGATCCGCATCTGCTCGGCGACTTCATGGTCTCCGGCGAGCACACCCTCGCCGAGCTCGCCGAGATCTACGGCGTCAGGATCGGCGAGGACGAGGGCAAGCTGACCCTCGCCGATTATTTCGACGTCCATCTCGACCACGCGCCGAAGGAGGGCGCCGAGCTCGCCCTGGACGAGATCGTGCTGGTCGCGCGCAGCATCTCCGGCGGCCGCGTCAACGTCGTCGGCCTGCGCCTGCCGGAAGAAGACGAGACGCCCCCGCCGCTGACCCGCGCGCAGGCGCTGCGGAAGAAGCTTTCGGATGTGTGGGCCTCGGTGGCGGGGGTTTAACGCAGCCGTAGGGTGGGCAAAGGCGCGCAGCGCCGTGCCCACCATTTGATTATGATTGAGAGAGTCGGTGGGCACGCTTCGCTTTGCCCACCCTACGAAAGCTATCGCAAGGACGACGACGGAGTTGCTATGCCAGCACCTTCACCCCGCCCAAACTCGTCACCCGGCCCTGTTTCAGCATCACGATCTGCGTGGCGAGCTGGCGCAGCTCGGCGGCGTCGTGACTGACATAGACCATCGGCACATTGGCCTCGTCGCGCAGCCGCACCAGATAGGGCAGGATCTCGAGCTTGCGGCCCTCGTCGAGCGCGCCGAGCGGCTCGTCGAGCAGCAAGAGCCGCGGTCGTGACAGCAGCGCGCGTCCGAGCGCGACGCGCTGACGCTCGCCGCCGGAGAGCTTTCCGGGACGACGATCGAGCAGGGCGCCGATATCGAGCAGGTCGATGATGCGCCTGTGCTGGGCCGGATCGGGCGCAAGGCCGTTCATCCGCCGTCCATAGTCGAGATTCTGCGCGACGTTGAGGTGCGGAAACAGCCGCGCGTCCTGGAACACATAGCCGATGCGGCGGCGCCAGGTCGGGACATGGATGCCGGCCGCGGTGTCGTCGACGGTTTCGCCGTCGATCACGATGGTGCCGCGGTCGGGCCGCAACAGCCCTGCGATCATGTTGACCAGCGAGGTCTTGCCGGCGCCCGAGGCGCCGAACAGGCCGATGGCACGGCCTTCGCTGGCGAAGGATGCCTGGAGCGAGAACTCGCCGAGCTTCTTTTCGACATCGACGCGCAGCATGGTCAGTTCCCGTGCAGCCGCGCGGTGGCGCGGCGGGCGAACCATTCGGCTGAGATCAGCGCGCCCAGCGCCAGCACGATCGAGACGATCACCAGCCGTCCCGCCGCGGCATCGCCGTCCGGCGTCTGGATCAGCGAATAGATCGCCGAGGATATCGTCTGGGTCTCCCCAGGAATGTTGGAGACGAAGGTGATCGTCGCGCCGAACTCGCCGATTGCCTTGGCGAAGCCGAGCACCATGCCGGCGAGCACGCCGGGCAGCGCCAGGGGAAGCGTCACCGTGAAGAACACTTTCCATGGGGCGGCGCCGAGCGTCTCGGCGGCCTGCTCCAGCCGGCGATCGATTGCCTCGATCGACAGCCGCATCGGGCGCACCAGGAGCGGAAACGCCATCACGCCGCAGGCGAGCGCCGCGCCGGTCCAGCGGAATGAAAAGACGATGCCGAGATAGTCGGCGAGGAAGCCGCCGACGAGGCCGCGGCGGCCAAAGGTGAGGAGCAGCAGATAGCCGGTGACGACAGGCGGCAGCACCAGCGGCAGATGCACCAGGGCGTCGAGCACCGATTTGCCCCAGAAATCCCTGCGCGCGAGCAGCCATGCCAGCGCGATGCCGAACGGTGTCGCGACTAGCGTGGCAATGGTCGCGACCCTGAGCGAGAGCAGGATCGCGGTCCATTCGGCGGGAGAGATCTCGGACATCAAGTGCTGAATATCAGATTGTCGGGCTGACCAGGAACTTGAAGCCGTATTTTTCCAGGATGGACTTGGCGCCCGAGGAGCGCAGGAAGGCGAGATAGCCGCTGGTCCCGGCCTTCGCGGTCGTGGTCGCGGCAACCGGATAGATGATCGCGGGGTGCGAGTCCGCCGGGAAGGTGCCGACGATCTTGACGCCGGGCTCGACCTTGGCGTCGGTGGAATAGACGATGCCGAGATTGGCCTCGCCGCGCGCGACCAGCGTCAGCGCCGCGCGCACGCTCTCGGCCATCGCGAATTTCGCTTCGGCCGCCTGCCAGGCGCCGAGCTTCTCGAGCGCCGCCTTGGCATATTTGCCTGCCGGCACCGACTTGACGTCGCCGGTCGCGATCCTGCCGTCGCCGGCGAGCTTGGCGAGGTCGAAGCCCTGGGTAATCGCGACGTTGTCGATCTTGGAATCCTTCGGCGCGATCAGCACGATGCTGTTGCCGAGCAGATTGACCCTGGAAGGCTCGTCGATGGTCTTCCTGGCGATCGCGTAGTCCATCCAGTCGGTGTCGGCCGAGACGAACACGTCCGCCGGCGCGCCCTGCTCGATCTGCCGGGCGAGCACCGAGCTTGCGGCATAGCTGACCGAAAACCTGATTCCGGTCTTGGCGGTGTAGGCTGCATTGACCTCGTCGAGCGCGTTCTTCATCGACGCGGCGGCGAACACGGTGATGGTCTTGTCCTCGGCGGCGGCCGGCGAAAGGCTGGCGCCTGCCAGGATCGCGAAGGCGGTGAAAAGTCCTGAGATGCGTGACATGGAGCGCTCCATGCGAATCCGCGCAAGCAGGATGCACGCGCTGGACTGGCGTTGGTGGGGTCGGTCGCGACGGGTGGAAGCGCTGCTCCACGGGCCCAGACTGCGGCTTACGGCCGGCAGGGATATCGCAGCCGCGAAGATAGCAGGCCAGGTCGGAAGGTCAAACCTGGTGCGTCATCCCGGGGCGCGCGTAGCGCGAGCCCGGGATCCATAGCCACAGGATTGTGTTTGGCGAAGACTCGGAGTGGCCACTTCGTCCGACAACCACTCCTTGGGGCTCTGGGTCCCGGATCTGCGCGCGCTTGGGGCGCGCTTGTCCGGGACGACAGCGATGGGCGAGGGGACAGCGTACCCTACGGCTTCGCATCGCCCGCGTGCAGCACCGCCTTGCACGCCGCCGGCATCTGCGCCAGCGTCATCGGCGGCTTCGGCTTTGGCGGCTCCGGCGGCGGCTTGGGGTGCAGCACTGCGTCGGAGAACCAATAGGCGAGATCGGCGGGCTTGCAGCCTTCGTCCTCGGCCTGCGACGGCTGGCCCTCGCACTCCTCGGCACCCGCCGGGCAGCGCATGCGGATGTGGAAATGGTAGTCGTGGCCCCACCAGGGGCGGATCTTCGCCAGCCACGCGCGGTCGCCCTTGGCCTCGCGGCACAGCGCCTTCTTGATCGCGGCGTTGACGAAGATGCGCTGCACCGCCGGCTCCCGCGCCGCATCGCGCAGCACCAGCACATGGCCATGAGTGAACACGCGGGGGTCGATGTCGAGCCGGTCCTGACGCACCATCATCACCGCCGACATGTCTTCGCGCTCCTCGCGCGAGAGGCGGCGGTCCGGCATCGGCGTCAGCCAGATGTCGGCGTCGAGACCGATCTGGTGACTGGCATGGCCCGACAGCGCCGGGCCGCCGCGCGGCTGCGCGATGTCGCCGACCAGGATGCCCGGCCATCCCGCGTCCTTGTGCGCCCTGGCCGCAAGCCGCTTGATCAGGCCGATCATCTCGGGGTGGCCATAGCTGCGATTGCGCGACAGCCGCATCACCTGCCAATGATCGCCGTTGAGCGGCATCTGCTCCGCGCCGCCGATGCAGCCCTTGGTGTAGGAGCCGATGACATGGGCGGGCCCCTTGGATGGCAGCAGCTTTCGCGCGAACAGCTCCTTGGCGGCCAGATCCGGGTCGTTCGGATTGGCGAGCGGCGGCAGCGGCTTCGGATTCACGCTGCCCTTGTCCTGGGCCAGCGCGCCGCCGGCGGCCAGGGGGACGAACCAGAGCAGGAGGAGGATGATGCCGCGGCGACTCATGCAGACGTCCTTATAGCCCAATGCGGCATCAGGGGTAAGAATGAGGCCGGAGCCCGCCGCCGGCTCGCCGCTGCGCGCTAAATCGTGTCTCGAGCCGCGTTTCTTAAGGGTGCAATAACCCTATCCTGCATTGACCAAAATTCGTGCGCGGAGCGAGGGAAACCTGCGGCTCGCATGCAATCGCCCGTGATTTCGGAACTGATTCAAGCGCACGCGCAATTTTGCATCAGACCGATCGTTGATTGCGGCTCCAGACACAATGTGACGGCGCCATGCCGCCATGGCCACGCCGCGCAAACAGGCAGCAAGGGTCCGCCTCGCGCGGACCGCGGCCGGGCAAGATTACTTTTTTTTCAGACACTTGCCCCAAGACTTTTCCTCTCAAGACTTGCGCGGGCGGGCGCGACTGGAACGGGTGAAGTTAGGTTTGAAGTCTCGAAAAGCAAAAAAACGAAAGCAAGGCGTGCTTGCCCGGTCCGGCCGATCGCCGCGCAAGCCGCGCTTCTCGTGCGCGCCGCGAGCCCTGTCCGAACGCGACGAAGTCTTGCGCAGTCGCGCCGAGACGGAAGCCGCGATCGCGGACGCGCGCAAATCCCATGAGCGGCTGCGCCAGGCCATCGACATCCTGCCGCAAGGCATCGTGTTCCTCGATGCCGAAGGCCGCTACGTCCTCTGGAACAAGAAGTACGCCGAGATCTACAGCAAGACCGCCGATCTGTTCGAGGAAGGCGCGCGTCTCGAAGACACGCTGCGCATCGGCGTTGCCCGCGGCGACTACCCGGAGGCCGTGGGCCAGGAGGAAGAGTGGATCGCCGAGCGTCTGCAAAAGCTCTATCAGCCCGGCGCGCGCCACGAGCAGAAGCTGTCGGACGGCCGCGTCATCCTGATCGACGAGCGCTTGACCGATGACGGCGGCGTGGTCGGCCTGCGCGTCGACATCACCGAGCTGAAGCAGCGCGAAGCCTCGTTCCGCCTGCTGTTCGACGGCAATCCCGTCCCGATGATCGTCTGCGCGCTGGACGACGAGCGTATCCTCGGCGTCAACGATGCCGCGGTCGCCCATTACGGTTACAGCCGTGCCGAGTTCGAGCGATTGAAGATCCGCTCCCTGCAGGCCTTCGACAGCGAGCCGCCCTGGACCGCCGACCGTTCCAGCGAGGAGCAGGCCGGCCGCACCTGGAAGCACGTCAAGGCCGACGGTGCGCTGATCGACCTTGCGATCTATTTCCGCGAATTGACCTATGCCGACCGGCCCGCGGTGCTGCTTGCGCTGATGGACATCACCGAACGCAAGCGCGCCGAGGCGCGGCTCGCCTTCATGGCCCAGCATGACGCGCTGACCGGCCTGCCCAACCGCGCCCTGCTGCGCCAGCAGACCGACGAGATGCTGCTGCACACGCGGCGCAGCCCCGAGAAGGTCGCGCTGCTGATGCTGGGGCTCGACAATTTCAAGGCAGTCAACGACACGCTCGGACACGCGGTCGGCGACAAGCTGTTGCGCGGCGTCGCCAAGCGGCTGCGCTCGACGCTTCGCGAGGAAGACGCGCTGGCGCGGCTCAACTCGGACGAGTTCGCGATCGTGCAGAGCGGGCTGATGCGGCCCGAGGACGCGGTGGGGCTGGCAAAGCGCCTGCTCAAGGCCATCGCCGATCCCTATCTGCTCGACGGTCATTCCGTGGTGATCGGCGCCTCGATCGGCATCGCGATGGCGCCGGGCGATGGCGATGATTCCGAGAAGCTGCTCAAGAGCGCCGACATGGCGCTGTCGCGCGCCAAGCAGGATGCGCGCGGCAGCTTTGCCTTCTTCGAGGCCGCGTTGGATGCAAAGGCGCAGAGCCGCCGCAAGATCGAGGTCGAGCTGCGCGACGCGATCCAGAACGACGTGCTGCGTCCGTATTATCAGCCGCTGATCGACCTCCAGAGCGGCCGCATCACCGGCTTCGAAGCGCTGGTGCGCTGGCCGCACGCCGAGCGCGGCATGGTCTCGCCGGCCGAGTTCATTCCGGTCGCCGAGGACACCGGCCTGATCAATCCGCTCGGCGGGCTGATGCTGCGCCGGGCCTGCCTCGATGCCGCGGCCTGGCCGGACGACGTCCGCATCGCCGTCAATCTGTCGCCGCTCCAGTTCCGCGGCGGCAATCTGCTCTCGATGGTGACGGAGGCGCTCAAAGGGTCCGGCTTGCCGCCGCGGCGGCTCGAGCTCGAGATCACCGAGACGCTGCTCCTGGAAAAGAGCGCGCAGGTGCTGGCGACGCTGCATGCCTTGCGCGCGTTGGGCGTGCGCATCTCGATGGACGATTTCGGCACCGGCTATTCCAGCCTCAGCTATCTGCGCAGCTTCCCCTTCGACAAGATCAAGATCGACCAGTCCTTCGTTCGCGATCTAGGGGCCAACCGCGAGGCGCAGGCCATCATCCGCTCCATCGTCAGTCTCGGCAAAGGCTTGGGCGTCACCATCACCGCCGAAGGCGTCGAGACCGAAGCCGAGCTGAGCTGCCTGCGCGCGGAAGGCTGCCACGAAGGCCAGGGCTTTCTGTTCAGCAAGGCCCGGCCCAATATCGAGATCGTCAGCCTGCTCGCCGCACAGCGTGGCATCGACGGCAATGACGCCGCGCTGGTGGCGTGAGCGGATGCCGGCTGCTTGTTGATTCTGATGTAAGGTTCACGCCGTTCTCTCCGCTAACCTCTCCCGCTTGCGGGAGAGGTCGACGCGAAGCGTCGGGTGAGGGTTTTCTCCTCTAAGGGATTGCCCCATTGCGGAAACACCCTCTCTCCGACCCTCTCAGCGCGAGCGGAGCTCGTCGGGAGGGAGCGCACTGCGATTGCGGCTGGCATCAGCCTTCCGCCAAGATTCCCTTCCCCACATCCTCATAATGGCTATCCCGCGCCTGGATCTGCTGCGCGATGGCGTGCATGTCGCGAAAGCGCCGCTCGAACGGTTGGCTGCGGAAGACTGCCGTCGCGCCGGCCTGGGAATGGCGAGCGTCTCGCCTCAAAGCATCGTCAATCCCGGCGGCGGCTTGCGTGCGCGAGTTGCCTGCTCGAAGGCATGGGCCAGTCGCAGCAGCTTGTGCTCGCTCCAGGCTCTACCCGTGAAGGTGACGCCGAGCGGATAATCGGGCGTGTCCTTGCCGTCGACTGTCCCTGAGATGAAGCCTCCAGGGACCATGACGCTGGGATAGCCAGCCTTGGCGGCAATCGCGGCACCCGTGACGCCGGCGAACAGCACCGCGTCGAGCTTGTGCTGATTCATGTAGGCGTCCATGCCGCGCGTCTTGGCCGAGAGCAGGTCCATGGTGCGCGCCGATTTGTACTCGCGCTCGCTCAGGTCGCCCCTGGTCAAATCAGCGGCCAGGAAATGGTCCTGGCCGAAACGCAGCGCTCGATCGGCGTTGGCCTCGTTGAAGGCCACGATGTCGGCGATGGTCTTGATCTCCGTATTGGTCGCCCAATCCCTCAAATAGAGGTTGAGATCGTGCTTCAGCTCGTAGAGGAACACGACCGGCGGCCTCGCGATGGTGCCTTTGTGCTCGCTCAGCGGGTTGCGGTTGAGCACGGCCATGGTCGTGCCCGGCCCGCCGATCCAGCCGAGCGTCGGCATGTTGGCGCGCACGATGACGGCGCCGAGATCCTCGAGCACCTTGATCGCCTCGGTCATCACCTTGATCCTGTCGGGCAGCAGCTTGCCGTAGAAGCAATCGTTCAAGGGGTCGGCGGAATCGCTCGGCACGCCGATGCGCACGCCCTTGATGGCGTCGGCGGCAAGACCGGCGGTGTAGTCGACCGGCCGCCGCTGCTTTTGCGTCGCCGGATCGAGCGGGTCCTTGGCGGCCAGCACGTTGAGCAGCAGCGCCGCGTCGCGCACGGTGCGCGTCATCGGCCCTGCGGTGTCCTGGCTGTGCGCGAGCGGCAGGATGCCGGCACGGCTGATCAGCCCGACCGTCGGCTTTACCGTGACGAGGCCGTTCATGCTGGCGGGGAACAGCAGCGAGCCCGAGGTCTCGGTGCCGATCGACGCCGCACACAGGCCGGCCGCCACCGCGACTGCGGAGCCCGAACTCGATCCACCCGGCTGCAAGACCGGGATGCCGTGTTCGCCGGTCAAATCCGGCGCGTAAGGGTTCTTCACCTGACCGCCCAGCGACGAATAGCCCGAGGGCATGTCGACCGCGAGCATGTTGGCGAACTCGGTCAGGTTCGCCTTGCCCAGGATTACCGCGCCGGCGTCGCGCAGCAGCTTGACAAGGGTGGCGTCGCCCCGGGCGCGCGCGCCTTGCAACGCCAGCGAGCCCGCGGTGGTCGGCTGCTTGTCGCCGGTGGCGATGTTGTCCTTCAGCAGAATCGGCACGCCCGCCAGCGGCCGCCCGGCCGATGGCTTGATGTTGTCGAGCTCGGCGGCAATCGTGCCCGCATCGGGATTGAGCGCGCGGACCGAATTGAGAACGGGCCCATTGCGGTCATAGGCCTCGATGCGCGCGAGATAGAGTTCGGTCAGCGTCGTGGCGGTGATCCGCCCGCCGGCCAAGGCGTCGATGATCTCGCTCAATGGCGCGTGTTCGAGCGTCAGCGCGGCCGGCGCCTCCGCGCTGGCGACAATCGGAGCGGGGCGGGCATCGCTGCGGATCGGCTTGTCCATCGCGTCCTCTCTCGCCGCTGCTTGCGACGATTATGCTACCAATGGTAGCATCTGGCTCGGTTGCACGACAAGCTGATGTCCGGTCGCACGGCGCAGGCGTGAGCTTTCAGTCTTTCCAGCGGCTTCGGTTGAGCGATCCATGGAGTGCATCATCCGGCCCGCACGCGAAGATGACGCCGATGGCATCAGCGGGGTCATTTTGCTTGCGCTGCGCGAAACCAATGCGAAGGCTTACAGTGACGAAATCATCGAAAGGGTCGGGCGCAACTTCAGTCCGGGCGCGGTCCGGCAGCTGATCGGGAAACGCACGGTTTTCGTCGCCGCCATCGGCGGCCGCGTGGTTGGAACGGCAAGCCTTGATGGGAACGTCGTCCGCACCGTCTTCGTGGCACCTGATGTTCAGGCCCGAGGTATCGGCAAGCGGCTGATGGCGGAGGTCGAGCGTGCAGCGCGCGAGCGAAACATTCCTGCCTTGATGGTCCCTTCGTCGGTCACCGCTGAGGTCTTCTATGCGCGCCTCGGGTTCAGGGCGGTGCGCGACAGCCATTTTGGCGATGAACGCACGATCGTCATGGAGCGGAAGCTCAATGACGCTCCATAGGGCCGGTTCGTGGTCGCAGCGATCTTCTGCGAGAAGCGCATTGCGCACATGGCGGTGGAGGCATCCGTCTTGGCTGCACGGATGGGCTCGATGCCGATGCTCGGCTCACGATGAAGGACGGCCCCGGCATCCCCTGCTGTGTCTCCGCGATGCCGGCAGCCACTGGACCCTGACAGCTTGGCAACGTACCCTCGGCGCGCCGATGAATGGATGAGCCGGCGATGGCGACAATCGCCGGGCGGACGAGGGAAGCACTCGCCGACCCGGCCAGACGGTCGAATCACGAGAGGCAGCGCGCGGGCGTGAAGTGGAGTGCGACCATACCGCCAGCCCTGATGGAGCGCGATCTTCGGATCGACCTGTTTCGGGGCCTCGCGCTATGGTGGATCTTCATCAACCACATCCCGGAAAGCTATCTGAACAGGTTCACGCCCAAGAACTTCGGCTTCAGTGACGCGGCGGAGATCCTCGTATTCCTGTCGGGCCTCGCATCCGGCATCGTTTACGGTGACCTGTTGCGTCGATCGGGCTTTGGGGTGGCGGGCCTGCACATGTTGCGGCGTTCGCTCGAGATCTACATCGCGCAAATCATGACTGTCGTGCTGTTGCTGGCGGAAGTGTCCACCATTGCGGCATGGCAGCCCGACATGTTCGATCACGCCAATCTGGCCATCCTGCTGCAAAGGCCCTCGGAAACACTGCTTCAGGTGGTCCTGTTGCGTTATACTCCGATCAACCTGGATCCTCTGTTGTTGATGGTCATCCTCCACTTCGCGCTCATTCTGATCTTGCCTTTGGTGATCGGCGCATGGAGGCTGGCCCTGACCGGTTCAATAGCTCTCTATGTTCTCGCTCATCTGTTCGACTGGTACATCCCGGCCTTTCCAAGAGGTCAACTCTACTTCAATCCGCTGAATTGGCAGTTGCTGTTCGTGATCGGCATCTGGTGGGGGGCGAACCGCGGCGATTGGCAACTCGCCATCCTGAATTCGAGGCCCCTTGCCGTTCTGGCGGCGAGCTACCTCCTGTTCTCGTTCGTGATTGCCTTGGGCTGGCGAATCCACGCCATTGAAGATTATGTGCCGGGATGGCTGTCGCGCCTGATCTATCCGATCGACAAGACCAATCTCGACATCCTGCGCTTGTTGCACTTCGCCGCACTCGCACTGCTGTGTTGGCGCCTGCTTCCGAGCAATGCCAGCATCTTGAAAGCCGGCGTCTTGCGCCCGCTGATTCAATGCGGCGAATATTCGCTCGCGATCTATTGCATCAGTGTCCTGTTGTCCTTTGCAGCTCACGCAGTGCTCAACATGGGCTGGAACGGGTTGGCATCACAGACCATGGTCACCTTTGCGGGCTTGGTGCTGATGAGCGCCATGGCGGCTCTGCTCGCCGTCATCGACCGCGGCGCACGTCCCAATCCCAGGCCATTTTAGTGTATCGCCTCTCGTTGAGACGACGGCGGCATTCGGCGGTGCAGACCGTCGCGCGGCCAAGGTCGAGCGATGGTCTGCGCTTGGTCGGAAAGCTCAGCGCCACCGCGACGGCGGCGAGACCGATCGCGAACGAGCCGGCGTGCAGCCAGGTGTAGCGCTGGAAATTGTCGAACACGAGCCCGCCGGCCCAGGGTCCGAGCGCCATGCCGAGGCTGGCGAAGGCCGACACCGCACCGAACACCGTGCCCATGATGCGGGCGCCGAAGAACTCGCGCACCAGCACGGCATAGAGCGGCATCACCCCGCCATAGGCGAGGCCGAACACCACCGAGAGGGCGTAGAATTCGCCGAGCTGCGCCACCGCAAGATAGGTCGCGATGCACATCGCCTGCACGAGGAGTCCGCCGACCAGCACGGGCTTTGCACCGATGCGGTCGGCCAGCGCGCCCAGCAGCAGGCGGCCGCCGAGGCCTGAGACGCCGGCGACGCTGTAGACCGTCACCGCCGTGAGCGGAGCGATGCCGCACACCATTGCGTACGACACCATGTGGAAGATCGGGCCGGAATGTGCGGCGCAGCAGGCGAAATGCGCTGCCGCCAGTGCGATGAATTGCGGCGTGCGCAACGCCTGCGCCGCGGTCAGCTCGACCTCCGGCGCAGCGTCTGCATTCGCGCTGCCTGCCGCTGCCGGCGCCGGACGCACCAGGAAGCAGGCGGGGATCAGCAGCGCCCAGGCGGCACAGCCGATCGCCAGCATGGCGGTGCGCCAGTCATAGGTCGTGATCAGCCAGCTCGCGGCCGGCGCGATCGTCACCGGCGACACGCCCATGCCGGCCGAGACCAGCGCCACGGCGAGGCTCCTGTTCTTCTCGATCCAGGCGCTCGCCAGCGCCATCATCGGTGCATAGAAGCTGCCGGCGGCAATGCCGATCAGCACGCCGAAGCAGAGCTGGAACTGCCACAGGCTCGTCGCCTGGCTCGCTGTGACGAGGCCGAGCCCCAGCAGCAGGCTTCCCGCGAGCACCACGATGCGGGTGCCGAACCGGTCCGACAGTGCGCCCCACAGGAACGCGGCAAATCCCATGCAGAGGAAATCCAGCGTCGCCGCCGCCGACACCCCGGCGCGCGACCAGCCCATCGCGTCCGAGATCGGCTGCAGGAACACCGCCAGCGACAGCATCGTGCCGAACCCGACACACGTCATCAGCGCGCCCGCGGCAACCACGACCCAGCCATAGTCGAAGCGTGACGGCGTGCTCATGCGTTTCCTTGGCGCTGTTGGTTTTGTTGATGGTGCGCGCGGGGATGGTGGCCCAGATGCCGGCGGAGGGCAAGGCGCGTTGGGCGCATGCTGACACCGTCCAGCCCTGATGATAGCATCCCCACGTCACCGGCCTGCTTTGTTGTTCTCACAGACGCACCCGCAAGAACGCGTGAGGAGGCAAGTCCAATGAAATGGGAAGCGCTCTGCAGGCCGCGCGGTTGCCGCAAGCTTTTCTTGTCAGTCATTGTCGCCGCAGCGGTCGCGGCACCTCCAGCCGGCGCAGACGACGGTCGCAGCTCTGCCCGCGAGCCGGGGCCGGTGTTTTCGGATAGCGGCCCGGATGCCGAGCTCTACGGCGCGGCTGAGGGCTATCCAGTCGGCACGCGCGGGGGCGCCCCCCAGCTTGACAAGCTGGTCGGGGTCTACAGCCATTTCGGCGAGCTCTATCCCTCGCGCCCGGTCCGTCGCGCGACGGAGCCCTGGCAGTTCAAACGCACGCCAGAGCCATCGATCACCTATACTTTCAACAACGAGCGGCTGAGCATCGCGGACTACCTCAAGCGGAACCCGGTGACAGGACTCCTGATCGCCAGGGACGACACCATTCTGTACGAGCATTATCAATATGCGCGGACCGACCGCGACCGCTTTCTCTCGCAGTCCATGGCGAAGACGCTGGTGGCCATGCTGGTCGGGATCGCGGTCTCGGAGGGACGGATCAAATCGATCGACGACCTCGTCTCGACCTACGTTCCCGGCCTTGCAGGAACGGAATATGGAAACACATCCATCCGCGCCCTGCTGAACATGTCTTCGGGCGTCGAGTTCTCGGAAGTCTATGACGGCAAGGACGACATCGCCCGGCTTGGGCGGGCCCTGTTCGTCGACGAGCCAAAGGACCCCGCCGCCGTCGTCGCGCAATTCAACACCCGAACCGCGCCGCCGGGGACCAAATGGCATTATGCCAGCGTTGAAACCGAGATCCTCGGCCTGGTCCTGCGCTCGGCCACGGCCACGCCGCTTGCCGACTATCTCCACGATCGGATCTGGGATCCCATCGGCACCGAAGCGGATGCCTCGTGGGCGATCGACGGCAGCGGGCAAGAGATCGCCTTTTGCTGCTTCAACGCGACCTTGCGCGACTATGCGCGCCTGGCCCGGTTGCTCGCACATGACGGTGCCTGGGAGGGCCGTCAATTGATCCCCCGGCAATGGCTGCTCGATGCCACGACAGTCAGACCGGGCGATGGTCATCTCGCGCCGCGGGTGGCGACGCCTTATTTCGGCTACGGCTATCAGGTGTGGCTCCTCCCTGGCGAGCAGCGCAGATTTGCCCTGCTGGGCATCCGCGGGCAGGTCATCCTGGTCGATCCGGCTTCCAAGCTCGTCATGGTGCACACCGCCGTTCGCCAAAAGCCGTCCGAGCCGGGCGCCCTCAGAGAGCCGCTCGCGCTGTGGTTTGCCGTGCTGCAACAGCTCGGGCAATGACGACCTGACGGCGCCTTGAATCCCAATTATTCACGACGGCCATGTCGGCGCCGACCGGGTTCGATCGTCCTTGGATTACGATTCCCGGATGTGCCGCGGATGGCCCGGCAACGGGATGTCGCACCTCGACTGCAAGACTTGAACTGGAGCAATGCCATGAGGATCACCGTCGAAACCAGCGTCGCAGCCCCCATCGATCAGGTCTGGCAGGCCTATACGACGCCTGCCGACATCGTGAAGTGGAATGCGGCGTCCGACGACTGGCACACGACGAAGGCGACGGTCGACCTGCGGGAAGGCGGCGCCTTCTCGTCGCGGATGGAAGCCAAAGACGGCAGCATGGGCTTCGACTTCGCCGGCACCTACACCAGGATCGTGGAACACAAGCGGATCGAATATGCGTTCGGCGGCCGCAAGGCCGAGGTCGAGTTCGTGCCCGCCCCGGACGGCATTGTCGTCCGCGTCGTGTTCGATGGCGAAGCGACGCACTCGGTCGAGCAGCAGCGGGGTGGCTGGCAGGCGATCCTCGACAATTTCGCACGGTACGTCGAGGCGAAGCAGAAGCTGTGATCGATCGGGTTGCAGGCGCGCTGACGGACGCCTGCATCAAACCCGCTGCGATGCTGCCATCATCCCGCTGTTTTGCCCGACCGAGCAAACGGATTTCGTGGAATCGAAAAAGCGCAATGCCGCCAAGGGGGCGGCTACTGTGCATGGGGTTGTTTTCGCAGTTTTTGTTTGCCGGACTCCAATGGTTCGGGCCGAACTGATCCAGCCGCGAAATCTGGTCTCGCTTCTCCGCCGTCATGGCCGGGCTTGACCCGGCCATCCACGTCTTCACCGCGCCAAGAACGTGGATGCCCGGGACGAGCCCGGGCATGACGGTGGTTGATATCGGCGGCTCAGCTTGGGAGGTCGCTCAGCTGTCCACCTTCAGCGCGGCAATGAAGGCTTCCTGCGGGATGTCGACCTTGCCGAACTGCCGCATCTTCTTCTTGCCTTCCTTCTGCTTCTCCAGAAGTTTGCGCTTACGGGTGATGTCGCCGCCGTAGCATTTCGCGGTGACGTCCTTGCGCAGCGCGCGCACCGTCTCGCGGGCGATCACCTTGCCGCCGATCGCCGCCTGGATCGGGATCTGGAACATGTGCGGCGGGATCAGCTCCTTCATCTTCTCGACCATGGCGCGGCCGCGGCCCTCGGCGCGGGTGCGATGCACCAGCATGGAGAGCGCATCGACCGGCTCGGCATTGACCAGGATCTGCATCTTGACGAGATCGGCCGGCTTGTAATCGGTGAGATGATAGTCGAACGAGGCGTAGCCCTTGGAGACCGACTTCAGGCGGTCGTAGAAGTCGAACACGACCTCGTTGAGCGGCAGATCGTATTTCACCATGGCGCGGGAGCCGACGTAAGTCAGCTCCTTCTGCGCGCCGCGGCGGTCCTGGCACAGCTTCAAGACGCTGCCGAGATATTCGTCCGGGGTGAGGATCGTCGCCTCGATCCAGGGCTCGTCGATCTCGGCGATCTTGACCACGTCGGGCATGTCGACGGGATTGTGGATCTCGATCTCCTGGCCGTCGGTGAGCTTCATCTTGTAGATGACGCTCGGCGCGGTGGCGATCAGATTGAGGTCGAACTCGCGCGACAGCCGCTCCTGGATGATCTCGAGGTGAAGAAGGCCGAGGAAGCCGCAGCGGAAGCCGAAGCCGAGCGCGGCCGAAGTCTCCATCTCGAAGGAGAAGCTGGCGTCGTTGAGCCGCAGCTTGCCCATCGCCGCACGCAGCGTCTCGAAGTCGTCGGCGTCGACCGGGAACAGGCCGCAGAACACCACGGGGATCGCCGGCTTGAAGCCCGGCAGCATTTCGGTAACAGGCTTCCTGTCGTCGGTGATGGTGTCGCCGACGCGGGTGTCGGCGACTTCCTTGATCGCGGCGGTGATGAAGCCGATCTCGCCGGGGCCGAGCTCGTCGACCTGCTGCATCTTCGGCGTAAAGAAGCCGACGCGCTCGACGTCGTAGGCCGCGCCGGTGCCCATCATGCGCACGCGGCTGCCCTTCTTCATGACGCCGTCGACGACGCGGATCAGAACGACGACGCCGAGATAGACATCGTACCAGCTGTCGACCAGCAGCGCCTTCAGCGTGGCGTCGCGGTCGCCCTTCGGCGGCGGCAGGCGGGTGACGATGGCCTCCAGCACGTCGGGGACGCCGAGGCCGGTCTTGGCCGAGATCATCACCGCGTCGGAGGCGTCGATGCCGATGACGTCCTCGATCTGCTGCTTGATCTTCTCGGGCTCGGCGGCGGGAAGGTCGACCTTGTTCAGGACCGGGACGATCTCGTGATTGTTGTCGAGCGCCTGGTAGACGTTGGCGAGCGTCTGCGCCTCGACGCCCTGGCTGGCGTCGACCACCAGCAGGGAACCCTCGCAGGCCGCCAGCGACCGCGAGACTTCGTAGGCGAAGTCGACATGGCCGGGCGTGTCCATCAGGTTGAAGATGTAGTCCTTGCCGTCCTTGGCGCGGTACGACAGGCGCACCGTCTGCGCCTTGATGGTAATGCCGCGCTCGCGCTCGATGTCCATGGAATCGAGCACCTGCTCCTTGCCCGCCATTTCGCGGTCGGAGAGGCCGCC
>Ga0102590_1000539_pt1 | contig 81603 bp, 63 predicted proteins | sample AraplaMF_Col_mMF_FD_76859 | JGI IMG/M metagenome (GOLD analysis project Ga0102590, IMG submission 76859) | Arabidopsis root microbial communities from the University of North Carolina, USA - plate scrape MF_Col_mMF | ecosystem: Host-associated > Plants > Roots > Endosphere | place: USA... | reverse complement strand
TGATCTGCGAACGCGAAGGCCAAGCGATCGGCATGGCGGTCTATTTCTTCAGCTATTCGACTTGGCAGGCGAAGAACGGCCTTTATCTGGAAGATCTCTACGTAACACCGGACGCGCGCGGCTCGGGGGCCGGCAAGGCGCTGCTGCGGCGCCTAGCACAGATCGCGCTGGAGAAGAGCTGCGGCCGCTTTGAATGGAGTGTGCTCGACTGGAACGAACCTTCGATCCGCGTCTATGAGGCGATCGGCGCTGAGCCGCAGAAGGAATGGATCCGCTATCGGATGGCGGGAGAGAAGCTGGCGGCGTTTGCCCGCGGCTAGAACTCTCTCTTTTTCCTGGCGACGGCCTCGATTTTCGAGCCTTTTCCAGCTCCGGCCGCGTCAGCAGTGCGTCCCGCCTCTTCCAATATATCCGCAATCAGGCATTGGACAGACCGCTCAGGAATGCCGTCCGGCGATACTCGGCCTGTTCGAGACGGCCCCGGCTCTGGTCGCACTTGGCCTTCACCGCATCGAGATTGGCTAGTAATCGGCACACAGCTCCCGCTTTCCGATCTCCACCCTTCTCATCCCTTACCGCAATTCGGCGGTGACGCGGAAGATGCCGCCGGCCGAAGCATCCGAGCAGACGACGAAGGTCGAGCCCTCCTGCGCCATGAAGGCGACATTGCCGCCGGCTTCGCAGGGGGTGGCGCTCCATTGCAGGATGATATCGCCGTTATCGGGCAGCTTTTCCGGCGTGATCTTCGCCGCACTTGCCATCCATTCCGTCGCCGACGGCAGGTGGACGGGGGCGTTCAGCTGCTTCGACAGCCAGGCCGTATAGTTTTGCGCCACGGCAAGCGGCACGTCGTCGGCCGGCTGCTGCGGATTGTCGGCATAGGCCTGGGCTGCGGCGGGATCTGAGTTGGCGGTGTAATATTCGGCCATCTCGGCACGGGTGATGGCCTTCGTCTGCATGCAGAAGGACTTGTCGATCTTCACGGCGCCATTGGCAACGCCAAGCATGCCGCCGAGTTCCTTCATCGACGAGGTCATCAGCCGGACATTCTCCAGCGAATAACTTCCCGCCGGGACGGTCTCGAAGGCAAGGGTCTGCGAAACGGGGCAGAAGCCGCGCGCCGATAGCGCCTCGAGATCGGCCAGGATCGGCTGGTAGGCAACGACGGCAAGCTTATAGGCTTCCGCGGTGTAGCGGCCGTCGGCCTCGCCGATCTTGGGGGCGAGGGCTGCAAGCGTCGGTTCGGCAGCACCGGCGCGAGTGGCGATCGAGGCGCTGAGATCGGTGACTTTCTGCTTCAGCGCCGTCGCCTCGTCCTTTGCCGCCATGACATCGGCGATAACAGTGTCGAACAGTTTGGAGGCGTCGCCATAGCCTGTGGTCGCCGCCGGCATCTGCCATTGCTCGGCCTTGGTCTTGGCGTCCGCCATCAGCCCGCTCGCCTTTTTGACGTCGGGGCTATCGCCGGCGCCGATGCGATTGACGGTTTCGCGTTTTGCCGCCGCGTCCTTTTCGGCGGCGGCCAGCGCGGTCAGCGCCTTGGCGAGATCGTCAAACGTCGTCTTCGATGCGTCGTAGGCGTCGACCGCAGCATGCATCTGCTTTGCGGTGGCGGCGTCGGCGGCGGTCTTCATCTTGGCGTCGGCCTCGGCAAAACCTGGCGCCTTGTCGCCGCCGGCGGCAGATGCGGCAGCTTTCGCCCTTTCGGCATTCTCCTTGGAGATGCCGATCAGCGCATTGCCGAGATTGATGGCGGCCGTCTGGAAGCCTGGAAGCGCCTTTTCGTAATCTTCGTCCTTGAGCAGCGCATCGGCAGAGGTCAGCGCCGCAGTACCCGTGTCATAGGAAAGCTTTGCCTGGTCACCGGAAGGGCGCTCCGGCGCCTTAGCGGCGATCGCCTTCTGTTTGCGGCTTTCGGCCTCCTTCTTCCAGGTGCCGACATCGGCGACGAGTTTCGGATCCGGGCGAAGAAGTTTTGGAATGGTCACGACGCCGACGCCGATGCAGATCAGCAGCAGCGCCCCGATCATGGACAGCTTGGCAAGCGTCCATTTTTTCGGTTTCGGCGCCTCCTGCTGCTGTTGCATGCCGCCGCGCGGATCCCAGGACATCGGCTGGATGCCCGTCGTCACCCGGGCGAATTCGCCCAGTGCATCGGCGCCCATGCGCGGACGCTGAGCAGGGTCGCGGCTCAGCATCCTTTCCACAAGGCTTGCAAGACCTTCGGGAAAACCGGGGATCAGCACGTCCAAGCGGGGAAAGACGTTGGAAGGGTCGAGATGGATGTTCTTCCAGCTCTGCTCGCGCTGGTGCTCGTCTTCCCAGACCATGACGCTGTCGAAGACGCTGGCATAGGTCTGCCGCGGCAGGAAGAGCTTGTAGGCAATCATGCCCATTGCGTAGATATCGAGTGCCGATGAGGCGGAGAAGGTGCCGCTGGCATAGATTTCGGGCGCGCCGAATTCCGGCACATAGGGCGGGATGATATGCTCGCCGATCTTCGAGATCAGATGCAGGTTGCCGATCCGGACCGAGAGGCCGGAATAATCTTCGGAGACATAGATGCACTGGTCGGTCAGGGCATTGTGGGCGTAACCGGCGCCGTGCAGCGTCGCCAGCCCTTCGAGGATGTGGCGGCCGATCTCGACGGCGCGCTCGTAAGCCACCATCTCCGTTTCGTCGAGATATTGGTGCAGCGTTTTCGATGGCCGCTTCTCGACGATATAGAAATTGTCGTCTTCCGGGGACGGCGGGATGAGGTCCTCGATCTCGACGAAACGCCGGGCCGTCAGAGATTTGGCCTCGTTGATCGAGGTCCAGACCCGCTCGAAACGAGCCTTGTCCAGTTTCAGCGCCACATCGGGTGTGACGATGAAGACCGCATGGTCCATCCGCTTGTCCTGGGCGGGATAGACGATGAACTCGTTTTCATAGATCGGCTCGCCGATCGTGTAGCGGGCGATCAGATCACTTCTCATGCACTTGTCCCCCTGCATTCATTGCATTCATGAAACCGAATTCTATTCGCCTGCCAGTAATGGATCGCCGATAAGGCCTGCGGCCAGCAGCAGACCGGTCTTGGTATCGCGAAGCGCGAAAGCGAAACGGGCATCGGCGACGACGCGAACAAGCTTCGGATCGATGCTGCGTTCCGTGATAACAGCCGTGGCTGCCGCTGCCTCCGTGCCGTTTTCGTCAACCTTGATCATCGTCTTCTGCAGGACGCGCGACAAGCGGATGTTTTCCTTGGTGAAACCCGGGAAACCCGCATCCTTGGCCTTCTCGGGCGCCACTCCCATCGCATTGAGTACCGGCATCAAATCACGCCCGTCGTTCAGGGAAAAGCGGGGCAGGAAGATTTCGCCCTTGGCAGCTTCGAATTTCTCGCCCTGAAGCCAGGAGGCAAGCGTCTTCAGGTCGGCGCCGCCCACACCCTTGCCGGAGCGCGCCGCCACCACGACCATGCTGTAGCCCTCGCCGGCATAGGGAAGGTCGACAGCTGAGAATTTCTCATCGGAGCGGAATTTCTGCCCGTCGCCGACAAGATGCATCATCGGCACCGAAATCGTCGAGCCATCCGGCCGCAGAAAGGGACTTGCGGGGCTTTCCTTATCGAAGGAGGTCTTCCAACGCGCCTTGAAGGAGAGCGCACCGAGGCTGACGAAGCCGCCGCCGGGGGGTGCATCCAGGATTGATGGAATGGCGCCCCGCGTGGCTTGCTTGACCCAGCCGTTGATGTGCTCGACCGATTTCGGTCCGTCGAGGTCCTCGATCGAAGGCTTGATGTGGTGGGTGGCGAGCATGGGGAGCGCATCGGGAACGAGCACCAGCTTGTCGTCGAAGACGATCGCGACCGCCGTCGCCAAAGGCGCATCGGCCGCTGCCGGCTTTTCCGGAGACATCGCGTCAAGCACCGTCTCCGGTCCCTTCACCTCGCCGCCGAAACCGAGGCTCTTGGCGATCGATGCCTTGCCCTCGTCGGAGGCGCCGAGGCTTGCAAGACCGAGCGCGGCGGCAAGGCTTGCCGGCGACACCATGATATTGGCCGCCCCTTCCTTTGCCAGGGTGCGGTCGATAAGTTCGGCCGCAAGCCCTGCCTGCGCTGTCAGTATCGCCTTGCTGTCGCCAGTCTCGCCGGCATGGCTGGCTGGGGCAAGCGCCATCAGGGAAGCGGCAAGACCCGCCAGCAGAGTGGAATTCGGCATGGTTCGCTCCTGTTCAACGGATGCGATAGAATTTGGAATCGAACGACCATTTGCCTTGGCCGCCGTTCTCGTCGTCGCCGACGATCCTGAGGCTTCGGGCGAGATCGTAGACATAGTTGAAGGCGGCGCGCTGGCCGACGAGCGGCGTCGGCACATCCGGCAGGTCGAGCACTTCGATCGGCTTGTCGCTGAGAATGGCGACGACCATGCCGACGCCGGCCGGTCCCTCGACCACATATTCGAAGCCGGTATAGGGATTGCGCGCATCGGGCACGACGACCGGCCGGGCCGGATCAAGCCGGTTGTCGCCGCTTTTGGCCGTTGGTTTCAGCCCCATGGAGCGCTTGTTCGGGTAAAGCTGCGTCAGCTTGCCGGAGGCGTCGATATCGACCAGGATCAGGTAACCGGACTTTTTGGTGGAGACGCGCATCGCCACCTTGTCGCCGACGCTGACAGCTGTGCCGGGCAGCACGTCGACGGCAACGCCCGCCTCATTGTCGCTCTTCAGCGTGTTTTCGACGGCGGCGACCGCCGTCTTCGCCTCCTCGCCGGTGATGACATCCCGGCCGAGCGCATCCGGCTGGCCATAAAATTGCGGCACCGGCGTGAAGCGGCAATCCTCAGCATGCGTCCGGCAATATTCGTCCGATTTGCGCCGGACATAATCGAGCAATGCGGCATTGCTGACATTCGGCTTGTCGGCTGCGCGCGCCACGCCATCCTGCACGCCTTCGATGAAGTGGCGGGTGAAGACCCCCAGCGCCGGCTTGGCCTCACGGTCGACGAGGGCCCACTGGCCTGCGTTGACGGCCGACCAGACCATGGCGTTTTCGCCGCCGAAGGAGAATTTCGCTTCCTTGCCTGACTTGTTCGGCGGTTCGAGCGCTGCCAGCGCCGGGCCGAGGCAACGCACGGTGCCGGAGGGCGCCGCCACCGCGCTGCGGCTGCCGGGCCCGACATGGCAGGCGTCGATCAGCAGCGTCACGCGGCGGTCCTTGAGGCTGTTCAGCCGTGCGGCAATCTCCGTTTCGCGGATCTGGTTGGTGACCATCACCTTGCCGCCCTCGCGCACCAGCTTGGCGTCGACTGCAACCAGCGTCGGGCTTGTCGTTTCCTCGGCGCCCATTTCTTCCGAGCCTTGGCCGCTGAAATAAAGGAAGACGCGGCTTCCCGGCGTCGATTGGCGCACCAGCCAGTCGTCGATCTCGGCAAGGATCGCCTCGCGGGTCGCCTTGCGGTTGGTCAGCGTGTGGATCTGCTCCGGGCGGTAGGCGAGCGTCTTGGCGAGGAAGACCTGCATCGCTTTCACATCGGTGGCAGAGCCGGTCAGTTTGGCTTCGCGCATCTCGTAATCGTCGATGCCGATCAGCAGTGCGCGGTCGCCGGGCGAGCTTTCTATCACCGGCGTCTTGATGATCGGCGGCTGCACGACGGGTTCGTCGGCTACAGGCTTGTCCGCCGGCGGAGTATCGCCGGCGGGCGTGTCGGCAGCAGGTGTTTCGGTCGAACCGGCCGGCGCCGTATCGCCGGCGGGCGGGGTGGTGATGGCGAGATTGGCCTCTTCCTGTCCGGACTGCCTCTGCTTCGTGCCGCCACTGGTCGTGGTGGACGCGACCTGATCGCCGGCAGCAGGCCCTTCAATATTCGGCACGTCGCCGTCGGTCTTCGCGGCGATCCAGTCACGGAAGGCGGCAACACGGGTATAGACGCCGTAGTGCTCGGCCTCGGCGCAGCCGGCGCCCCAACTGACGATGCCGAGCTGGATCCAGCGCTTGTCGGGACGCTGGGCGACGAGCGGTCCGCCGCTGTCGCCCTGGCAGGCATCCTTGCCGCCTTCGGCGTAACCGGCGCAGACGTTGCGCTCGTCGATTGGGTTCATCCGCATCGAGCTGTCGCGATAGGCGGCGCGGCAGTCCTCGCGCGGGACGATCGGCAGTTCGACTTCCTGCAGCTCGGTCGGCAGGTACTTGTCGTCCCAGCCGTGATCGGCCTTGGTATAGCCCCAGCCGGTGACGACGGCCGGGTGGCCGGCGGCCTCCACCTCGTCGTCGGAGGCCGAGGCGAGGATCGCCGGCTTCGATTTAGCGGGCTCGCCAAGCTTGATAAGGGCGATATCGTTGGCGAAGATCTTGCGGTCGAAATCCTCGTGAATGATCACGTCTTCCACGGCAAGGCCCGGCTTGTCCGGCCCGTCGACCGCGATCACCTTGTCGATCTTCGACTTGCCCTCGACGATCAGCAGGTCGCGGGCAAAGAGATCCTGCTTGCCGGAGCGGCCGCTGGTGACGCAATGGGCGGCCGTCAATATCCAGCGCGGTGCGATCAGCGAGCCGCCGCAATGGCCGCCGAAGCGGCCGCGCTGTTCGGGGTCGGGCGCCAGGATCTTCACCTGCCAGGGCCATTCGCCCTTCTTGGCCGCCTGGCCGCCGATGACCCGCCCGCCATCCTCGCCGGCAAAATCGGTGTCCTGCTGCGCCAGCGCAGGAGCAGCCAGAAACAGCATGACGGACGCAATATTGAGGACCCTGCTGATCGACGTGCTCATAGCTTGGCTCCGGCGGAGGTATAGAGGACCGTAAATCCGACGCGTGCGCCTTCGGGCAGGAATTCGCCGAGGCGCTTGGCGATATTGCCGGCGGTGCGGCGCCTGTCGTTCTGCTTCAGGAACTTCACAAGTTCGGGCATCGGGGTTTCAGAGGTGACGGCGACGAGCAGGTCGGTCCCGAACGGGGCGACGACGGAAAGATCGAGATCGAAGGTCTGAGACATCTCGGCATCGACCTCCTTGTCGTTGGGATAGAGGAACTGCACGGTTCCATCGCCAGTGACGTCGAAGAGCACGAGCTTGCGGCCTGATAGATCCGAAACCGTGACGCCGACGCGCTCACCTTCGCGATGGACGGTGTCGGAAGGCGTCACACGCGTGGTTTGCGGGTTTGTCTCGGAGAGCCGCTTGAGGGTATCGAGCGCGGCCATCCGGTCGACGACGAAAGGCATGTCGCCGGCGCCGATGGCAGAAGCGACGACGTCGCCGCCGGCAATCGCCTCGCGTTTTTCCGGATCGAAGACGAGTTCGGCATCGGGACCCTCCGTCAGCTTGAACGGGGTGACGGCAGGGTCGATCCCCTGCAGCACCGGCTCCGAGCCGAGGGCGGCAACGCTGATCGGCGCGGGCTCGGCAGGCAGCGGCGCGTTTGATTTCTCCGCCGCCGCCTGGGCCCCCGCCCCTTCGTAATTATAGACAACGGCGCGATCGAGATCGGTTCCGGGCGGGCTTTCGGTAAAGATGTTCTGCCGCTGGTCGGTGAACTGGTAGACCGCCTGGCGCACATATTCGAACAGTTCGCGGCGGCTGACGGCGCCGTCGCCGTTGCGGTCCGCCGCCCCCTCGAAGGCGCGAGCGGTGGCATAGCTCAGCGCGCCGCGTTTCTGCGGAATGCCGGGAATTGATATCTCGGGCGATTTGGTGTTCTCGTCGACGGCGGCGAGGAAGGTCAGCCGCTTGAAATCAAAGCCGGTGGACAGTGCATCCGCCGTGGTCGAGATCGGCGCGAGGTCGTCCTCCTCGATCGTATAGGAAGGCGCCTGACGCCAGGTGATCTCGGCGCCGCGCGGATCGACGTCGCGGGTCATGCCGCCGGCATGGCAGGTATCGGCGATGAAGACGACATCGGCGCCCTTGGTCTCAAGATTGCGGATCAGCGCCTTGAACTCGTCGCCGAAGATGCGCTCGCGCGATCCGGGAAGACGGGTGTCGAAGCCGGCGAGCACATAGACTTCGTCGCGGCCGCTCGGTTTCGAGCCCTTGACGCGTTCCGGCTCGCTCGACCCGTGACCGGCGATGCCGAGCACGACGAGGTCGCCAGGCCCTGCCCGTTCCGTGACGGCCTCGATCGCGTGGAAGATGCCCTCGCGGTCGGCAGCACCATTCTTCAAGAGCGTCATGTCCTCGACGCCGACCGAGCGCAGCGAAAGCGAAAGGTCCTCGGCATCGGCGACGGCGCCATGCAGCGGCGGGACGTTACGGTAAAGGTCGATTCCGATCAGCACGGCTCTGACCGCGCCGCGCTCCGGCGCTTCTATCATCCTTGCCAGGCTGTCGGTGGCCGCCAAGGCGAGGAGGGCAAATGCGGCGGCCATGGAAACGGATGCGGACATGGCCAAACTCCCCTCGCCCCGGCTATTCGCGGCGCCATTCGACGCGCCGGTTCAGCGCATCGACATCGTCTTCGGTGAGGTTTGCCGTTGCGGTCACATCAACCGGCTCGGATGCGCCGCGGCCTTCGGCGTCGATCGTCGCGTCGATGCCGTGGCTCTTCAGGAAATCGGCAACGGCCTGAGCGCGGCGTTCGGACAGCTTCTGATTATAGTCGTCAGCGCCGCGCCGGTCGGTATGGCCGACGAGGATGACGCGGCCGGGCTTCTGCTCCTTCAGCGCTTCCAGCAATTCCTCAGCGGCCTCGGTGCCGATCGAGGTGAAGCTCGACTTGTCGAAATCGAAGGTGATCGGAACCGGAATGGAGACTGGCACGATACCGCGCACATTCTCGGAATAGATGCCGCCGAGCACGCCGCTGCGGTGATCCTTCTCAGCCGGCACGAAGCTGCCTTCGGGATTGTCGGTCGTCGGGTTGGCGGCAAGGATGCGGGCCTGGGCGGCGCGCTGGATGAGATCGGAGATCGTTTCGGCCGGCGGCGCCTTCGGCGTGCGGGTCTCGTTCTTGATGATCTCGATCGCCTGCTGGTAATCGGCAGCGGCATCGGCGAAACGGCGAGCGGAGAAATAGATCTCGCCGAGCGTGGCGGAGGCCTGCCAGAGCACCTGCGGACTGTCGGCGGCGATCAGCAGCGGCTCGTAATCGGCGACCGGCTGGTTGGCGGCCATCATCTCCTGAGCAGCGGAGAGCCTGAGGGCTGCGACGCGGCGCTGGGCATTCACCTGGAACTGGCCGCAATCGGCGCTGACGGCGATCGTATCGGCTTCAGCCGCCGCAGCGGTGATATCCTTGGCGGCAACGGCCGTGTTCAGCTTGTCGAGAAGGGCGGTGCAAACAGGCGTATCGGCATTTGCCACCTCGATCTCCTCGCCTGCTTGGCCAGGTTCGGCCGAACGGCCGAGATTTAGCTGCGGCATCTTGATGCTAAAGCCGCCGGGAAGCTTGAATTGCGGCATCTTGATCTGCGGCATCGGCAGTTTGGGCATCTTCGTTTGGGAAGTCTGGGCCGGCTGCTTGTACTGCGTCGGCTGCTTATATTGGGTCGGCCGGGTGGATGAGGTGGTGTCGGCCGGGCCGATCAATTCCAATTCGTCGGCGGCAAGTTCCTGGCCGGGCGCCAGATTGGTGACGATCTTGTATTTCTTCGGCGGCTGTGTCGTGGCCTGCTCGACGGGTTTCGGCGTCACCTTTTTCGGGGTAACGGGCTTCGGTTTTTCCACCACCGTTTCCGGCTTCTTGGCGACTTCCTGTTTCGTCACCGGCTTCGGCGCAACGGGCGGCTTGGCAGCCTGTTCGACCGGTGCGGGTTTTGCTGCAGGGGCGGCTGCGACGGGCGGAGCGACAGAGGGCGGCAGGGCCGCCGGGCTGTCGACCGTCGTCAGCATCAGCGTCTTGCTGCTGATCTTCGTGCCGAGGCTGCGGGCTTCTTCGAGGCTACGGGAAACGGCCTCCATGCCGCCGTCGATCGAGCGGAACATGCCACCGCCGCTGCTGCCGAGATCGGCGAAGATGGTCAGCGGCTTGGAGGAATAGAAGACCTTGATCTGCTCCCGTCCGACCGGGCCGGACACCTGCAGCCGGGCGCCACTTGCCGGATCCGGCACCTGCACGCGCTTGCCGGCGCCGACCAGGGCATCGGTCTGGTACTTGTTCGGGAAAAGCTTCACCACAGAGCCGTTCGGCGAAACGTTCAGCACCGTGACATAGCTGTTTTCGGTCGACTGGATGAAGAGGCCGACAACTTCGCCAATGGCGTATTTGGCCTCGGCGCGATCGAAGGTGATGCTGACAGGCCCGGTCTGCGCGGGCGCCTCGGTCAGTGTGCGTTCGTTCTGCGCCTCGACGGCGGGAACCATCGAAAAAAGCGAAAGAAAGGTGGCTGCTGCTAGGATGGCTTTGCGGTTCGGCATTGGAAAACCTCCTCTTCGAACAATCTCACACTGTGTTGAAGATGAGAATAGCACTGACCGGCGAAATTGGGATGGCTTCGCCTGTCTTGCTTGAGGGAGGGTTACAAATTATTTGGAGCCTCGAAGATTTTGCGAGGCAAAGACGTGAGCAAGACTCACGCCCGGCAATAACCGGCGCCTTTTATAGTCCCGTTCGACTGCAGACAGGCGGTTAGTTCTTCGGTTTCTGCCCGGCTGATTTCAAAATCGAGATCAGGTCGCTCATTCCCTCGGGCGAGGAATTGTAGAGCCAGAGAATATCGGGATTGTCGACCGTGAATTCCTTGCCGGGACCCGAGCCCATGTCGCGGCCGGGCGAGGTCGCGTCGGGCAGCTTGTCTTCGCCGGGTGCAAGCCCTTTGGCGCGTTCGTGCTCGGCGATGATCGCAGTCGCCGCAGCAAAGGCTTTTTCGTCATGGTGGCGCAACGCCGCCAGCGAGGGGTTTCGCGCCGCTAGCGCGTCCTCAGCCGGGCCGGAATAGGCAAGCCGGGGGATCTGCAGCGCCAGCAGAAGGCCGATCGACAAGGGTATGAGCCAGGATTTCGTCATCGTCGTTAAATCCGTTATCAACCTGATGCGCGCCGCAAGAGGGCAAGCAGCACGACAATAGGGAGAGGCCGGAAGGAAGGCAACGGCGCTCCGTGCCAATCGATTGGGAGGGTTGAAATCGACTGGCCACGAACGCATCGCCTCGAAAATCGGGTCGCGCGGCGCTGTGGTCAGAGGATCTTCAATTGCTGCAGGTTAAGGCGCAGGTCGCGCAGCATCTCGCCGAAGATCTCCTCGATCATTCCGGTCGACCAGACGACCATGGTGCCGTAAGGCGAGCGCTTGCGCTGCATGAAGCCCGCCGTCTCGAAATCGATCAATGTCTTGCGGCAGGTCTCGCTCGACATCACCGCGACGAGGAAACGGGCGAGATTGGACTGGTCGATTGCGCCTGATTTTTCTGCCCAGTTCTGGATCAGCCGCGGCTTGGTGTCGGCGGTGAACATCGAGGCGAGCGCCCGATCCTGCGACAGTCCGAGCCGCTGCAGCTTGGCCGGATCGCGGGTGAGCGAAACCACGTAGTCGTTGTGCAGATCGGCGAAGCGTTCGATATCCTCGGCGGTGCTGATGCCGAAGACCTTCATCGAATAGAGGAACTCGGCCATCAGATAGGTCGGCTCGGAACGCAGCTGCGCCAGATGCTTGTCATCCTTGCTGGCAGACGCCGCGCAGACGCGATCGGAGAAGCCTATCCGCGCGGCGCGAACCTGCTCCAGCAGGCTTATATCGAGCGCCAGTTCGTCACCGTTCCATTCCAGCATAAGCATTTCCTGCCAGCAAATCTTCGAGACGATGATCTTGTACTATTCCAGGCGCAGATCTCCAAATCGTTTGGAAAGCAACGGCTTGCTGAGGGGGCATATCTAGCCTACCATTTTAAAGACTTGGTCACAGAGCATGATGCCGGGGGTCGAGGCAATGCGTAGTTCAGGGTCGCATTTTTTGTTTGCCGCGGCACTTGCGGTCGCCTCGCCGGTTTTTGCCAAAGACACTGTGATGATCGAGCTTCGCGGCGGCGACGGCGCGCGTTCGGTCGGCATCATTTCTTCCAACGAGGAAGTGGAGGCATCCGGGCCGGCGGCGATCACCGTCGGCGACGACGGCACCATCTACATCCTCGACCAGAATAATGGCCGCGTGCTCGCCATCGACGCCGAACGCTCGCAGGCCGATCCTGAAATCCTGCCGCTGCCTGATAATGCCGCGCCGGAGGATCTCGCCGTCGTCCACAACGAACTCTACCTCTGGTCGGATGGCGTCGTGCCGCTCGAGCGCTCCACCGATGCCGACGGCCGGTCGCAGACGCTGCGCGCCGTCGACGGCGGTGGCGATGCCGACGACTACACCCGCTCGGTCTTCGCCTCGATGGGCTCGGTATCGCCCGGTCCGCTCAACAGCATCATCGACGAGATCGGCCGCAGCACCAGCCGGCCCGAGGCCCGCCCGCCGGTCATTCAATACGTGCCGAGCCGCGGGCTCGGCGATATCGTCGCCGAAGTCTCGGCCGCCGCAAATGACAAGGCGGAGATCCTGCTGCGGCGCAGCAGCTCCGAGGAGAATTTCCTCTCGCTGCAGCTGACCTCGGAAGGGCGGATCGGCACCGTCGAACTGCTCGACATCGACACGACAGGCAGGCCCTATGCGCTGGTCGAGCTGGTGCCGGCCGACCGGCCCGAGCGCACCGGCATGCTGGTGGTGCGCTTCACGCCGAACGGGGCGATGGACAAGGTCTACGACCTGCCGATCGACCCCGGCACGGTATTCTCCAGGCGTTTCGTGGCGATCGGCCCGCGCGGCGATGTGCTCTATCTCAGTTCGCAAGAAAGCCGGGCGCAGGTGCTGCGGCTTGACGGCCGTGAGCCCGGCCGCAAGCTTGCCGTCGCCCTGCCCGCGAAACAGTTGAATACCGGCAAGCCCGGCAAGACGCCGAAGGTGGCGCTCGTGCCGAAATCGCGCAACGACGTCATCGAGCGGGCAATCGGCTTCGAGACGCTGAACTGGCTGGTGACATCAACCGCCTATGGCAAGGATCCGGGCCCTGGCTGCATCAACATGAACCGGCTGCGCCGCCCGATCTACCTGATCGGCAAGCGCGGCCAGACGGTCAAGGGTGTTCCCTACTGCTGGGGCTGCAAGACACCGCTCGAGAATTTCGTCGGTGGCGTCGAAAAGGGCCAGACTGCCGGCAATGTCTGCACCAAGAGCGCGCCGCAATCCAACATCCTCGGCGTCGATTGCTCCGGCTTCGTCAGCGACGCCTGGGGCCTGAAGATGCACGTCTCGACGCGCGCCATCCCCGGGATCACCAAGCGACTCTCCGACCCCTGGTCGATGCGGCCGGGCGACGCGTTGAACAAGCCGGGCTCGCATGTGCTGTTGTTCATGCGCTTCACCGACGACCGCAAGGTGGAAGTGATGGAAGCCTCGCCAAATGCCTGCAAGGGCCGTGTCTGCCGCAATACCTATTCGCTCGGCAGCCTGTTGATGCGCGGCTACCAGCCGGTGCGCTTCAAGGGGCTGGATGGTTGAATGAAAGGCAGCGTCAGGCTGCCGGCTTTGACATCAACCGTCGCTTTGCCATCGCCCAAAGCCCGTGGCTGGTGACGCTCTCGGCATAGTCCCGATAGGCGGGATCGCGGCTCAGCATGCGCTCCTCCGCTCGCGCGCGCATGACATAGACAAGGCTGACAACCGCCAGCATGCCGGCCCGGGCAAGCCCTTCCGCAAGGCCGCTCGCAATGAAGCTGGGAGCAGCAAACAGCCACCAGGCGATGTTCTTCGAGACATAGGCGGGATGCTTGATGAAGCGATAGGGGCCCGATGTGATGATGCCGCGATGGGTGAGATTGGAAAATCGCGGTCCGAAGGCGACAGTCGCCCAGACATAGATGACGGTGCACAACAGCGTCGCGACGCTCCAGAGAATGAAGACGGGCGAACCCTCCTCGATCACCGTCTCCCAGCCCGGCCCCTCGCCATAAGGCACGAAGGCATGCGAGATCGCAGGGAAGAACGGTTCGTAACAGATGAGGCAGACGAGCCAGCCGAGCGCCGTCGTCTCCGTCGCCCTGACATGCCAGCCGAAGAGTTTGAAGGTGGCGATATAGCCGCCGGCGGCAAGCACGACGTCGAGAAGAAAGGCAAGCCGCAACAGGCCTTCGAACCAGGCGGCCGAGAGCGGCGGAAACGCCCATGCCGGCTTATCGGCAAGATCGGAAAAGGCCGCCATGCCGCCTGAGAACATCAGCACGAGAAAGAAGCACTTGATCGCGAGCAGGCGCAATGCGAACAGCACCTCCTCTTCGCGAAAATCCTGCATCAACACCGCGCGCCCGACCTGATTGAGATAATCGTCGGGCTCTCCGGCGACCAGATCAGTGGCTACGATGTAGAGGATGGTGGCAACAGCAAGTGCGATAGAAATGACGATGGTCGTGTGGCCGGCCTCGATGAACCATCGGACCGCTGACGACTGCGTGAAAAACGGAAAGACCGAACAGACAATGACGACCACGCCAAGAAGCGCAGCGAGGCCGACAAGCTTCGTTCCGATGCGCCGCCAGAAAGCGGCGGGAGCCTCGTCCCGCCTCTCTCGCGATGCCCAGGCCCGACGAGCAGCCAGTGTGCCGTCGACGACGATCCACACCAGGAGAAGGCAGAACAGGGCAAGCGCCATCGCCTTGCCGGGCTCAAGCTGCAGATAGGCCGAGAGTGCAATGCCGAGGAGAACTCCGACAAGCGTCGCAGCCTGACTGACGAGAGGGCTCCCGGTAACGGTATCCCTGTCCTGCGGTATCGGCACGCTTTCGGCTTCCTCGATTACATTGCCGCCTGAACGAAAGGTTGCCGAACGGAGACCTGAGAGCGTATCCGCGCCGCCTGCGCTGCAAGCGCCATGGTTGCTTCATCTGTCAGCCGAGGCGCATCCTCCGGCAGCGAGATCATTGCAATGTCGAGCCTGTCATAGTCGACCATATAGTAACCCGATCCGGTGGCGATGACGGCCTCAGGCCTGATCGCCAGCAGATCCTGGGCCATCGTGCCGACGAACAGCGGGCCGCCCCAGATGTAGCGGAAGGCATAGACCGGTACGCCCAGAGCCGAGGTGCCGAGCCGACGGATATCGGTCTTTAGGCGGCGATCGGACCATGAGCCGCCGGTAGAGCTCGATGAACTGCTCGAACTGGAGGAACTGCTCGAACTGGATGAGCTGCTAGAGCCGCTCGAACCAGAAGAACCGCTGGAGCCAGAAGAACCGCTGGAGCCGGAAGAGCCGCCCATGCCGCCAGAGCCGGAATTCCCACCCGAACTGTTCTCAGAGCGGGCGAAAGCCGGTTGATTGCTCGTTGCGGACACTCTTCTAACGGTGGAAGTTGGTTTGCTGGCAGGCGTGGCGTTCCTGGCCGGCTCTTCACTGGCGAACAGTGTCCTGGCGCCAGGATCAAAGATGCAACTCTGCAAGATTGCGCCTGTGCCCGCGATGAATGTCGAGCAAAGTAGAACACGGATGATGAGCTTTCTTGTCATGAAGGGCGCCCCCAGACCGCCGTTTTAGAAGAGATCGTACCTCGGATTTCGCTTTACCCATGTCGCCTTGGCGAGCTGAACGAGCCTGTCGTCGAGCGACTTGGTCTTCGGAAGCGCCTTTTGCTCCTGAGCGGTCAACTCGGCAACGAAGGCCTTTTCCGCTTTTTTCTTTGCAGCACTGGGCAAGGTCTTGAGTTCCGCCTTTGCCTGGTTCTTCGGGTCGCCGCTGCCCGGCATGTTGATGGCGGTCGCCAGCGCAAAATAACGCGCCGCCGTTGCAAGGCTGTCAGCGCCCGCGCCGTCTTCCTTCGCCAGCATTGCGCGGTCGAGTGCCCCCCAATAGTCGCCGCGCTCGGCGCCCATCTCCAGCCACTTCACCGCTTCCGCCTTGTCCGCGACAACGCCGATGCCGTCGCGATACATGCGTCCGAGATTGGTCGGGGCATAGGGCTGGCCGCCCTCTGCCGCCCGCGTGAAAAGGTCGAGCGCCTTTGGAAGATCCTCAGGAGCGCCTTTTCCGAAACGGTAGACGAGCGCAAGATTGTTCAGCGAATAGATGTCGTTGCGCTGGACGCCGGCCTCGTAGAAGCGGATGCCGCGTTCCGGATCGGCCGGAACGTTGACGCCGTTCAGGAAGATGTATCCGAGCTCGTTCATCGCATAGGTATGGCCGAGATCGGCGGCCTGCAGCATCAGGCGCAACCCCAGCTGCTGATCGGCCTTTGTGCCACGGCCGTAATAGAGGGCCTTGCCGTAGCTGTGCAGGGCAAAAGGATCACCTTTGGCTGCACCACCCTTGGCGATCTCGCTTGCCTTGGCTGCGTCACGCGGAACGGAGGCGCCGAACTCGTAAAGGCTCGACAGTTCATAGATCGCCCGGACATGCCCGGCATCCATCGCCTTTGTGATCGTCGCAAAGGCCGTCTTGGTGTCGCGGTTGGCAAGCTGGGCGCGGCCGAGCTGATAAACGAAGCGCTCGACCTCAGGATAGGCCTTTATCGCGTCCGTGCAGGCGGGCAGCGCGATGTCCGGATCGATCTCGTTCGGCAGTTTGCCCGATGTCACGCCCTGCAGGTCAAGGGGGGCGGCGGCTGATGTGTCGCAGGCGTCGAGCGCCGGCTTGAAGGTGACGGTGGCGGGCGGCAGATCGTCGTTGGCGGCCTGTAGCGTCAGGGCGAAAGGCTGGTTTTCGGTGCCGATCTGCGGCTCGTAAGTGAGCAATGGAATATCCGCGGACTCCAGCACGTGACCGAGCCCGATCACCCGGTCTCCGGCGCGCAGCGTGCCCTTGTCGGGCAGGGCCGCGACCTTGAAGGTCATCTCCGTGGCCGATGCCGGCACAACTGGCAAACCGGCCTCGACGGGGCCGACGCCGATTGTCGTGTCCACATCGCGCGGCAGCGTCTTCAGATAGGCATCGGCATCGGCCAGCCGCACCTGTTTTTCCTGTTCGAGCTGGGCGAGCTTGGCGCCGGCATCCGCCGAGACGGTGATCGCCACCACACCCTGCGTCGCCTGGCCATAGGGGTCGCTGACGGTATAGCCGATCAGGCCGACGGTTCCGGCGGCAACGCCCGATGAATCATAGGTCAGCGCCGTTAGGGCCGCGGCGGGCATCTTCGCGCCCTGGTCGACCGGCTTGCCGTCGAAGCTGAGCTTTCCCGTCTTTGGAAGCTGGTTGAGGGTAACGAGCAACGCCGAGCCGGTCTCGTCATGCGGCGGGGCGATCGGCAATTTGGTCGCGGCCGCACCCTCCGGCACGCTCACCTGCTGCATCGGCTCGACGCTCGGCGGCGGCGGTGCCGGAATGAAATAGAAGCTGTCGGTCAGCGAGGAGTTTTCCCAGGGGACCTGCTTGCCGCCAGTCATGGCGATCACATCGCGGCGCACGTCGGTCAGGACCTGGCGGATTTCCTTGTTGGGTTCGCTGGCGCGCTTGATGAAGGATTCGGAATAGGGGCTGAGCGCCCCGCTGCCATCGAGCGCCACCTGGCCGGGTTCTGTGGAAAAAGCGATCAGGCTGCCGAGATCGCTGTCGATGCGCGCCAGTCCGCGTGTGGCGCCGACCGGTTCCAGTTTTTCCGCCATCCAGAATTTCTGGGCATTGAAGGGATTGTTGCGGCAGGCGTCGAGGAAGATCAGCTGCACCCGCGAATTCTGCTTGAGATGATTGAGGATGAGGTCGAGCGGCATGGTCTGCGTCTCGACGTCGTAGGGCGTCTCCAGTGTCGCATCGACCGGCACGATGAAATTCTGGCCGCCCACCTGGATGCCGTGGCCCGAATAATAGATGAGGCCGGCCTCGGCATTGCTGGTCGAACGCAGGAAGCGGCGCACCGTATCTTCGAGCCCGATGCGGTCGACATTGACGCCGATCGTCACGTCGAAACCGGCAGCCCGCAGTGTACTGGCGACCTCTTCGACATCATTGGCGGGATTTGGAAGCGAGGGCAGCGTCTTGTAGACCGAGTTGCCGATGACGAGAGCGACGCGGCGTCCGCTCTCTTCAGTAATGGCGGCAGATGCGGTGCCGACCGACAGCAGCATTGCCGCGACGATCAGCAGATAAGCGCACAGTCTCTTGACGTGGTGAAACTTGGGCATGGCTCGATCGCAAACATTCTATTGTTTAAGTTCAATAAAATTTGCTGGCCTGCTGGTGCTGGGCCCCTCCGCATTCACACTACGAAAATATTCCTCGGCGCTTTAAAAAGCAAGCTTCGCCGCCTCCAAGTCAATTGGAGCAGTCCCGTCAGATTGGAAGCCCATCGTCGACAAGAAAGACTGTAGAAATCAAGAATTCAACATGCAGCCGGCGAAGTTTCCTTAGCCTCGAAACGTATAGTTGCTGATCGAGGCCGATTTCATCTCGATCGAGAAGCCCGGCAGGGTGGGCGGCATGTAGGCGGCGTTCTCGATCAGGCAGGGGTCGAGGAAGTGTTCGTGCAGATGATCGACATATTCGATGACGCGGCCGTCCTTGGTGCCCGACACCGCGACATAATCGATCATCGACAGATGCTGCACATATTCGCAGAGGCCGACGCCGCCGGCATGTGGCCAGACCGGCAGGTCGAACTTGGCGGCGATCAGGAGTACGGCCAGAACCTCGTTCAGCCCACCCATGCGGCAGGAATCGATCTGTACGATGTCGATCGCGCCCTCGGCGATGAACTGCTTGAACATGATGCGGTTCTGGCACATCTCGCCGGTCGCGACCTTCACCGGGGCGATCGCCTGGCGGATCTTGCGGTGGCCGGCGACATCATCCGGGCTTGTCGGTTCCTCGATGAAGAAGGGCTTGGCGAAGGAGAGCGCCTTGACCCAGTCGATCGCCTGACCGACATCCCAGACCTGGTTGGCGTCGATCATCAGGTAACGATCGGGACCGATCACCTCGCGGGCAATCCTCAGACGGCGGATATCGTCTTCCAGGTCACGGCCGACCTTCATCTTGATATGGTTGAAGCCGGCATCGATCGCCTCCTGGCAGAGGCGGCGCAGCTTTTCGTCGCCGTAGCCGAGCCAGCCGGCCGAGGTCGTGTAGCAGGCGTAGCCCTCCTTTTCGAGGATGGCGATGCGTTCCGCCTTGCCCGCCTCGGCGCGCTTCAGGATCTCGACCGCCTCGGCACGCGTCAGCACATCGGTGAGGTAGCGGTAATCGACGATATCGGCGATCTCCTCCGCCGACATCTCGGCGACGAGCCGCCAGACAGGCTTGCCGGCCTGTTTGGCCAGCAGATCCCAGACGGCATTGACGACCGCACCGGTCGCCAGATGAATGGCGCCCTTTTCCGGGCCGATCCAGCGCAACTGGCTGTCGCTGGTCAGGTGCCGCCAGAAGGTGCCGGGATGGGCGAGAACCTCCGTGAGGTCGGCGCCGACGACGAGGTGGCGCATCGCTTCGATCGCCATGCAGCAAATGTCGTTACCGCGGCCGATGGTGAAGGTCAGGCCGTGGCCGGCAAGATCAGGCGCATCCGTATCGAGAATGACGTAGGCCGCCGAATAATCCGGATCGGGATTCATCGCATCGGATCCATCAAGGCTTTGCGACGTGGGGAAGCGGAGATCGAAGACACGAAGGTCGGTGATGCGGGTCATGGTTGTTCCTCCCGTTTATATGCGCCGATTATATAGAGCCGATTGCAGTGGCCGGGCCGGCCGGCAAGACTGCCGGGCCGGCCGCATCAGCTGAAATCAGATCGTCCAGCCGCCGTCGATGGCGATCGCCTGGCCCGACGTGTAGGTCGCGCCGGCGAGATAGACGGCGAGATCGGCGATCTCTTCCGGCGAGCCGAGCCGGCCCATCGGCTGGCGGGCGATGAAAGCGGCGCGCGCGGCGTCGTAATCGCCCTGCGCGCGCATGCGGTCCTGCAGCGACGGGCTTTCCACCGTGCCGGGGCAGATGGCGTTGCAGCGGATGCCCTGACCGACATAATCGGCGGCAACGGCTTTGGTGAGCCCGATCACGGCCGCCTTGGTGACGCCGTAGGCGAAGCGGTTCGGCACGCCCTTGATGCTGGAGGCGACGGAGGCCATGTTGATGATCGCTCCGTCCTTGCGCTCGATCATGCCGGGCAGCACGGCGCGGATGGTGCGGATCATCGCCTTGACGTTGAGGTCGAAGGCAAATTCGAGATCGGAATCCTTCATCTCGAGGATCGAGCCGGCATGGACGAAGCCGGCGCAGTTGAACAGCACGTCAACAGCCCCGATCTCGGCGACAAGGGCCTTGACCGCATCCTCTTCGAGCACGTTCAACTGATGGGTGAAAACGCCGGTTTCAGCGGCAAGCGTCGCCAGCGCCTCGGTGTTGATATCCGTCGCGTGAACCCTGGCGCCGATCGCGGCAAAGGCTGCCGCCGTCGCCCGGCCGATGCCCTGACCGGCGGCGGTGATGAGAACGGTCTTGCCGGAAAGTCTGTTTGTCATGTCGCGGGCCTTTTCTGGAATTGTCTACGCTGGACGATGGAGTACGGTTGATGTCTTGGCAAAGCTCGGCGTGATGCAGCGCGCCGGTCCGCTTCCGGAGGTGCGCGGCTTTCTGCGTTAAATGGAGGAGTTGGCGCTGTTGCACAGGCAGATCAGCGGCGGATTCAGCCGATTGGCTGCTTTTTCGGCGATCTCCGCCGGCGGCGGGTCCGATGACCATTCCCATGCGCTGCACGGCCTTCCTCCCTGTCCCGGCTTGCTTATGATCCTGCCGCTCGGGCGCCTTCTGTACCTCAGTCGTTCGCTTCCGATCGACCTTTTTCAGTGATGATTTGTCTGTTTATAGACAAACAGACGATTGGCCAAGGGTCAAGTGCGAAGTTTTCCTTTTCCGGCTGCGGTTCTGCGTATATGCAGAGTGATATTCACAGGAGGAAGGACATGGAGTCCGACGAGTCCGACCGCTACCGCGCTCCTGCCCTCGACAAGGGCCTCGATATCCTGGAATTGCTCGCCGGCGTCGACAGCGGCCTCACTCAGGCCGAAATCGCCAAACGGCTCGACCGCAGCCCCAACGAATTCTACCGCATGCTCGACCGGTTGGTGCGCCGCGGTTACGTCACCCGGTTGGATGGCGACCGCTATTCGCTGACGCTGAAGCTCTTCGGTCTTGCGCAACTGCACGCGCCGGTGCGCCGGCTCGCCTCCTATGCCACGCCGCTGATGCGCGATCTCGCCCAGCGCACACGCCAGGCCAATCATCTTGCGGTCTTCGATCGTGGCGCGGCTGTTGTCATCGCCCAACAGGAGGCGCCGGACTATTGGGGATTCTCGATCCGCATCGGCGCCCATATCAGCCTCTTCGACACCGGCTCGGGCCATGTGCTGCTTGCCTTCCGCAGCGAGGAGGAGCGGGAGATGATGATCTCGGAACATGTGCGCAGCCGCTCGGACATCGAACTCGGCCCCGAATTCTACGATCGTCTCCACCAGATCCGCGAGCGCGGCTACGAGATGATGGCGAGCGCCCAGACATCAGGCGTCTACAATCTTTCCGCTCCCGTTCTTGGGCCGGACCGCCGCTGCATCGCCGCCCTCACCTGCCCCTTTATCGCGCTCGTCAATGCGCCGTCCGCTCCCGATATCACGCAGGCGATCATGCTCGTGCAGAAAACCGCCAGCCAGCTTTCGCTGCTTGCCGGCGCCGATGTGGTCAACCCGGCCTGAGGCCTAAGAATTTCTATTTGAACAATCCATTCACCAGGAATAGGTTTGCCGCCAAACCACTCTGGGAGGAGAAGAGCGTGTTAATCGACACCCATCTGCACATCATCGATCGATCGGCCCTGCCCTATCCCTGGCTCTCCGGCGCGCCCGCTCTCGATCATGATTTCCTCTACGAGACCTACGCGACTGAAGCGCGGCGCTGCGGCATCACCACGGTGCTGCATATGGAGGTCGACGTCGATCCCGCCGCGATGCAGGCCGAGACCAACCACGTCGCCAGCATCGCCAAAAAGGAAGGCAGTCTGATTGCCGGCGCCATCGTCTCCTGCCGGCCGGAAGAGGAAGGCTTTGCCGCCTATCTCGAGCGGCAAAAGGCCGATCCCTTCGTCAAGGGGTTCCGCCGTGTGCTGCATGTCGTGCCCGATGATGTTTCCGAAGGCGCCCTGTTTCGCGAAAACATCAGGCGCATGAGCGGCAGCGGCCTGACTTTCGACCTCTGCACATTGCCGCATCAGGCGAGCCGTGTAACCGCCCTCGTCGATCTTGCGCCTGATGTGCAGTTCGTTCTCGACCATTGCGGCGTGCCGGATATCCGCTCGGACGCCTTTCAGCCATGGAAGGCCGGCATATCAGAGATTGCCCGGCGGCCGAACGTGGTCTGCAAGGTCTCCGGCGTTGTCGCCTATGCCGATGCGAAGACATGGACGGCAGAAATGCTGCAGCCCTATCTCGAACATGTGATCGCAAGCTTCGGCTGGGACCGCGTCGTCTGGGGCAGCGATTGGCCGGTCTGCACGCTCGGTGGCGGCCTCTCTACCTGGGTTGCGGCGACCCATGCGATGCTCTCAGGTAGCAGCGAGGCAGAGCGCTCGAAGTTGCTTTTCGCCAATGCGCAGCGCCTCTGGTCGCTCTGACGTCACAAAATAAAGCGACCGGTCTCCTGGGCGTGCCATTTCGGCATGTTTTTTGTACCATTCCGGGACAAAAAACGCCCGATTTTCGGGCTTAACGCTATCTACATGCAAGCAATTGCTAGCCTTATTTATCTCGGCTAAAAGTTGTTGACACGGATATGGGGAATGACCCCTGTCCGCTGCCTTCAGAAGGGAAAATGAGATGAAAGAAGAACCGCATTCCGTCGATGTTCACGTCGGAAAGACGATCCGTATCCAGCGTCTGTTGAGGAAAGTTTCTCAGACGGAACTGGGCGATCGTGTTGGCGTAACGTTCCAGCAGATCCAGAAGTACGAAAAGGGTTCCAACCGCGTTTCCGCCAGCATGCTGGTCGAAATCGCCGGCGCGCTTAAGGTCGATGTCAGGACGTTTTTTGACGATCTGTCGACCCCTGATACGGCCAACGACAACCCCGCTCCGAGCGAGGAATTCGTTATTTCGCGCGAAGGCGTCCTTCTCAATGCGGCGTTCTTTTCGATCAAGAACGAAGCGCTTCGCAAGAAGATCCTGAAGCTCGTCCAGGCGATTGCCAACACCGAACAGTTGGAAACCGAAGCGGCCGAATAGACCGGTTGTCCTTCACGCGCTCCGAACGGACCGCATGAGGATCAATAGCGGTTGATCGGATCAATGGCGATCGATCGGGATCAATAGCAATCGATCGGGCTCAATGGCGATCGATCAGGATTAGATTCTCGCTGGCATCCTTCATTGCGATCTTGGCTTTGCTGCCGAGCAGCTTCTCGAGATTGACGTCAAGCTCCCTGTCGGGATCGATGCCGTCCCAATCGATGACGACCTGCAGCAGCGCCATGTTCGTCAGGTGCATCAGATTGCGCAGCTGAAGCTTTTCAGCCTCATCCTTGGCTGCCGACAGCAGCCGGAAGATCCTTGCGTATTCGCTGCCGGTACCCTCGTTGTATTGATCAAACATCGTTCCCGCCTCTTTGGTCGTGGAACCCTACGATTCCATCAGTGCTGCATCATTCCGCCGCGACCGTTATTCAAGCGTTACAGGAACCGCATTGCGCGTGACTTCGGCGTGCAAGAGCTCCCAATGTGAGGTCGCGGCAAAGCGCCAGTCACGGTTGACGGGGAGGAATTTATCCCGGCTCAGCCATTCCAGCACCAGTCGCGCGTCGTTGCGCTTGCGCTCGACACGGCTGCCGCGGATGGCGGCGAGGATATGGTCGCGGCGCGGCTTGCGGAAATGGCACTCGTCGGCCACCTTCGCATAGGTGCGTTCGGAGAAATGCAGAAACCGGCCGGCCAGCAACAGCTTCTTGCGCTCGCCGGGCGAAATCTCGCCTTTGGCGTGAAGCGCATCGATCGTCGGCTCGAAATCGACCCAGGGAACGGAAAGCGGCAGCCAGCCGAGCTCCTGCGGCGCATGAACCAGCGCGACGGCCTCATCGTCGAGCAGCCGTCCGGACTCGTAATCTTCGAAGATCGAACCGAGCCCGACCATGCCGAAGGGGGCGCATTCGGCTGCCCGCAACGCCCCCATGCTGGCCCCGCCGGCAACGGCGACATCATGTTCGAGTGCGTAAAGTATTTCCTTGTGCCAGACCGAAGGCAGGTCGCCGAAATAGCCATCGACGAGGCCGATCGCCGTGGCGCCGGCCCGAACGGCCTTCAGGATGTCGCCGGCGGCGGCCGGCGGTCGGAAGTCGATGAAAGGAGACATGGCTCTTGCAGCGGCAAGATCACTGCCAAGGCTCGGGCCGACGAACAGCACCTTCATGATTCGGCTCCTCTTATGGTGTTGACCGCGCGCATGCCGAGCTGGATGTATTGGCCTGATATATCGACCTCCAGTCCCGGCACGATCACTCTGACGACCGAGATCGGCAGGGATCGATGCGGAAAGGGCACGACGATGATCTGCTCGATGCCGGTCGCCGCCAGTCGGTCGGAAATATGGGCGATGGTATCCTGGATCGTCGCCGGGCGGCGATGACGGTCGTGGAACGCGCGCATCCGACCGTCGCCCTCGCAAAGTTCGACCACCTGCTGCATCGCCGCGCTCCGGTCGAGCCGCTGATAGATGCGCGGCGAGAAATCGTCGCGGCTGCCGGCGATCGCGGTCAGCCGGCTCTGCGCCGCTTCCGTGATGGCGCGCAGCGCGGCGCGCACAGGATCGGGGTGGCAGCCGCAACCACCGCAGACATGCGACCAGCGCGCGTCGACACGGTCGGAAAGATTGCCTGGCATGATGACCGCCAGAAAAGCGGGAACGCCGATATCCGTCGTCATGTCGAGCAGCAGCAATTTCATGCCGGCGCGTGTGATCCGGTCGGTCATGACGTCGATAACCGCATCGCCGAAGGAGGCAGGGTCGACGCGGCTCTCCTTCAGGCGCTCCGGCGATTTCAGCTGGGTCAAGGCCCAGGCGTCGCGCTCCACCAGCTCGCAAAGCCCATGCAGGACCGCCTCGGACGGCGTGTTGCCGGAGGCAAGCCCGTCGCTCGACTGCTCGAAGCCCGGCGGCCTCTCGCCGCGATGATCGAGACCGACGAGCCACCAGGGCACGAAGACACTGCTGCCGGAAAGGATGTCGAGCCCCGTGCACCAGGGAATAGGCTTGCTGCCGATCTCGTCGGGCGCGCAGCGTGCGACATTGTCGAGATCGATCATCGCGGCCCGCTCCGCCCGCATGCTGTCGATCGTCGCCTGCGTCAGGTCGGCGGGGGCAATTTCGGCGATCCGCGTCTCGACTGCTTCCATCGCCGCCGAGGTCATGGCGGCATCATTATCGATACCCTTGCCCTGAAACACCGACAGCGTATGGCTGTTCGGCCTCGTTGCGAAGGCGACGGGGATGTTCAAGACATCGAGTGCAGTCAGCAGACCGACGCGCGTGATGCCGAATTCGCGCAGATGCGGCCTGACGGCTGCGAGGGTCTGAGCCGGCGTGACCGCGCGGTCATGATAATCGCTGACACCGGCCGATGATCGTTTAAGGTCACCGGCTAGCGTTTCAAGGTCGGTGAAAGCGGACATACCGATCTGTTCCTTAGCGGAACCTCAGCGCATGCGTCAGGCTCTCGAGCGCATTTGCGGAAATGTTGAGTTCGTCCTGCTTCAGGGCTGCCCTGGCGGCGGCAGAAAAGCGCAGAGACTGTGTCTGAGCTGCAGTGGTTTCAGCATTCGTCTTCATGTTCCATCTCCGATTGGTCAGGCAGCGCCTTGCTGCCGTTAACCATCAGAGGGAAACATTGCCTGCGTCATTTAAGCGTTACAGGCTTCGTTAAAAGGCGATGCAATCAGGGAAGACCGGCAAGATGCAGGCCCTTTATCAACGGTTCCGTATAGGCGGGATCGCGATCGGGGACGAAATGACGGATGTCCTCGCTGCGGAAATCCGGGAAGTTTTCCAACACCACCCTGGCGTAATTCCTGGCCTTGCTCGTATCGCCGGCCATGGCATGCGAGGCGGCGAGCAGACGGGCCGTTGCCTGCTTCGCCTTCACCGGTTCCAACGCCTCGATCGCCATTTCATATTCTTCGCGCATGAAGTGGATGCCGCCGAGGTTCCAGTAATAATAGTCCGGCGGCAACGGATTGAGTTTGAAGGCCGCGCGGCTGAGCTCCAGCGCTCGATCGAAATCGCCATCATGAGAAAGCGCGTCAGCGAAATCGGCGAGGATGTCGGCGTCGTTGGGATTGAGATCCTGGGCCTGCTGGAAATATTCCAGGCTTTCGTCAAAGCGGCGGCGATAAAGCGCCACGAAGCCGAGCTCGCGGTAGGCCCGGCCGCTGTTCGGGTCGGACTGCTGCGCCTGCCGGGCAGCACCGTTCGCCTCGTCGAGCAGTTCCTTGTCCCGCATGCCGCGGATCAGCCATTCCATGCCGAGCGCGCGCGACATGCCAGCATGGGCGGCAGAGAAATGTTCGTAACGATTGAGCGAGGATTTGAACCATTTGCGCGCCTGGCGCAGATGCTGCAGATCGGTCTGGGCGATCAGCCGCTTGCCTTCCAGGTAGAGACGGTAGGCGGACGGCGGCGCCTCGCCGATCGGTATCGCCAGTTCGTGGCGCTCGATCGTGTCGGCGAGCGAGGAGACGATCCGCCGCGTCAGATGCGCGAAGGATTCGCTGATCTTTTGCATGACCAGCGGCAGTTCGATGGCCCAGATCACTTCCGAGGTCGTCGTCCGCGTCAGCCGGCAGGTCGCAAAGACATCCTCGTCGCGGCCCTGGATGGTGACGTAGACCGCATAGTCAAAACTGAGGTCGAGCGGACCGGGCACGGCACGCGACGGATCGATCGAACGGCTGAGGATCTCCAGGCTCGTATGCGCCGCAATCACCTTGAAGCCGCGCTGCTGGCTGAGGCCTATGGTGACGTCTTCGAGAAGCGCCCTGCCGACGCGCTCCATCAGCGGATCGGTGAAGATACTTTCCGGCGGCAGAATGATGATGCGCGGCTGGCCGACCGTATTGACGGAAAGGTTAAGCGCCGACTGAGGATGTCCCGACGTCGCCTGTGCTGCCGGCACCAGGTTGAGTTCGCGGGCAAGAGCAGTGGTGCTTTCTTCCGGTTCGGTGTCGAAATCGTCCTTCAGCTGGCTCTTGCACTTCAGATAGGCCTGACGCGCCGCTGCCGGATCGTTCATCCTGACATAGGTGCGCATCAAGGCGCGATAGGCCGTCTCGCTGGCAGGGTCGAGTTCCAGCAGGCGCCTGGCAAGCGTGACCTGCTCTTCGTCAGCTCTGTCTTCTGATGTCTCGACCAGCCGGGTGAGATGGGCGGAGCGCAGTTCGTCGACGCGCTGGCGCTCGAAGGTCAGCCAGTCCTCGGCGCCCTGCGTCGGCGATTTGACGCCTTCGAGCAATTCGCCGTTCAGCAGGCCGCCGTCTTCGGGTGCGAGTGGTCCTTTCTGTTTCAGGATATGAACGTCGACCTCCCAGCCATCGGCAAGGCCGATATGGGTTCGGGTCGCGGCAAGCAGCTGTGGAAGGCCGGCGGGAACGCTCTGCTCGATGCGCGCCAGCAGCTGGCGCAGGCTGCCGGCCCGTTTTTCCGGCAGTTCCGATTGCCAGAGCTGTCGCCTGACGGTTTCGCGGTCGAGTTCGAAATTGGGTTCGGCGGCGAGCATGGCGAGGAGAAAATAAGACTTCTCCGGCAAGGGGAGTTCCGTCCCCGCCGCCAGCAATCGCGGTCTTCCGAGCAGGCACAGCCTGTTCGTCAGCATCTGCCGGATGTCCATCGCATCTCGGTTCTCACCCCTGAAAGCCAAGGCGCACAAGCGCACCGGCCAATCCAAAGCATGTTAGAGCCATAAGAGGCCGGCGCATAGCGGTTTTGCTTTAAAAAGAAGAATTTTCATCGAATATTTGCATATTCTCGCGCCACACGGGGAGGAAATGCTTGCCAACACTTTCGTGAGGATGCGGTTTGCGTTTCGTGACGGCAGGTTATTTCCGCTGCCGATGGTCCTTATCACCCGCTACTCCCAACCAAATCGCGGCCGCGTTAAAGGTTTAGCGCCTTGATGTGCTCGATCGAACGCCGGGCGAAGCGGCGCCAGTCGGCCGGATTGTCATGCTCGGTGACGATATGCTCAGCCTTTGTCTCGCGGAAGAGTGGTACGAATTTTTCCCAGTCGATGATGCCGTCGCCGGTCGCAGCCCAACCGTCTTCCGTCGTGGTGCCCTTCGGGCAAATTCGACGGTGGCCACGGGCGCTATGCCTATTACGACACGGTGCCCGATCTCGGCGTCATGATCGAACTGCTGGAATTCGACAGCGACAAAGAAGCCCAGCCGAAGCAGGCTTGAGGGATCACAGCGCCTGTGCAATCCGTTTCGGGCTAACCCCCGTTGCGGCCGCGGCCTCGACGAAATCGAGCCCGATATCCAGCACCGGGGCGCTGTGTGTCAGCCAGCCGACGGAAATGAGGTCGACACCGGAAGCAGCGATTGCGGCGGCCGTTATCGGCGTGACGCGCCCGGATGCTTCGGTGATGGCTCGGCCGGCGACGATGGCGACGGCTTCGCGCAGCTGATCGGGCGTCATGTTGTCGAGCAGAACGGCGTCGACGCCGATGTCCATCGCTTCTTGCAGCTGATCGAGGGTGTCCACTTCGACCTCGATCTTCACCATATGGCCGACGCCTGCCCGCGCCCGGCGGATCGCTTCAGCGACCCCACCGGCGATGGCGACGTGATTGTCCTTGATCAGCACTGCGTCATAAAGCGCGAAACGGTGATTCATGCCGCCACCGGCTCGCACCGCATATTTCTCCAGCGCCCTGAGGCCCGGCGTCGTCTTGCGCGTGCAGGCGACGGAAGCCTTGGTGCCCATGATGGCGGCGGCGATCCCTGCCGTCACTGTGGCGATGCCAGAGAGGTGACCGAGGAAATTCAGCGCGGTGCGCTCGGCGCTCAGCAGGCCACGCGAGGGGCCTTCGATGGTGGCGATCACGTCGCCGGGTTTTACCGCGTCGCCATCCTGGAGATGGCGGCGCATGACGATCTCGGGATCGACGAGGGCGAAGGCGAGGTCGGCCGCCTCGAGACCGGCGATCACGCCCGGCTGGCGGGCCGCCATCACCACCGTCGAGCGATGATCGCGAGGGATAACCGAGGCCGAGGTGATGTCACCGGCAAGACCCAGATCTTCGAGAAGGGCGGCCCGCACCAAGGGTTCGACGATCAGGCGCGGAAGGGGAACGAGGCTCATCTCAGGCACTCCTTGCAAGGGCATAGGGCGGCGTCGCGCGGGCGATCTCCAGCGCTTGGGAAAGGTGCATCTGGCGCCGGTTGGCATTGGCGAGCTTCAGCGGAAAATCGGTGCGGGCATGGGCGCCGCGCGATTCCATCCGCAGGCTGGCAAAGACGGCGATCTGCAGTGCGACGATGGCCGGATCGGCGGCAGGGCCGTTGCCTTCGGCAAGCGGCAGCAGTGCGGTGATCGCGCCATGAAGGGCGCCGGCATTGCGCAACACGCCGAGATGGCGCGAGACGATCGGCCGCACGACTGACGCATCGGAGGGCGCCGGGAGACTCCCGGCGGAGATGGGGCCGGTACCACTCGCCGGCATGCCTGAAATGTCGCGTGCAGCCCGCATGCCCATGACAGCCGCCTCCAGCAGCGAATTGCTGGCAAGCCGGTTTGCGCCGTGCAGGCCGGTCGAGGCCGCCTCTCCGGCGACCCAGAGACCGGGAACCGAACTGCGGCCATTTGCATCCGTGGCCACGCCGCCCATGTGATAGTGAACGGCCGGGCGCACAGGAATGAGGTCTCTCGCCGGATCGATGCCGGCCTCGCCGCAAAGGCTCGAGATGACAGGAAAGCGAGCGGCAAAGCGGCTGCCGAGAGCATCGCGGGCATCGAGAAAGACTCGTCCGCCGCGGGCGATTTCGGCGCTGATCGCCCGCGCCACCACGTCACGCGGTGCAAGCTCGGCCCCTGGAATGCGGGCCATGAACCGTTCGCCGCGTTCGTTGACGAGCAAAGCCCCCTCCCCGCGCACCGCCTCGCTGATGAGCGCCAGCGGCCTGCGGCGTGAATCGAGTGCGGTTGGATGGAACTGGACGAATTCCATATCGGCGAGCGCGGCACCGGCCCTTGCTGCGAGCGCGATCCCCTGGCCAAAATTGCCCATCGGATTGGTGGTCGCGTCGTAAAGCCCGCCAATGCCGCCGGTGGCGAGCACCACCCGTGAAGTCGGCAGAATGGCGGCGCCATTCGCGGTCGCGCAGAGCAGGCCGGCGACCTGCTCGCCATCCATCACAATCCGCCGCGCCTCGAAGCCTTCGAGCACTGATATAGCCGGCGTTTTCATCGCCGCCTGGATCAGCGCGGCGATGATCGCCGCACCCGAGCCATCGCCTTCGGCATGGACGATGCGGCGGCGATTATGGGCCGCCTCCAGCCCGAGCGAGAGGTCTCCTGCGGTATTCCGGTCGAAACGCACGCCGGCTTGCTCCAGCGCGGCAATCGCTGCCGGCGCCTCGGCGATGATGTCGGCGGCAATGGCCGGATCGCAGAGCCCGTCGCCGGCGGCAAGCGTATCGGCAAGATGCAGTGCCGCGCTATCGTCGGCGCCGACACTGGCGGCGATGCCGCCCTGCGCCCAGGCGCTCGATGTTTCCGCGCCAAGGGCCGCGCGAGTGACGATCACGGAAGGTTCAGGCGCGAGCGTCAGCGCAGTCATCAACCCCGCAAGCCCGCTGCCGACGATTACCGTGCGTCCGGCAAGATGCTCGAGAATCTCGGTCATATCGCCAGCATCCTTTCGACGGCGCGGCGCGCGGCGACAGCAATTGCCGGATCGACCGTCACCTCGTGGCGGTTTTCCTCGAGTGCCGCGCGGATATTGGCAAGCGTGATGCGCTTCATGTGCGGGCAGAGATTGCAGGGGCGAATGAATTCGACATCGGGATGGTGCACGGCGACATTGTCGCTCATCGAGCATTCGGTGAGCAGCACGACGCGCGCCGGTTTCTGCCTGCCGACATAATCCGACATGACAGCGGTGGAGCCAGCGAAATCAGCTTCGGCCACCACATCGGGCGGGCATTCGGGATGGGCGAGCACGGTTACGCCGGGATGGTTTTCGCGCAGCTGGCGCACGTCCTCGGCGGTGAAGAGTTCATGCACTTCGCAATGGCCATGCCAGGCGATGATCTCGACATCAGTCTCGCGGGCGACGTTGCGCGCCAGATATTCGTCCGGGATCATCAGCACCTTCGGCACACCGAGCGATTCCACCACCTGCTTGGCATTGCCCGAGGTGCAGCAGATATCGGAGGCAGCCTTCACCGCGGCCGAGGTGTTGACATAGGTGACGATGGGCACGCCGGGATGAGCCTGGCGCAGCAGGGCGATATCCTCGGGCGTGATCGAATCCGCCAGCGAACAGCCGGCGGCGAGATCCGGAATCAGTACGGTTTTCTCGGGGTTCAGCAGCTTGGCGGTCTCGGCCATGAAATGCACGCCGGCAAGCACGATAACATCGGCATCGACCTCGATTGCCTTGCGGGCGAGCGCCAGGCTGTCGCCGACGATATCGGCCACGCCGTGGAAGATCTCCGGTGTCTGATAGTTGTGCGCGAGAATGACGGCGTTGCGGCGGCGCTTGAGCTCGAGGATCGCGTCGACGTCATTTTCGAACGTCATCCATTCGGCTTTGGGAATGACGCGGCTGACGCGCTCGTAGAGCGAGGATGCGGAAACAGGATAATTCATGACCGGCTCCTAATTATGCTCCAATTGAGCATATCATATGCAAAGAGATATTCTCACGGTGAGCATATGTCAATTGCGGGAGAGCGGTAATTTTGTTCCTGCCAGCGCCCGTTCTTCGAGCACGGTGTGGCGAAAGCGGAAAAGCTTGGCCGGCCGGCCGCCGGTTTCGCTTTCCGTGCCGCCGGTTTCCTCGACCAGTTCCTGCTGTTCGATGAGGCGGCGGAAGTTCTGCTTGTGCAGCGTCAGCCCCGCCAACGCCTCGATGGTGCGCTGAAGCCTCAGCAGCGTGAAGCTCTCCGGCATCAGCTCGAAGACGACGGGGCGGTATTTGATCTTGGCGCGCAGTCGGGCGATTCCGGTTGCGAGAATACGGCGGTGATCGGCAAACATTGCCAGGCCGAGATTGGCCTCCCCGCCGCATCCGGCTTCCGAGACGAGTCCCGCCTCGTAAAGCAGTTCATAGCGCTGCAGGGCCAAATCCTCGTTCCAGCCGCCGCCATCGAGGCCGAAGGTGAAATCCGCCCGGCGATGGCGATGGTCGCGCCTTGCCAAATCGGCATCGGCCCAGCTCCTCAGGCGCGCCATGATCTCCTCAAGCACGGCTGGCCGGCCCTGCCGGTGGTCTTCCCAGGGGAAATATTCGTACCAGCCGTGCCATCCCGGCCGGCCGGCGCCCGACTGCTCGTTGACGAGGCCGAGATAGCTGATCGAGATCGTCCGCCCGCCTGGGATGTCGTTGTTCCGGTCGCGGTCGGCGAAGGTATAGAGCTGTTCGAGATAGCCGACGGGGTGTTCCGTCTGCTCCTGCACCCATTCGCGCAGGCCCGATTGCAGGGTGCGATGACCCATTTCGAAAGGCCCCGACGGCAGCGCATTGCCGGAATGGATGGTCAATACGCGCGGCTCGTCCCCCGTCACCGCGACGAGCACCGCAATCAATTCCGCATGCGCAAAGCCGATCGTCACAGGGGACTGAATACTCCGTTCCGAATGAATCGAACGGATAATTCCTGACACAGGCCGGGACGGAAGCCAATGGAGCGGAAGCGCCTTTGCGGCGCTTCCCACATCATCGACGCAACAGAGCGCGTTTGCCCTCAGCTATTGCCCGTCTCGCTTTTCAGCCGCTGCAGGAAGATTTCCAGTTCCGCGTTGTCGATACCGACGAGATGGCGCTTTTCCGGATAGGCGCCGGTCCTGACATCCTCGGCAAATTCCGTAAAGGCGGCGATGCGCTCGCGCTGCAGCCGGTCGTGTTCGGCGGCAAAGTCGCGATAGATCTTGGCGTGGCGCGGATAGTGGTCGCGATTGGCGCCGAGCACGTCGTCGGCGAAGAGATATTGGGCGTCGCAGCCGCTGCCTGCGCCCATGGAGATCATCAGCATCGAGGTGTTGCTGCTGATGGCGGCGGCGACATCCCCTGGCACGACTTCGATTTCGGCGGCGAAGGCGCCGGCCTCTTCCAGCGCCTTGGTCTGCCGCCAGATCTCGGCGGCACTCGCCGCCGTCTTGCCGACGGCGCGGAAGCCGCCTGTCCAGGTCGCCTTCGAAGGGATCAGTCCGAGATGACCGCAGACTGGGATACCCTCGTCCCGCATGCGCCGGATCGTCTGCAGGCTTGCGGCGCAATAGACCGCGTCGCCGCCTGCCTTCAGCGCCGCAAAGGCCGCACGCAGATAGTCCTCGGCCGAGACATGGTCGCCATATTCGAGCCCAGGAATGGCAAAGGGCGTGGGGGCGATCTCGCGAAAGACCGGGCCGAGCAGAGAGGGCGGCACGGAGACAATGTCGATCCCGGCCTTTTCGGCGGCTTCCGCCTCCTCCAGCGAGGTGACGCGCAGCATGGTGAGCTGGCGCTTGCCTTTTTCCGAAAGCAGATCGGCGACGGTTGCGCGTCTATGTTTTTTCATCATCAATTCCTTTGAAAAAATCGGGTGAAAATATCGGGCAGCTCAGGCGGCCAGCAGGGATTTCAGCTTGATGTCGCTGGCTGCAAGTGCTGTCGGGTTCGGATGGGCGCGCGCTGCGATCAGCATTTCGGCGAGCCTGATATCGCGTGCCACCGCATTGCCCGGCCCGATGCCGCTTGCGGCGATCAAGCGTCCGCCGGCGTCGAGATGGAAGAGAATGAAGGCGCCTGCGCCGATCTCGCGGCGCTGATGCGTGGCGGCCCCTTCGGCAAGGCCTGATATCTGCAGCGTCATGTCGTATTGATCCGACCAGAACCACGGCACCGCCGAAACGGCCTCGTTAAGGCCGAGCATGTTGGCCGCCGCCAATGTGCCCTGCTCCTGGGCATTGCGCCAGGATTCGAGCCGCACCCGCCGGCCACCATAGATCGACAGCGGAAAGGAGCAGCAGTCACCGGCTGCGAAGACATCAGGAGCAGAGGTCTGGAGATAGGTGTCGACCGCAATGCCGTTGTCGATTGCCAGCCCGGCCCTTTCGGCGATCTCGACATTCGGGCGTGCACCGATGCCGACGAGGACGAGATCGGCTTCGATCACCTCGCCGGTCGACAATCGGATCAGGGCTTTTCCTGTTTCCTCAGTCAGCGCTCCGATGGAGACGCCGCAGCGGATATCGACGCCTTCAGCGCGATGGCGCTCGGTGAGCAGATGAGCGATCTCCTCCGGCACGCCACGCTTCAGCACGCGTTCCAGCCCCTCGATGACGGTGACCTCGGCGCCAAGCAGCCGCGCCGTGGCCGCAAGTTCCAGTCCGATGAAGCCGCCACCGATGATGGCGATATGCCGTCCCGGCTTCATCGCATCGCGCAGTGCTGCCGCATCGTAATGCGTCCGCAGCGAACGAATATGCGGGCTGCCTTCGGGTGCGCCGGGGAACGACCGCGCGGCCGCACCCGTCGCAAGCAGAAGCTTGCTGTAGGAAAGCACCGTCCCGTCCGAAAGCGTGACTGTCCTGGATGCGGGATCGAAATCCCTTGCCTCCACGCCGGTCAGCAGCCGAATGCCGTTTTCGACATATTTTTCCGCCGCGGCGATGAATTTCGGATCGCTTGCATTGGTGAAGCCGGCCTTCGAAAGTGGCGGCCGTTCATAGGGCGGAAGCGGCTCGGCGCCAACAAGCGTTATCTCGCCGGCAAAGCCCTTTTCCCGCAAGGCGAAGGCGGCGCGCGCACCGCATTCGCCCGCGCCCAGGATGACGTAATGAGCCATGCCGGCCTCCCTCACAGCGAGATGAAGACGGCACCGTCTTCGATCTTGACAGGATAGGTCTTGAGATTGACGCAGACCGGCGCACCCTTGGCTTCGCCCGTCTTGTAGTTGAAGCGGCCGTTATGCTTTGGACATTCGATGATCTCATCCATGACAAGCCCGTCGGCGAGATGGATATGTTCATGTGTGCAGAGCCCGTCGGTCGCGAAGAATTCGTCGTCCGGGCTGCGATAGACCGCGAAGGTGCGCCCGCCGTGATCGAAGCGGATGACATCCTCCTCGTCGATCTCGTCCTTGTTGCAGACCTGGATCCAATTTCCTCTCATCTTGTCCTCCCTTGATTGTCGTTATTGCGCGGCCGGGGCCAGTTCGTTGTGGAATTCCTCGCGATAGGGCCGCGCGGTGACCGGCAGTTCGCGCTTCAGGAAATAATCCTCGTTGCGCAGCTGGCGCAGGAAGGCAGGGATCATCTCGCGATAGCCGGACAAGATCGACGGGTTCGGTGCCGGCAGGTCATGCTTGATCATCGCGTGCAACTGGGGCAGCGCGTGGTAGGGCACCATCGGAAACATGTGATGTTCGACGTGGTAGTTCATGTTCCAGTAGATGAAGCGGCTGATGGGGTTCATATAGACCGTGCGGCTGTTCAGCCGATGGTCGGTCACATTGTCGGCAAGGCCGCCATGCTGCAGCAGTCCGGTCAGCACATGGTGCCAGGCGCCGTAGAGGCGCGGCAGGCCGATCAGCATCAGCGGCAGGATCGAACCCATGGCGATCGCGGCCGCGATCGTTGCAAGATAGATCGCCAGCCAGATGCGGGCGATGCGGATGGTCTTTGGCTGCTCCATCTCGGGAATGAAGGTTTTTTCCGCCGCGCTGACGCCGCCGAAGGCATTGCGCAGCATGTCGACGATTGCATGCCAGGCGTCGAGGATGCCGAAGAAATTAAGCACCAGCCGGAAGAGATCGGGCGGCCGCATGACGGCGATCTCGGGATCGCGGCCGACGATCACCGTATCCGTGTGATGGCGCGCATGGCTCCAGCGCCAGGTCACCGGATTGCGCATGATCATGAAGCAGGCAATCTGGTAGACTACATCGTTCATCCAGCGCGTCTTGAAGGCGGTGCCATGGCCGCATTCGTGCCAGCGGCTATCGGAGGCCGAGCCGTAAAGCACGCCGTAGGCGAGGAAGAAGGGCAGCGCGATCCACGAGCCCCAGAAATAGATGCCGAGCCCGGCAAGGACGACCATGCTGCCGAGCCAGAGGGCCGTGTCGCGGATCGCCGGCGCATCGGAGCGCTGCATCAGCGCCTTCATCTCCTTGCGCGGAATGTCGGTGTGATACCATTCGGCTGCCGCCAGCCCCGTCTCGACGGCGGTGCGGCCGCTTTCGCCGAGAAGGTCGTAGTCGCGCTTCTTTGTCTGGGTCGCCATTATCCGCCTCCCGTTGCCCTTGCCTGGGAGAATAGGTTGACTTTGGAAGGCGCTCAATGCAGGCTTGATATAATCTATCAAAAACCATCACGAATGACTTGCATTCATGATCGAGTCCATCAGGAACGCCGATGCGCCGTCCCACCATATCCGATCTCGCTCGCGCCTCCGGCGTCAGCGTCGCCACCGTCGACCGCGTTCTCAACGCCCGCCACCGCGTGCGCGAGGAAACGGCGCGACGGGTCTATGATGCGGCGCAGTCGATCGGCTATCACGCCGTCGGCCTGATCAAGCAGCGCGTCTTCGAGGATCTGCCGCAATACAGGCTCGCCTTCCTGCTGCAGAAGCCGATGCAGCCCTTCTACCAGAGCTTCGTGCGCGAGATCGAAACCGCCGCGCGCGCGCTGACGAGTGCGCGCATCCAGACGCAGATCGACTTTCCGTCAGCCGCGACACCGGCTGCGATCGTCGAAAAGATCAAGACGCTTGGCGCCCGCAACCAGGCCGTGGCTCTCGTTGGCCCGGATTATCCGGCGGTGACGACGGCGGTCGAGGAGTTGAAGGAGCGCGGTATTCCAGTGTTCTCGTTGCTCTCCGATCTCGCCACGGGCGTGCGCGACGCCTATGTCGGCGTCAATAACCGCAAGGTCGGGCGCACCGCCGCCTGGACGATTGCGCGTACGGCACACAAGCCCGGCAAGGTCGCCTGTTTCGTCGGCAGCCACCGCTTTCACGGGCATGAGCTGCGCGAAATCGGTTTTCGCTCCTATTTTCGCGAGAATGCGCCTGAGTTCGATGTCGTCGACACGCTGATCAATCTCGAGACTGCCGAGATCACCCATGAAGCGACGTTGACGCTGCTGCAGAAACATCCCGATCTCGTCGGCCTCTATGTTTGCGGCGGCGGCATGGAAGGGGCAATTTCGGCATTCCGCGAAGAAGGCGTCGGCGGTAAGATCGTCCTCGTGGTCAACGAGCTGACGCCCGACAGCAAAGCCGGCCTTGCCGACGATATCGTCGCCATGGCGATCGGCACCCCCCTGCCCGCACTCTGTAAGGAGTTGATGGTCCTGATGACGGGCGCCATCGAAAACGGCGAAACGGCTGTTCCCGGACAGCTCTTCCTGCCTTTCGATATTCATATTTCCGAGAACATCTGAGGCGTGATGGAATTCCATCATTCCGTTCGAAATTCTCTCAGCAATGAAAGCCGGGCACCGGCGATGACGGATGGATTGCGACGCGAATTCCGATAGAGATTCGCTGACCCATTCACGAGGACCGCTCCGCCCTGACGCGGAGATCAGGAGGAGAACCAGTCATGACTTCGATCCGTTTTGCGCTCAACCATATGGCCGCGCCGTTGCTTGCCATCGACGATTTTTTTGCTCTGGCCCGATCGCTCGGCATCGATGCCGTCGAGATCCGCAACGACCTTTCCGGCAATGCCATCCTCGACGGCACCAAAGCTGAAACGATAAAGGAGGCTGCTGCCCGCCATGGCGTGACGATCATCTCGATCAACGCCCTGCAGCGCTTCAATGAGTGGAATGCGACCCGGGCCGCCGAAGCGCAGGAACTGATCGATTATGCCGGCGCGTCGGGCGCCAAGGCGCTCGTCCTCGTTCCGAAGAACGACGGGACCGGCTGCGCGGATGGCGAACGGCAGGCCAATCTGCGCCAGTCTCTGATTGCGCTGAAGCCGATGCTGGAGGAAGCCGGCATTATCGGTCTCGTCGAGCCGCTCGGTTTCGAGATCTGCTCGCTGCGCTCGAAGACCGAGGCAGCCGAGGCAATCAGGGAACTCGGCGCGGAATCGACCTTCAGGCTTGTCCACGACACCTTCCACCATCACCTTGCCGGCGAAGCGGCGACCTTCCCTGAGCTGGCCGGCCTCGTGCACATTTCCGGGGTCAGCGATCCCTCCGTTTCCGTTGCCGACATGCGCGATTCCCATCGCGTGCTCGTGGACGGCGACGACCGGCTCGACAATGCCGGACAGGTCAGGGCGCTGCTGCAGGCCGGCTATAAGGGTCCGTTCTCCTTCGAGCCCTTTGCAGCGGAAGTTCATGCGCTGAAAGACCCGGCCGGCGCGCTGCGCGCCAGCATGGAGTATCTCAGCGCGCGGGTCTAAAAGCCGCGCGGTCGCTTGACGCTACTCTCTACCTCTGAACCGGCGCTGATAGGCCGGATCGTAGAGCGAGCTTTCGCGAAAATCTTCCGCCGCGAGCGAGGGGCCGACGAAGATGATCGCTGTGCGTTCGATCGGTTCGGCCGCAACCTTTGCCTCGATATCGGCGAGCGTGCCGCGCAGGATGCGCTCGTCTGGGTAGGAGGCCTTGACGACGATCGCGACCGGGCAGTCGACGCCGTAAAGCGGCGTCAACTCTTCGACCACCTGCTTCAGCGCGTGGATTGCCAGATGGATTGCCAGCGTGGCGCCCGTCGCGCCGAACTTCGCCAGTGTCTCGTCGTTGGGCATTGGTGACGCGCGGCCGGAAACGCGGGTCAGCACCAGGCTTTGGGCCACAGCCGGGATCGTCAGCTCTCGGCCGAGGGCTGAGGCTGCGGCGGCAAAGGCCGGAACGCCTGGCGTCATCGTATAGTCGATGCCGTGTTTTTGAAGCCGGCGCACCTGCTCGGCGACCGCGCTCCAGACCGAGAGATCGCCGGAATGCAGCCGGGCGACATCCTGGCCCGCCGCGGCAGCGCGAAGATATTCTGCCTCGATCTCGTCGAGCGACATCGGCGCCGTATCGACGATGCGCGCGCCCGCCGGACAATATTGCAGCAGTTCGGCCGAGACGATCGAGCCGGCATAAAGGCAGACCGGGCATCGGGCGATGAGATCGCGGCCACGCACCGTGATCAGATCCGCAGCACCTGGTCCCGCGCCGATGAAATGCACCGTCATCTCGTCATCCTTTCGTCCAGCGCCACTGCGTTACCGGCATGGCCGGCCGCCAGCCGGTCATGCCGCCGACGGGCTGGGCGCGCGATATTTCGATTCGCGTGAGGAAGCCGCCGCGTTTGGCATGTTCACTGAGCAGCAGCGCTTCCATCTCCAGCGTCACGGCATTGGCAACAAGCCGCCCTCCTCGCTTTAGCGCGGCAATCGCGGCATCGATAACGCCCGGTTCGCTGCCGCCGCCGCCGAGGAAGATCACATCCGGTTCCGGCAGGCCCTTCAGCGCATCGGGTGCCGTACCCTCAATGACGGCGAGATGCGGTACGCCGAAGGCGGATGCATTGCGGGCGACCCGTGCGGCCCGTTCCGGCGATTGTTCTACGGCGATTGCCCTCAGGCTGGGATCGGCCAGCATCCACTCGATGCCGATCGATCCCGAGCCTGCGCCAATATCCCAGAGCAGCTCGCCGTGACGCGGCGCGAGCGCCGAAAGCGTCATCGCCCGGATTTCACGTTTGGTGATCTGTCCGTCATGCTCGAACAGTTCGTCTTCGAGCCCTGCGGCAAAAGGCAGGATGCGAGCCCCCTCCCCTGCCGCAACATCGACGGCGCAGACATTCAGGGGATCGATGTCCACGAGATCAAAATCCGCAGCCACAGCACTTCTTTGCCGTTCCCGAGCACCGCCAAGCGCCTCGAGCACCGTAAGTCGCGACTGACCGAAGCCAGCAGCAGTCAGCAGGGCAGCCAGTTCACGGGGGCCCTTGTCGTCCGAGGTCAGCGCGAGGATGCGCCGCCCGGGGTGCAGATGCGGCTGGATCAGGCCGATCGGCCGTCCATGCAGCGAGATCGTCGCGACGTCCTGCAGCGGCCAGCCAAGGCGGGAGGCGGCAAGGCTGAAGGCTGATGCTGCGGGGATGGCGCGCATCTCTTCCGCTGCCACATGGCGGGAGAGCGTTGCGCCGACGCCATAGAGGAAGGGATCGCCAGAGGCGAGCACGACAATAGGCGTGCCGCGCCTTTCGAGGATAGCGTCGACCGAGCGCTCGAACGGGCTCTGCCAGGAAAGCCTTTCGCATGTGATCAGCGACGCGGCAAGCGCATGGTGCCGCGCGCCACCGAAGACGGCGGATGCGGTCGCGATCAGCCTCTTCGCCTCCTCGCCCAACCCTTCTGGACCATCCTCCCCGATGCCGATAATAGTCAGCCAACGCTGACCGGACGGAGGAGCGACATCAGACATGGGACGACCCCGCATCTTGATCCTCGGCGGCACCAGCGAGGCGCGGCTGCTGGCCGAGGCGCTCGCGGCGCGGGATGATTGCGATGTTTTGTTGTCGCTTGCCGGTCGCACTCAAAAACCGGCCACGCAGCCTGTTCCGGCTCGCATCGGCGGTTTCGGCGGCGCTGCCGCACTTGCCGATTTCCTGAAGGCCGGCGGATATGACCTGTTGATCGACGCCACGCACCCCTTCGCCGAGCGCATTTCGGCCAATGCCGCTTTCGCAGCTGGGACCACCGGCATTGCTGCCATCGCTCTGCGCCGTCCCGAATGGCAACGCCGGCCGGGCGATCGCTGGCGGGACGTGCAGAGCATTCCGGCTGCCATCGAAGCGCTTGGCCCCTCCCCCCGCCATGTCTTCCTGGCGACGGGCCGGCAGGGCGCGCATCATGCGGAAGCCGCGCCGCAGCATCACTATCTCATTCGCAGCGTCGATCCCGTCGAACCGCCGCTTGCGCTTGATAATGTCGAGTACATCCTCGATCGGGGTCCGTTCACGCTGGACGGTGAATGCGATCTGCTGAGACAGCACGATATCGACATCATCGTCGCCAAGAACAGCGGCGGTGCCGCCACCTATGCGAAGATCGAGGCAGCCCTCCTGCTCGGTATCGAGGTGATGATGGTGGCGCGCGCTCCGGCCTCGATCGTCAAAGCGGTCGAAACTGTCGAGGCGGCGCTGGCTGCGATCGATCACCTGGTTCCTCCCGCCATGAAACGCGGCGTATAGACGAGGTCCAGTCGGCCTGGCCGCGTGACGATGCGTGTCTCGGCCGAGCCGATGATGATGCAGGTCGCCATATCGGCAATCGACGCATCTGCCTGCGACAGCGGCTGGACCGCGATGCGCTCGTCCGGCCGCCCGGCCGCGCGCCCGAAAATAACCGGCGTTGCTGCAGGCAGATGGTTGCGCAACAGCTTGAAGGCGTCGCCGAGCTGCCACGGCCGCGCCCGGCTGATCGGATTATAGAGCGCGATGACGAAACCCGCTTTTGCTGCCAGTTCAAGGCGGGTTTCTATTATATTCCAAGGCTTTAGATTGTCAGACAGCGATATGGCGCAGAAATCGTGGCCAAGCGGGGCACCGGCTCTTGCCGCCACTGCCAGCATCGCCGTGATGCCGGGCAGAATGGTGAGATCGACCGAGCGCCAGGCGGCCGGCCCGTTCTCGATTGCCTCGCAGACCGCGGCAGCCATGGCGAAGACGCCGGGGTCGCCGCCGGAGACGACGCAGACTTTCGCGCCGTCAGCCGCCATGGCGAGGGCTGCCCCTGCCCTGTCGAGCTCCTCGCGATTGTCCGAGGCATGGCGCAGCTGATCGTCGCGGAGCTGCAGCCTGTCGAGATAGGGTCCGTAGCCGAAGAAATCCGTTGCCTGGTCGACGACGGTCAAAGCCTCCGGCGTCATCTGCTCGGGATTGCCGGGACCGGTGCCGATCACGAAAAGCCTGCCGCTCATCGGTTGCCCTCCCAGCCCGGGACCAGCACCAGCGAAAAATACGGCGCGTCGCCATCGGTCCTGTCGGCGAGCTTTTCCATCGCCGCATTCGCCATGGTGCCGCGCTCGACATAGACGGCTTCCGCAAGCCGGCCGGCCGCTGCCAGCGCCCGGCGGATCTTCGGCAGATTGCGGCCGACCTTCATGATGACGGCGGCTTGCGTATCGGCAAGGCGGCGCGTCAGCTCGGTCTCGGCCATCGTACCGGGCAGTACGGTAAGCACGTCGTCGCCCTGGACGATCGGCATGCCGGCAAGCGACCAGCAGCCCGACATGGCGCTGATGCCGGGGATCACTTCCGTCGGGTAGCGCTGGGAAAGCCTGATATGCAGATGCATATAGGAGCCGTAGAAGAGCGGATCGCCTTCGCTGAGAACGGCGACGGTCAGCCCGGCATCGAGATGCCCGGCGACCGCTTTGGCAGACAGATCGTAGAATTGGGTGATCAGGCTCTGGTAGCGTTCGTCGTTCTTGTCGATCTCGGTCGTCACAGGATAATAGAGCGGCAGCAGCGTCACCGTGGATTTCAGCAGCGGCTCGACGATCGCCTTGCCGTTGCCGCCCCTGCCCTGCTTGGCGAAATAGGCAATCACATCCGCGCCTTCGATGGCGCGCACGGCTTTCAGGGTCAGGAGCTCCGGATCGCCGGGACCCGTGCCGACGCCGATAAGACGGCCGCTTGTCGTCATAGGCCTGGCCTCGCCAATGCATTGATGGCGGCTGCCGTCATGGCGCTGCCGCCAAGCCGGCCGCGGACGATGGCAAAGGGTACGCCGTAGGAATTTTCCGCCAATGCATCCTTGGATTCCGCCGCGCCGACGAAGCCCACAGGCATGCCGAGGATCGCCGCGGGTTTTGGTGCGCCGTCGCGCAGGAGTTCAAGCAGATGGAAGAGGGCGGTCGGCGCATTGCCGATCGCGACAACGCTGCCGCCGAGCCGATCGAGCCAGAGATGCATGGCGGCGGCCGAACGCGTATTGCCGGTCTCGCGCGCAAGCTCCGGTGTCGCGGGATCGCGCAGCGTGCAGATCACCTCGTTCAGCGCCGGCAGCCGCGCCCGGGTGACGCCCTGGGACACCATTTCCGCGTCGCAGAAGATTGGCGCCCCACCCTTCAGCGCATCGCGCGCCGCGCTGACGAAATCGGCGGCAAACAGGAAATGTTCCGCTGCCTCGACCAGCCCGCAGGCATGGATCATGCGCACGGCGATTTCGGCTTGATCGTCGGTGAAGCGCGAAAGATCGGCCTCGGCACGGATAATGGCAAAGGAACGCTCGTAGATCGCATCGCCGCTGCGGATATAATCGTAGTCTGGCATTCCTATTCCTGTCGCAGCGCCTTCGAAACGCCGATGGCGCCAAGCCGTGTAAGGCAGGCGGCGGTCGATTCGCCAGCGTCTTTGTTGTCTTCGATGGACCGGGCGAGCCTCTCTATAGCGAAATCGATCCGACCGCCAGCGATCCGTTCGTCCGGCTGATCCGCCGCAAGCCCATTGAGGATGAGGCCATAACCTTCCGCTGAGCCCGTCAGGGTCAGCGCCGGCCGGGCATGAGCGCAGCCCTTGGCGCAGCCGGATAGATGCAGCGTCAGCGAACCGTCGAAAAGGGCAGGTGCTGCGGCAATGAGACGGCGCGCCAGAGTTCGGGTCTCGTAAAAGGCGGAGCCGCACGCGCCGGCGCCGGCACAGGCGGCGATATGCTCGGTATTCTCGCCAGGCTGGCTGCTGAAGCCATGTCTGGCTGCGGCGATCTGCATAGCCAGCACTGCATCGTCGGAAAGCCCGATGAGGAAGAAACCGCGGCCGGGCGCAAGCCGGATGGCTGTTGCGCCACGGGCCTTTGCCAGATCGAGCAAAGCGACCAGATCGGACGCTCTCATCTGCCCGAATTCCGGCCTGACGCCGAGTATGATTTTGCCGTCGTCAAGCCTGTGCGAGCCGGCAAGCGGCATGACTGCCGCGCGAGACGAAATGAATTGAAAGCCATCCATCGCGGGAAAACGCGCCCGCAGAAGCGTCGCGTCGATATCCCTTGCTCGCCTGCCCTGCCCGAGGGTCGCCAACAAGCTCAGAATTTCGCCGACGGCTGATATTGCCGCCTCGGCAGGACCGATCGCGACTGGGATTGCAGTTTCACCGTCGCCATTGATCGCGACAAGCCAATCCGCGTCGAATTGCGCGACGACACGAATGTCGGCGAACAGTGCTGACAATCCGAAGGATCCGCCGCCGTCGACGATAAGCGAGAGCTTCGGCGCGAGCCGCGGCGAGGCGAGCAGATCGTGGAGTGTACTGCGCAAGGCCATTTCGATCGCGGCCGGATCGCTTATCTCCTCCGGGTCGATGCCGTGCAGCGGCGATGTCTCGATTGCCGGCCCTTCCGGCACGGTGATACCGGCGGCATCGATATCGGCCGCGAGCTGTCCGACGGTCTCAGCCCGAAGGCCTCGGATCTGCAGATTGCCGCGGGCGGTGATTTCGAGAATGCCGTTTCCATGTGCTGCGGCGGAGCGGGCAAGGCTTGCGAACTGCGACAGCGTCAACGTGCCGCCAGCCGGCCGCAGCCGTACCAGGAAACCGTCGCCGGTCGGCATGGGCGCGGCAAGGGCGGGGCAGGCGCCGCGTCTACGCATCTTTGCCGCCGGGCGACCGTGCAGATCCGCCTTGCCTGTCCTGTCGCTTGCCTTTGCGGCCATAGTGCTCATTCTCGATCCTCTGGCCACTTCTTACATGATCGCAGCCGGGCCGGCAAAGCATGCGGGAAAGGCTTCGCACTGGCTATTCGTCGAAATCCAGTCCCTTGCGCAGAAGATAGATGTCCATGATCCAGCCGTGCTGCTGCCTGGCCTCGGTCCTGAGCGTCAGAATGTCTGCAGCGATGTCGCCAAGTCGTCCTGATCTGACGATCTCGTCCTTGGTGCCGAGATAGGCGCCCCAGAAGATCTCGGCATCGGGATCGTCGATCTTCGCGAAAGCCTGTTCGCCGTCGAGCATGACGACGGTGCTGTCGGTTAGAAGTCCATCCTGCGCCAGCCTGCGCCCCGTGGTGATCTCGATCGGTTTGCCGACGAGGTTGACCGGGATTCTGTGGCTGGCCGCCAGCGCCTGGATGCTGGTGATGCCGGGGATGACGCTGTAATCGAAATCCAGGCTGCTTTCCCGACGCACGCGTTCGACGATGCGGATCGTGCTGTCGTAGAGACTGGGATCGCCCCAGACGAGAAAGGCGCCGCTGCCATCATCAGGGAGACCGGAGATCAGTTCTGCATAGATCCGGGCGATCTCACCGTGCCAGGCGTCGACGCTCTGCACATAGGTCTTGTCTGCCGTCTGCCTTTTCGGCACCGCGAACTCTGAAATCCTGCCGGCCGGCCGCGTAATATAGCGGTCGCAGATATCCCGCCGGATTTCGGCGAGCTCTTCCTTGCCGGCGCCCTTGACCGGCAGGAAGACCACGTCGGCTGCGTTCATCGCGTTGATCGCCTGTATGGTCAGGTGCTCCGGGTTGCCCGTGCCGATGCCGATGATATGGATATGCTTCAAGCGGATACTCCCCGTTGAGTCCTGGCGGTCATGCCGAAAAAGCTTGGACGTCGCAAGGGCTGAACGATGAGTTGGCCGCGGCCAACCGGGCCTGTGGATAGCGGCTTAGCGCTATTGTTGCTGCAAATCCCGAATCGTGTCACTTTTGATACGCTTTTTGACGCTATGTTGACAGAAAAGCGCATCGAAAAGGATTGGGTGTTTTGGACAACATTAGCGTATCGACGACAGATGTACGGATCGAGCGGCATGCGAACCAGCTTTCGCGGCAACTGAAGCTCCTCCGCGACAAGCTGTTTCCGCCGCTCTCGCAAAAGACGCTACGAACATTCTCTTCCGGCGAGGCGGCCCAGATGATCGGCGTCTCGGACGGCTATCTTCGCCAGCTTTCACTGGATGGCAAGGGACCGCAGCCGGATCTTGCCCAGAATGGCCGGCGTTCCTACACGCTCGGCCAGATCAACGAATTGCGCCAGTATATGGCGAAGCTCAAGCCGAAAGACGCGCTTTCCTATCAGCCGTGGCGCCGTCCTGGCGAAAAGCTGCAGACGGTTGCCGTGACCAATTTCAAGGGCGGCTCGGCCAAAACAACAACGACGCTCTATCTGGCGCAGTATCTGGCGCTGGCGGGTTACCGGGTGCTTGCGATCGATCTCGATCCGCAGGCTTCGCTTTCCTCAATGCTCGGAGTTCAGCCCGAATTCGATCTTTCCGAGGGCGATACGCTCTATGGCGCAATTCGTTACGATGAGGGCCGCAAGCCGCTGAAGGAGATCGTCCGCAAGACCTATTTCGACGGACTGGATCTGGTGCCGGGCAATCTCGAGCTGATGGAGTTCGAGCACGAGACGCCACGGGCACTGAACGATCGGCAGCGGGCGGGTGAGCTGTTCTTCCGTCGCGTTGGCGTTGCCATTGCCGAGGTAGAGGCCGATTACGATATCGTGGTGATCGACTGCCCTCCGCAGCTCGGTTACCTCACGCTTGGCGCCGTTTGCGCCGCCACATCGCTGCTCATCACCATCCATCCGCAGATGGTCGACGTCGCTTCCATGTCGCAGTTCCTGCTGATGACTTCGGATCTGCTTTCCGTCGTACGCAAGGCCGGCGGCGACCTGCAGCACGACTTCATCAAATATGTCGTCACTCGTCACGAACCCTTCGATGCGCCGCAGTCGCAGATCGTTGCGCTGCTGCGCAGTCTCTTTAGTGATGACGTGTTGACGGCGACCATTCTCAAATCGACGGCAATCGCCGATGTCGGTCTGACCAAGCAGACGCTCTACGAGATCGAGAAAGGGCAGGTGCGCCGCTCGACCTATGACCGGGCGTTGGAATCGGTCAATGCCGCCAACAGCGAGGTTCTCGCCGGTATTCACAAAGCCTGGGGCCGCACATGAGCAGACGCGATCGCCTGAAAGGTCTTTTCGACGATACGGCGCAGGAGTTGGCCGCGGCCAACTACGAGGAGCCATCTTCGCGCGGATCGGCCGGGCCGGTTCGGACGATGGCGCTGACTCTTGGCCGCATGGAGGAAGAGAGCAGGGCGATGCAGGAGGCCTTGCTCTCCGGTGAACGCATCGTCGAACTCGATCCTGATCTGATCGATTCCTCTTTCGTCCGCGACCGCCTTGCCGACCAGCCGCTCGATACGGAAGACGAGCTGGTGCAGTCGATTGCTGAGAACGGCCAGGAAGTGCCGATCCTCGTTCGCCGCCATCCCAATGATGAGGACCGCTACCAGATCGCCTACGGCCATCGCCGCCTGCAGGCGGTCAAGCTGCTCGGGCTCAAGGTTCAAGCGATCGTCCGTAAGCTTGACGATACCGATGTCGTCATCGCGCAGGGCATTGAGAATTCGGCGCGTCGGAACCTTTCTTATATCGAGCGCGCGGTCTTTGCCCTCAATCTCGAGCTCAAGGGTTTTGAGCGTCCCGTTATCATGAAAGCGCTGTCGACGGATAAGACGGAGCTATCGAAGCTGATATCCGTCGCAAAAGCCATCCCCGCCGAAATCGTCAGGTCGGTCGGAGCCGCGCCTGGCATCGGGCGACGCAGGTGGATGGCGCTTGCCCAGGACTGGAACGGGATGACGGCCGCCCGGCTTGCCAAGCTCATTGCTTCGGGAAGTTTCCTGGGGGAAGAGAGCGATCGCCGATTCGAGCTTTTGGTTGCCGAGCTCGCCAAGAAAGAGGCGAAGCCCGAAACCACGGAATATGACTGGAAGCCGAAAAGCGGCGGCAAGATTGCCGGCCGAATCAAGAGCGCCGGCAATTCCTTCACGATCGCGTTGAAGACCGGCGATGCGCCGGATTTCGGCGCTTACATTTCACGCCGTCTCGATGAGCTTTACGAAGCCTATCGGGCCGGCAAATTGCAAGCAGGAGAATAGGCCGCAAAAGAAAAAAGCCTCCGAACGTTGCCGTCGCGGAAGCCTTTCTCATATCTGGACAATCTGAGAATCGCACTTCCTCGAATCACTGTCAAGCATCTTCGGCATCCTTTTGGGTGGTAGCTTTCTTTTGCCTTGAGAAAAGGTGAGGGACATGGAGCCTCAATATGTATCGACGCCCTTTGGGCGGCGATCGATGACGCTTGGCATGCTGGCAAGCCAGGAAAGCGCCAGCAAGGTCGATCCGGACGCATCGGTCGACAAGTGGAAGATCTTTCGTGCGCTCTGCGAAGCAAAGGACATGGTCGGCGTATCGGACCGTGCCCTGGCTGTTCTCAATGCGTTGTTGACCTTCTATCCGAAAAACGAGATTGCCGAGGCCAACGGCTTCGTCGTCTTTCCGTCGAACGAGCAGCTGTCGCTGCGCACGCACGGCATGGCTGGCACGACGTTGCGGCGGAATCTGGCGATTCTGGTCGAAGCGGGCCTGATCATCCGGCGGGATAGTCCGAACGGGAAACGTTTTGCCCGCCGCAACGGCGAAGGCGGGCTTGGTGAGGCCTTTGGCTTCAGCCTGGCGCCACTCCTGGTGCGCGCTCGCGAGATCGAGGCGCAGGCGGCTCAGGTGATGGCCGCCAAACTCGAATGGAAGCGACTGAGGGAGCGCCTGACACTTTGCCGGCGTGACATCACCAAGCTCATCGAAATCGCGCTGGAAGAGGAAATTGCCGGCGAATGGATCGAGATGCAGAAGCATTTCAATCTGCTTTCCGCAAGCCTGCCGCGCCGCCCGTCGGCTGCCGAGATGGAAAGCCTACTGGCTGATCTCGAAGCTTTCCGGGAATTGATCGTCAAGACGCTGGAATCGAAGTCGAAAACAGAAAAAACAGACGCCAATGATAACCAAAACGGTCGGCACATACATAATTCAAACCCACACGCTATATCTGAACTTGAACCAAGCTTCGAACCGAAGCAGGGCGCAAAGTCGGAGGAAGAACCGCAGGCGTGGCGGGAGCCGCCGAAATCCTTCCCCCTTGCCATGGTGCTGCAGGCTTGCCCGGAGATCATCGCTTACGGACCGGGCGGCGGCATTGGCAGCTGGCGCGATCTGATGGCCGCGGCCGTCATCGTCCGTTCCACTCTTGGCGTCAGCCCCAGCGCCTATCAGCTGGCCTGCGATGTCATGGGGCCGGAAAACGCCGCCACGGTGATCGCCTGCATTCTGGAAAGGGGCGGACATATCAACTCGGCCGGCGGCTACCTGCGTGACCTGACGCGGCGGGCGGAGCGTGGCGAATTTTCGCTCGGACCTATGCTGATGGCGCTGATGCGGGCAAATGGTCCGACGGCGAGGAAAATCGGATGAACGGCTATAAAAAAGCTTCGCGCCAGCTGCGACGGCTAGAAGGATGTGCCGCCGGTCGATCTGCCATCTCAACGGCCTCCTTCCCCCGACTTTTGTTGAAATACACCATTAACCATGTCATACATGGCGGAAGGAAACACCCATTTGGCTTCCATTTGTGAAAAACCGTAAAGCTTAACAATGCGCTACGATCTCGACGGTGCAATGCTTCAAACCTTGCTTCCCTCCATTGCCGCGGCGGAGGATGCGGTGGCGCGGCTGGACGAGCGGGTGTTGCGCTCGGTGGTCGGCGAGGGATTTGCCGAACGCAGCCATTTCTTCGACGCCGCCGGCGCGCTCTGGGTGGCCGGCGAACTCGTGCATGTCGAGGATCTCGTTTTACATGATGCCCATATGGATAGCCGCGCTCCCACCCACGAACTGACGATCGCTCATTCCGTGCTGCGGGCACGTCGGCGCATCTGGACCGGCGACCCCTCCTGGGCACTCGGCGTCTCGGGCCTTGCGACGCTGACTGCGACTGGCGGGGAAGGGGAGGGGAAAGCACAGGAAGCAAAAAGCCTGGGAGTTCCACTCGAGACCGACGGAGAGGGCGAGGATGAGGACGGGCCGCTCGCTGCCGAGATGGCGGAGATCGATGCGCTTCTTGCCCGCTCGCAGAAGCTGCTCGATGTCCATGCTGGGAAAACGCCGGCAAGCGAGACGGTGGCCCTTGCTCCAGCAAAACGCAACGAAGATCCTCTCGGCTTGCTCGGTGACGACGAGTGGGACGAGGAACAGCGGCTTACCGAATGGCGAATCGTCCAGCCATTGGCCGATAGCTTGCCGCCGGTTCTCGGCGCCATCATCCTCTTCGAAGCCTGGGAAAGGATCGAGCCGCTGCGGCGTCAGCACTGGCTCGGCGGGCTTCTGGTCGCAAGCCATCTACGCGCCCGCGGCAAGGTCGCCTCGCATCTGTTTTCTTTTTACGGCGGCCTGAAGCTGGTGCGCCATGAGCGTCGTCGGGCGCGCGATCGGGCCACGCGGTTGCAAGCCTTTCTGGAGGCGGTGCATCTGGGTGCCGTGGCCGGCCTCAAGGAAATCGATCGCCTGTCGCTGGCGCGCACGCAGATGGAGCTGCGCTTTCGCGGCCGCCGTTCAAACAGCAGCCTGCCGGAACTTGCCGATTTCATCCTGTCGCGGCCAATGGTCTCGGCGGCGATGATCGCCCGTCATCTGCGCATCACGCCGCGCGGGGCGCTGAACCTAGTCAACGAGATCGGCATTCGTGAAATTACAGGCCGAGGCCGCTATCGCGCCTGGGGTATCATCTAATGCATGTCGCCCCAAAGTGTGCATGCGGCTTTGGGACAGCGACATGCATAAAGCAAAGACCTAAAGCGCGTCCCATGATTCCGATTTGACGCGATGCGCTTTAAACGAAAACGGCCGGGCGTTGGCCCGGCCGTTTTCGTTTAGGCGAGCACCCAGTCCGCCATCCTGTCACAGACTGCAGACCAGGCGCTCTTGCGCTTCCTTTGCCCCCAGAAGCGCAGTCCTATTCCCGCTCGCCGGTGAAGTTGAGCAGAAGCTGGAAGATGTTGACGAAGTTCAGGTAGAGCGAGAGCGCACCGAAGACGGCGAGCTTCTGGTTCGATTCCTGATCAAAGTTTTCCGAATACTGTTCCTTGATGTTCTGCGTGTCGTAAGCGGTGAGACCGACGAAGACGACGATGCCGATCACCGAGATCGCAAACTGCAGCGCGCTCGAACCCAGGAAGATGTTGACGACCGAGGCGATGATGACGCCGAAGAGGCCCATCATCAGGAACGAGCCCATGCGCGAGAGATCGCGCTTCGTCGCATAGCCGTAGAGGCTGGTGGCGCCGAACATCGTGGCGGTGATGAAGAAGGTCCGCGCGATGCTCATCCCGGTGAAGACTAGGAAGACGGAAGCGAGCGACAGGCCCATCACGGCGCAGAACGCCCAGAAGGTGATCTGAGCGGTGCTGGCCGACATCGTCTGGATCTTGAACGAGAAGAAGAAGACGAAGGCGAGCGGGGCAAGCATCACCACCCACTTCAGCGGCGAGCCGAAGATCGGGACGTAGAGTGCCGGCGTCGAGCCGACGACAAAGGCGACGAGGCCTGTTATGACGAGGCCGAGAGCCATATAGTTGTAGACGCGCAGCATATGCTGGCGCAGGCCTTCGTCGAAGAGGGCCTGGGAGCCGGCGACGGCACCGTAGCGGGGATTGATCGGGTTCATGCTGATCTCCTCGGTTTGATTAATAGAGCGAGCGGGCGAGCCGTTCGGCCGCCTGGTCGAGATTGAGACCGCTATCGTCAGCGATCAGCGCATAAGCGACCTCGCCGATCTGCCAATAGGCGGCTTCTGCTTTTTCCAGCGTGAGATGACTGACCGGCTTGACCTCGAAGGCGCCCGGACGGACGGCAAAAAGCGACAGTCGCTTTCCATCTGCTTGTTCGATCGCCATCTCGACGCTGGGGCCGAATTCGGACGGGAAGATCTGCACGTCGGCGACCTTCCAATCCCTAGGCAGTTCGGGCATCACGATCGCGGTGGCGGCGCGAATATCGTCAGCGCTATAGCTGGCCGGCGTCTGCGGAGGCATCGATTGGCGCAGAGCCGCGGTCTGATAGGCGCGGACGGCATCCTCGACATAGGCGGGTGCCGGAACCGATGCCACCACCTCAGTCGCCGAGAAGGCGCCGAAGGAATTGTGCGCCACCCAGCCGGCGGCGATCAGAATGCCGACGGCGGCAACGCGCTGCATGGAATGGAAGATGCGGCCATAGGAAAGGCCACGTTCCAGCCGCCGGGCGGCATCGCGGGTCTCGGGGCGGCCAAAGGCACTTTCGCCGGCAAGCGCCAGACGCAGTTCGCCCCTCACGCTGAGGTCGGCCATGACCTTGGCGGCAATCGCCGGATTCTCGGAAAGATAGGATTCCACCTGGATGCGACGGGCGACATCGAGCTCGCCATCCACATAGGCGTTAAGATCGGCATCGAGGATCGGATCAATTGCTTTCATTGCCGTTCCCTCCGATTATTCTCAGATGCGAAACCCGCGGCGTCTTCTCCTCGAATTCGCGAAGCTGAGCGCGCGCGCGGGAGATGCGCGACATCAGCGTCCCCACGGGAATGCCGAGCGCCTGGGCGGCTTCCTGGTAGGAAAGGTCTTCGATCGCGACGAGATGCAGCGCCTCGCGCTGTTCCTCCGGGAGGTCGAAGAAGGCGTCGCGCACCTGCTGCAGGCGCACGGCGTGTTCCTGGCCGGCCGGAAGCGACTGCTCGGCTTCGACAGCCGCCTCATCGTGGCGGCGCGTCAGCGATCGGTTCCGGCGAAGACGATCGATATGGGCATTGTGCAGGATGGAGAGCAGCCAGGTGCGCAGGTTGCCGCCGCTGCGGAAGCTCTTTCGCTTCTCGAAGGCGCGCACCAGCGCATCATGCACCAGATCCTCCGCCTCGTCCGAATTGCGCACCAGCGAGCGAGCGTAGCGCCTCAGCGCTGCAAGCTGTCCGATGACGTCGAAGGGGCGTTCTTTGCGTTCCATGATTGAGTATACGCAAGTGCGGCGGGTTTTATTCCCGCGGCCGTAAAAAAATCAAGCGGACCGAGACCGTCGCTGGATTCATCAAATATCCTTCCCCAGCGGAGGGCGCCTCAAATCCGCGATTGTTTATGACAATTACATGACAGATCATGACGCCGCCGATTTGCGGGGGAAAATAAAGAATGAAGGAAAAGAAGCGGGTCTACGAAGCTCTCGTGGACGGCGCCATGGAAGGGCTGACGGATGAGGCGCTCTATGATTTCGTCAAGGCGCGTTGTCCGAAGGCCACCAGCAAGAAGATCGTCCGGGCCTCGCTTCTCGCCCTGATGGATCCTCATCTCAGAGACCGCAATATTCTCGACGTGATTTATGCACTGGCGATCAAGCATCGGCTGGATGACGGCGTGCTGGACGACGGCGAAGACGAGGAGCCCGACGAGCGGGCTCAACCCTCGCCGGCAGCCAACCAGAACATGCCGCAGCTTTCCTGATGCAGGTCGCCTGAAATGGTCAGCCGCCGTCCGAAAGCTCTTCGAGGATCGGACAGTCCGGCCTGTCGTTGCCGTGGCAGGCATGCACGAGGTGCTCAAGCGTCCGGCGCAGCTCCGTCAGCTCGCGGATCTTGCGATCGATCTCGGCAAGCTTTGTCTGAGCGATATCCTTGACGTCGGCACTCGCCCGGTCCTTGTCCTCATAGAGTGCCAGCAATTGCCGGCATTCTTCGACGGAAAAGCCGAGGCCGCGCGAGCGCTGCAGGAAGCGCAGCTTGTGAACGTCGGTTGCGGCATAGTCGCGATAGCCGTTTCCGCCCCTTTCGGGGCGGATGAGGCCAATATCCTCGTAGTAGCGGATCGTCTTCGAAGGCAGGCCGGACCGTTCCGATGCTTCGCCGATATTCATCGCCATCTCCTATAATTTTGCAAAGCGCAGTCTCAGCGCATTTGATATGACCGAAACGGACGAGAGGCTCATTGCTGCTGCGGCGATCATCGGCGAAAGCAGCAGCCCGAAGATCGGATAGAGCAGGCCGGCCGCGATCGGCACGCCGAGCGCATTATAGCCGAAGGCGAAGCCGAGATTCTGGCGGATGTTTTGCATCGTCGCCTCCGCCAGCCGCCGTGCCCTGACGATGCCGTTCAAGTCGCCCTTCACCAATGTGATGCCGGCGCTTTCCATCGCGACGTCGGCGCCGGTCCCCATGGCGATGCCAACATCGGCGGCGGCGAGCGCCGGGGCGTCGTTGACGCCGTCGCCGGCCATGGCGATGATGGCGCCCTTGCTACGCAATTCGTCGATCAGCGCCTTCTTGCCTTCCGGAAGCACATCGGCGCGAACCTCGTCGATGCCGAGGCTTTTTGCCACCGCACGCGCCGTGCGCTCGTTGTCGCCGGTCGCCATGATGATCTTCAACCCGCTGTCGTGCAGTGCCTTGATGGCGGCTGTTGTCGTCGGCTTGATGCGGTCGGCAACGGCGACGAGACCGGCAAGCGCGCCATCGAACACCACGAACATCACCGTCTTGCCGTCGCCGCGCAGGGCCTCGGTCTTCTCGGCAAGTACCGCCGGATCAATGCCGAGATCGGTAAGCATCGCGGCATTGCCGAGCGCCACCGTCGTGCCGCCGGCACGGCCCTGAACGCCCTTGCCGGTCTTTGCCTCGAAACCGGTGACCTCCACGAAGGGGACGCCGCGCTCCTCGGCGCCGGAAACGATCGCTTCGGCCAGCGGATGTTCGGAGCCGCGCTCCAGGCTTGCCGCCAGCGACAGCAGCCGGTCTTCGCCGACCCCACCGAAGGCGATGACATCGGTAAGCTTCGGCTTGCCTTCAGTCAGCGTGCCGGTCTTGTCGACGATCAGCGTGTCGACCTTGGAAAAGCGCTCAAGCGCTTCGGCATCCTTGATCAGCACGCCTTCCTGCGCGCCGCGCCCGGTGGCGATCATGATCGACATTGGCGTTGCCAGGCCGAGCGCACAAGGGCAGGCGATGATCAGAACGGCGACGGCGGCTAGCAGTGCATTCGCCATGCGCGGCTCGGGCCCGATCGCGGCCCAGACAAGGAAGGCAAGGATGGCAGCAGCGACCACCGCCGGCACGAAGACGGCCGACACCCGGTCGACGGCGCCCTGGATCGGCGCCCGCGAGCGTTGCGCCTTGGCGACCATGTCGACGATGCGCGACAGCACCATATCTGCGCCGACCTTTTCGGCGGCCATGACGAAGGTGCCGTTCTTGTTGATCGTGCCACCGGTCAGCGGGTCGCCTTTCGACTTCTCCAGAGGCAGGGGCTCGCCTGATATCATCGATTCGTCGACGGTCGACTGGCCTTCGAGGACGGAGCCATCCACCGGCACCCGCTCGCCAGGGCGAACGCGCAGCTGGTCACCGGTCTGGATATCGCCAACAGGCACGTCGCGCTCGCTGCCGTCGGCATCGATGCGCCGCGCCGTCTTCGGCGCAAGGTCGAGCAAAGCGCGGATTGCCGAGCCGGTACGTTCGCGCGCTTTCAATTCCAGCACCTGGCCGACGAAGACGAGCGCGACGATGACGGCTGCTGCCTCGAAATAGACGGGCACGGCCGCGCCGTGGCCATGGAAGCTCATCGGGAAGATGCCGGGTACAAGCGTGGCGACGACGCTGTAGACATAGGCGGTGCCGACGCCGAGACCGATTAGCGTCCACATATTCGGGCTGCGGTTGACGAGAGACGCCCATGCGCGGCGGAAGAAGGGCAGGGCTGCCCAGAGCACCACCGGCGTTGCTAGCAGCAGTTCGATGTAGGTGGCCTGCGGCTCGCCGATCGTTTCGCGAAGCGGCAGGCCGAACATCGGCCCCATGCTCAGCGCCAGCAGCGGCACGGCAAGGATGGCGCTGACCCAGAGCCGCCTGACGAAATCGACGAGTTCCGGGTTCGGACCTTCGTCAGCAGGCGGAATGCCCATCGGCTCCAGCGCCATGCCGCATTTCGGGCAGTCGCCGGGACGGTCGCTGATGACTTCGGGATGCATCGGGCAAGTGTAGAGCGTGCCCGTCGGCGCCGGCTTTGCCGGCGGGTGCTTGCCGTCGCGATAGGCTGAGGGGTCGGCTTCGAATTTCGCATGGCAGGCGGCCGAGCAGAAATAGAACTTTTCACCGTCGACTTTCAGAAAGTGTTTCGCCGTCGAGCGATCGACGGTCATGCCGCAGACGGCGTCCTTCGCGGCCAGATAATCCGCAGGTGCCGCCGCAAACTTCGTCCGGCAGCCCTCGGAGCAGAAATGATAGGTGCGGCCGTCATGCTCAAGCGATGGCTTGCCGGCTTGCGGATCGACGGTCATGCCGCAGACAGGATCACGGATCACGGCATCGGCAGCCTTCTCCTGATCATGGCCGCAATGGCAATGATCATCGCCATCGTCGTGGCTGTGGTGGTGGTCGTGCTGGTGCTTGATATCCATGACTATCTCCTGTGCCCCGGAGGGCCGTTGGATAGGCTTATCCACCTTCCAGCGACTGGAAGGTCAAGCACTATTTTCATGGACTCGATTTTAGCGACGGCTGGTCCTCAGATCGGGGTGATCAGCCCGACCGGCTGGCTCCCGAGCAGGGCGGCGACCGAGATGCTGCCCCCGGGCTCGATCGTCTTTCCGGTCAGCAGGTCCGCCTTTAGACCGTGAAGCGGGGAGGGGACGGCGATCGCCGTATCCTCCCAGAATTCCGGGCCGGCAAAGAGCACGCCGGGGTCGAGCCAGCCGAACATCAGCCGTGGCGCTGCGATGATGGCGAAATCATCCTTGTGCACCCGGGCATAAGCGAGGATGTGGTCTCGCCGGGCGCCCGTCACCTTCAGCGGCAGATAGTCGCCTCTGGAAAAGAGGTCCGCGTGCCGCTGGCGCAGCTGCAGGCCGATCCCGACAATGCGCTGCTTCAACGCCGCCGCCTGCAGCTTGGCGATCGGCCCGGCTTCATCAAGCCATGCTTTCAGCCGCTCATGATCGACCGGTCGGCGGTTGTCTGGATCGACGAGGCTGAAGTCGAAGCTTTCGGCACCCTGGTAGATATCGGGAATGCCGGGGGCCGTCAGCTTGAGCAGTGTCTGCGACAGGCTGTTGAGGTAACCTGCCGCGATGAAAGGCTGCAGCACCCTTTCGAAATCCTCGAGAAAGACGCCATTATCAGGCGAAACCAGGGCCGCGGCATAGGTCGTGGCCGTTTCCTCGTAAGCGGCATCCTGTTCCGTCCAGTCGCTGCGCAGTTTCGCCTCGCGCACGGCCTTGACGGCGTAATCGGTGAAGCGTTCGCGGAGTTCTTCCGTCTGTCCTCTATCGAAATCTTCCGGCCAGATGCCGGCCAGAGCCTGATAGAGCATCCATTCGACATTTGGCTCCGGCGCTGCGCCATCCGGCAGATCCTTCAGCCACGGCCGGTTCATGTCTCGCCACCGCTCGACCGCCTGTGCAAAAACATCCGCGCCCTCGCTCAGCGCATAAAGCCTTGCACGCGCATCCTCGCCGCGCTTGGTGTCGTGGGTCGCGCTTGTCGAGAGCCCATGCGGCTGCAGCCGCGCCCGCTCTGCCATGCGGCGGTGGAATTCCTCCGGGCCGCCAGGCGCTTTGCCCGGTTCACCGCCCACTTCGTTTGCGGCAAGCAGCCTGTTATAGCGGTAAAAAAGCGTATCCTCGGTCGCCTTCGCCATCACCGGCCCGCTCAATTGCTGGAAGCGGATGCGGAACTCGTGGGCCGCGTCACCCTCGACCTTGCCTTCGAGAAGCTTCAGAACCTGGTCGAGGGCACGTTGATCGTCGAGCAGCGCCATCGCTTGCGAAGCGGTCGCCGCCAGCACCGCTGAATCCTGCCAGGAAAGCGGGCCACCGTCGCCATAGGTGCGGTAGACGGGAAAGGTGATCAGCAGTTCGCTAAGCGCGGTGGCGATCTCGTCTCTTTTTGCCTCGGGAAAGATGCCTGCCGCGATCGACACCAGCCTATTGGTCTCGCCGGCGAAATTACGTTCGACCATCAGTCGCTTGGCAATTCGCCGGCCCGCCTCGAGATCACCCGTGTCGGCGGCGATCCTGCGATAGGCATCATCCAATATGCGCAGACCTCCGGCGTCGATGAACAGCTCGCTCAGCGCGGCGATGAATTCATATCCCGTGGTTCCGGCAACCCGCCAGCTCTCCGGCAGGACCTCGCTAGCCCCGAGGATCTTTTCGACGACGATATAGGTGTCCGGTCCCACCGCCTCCCGCAACCTGTCGAGATAGGCCTTGGGCTCGGCGAGCCCGTCGACATGGTCGATGCGCAGGCCCTGCACTTTGCCATGGCGCACCAGCTCGATCACCAGCCGGTGCATGTCCTCGAACACCGGGGGATCTTCGACGCGGGTGCCGACCAGTCCGGTCACCTCGAAAAAACGGCGATAGCTCAGATGTCGCGCCGCCGTCTTCCAGTGCGTCAGCCGCCAATGCTGTCCCTCATGCAGGCTTCTCATGAAATCGCGATCGGCCGAGACGTCATTGAGCTTCTGCTGGAGGGCGGCTCGATCGCCGCCTTCGAAGAGGATATCGCGCATCGCGCGGTTGAAGTTCTCGCCGGAGGTGACGGCCGCAGCCTCCGCCATTCTGGTGGCAACCGGATCGTCGAGCCGATCTGCGATCGCTCCGTAACTCGCCGGGTTCAGCGGCAACAGCGTCTCAAAATAACCGAACGCGAAGTTACCGTGCGTTTCGTCGAGCGCGATGCGAAGCTCGCCACCGGCGAGTGCTCCCTCGAAGTCCTGACCGAGCTGCGGCAGGGTCAGCGGTTCGCTCCAGTCGATGTCGAAGTGGCTGAAATAGGCGCTTTGTCTGCCAGATATCAGCACGTCGCGCCACCAGCCGTTTTCCGGCGAGGCCGCCATGTGGTTCGGCACGATGTCGAGAATCAGCCCCATGCCTGCGGACGCAAGGCTTTCCGTCAGCCGCTCGAATCCGGCCCGGCCGCCGAGCACCGGGTCGATTTCGTTGGCGTCTGTCACGTCATAGCCGTGGGTCGAACCGCTGACGGCGGTGAAGATCGGCGAGGCGTAGAGGTGGCTGATGCCGAGCGTCTTGAGATAGGGGACGAGGTCGCAGGCGCGATCGAAGGTCATGCCGTTGCGGAATTGTATCCGGTAGGTCGCTGTCGGGAGTGTCATGAGGCCGCTGATGTTGGAAAGAGACCCTCCGGAACGGTTGCAGCCGGGTTTTTGTTCCTTGCAGCACCGCGCGTCTTTTGACACGCCTAAGGGACGCTGCAAAATTTTGAATCGGTGGATCGTGCGTTCGGATGTTCTAGTCGATGAAAACGCCGACGCTTGCGGCGCGTCCGGCCGAGTCGATGACGGTTAGTTTCGAGTAGCCGCCGCCATCAGGCAGCCATTGCTGGATACGCCGGCGGGACAGATCAGGCAGCGGCTTGCCATTGGCAAGCCAACGGAAGGGGGCTCGGCCACCCTGGAGCTTCAGCATCAGCGGTGACAAGTTCCCTTGACCAGCGCCGAGATCGACATGCGCGCCCTCGGGCGGATAGATGATCTCAGGCGGGGCCTCGCGGCCGGAGGCGAGCAGGCCGCTGGCATTGAGGGCGAAGCGCCGCTGGCTGATGGGCAGCTCCGACTGGGCGATGCGCACGGCGCCCGCAGGCGGGCGGGGAAGCGGCGTCGTCGCGATGCCTGACTTGGCGAACCCTTCGAAGAGGACGGGCGCGGCGGTGCCATAACCGGTCAATCCCGGCACGGCGCTGTTGTCAGGCCGTCCGACCCAGACGCCTAGCACATAACGCCCATCATAGCCGACCGACCAGGCATCACGGTAGCCGTAGCTCGTGCCGGTCTTGTAGGCGATGCCGCGCTGCGGTGCGCCTGAGGGAGGAATGACGCCGGAGAGAATATCGGCGACGTTCCAGACCGCGACCGGTTCCAGCAACGGTTCGCCGTCGAGCTTGCCCGGTGCGCCGCTGACGCCGTCGCCGAGCCTTGCCGGCTGGCCGCGATTGGCGAGGGCCGTATAGAGTTGCACCAGATCCTTCAAAGTGATGCCGACGCCGCCGAGACCGATCGCCAGTCCCGGCGTCTCATTCGGCGGCAGGACCGGGCGTACCTCGGCGCGGCGGAAGCGCACCATCAGCCGCGACGGCCCGACGGCATCGAGCAGCTTGACGGCCGGCACGTTCAGCGAAAGCTGCAGCGCCTCGCGCACGGTGACGTCGCCCTGGTAGCTCATGTCGAAATTGCGCGGCCGGTAGCCGAAGAAGTCAGCGGGCCGGTCCTCGATGATCGTTTCCTGGGACACCAGGCCCTGTTCGAAAGCCAGCCCATAAATGAAGGGCTTCAGCGTTGAGCCCGGCGAGCGGTTGACGCGCGTCATGTCGATCCAGCCAGAGCGGCTGGCATCGAAATAATCGGCTGAGCCAACCTCGCCGACAATCGCACCGGTTTGCGCATCCGCCATCACCATGGCAAGCGAAAGCTTCGGCCCGAGCTTGAACGCCGCTGCCCGCGCAACCGCTTCCAGCCCCTGCTGCACCTGTTTCTTCAAAGTCGTCTGATGCTTGAGGACATCAGGCTCCTTGCGCAGTGCGGCTTCGGCGACATGGGCGGCAAGTGCCGGCAATTGCATGCGCCGCGACGGGACCGCGACGCCTTCAGCCCGCTCCGCTTCGCCGTCACCAACGGCTCTAGCGACCGCTACGCGGTCAAGCACACGCTTGCGCGCGGCCTCGGCTGCCTTGAGATTGCGGTCCGGCCGGCGCCGTTCCGGCAATTGCGGCAGGGCGACGAGCAAAGCCGCCTCGGCGACCGTCAGGCGTCGCGGTTCCTTGCCGAAATAGGCAAGGCTTGCGGCGCGCACGCCTTCCAGATTGCCGCCATAGGGCGCGTGCGTCAGATAGAGGTCGAGAATCTCTTCCTTCGACAGCCGCCGCTCGATCTGCACGGCGCGCACCAACTGCAGCAGTTTTGCCGAAAGCGAGCGTCCTTCGCGCGGCTCGATCAGCCTGGCCACCTGCATCGAAAGCGTCGAGGCGCCGGAGACGATGCGGCCATTGCTGACCAGTTGCACGGCAGCGCGCCCGAGCGCCCAGGGATCGACGCCGCCGTGGTCGTAGAAACGCTGGTCCTCATAGGCGATCAGCATGCGCAAGAATTGCGGATCGACGTCGGAGACCGCCGTCTTCAGCCGCCAGCGGCCTTGCGACGTCGCAAACGCACGCAACAATTGCCCATCGGCATCCAGCACCTCGGCAGACACGGCATTTGCCCTGTCCAGCGGCGGCGGAAAGGCCTTGTCGGCGGCATCGAGCGCAAAGAGAGCCGCGCCGGCAAGAATGATGCCGGCTGCGGACCCGATCGCAAACTTGTGCCACCGCCTCATTATTGCGCCGTCACGACCTCCATCTTGCCGGTTGCCGTGCGGGCCGAAAGCTCCGGCCGGTACATGTCCTCGACGTTTGCGGCCGGATGGTCGTAGGTGCCGGGGGTGACGGCACGAACGACATAGGCGACGTTGAATTCGCGCTCATCGCCTGCTGCGCGGTTGAAGGCGGCGACGAAGCGGTCGTAGCGGAATTCGGTATGGGCAGCGGAGATCTCGCCGATCCAGTCGAAATTCGTCATCTGGGCGCTGTCGACGAGATTCGGATTGTCGATCTCGAAGCCGGCCGGCAGAAGGTCGGTGATGACGATGCGCGACGGCCAGTCGTTGGTTTCGCGCACATGGATGACGACGACGTAGCGTTCGTTCTGCTTCGCCTCGCTGACATTCGCTTCTTCGCCGTCGAGCGTGTAATAGGTCCGCTCGATGACGAAGCCGTCGCCGCCGGCCGGCAGCGGCACTGTGGGAGCGGCAACGGTGGTGACCACAGCCGAAACCGTGTCGTTTGTCTGGTTGGTCAGCGTCAGCGGATGGTCAGCCAGGGCATCGCCGGTCATGCGTGCCATGTAGGCACCGGTGTGCGCGGCCCCATTGACATCGACCTTCAGGCCGTCGTCACCGCCCTGGATGGCGCGCGCGGCAAGCAGCATCCAGGTTTCTTCCTGCGTGCTCTTATATTTGCTGCGCTCCCATTCCTTGCCGACCGCCTTGGCGAGTTCCGGGATGACCGGCGGTACCGGCCGGCTTTCGGCGGCGAGCGCCAGGATCGCCGCGCCGTCGCGCAGGATCGTGCCATAGTCGGTACGCGACAGGTTCACGCGTGACACCATCGACTGCTCCGACATCTGCAGCGCGTCGAGGAAGATATTCTTCGAGCGCTGCGCATCACCGTAGAGCGCCAATGCGGCGGCGATATGCGCCTTGGCGAGCGGCGTCGGGAAGTCATTGATCATCGTATCGGCATAATAGCGCAGATCGCTGATCGCAGCCTTCTTGTTGCGAGCAAGGACGTAGATGGCATAGGCGATCTGATCGCCCTGGCCCTTGATGTCGGTGGTGTAGGACAAGGTGTTCTGCAGGTTTTCGAGCGCCTGCACGAAAGCCCTTTCCGGCACGTCGTATTTCATTTCGCGGGCCCGCGTCAGGAAATCGGTGACATAAGAATCGAGCCAGACATCGCCCGAATCCGGTCCCCAGAGGCCAAAACTGCCGGCAGAGGCCTGATAGGAAAGCACGCGGTAGATCGCGTCCTGTACGCGCTTATGCACGTCGTCGTCGTTTTCCATACCCGCCTGCTTTGCGACTTCGGCGAGATAGAGCAGCGGCAGCGCTCGGCTGGTGGTCTGCTCGGCGCAGCCAAAGGGATAGCGGTCGAGCGTCATCAGCAGGGCGGGAATATCGAAGGCGGCCGAACGGGTGACATTGACGCTGATCGAGGCACCCGGCAGCACGCTGTCGGCCAGCAGGTTCTTGTCGACGGTGAGCTTTGCCCCCGGCTTCAGCGCCAGCACCCTGCGTTCGGTGATCGGCAAGGAAGCCGGGCGCACCGGCACATCGACCGTCTGGTCGAGTGAAAGGCCGGAAGCGTCGGAGAGGTTGATCGAGACGCTGCCGGCGCCCGGCTGTTTGCCGATGAGCGAAAGCGTCAGTTCGGATTTCGCGCCGGCCTCGAGGCGGATCGTCTGCGAGGCAGAAGCTTCCTCGATGCCGACCGCATCATTACCGGTCAGTTGCAGCTTGTAGTCGCCAGCCGGCGCATCGGTATTGGCAATGTCGAGGCGCAGATTGGCCTTGTCGCCGGGGGAGAGGAACTTCGGCAGACTTGCGGTCACCACGACGGGATCGCGGATGATGACATCCTTGACGCCGTGGCCGACGCCTGATTTCGACCAGGCGACGGCCATGACACGCGCCGTGCCGTTGAACTGCGGAATGTCGAAGGAGACATTGGCCTTGCCTTCGGCGTCGAGCTTCACCGGCCCGGAGAAGAAGGCGACGAGCTTCTGCGTCGGCGGGCTTGCCTGTAGCGCAACGGCACCGCCATCACCGCCGGTCCTGAGCTTGCCGGTGGCACCCAGCGAGCCGTCGATCAGACGGCCATAAAGGTCGCGGATTTCAAGACCGAGCTGGCGCTGGCCGAAATACCAGTCCTCCGGGTTCGGCGGTTCGTAGCGCGTCAGGTTGAGAATGCCGACATCGACGGCAGCAACCGTCACATAGGCATCCTCGTTGGCGCCGGCGCCAGCCACCTGCAGGCCGATATTCAACGGTCCGCGCGGCAGCATCTTTTCGGGTGTTGCAAGCGTCACCTGCAGCGCGCGCTGTTCAGGATCGACTTTCAGCCATTTGATGCCGATCGAGCGCATCGGCATGTGGTTGTCCTGGGCGTCGCCGGGGCGGAAGAGCGTGGCGGTCACATAAGCACCGGCACCCCAGTCTGATGTAACCGGGATATCGACCTCGCCGCCGGTCTCGCCGATCGTGGCGTTCTGTACGGCAACCAGCTTTTCGGTTCCGGCCGTCACCATCAGCTCGCCGCCATAGCGCGAGGTGACTTTCAGCTTGGCGGTGTCGCCGATCTTGTAGCTGTCCTTGTCGAGGGCGATCTCAAGCCCGTCGGGCGTTTCCGTCGAGGTCGATGTCACGAACCAGCCGGCGTCGAATTCGACGCTGGAGGTCGGGCCGTCGGCATCGGGGCTTTCCACTTCGAGGCGATAGCGGCCCCAGGTCACCGGAACGGAGATCTTGCCGCCGTCCATCGTCGCGTCGACGCTGCCGTTGGAGACCTGCTCGGCGGTGTAGACCGGCTCGTATTTCCAGGCGGTTCCCTCGCGATACCACTGATATTCGCGGTTGAGGCTATAGAATTTCCAGCGCAGGCCCTTCGTCTCCTGCTTCTGTCCGTCGGCCTTGACGCTGATCACCGTAAAGTTGGCGATCGAATTCTCCGGCAGATCGTCGGAAAATTCCGGCTTAACGCCGATCGAAGCGCCCTGGTTCTTCACCGGAATGGTCAAGGAGCGCTCGATGGCGCGGCCGCCCGCCTCCTGCATGCGCATATAGACAGTAGCGTTGAGCAACTGCGTCGTGGCCGGCAGGTCGCTGATGGTCAGGTCGGTCGAGGCTTCGCCGTTCTCGTCGAGTTCCGGCAGGCCGTCGATCGGCAGGCGCGAATCCTCGCTGGCCTCTTCGTCGGCGAGGCCGAAGAGGAAGCCCTTATAGGCCGCACTCTCGCGCGTCGGCTTGACGACGACGTCGCCTTCGAGCGTCAGGCCGGCGGCTGGGGCGCCGTAGAGATATTTGCCCGAAACGGTGATCGTCGCCGGCGTGTCCGGACCGACTTCCTTGGCCTCGGTCTTGATCTCCATGTCGGTGCGATCGGGGACGAAATCGTCGACGAGGAAACTCTTGGTGGCGATCGCGCTGCCCTTGGGATCGGTATAGATGTTCATCGTCCAGGTGCCGCGCATGGCGTTTTCCTGGGTCGGGAAATCGATGGAGTAGCCGCCGAGATTGCTGGTCTGGCTGACGATCCGCCGGTCTTCGACACCGTCGGGGCGGCTGAAGATGAAAGTGAGCGGCAGGTTCTCGATGGCGTTGCCATCGGTGTCGCGGGCGAGCGCCTGCGCATGCACCGTCTCGCCGGCGCGGTAGATGCCGCGTTCGGTGAAGGTCAGTACGTCGATCGCGCCGGGTGCTGCGCGGCCCGTCACGCCACGGTCGGAGAGGTCGAAGCCGGCGCGCGTCATGTCGAGGAAGACGTAGTCCGACGTGCCGTTTTTGGCGGTAATGACGGCTGGCGTCAGCGCCGCCGTGCCGCGGATCAGGCCGGCAGTGAAGGTGGCGCGGCCGTTTTCGTCGGTCGTGGCAGTGCCGAGCACTTCATTGTTCTTGGCGAGCAGCTGCAGCTCTACGCCTGCGATCGGCTTGGCCGAGGCGAGCGAGCGGGCGAAGACGTTGAGCCCGTCCGTACCGGCATAGGTGGTGACGCCGATATCGGAGACCAGGAACCATTGCGTCGCCTGCGAATCCCACTCCTGCGCGGGGCCGTTTGCCGCCGTTGCGGTCATCACATATATGCCGGGCTTGCGCTCGGGCAGCGCCTCGTCGACCGGGAAGCTGGTGACGATGTCCTTGTTGAGTTCGTTGGCGATGTCGATCGAGCCCTGCCAGACGAGTTCGCCGCTCTGGTCCTGGATGTTCTGGGCGCTGTAGCCGTCGAGTTGGGACAGGAACTGCGAATTGGTCAGCAGCGGCGCGATGGCGCGATCGCCGATGCGGTAGAGTTTCAAGTTGGCCGAGGTCATATTGACCGAGACGATCGGGATGCCGCGGCGCGCCGTCGAGGGCAGCACGAAGCTGTCGCCGGTGAAACGCACGATCTGGCTACGGTCCTTGATGTAGACGTCGACGCTGACAGGTGCTTCCAGCACCTCGTCGACGGCCGACGGCAGGCCGGTGCGGAAGGCGATCTTGTAGGTTTGACCATGCGTCAGCCCCTCGACGCAGATCTGCTTGTCCTTGGCCTCGAGCGCCTTTGGTGCTTCGCCGTTCAGCGTCACGAAGGGCGTGTAGTCGGTGGTTTTGACCAGCGCCTCGGAAAAGGTGACGCAGGCACGCGGCGTGGCGCTGTCGGCATCGACCGTGTGTTCCGTGACGCGGAAGCCCTGCGTTGATTTCAGCTGCAGGTAGGCCGCCTGCACATCCTTGGCGCCGACAAGCGCCAGGCTCGCCTTGTAGGCGTCGAGCGCCGGGCGGTAGTTGGCATTCCGTTCCAGTGCAGTGGCGAGCACGGCCAGCGCCTCGGCGCGTTTGGCGGCGGTGCGCGTCAGCTCGTAGCCGTTCAGCGCGTCGAGCACGGCTTGGCCGGTCGTGTTGCTCTCGGCGCTGCCGAGCGAGGCTGCGGCGCGGGCGGTTTCGAGCCAGAGATCGGCGTCGTCAGGTGTGATCGACAGCGCGCCATGGAAGGACTTCAGCGCGTCGGCCAGATTGTTGGCAGTGAGGTCAATGCGGGCATTGGCCGTCAGGCTGTCGGCGCCCTGGCCCTGCTGGTCGTCGGCCAGGGTCAGATTATCCTTGAAGTCGTGGGCCTGCTGGATGAGATCGTTCGTCAGGAAGGTCAGCCGCGGCGCGGCGCCAATATCCCGCTCCTGCTGGCCGGCCGTTTCGACGATCTTGCCGGCGATGGCGCCGGGGAAAGCGTTCATCGTCTTGAAATCGGATTTCAGGAAACACCATTTCACCTTGGGATTGTAGGTGAAGGCCTTGCAGCTCTTGTCGCCGATGCAGGATGTCTTGCACTGATCGAGCGAGACGTTCTGCTCGGTGCGAAGATCGAAGCCGAAGAAATCGGCGTCCTTAATCGTCTGGATGTCGCGCTTGGTGTCCGCAGCGGCGGCGGAAAAGCTGATGGCGATCGTGGAAAATGCGATTGTCGCGAAAGCGAAGAACGAGCGCACGGACATAGGTTCCCCCCGGAAATGCTGGCTCTGACCGGCGGGCACTCTCCTCACTCCTCGCGAGATTGTCAACTGAAGTTGAGCGCTGTTTCATCTTCGCACAGGCGCTTTCGTCCAGCTGTCACATCGGCGTGAGTGACCGCCTTGTGATTTGCGGCTTTTGCTAGGATGAGCAAGGATTTGGGCGATCGCAGGAGGTAGCGCCATGTCCACGTCTTCCCACCGCAGGAGCATTACCGCGCTCCTTGCTGCCACTCTATTCTCGTTCGGCGTGTGTGCTGCGGGTGCGGCCGAGGATGCCGTCGTCATCCCGCCGCCGGCCATTGACGAGGTGGCCGGGCCAGGCACCGAGACCGCCATTTTCGCCGGAGGTTGTTTCTGGGGCGTCCAGGGCGTCTTCCAGCACGTGAAGGGCGTTGAGAGCGCCGTCTCCGGTTATGCCGGAGGCAACGCCAAAACGGCGCAGTATGAAACCGTCAGCACCGGCTCGACGGGTCACGCCGAATCCGTCCAGGTGAAGTTCGATCCGAAACAGGTGAGCTACGGCAAGTTGCTACAGATCTTCTTCTCTGTGGCGCACAACCCGACGCAGCTGAATTTCCAGGGTCCGGACCAGGGAACGCAATATCGTTCGGCGCTGTTCGTTTCCGATCCGCAACAGCGCAAGGTCGCCCTGAGCTATATCAGCCAGCTCGACAAGGCGCATGTCTTTCCGCAGCCGATCGTCACCAAGGTGTCCGACGCCGCCGGCTTCTATCCCGCCGAGGCCTATCATCAGGATTTCCTGACGCTCAATCCGACCTATCCTTATATCGTCTACAACGACCTTCCGAAAATCGAGAACTTGAAGTCGCTGTTTCCGGCCGACTACCGCAGCCAACCGGTACTGGTGAAGGCCAAGGGCTGATCGACACGACCGCTTACAGCGGCCGCATATCTCCGACTCATTGGCAGCCCCGCGACTCAGAGAGAATCGCCGCCGTCTCGTGCGGCAATGGATGCGAATGGTTGGTTGATCAAAGGGAAACTGCAGGGTTCAGCGCCGTTATGGCCGCTCTGGCGCCGACGGCATAAGGAACCATCGTCCCCGCCTTGCGACCAATAACGTGCTCAAGATCGGCGGGCTGCCAAGTCGGCATCTGCAATTCCGTGAGGACATTGAGCAGGAAATCAGGTCGCTTTCCAGCGAACTCCCGGCCGTCGCGGTGCCTCGTCGGGGCCCCCAATCGCCCTGGAGACAGTCATCGAACCCGTATGATACAGTAACATACTCCACAACCACGCCATCGTCTCCCTACATCAGAGAAGCAAACGTGTCCGTGTCGTCGCCTTGGGAGTGAAATATGGACGATGGCGTGGCCGCTGCTACGCGGCAGTTTTCGGCTCATAGACTTTGCAGAAGCAAAACCCGAGCTCGCCAGGTGGGAGGCCTCGATAGATCCGACGCGTGGCGAGCGCCGTAGCATGTACGAGGAGTTGGTCGCGGCACTGGCAAAAGAAATCTAAGACGCTCTCGACGACGGCGCATTTCACTCTTTTTCTCTAGGTGGTAGCAATGGAGCAATCAGTTCATCCAGCGGCAATCGAGCACCTGCCGATTTTCATCACTTCGCCCGGACATACGGACTACCTTTTCGTTGTCGTCGTTGTCTTTCTGCTGGTGGCCGTGCTCGCGGTTGGAAATCTGTACTTCCAATTGCACGCCCTTCCCGAACGCAGAGCCCACCGTACGAACAAGGTGCAGATGGAGATCGTGGCCGTCCTGGCGCTCATCTCACTGTTCACCCACAACCATCTTTTCTGGATTGCCGGGCTGCTTCTGGCCTTTATTCAGATTCCCGACTTCTCCACGCCGCTCTACTCAATCGCCCAGTCTCTCGGCAAACTCTCCGGCCGCCAGGCTGAAACGACAGGCGATCCTGCTCTGATAGCGGAAGATACTGCGGAAGCAGAGCCCATACCGTCACCGCCCAAGACCAGCGTACATGGAGAGGATATCTGAATGTTTGAGTTGCTTCTCTGCTCAATGCTGACGATCCTCCCCGATTATCTGTTCCGGCGCTACGGTCAGGGAAAGCGGATCGGCCGCGACATCACGCTTTATACGGTGTGGTACGAACTCCGATGGGGGATCACCGCCTGCCTTCTTCTGACCGTTTCGCTGATTACGATGATTTTCTACTTCCATCCATCAGCCCAGACTGCCACCGCGATATTTCGAACCGTCACGATCATGCCGGAGGCAACCGGACGTGTAGAGGAAGTTTTCATCGGGCTGAACCAGAAGGTCGAGGCCGGATCGCCACTGTTCAGGCTCGATAATTCCGAACAGCAGGCGGCGCTGGAGACGGCCCGTCGGCGCGTCGCAGAAGTCGAGGCCGGAATAAAGGTGACCCAGACCGAGCTTATAGGGGTCGATGGCCAGATCAAAGAGGCGCAGGGTGCCTACCAGACGGCAGTCGACGAATACGAGATGAAGGCGCAGCTCCTGACGAACAACGCTGTCGCCAGGCGCGAGGTCGAACGCCTAGCGACGACGATCGACGGCCGCAAGGGAGCGCTGGATGCAACGGTGGCGAAAAAGCTGACCCTGGAGACACAGATCGCCGTGCAGTTGCCAGCTCAAAGAGCAAGCGCCGAAGCGGCCCTGGCGCAGGCGCAGGTCGAACTCGACAAGACCATCGTAAGGGCCGGCGTCGCGGGTACTGTGCAACAGTTTACGCTGCGTCGCGGGGACGTCGTCAATGCAATGTTGCGTCCTGCCGGGATCCTTGTGCCAGAAGGCGCTGGACAAAGCACACTGATCGCCGGCTTCGGCCAGATCGAAGCGCAGGTCATGAAAAAGGGGATGATCGCCGAAGCAACCTGCATCGGAAAGCCGTTTACAATCATTCCGATGGTCGTGACCGACGTGCAGGAGGTTATCGCGGCCGGACAATTGCGCGCGACGGATCAACTCATCGACGTTCAGCAGACGGCGCAACCTGGCACCCTGACCGTCTTTCTGCAGCCACTTTATCCGGGAGGGCTCAATGGCGTGCCGCCTGGAAGCAGTTGCATCGCCAACGCATATACCAACAATCACGACGCGCTCGCCGATCCAAACATTGGCAAGGTCAGGTGGTTTGCCCTTCATATGGTCGACGCCGTTGGACTTGTACATGCGATGATTCTGCGAATTCAAGCGCTGCTCCTGCCGGTTCAGACGCTCGTTCTGTCGGGTCATTGAACGCAGAACCATACGGGGATCGTTTCGTCGACGACGACGAGAAGAGACCTGGTGTGGGTGACTCGTCGGGCGGATGGATCACCGTCGTCCGTTCGGTTGTCGATCCAAATTCTTCGTCGGCGTCCTTCGAACCGGCGCTGAGGGAGGCGGACCGACACGCGCCGAAAGACCATACAATTACATGCATTAGAACACCACTAGCGCGCACATTCGTCCCGCAGGAGACGGGAGGTTGGAATACGCCCGGCGGGCTTGGCCCGACTCTAGCAGGTAGGGTTTTTGGAAGAGCTCCGATTTTGCCGCGCACTTACAAAGACTTCAGTAAATGACGATCGCGCTAGAGCCGGCATGCAAACGATATTTCTCTATCTTCCAGTGAAGTATTCCCAATATGAGTTCGAAAATACTACCAAAGAATTAGTATCTACTGGCAATGCGCTTCAGATTCTGGCCCCAAAAGGGAGAAATAATTATATCGTCTTGTAATTCTCCCATCGAGCCGGCTCGCGTGAGATTGAGGATGATCCGGTTTCTCCTCAGCCGGTTTAAGAATTTATCAACGTTAACAATATCTTAAATCCAAAGAATCACGTTCCACCGCGGAACATATTGTGGAATTGCCCGTTACCACCATGAGTTTCGCGTGGGATAGGCTGTCGGAGCGGATCCCTCCTTAGAAGTATCGGCGTAACCAAGGGGACGTATCATGGCCACCAATGTCGTGCGGCGCTGGCAACGAGATGACCTCATGAAACAGAGAGTATTGATCGTTGAAGATGAATTCCTGATCGCCCTGGATCTCGAGGCGACGGTGGAAGCCATGGGCATGCAGGTCGCCGGCCTTGCGAATGATTGTGAACAGGCGTTGCGGCTGGCGCCGCTCGCCGATATCGCCTTCGTCGACGTCAATCTCGCCGACGGCCCGACCGGGCCCGAGATCGGCCGACGGCTGGCGCAGGAGCATGGCATTGCCGTTGTCTTCATGACGGGCAATCCCGAAGTGGTCGCCGATGGCGTCAAGGGCGCGGTTGGCGTGGTCCAGAAGCCGGTCATGCCTTCGGTTGTCGAGCAGCTGGTGAAATATCTTGCCGCGCGGCGCGTCGGCATGTTCGCGGTCGTACCCTCACAGATGACGGTCTTTGCCTGATCGGCTGGCTTTATCGGAAAGGCCTGGTCAGCCTGGTATGGCTGCGAGCTGCGGCAGATGCCCGGTCGTATCTACCTCCGGCCTGCCATAGGCCTTGAGAAAGGTGCGAACCGCGTTGCGCGCCGCCTTTTCGAGTTCTTCATCGGTGGGCGTGCCCCCGAGAAGGATCATCATCTGCAGGTCGGCATTGCCGAGTGCTACGAACTGCCGGGCGGCGACGTCGTAGTCGTCAATGGCGAGCGCCCCCTTATGGGCAAGCCGAGCTAAAAGTGCTGACAGTGCGGTGATCAGCTTGCCTGGCCCCTGCTGGCGCCAGCTTTCGAAGAGGTGCGGATATCGCTCGCCTTCCGTCTGCACCAGCTTGCGCAGAAATTTTCCGTCGTGGTTGCAGATGCAATTCTTATTGAGGCGCACGGCGAAGGCCGTCAGGTCATCCTCCAGATGGTCGGCGCGATCGGGAAAGGTCGAAAGCACGGAGAACAGCATGGCGTTGGCGCGGTTCATGACGTCTTCGACGACGGCGACGAACAGCGTTTCTTTCTCGCGATAGTGATTGTAGATCGTCTGGCGGGATACGCAGGCGACGGCGGCGATCTCGTCGATGCTGGTACCGGCAAAACCCTGGCGGCAGAATACGTCGGCCGCGGCATCGAGGATCGACATGCGTTTGGCGCATTGTCCGCGCTGCGTATGCCCTGTCATTCGGGCTGCCGGTGTCATGCGATCTTTCATGATAGCGAAGATAAGACGTCTTGACGTTTTAGACAATGGCGTCTAATTTTACATCTGTGTCCAAATTTGTTGACAGTCCTGGTTGCGCTGAAGATATAAGCTCCCAACTTCGTCTTCGCGCGAACGATCATCATTGAACCCTAGCGCATCGGCCCGAAAATCGGTTCCGATTTCCGGAAAGCACGATGCGTAAATTCAAAGAGTTGGAGTGTCCTTGTGCATCCGAGAGGACGCACGGCGCTCTAAGAGCAATGTAGCGGAGCGACGATCCGGTACCTCCGCCGCGCTTTTATGAAAGATCACCATTATGACGGCTCCCTTCTTTCGCATTGCCCTCATTCTCGGCCTTCTGTCGGCCATCGGGCCCTTTGCCATCGACATGTATCTGCCTGCACTGCCGTCCATCGGCCAGGACCTGCATGCCGATAATAACGTCACACAGCTAACCCTTCTTGCCTTCTTCATCTCCTTTGCGCTCGCCCAGCTTGTCTATGGGCCGCTGTCGGATATGTGGGGCCGCAAGCTGCCGCTCTATCTCGGCATCGGCCTCTTCGCCGTCGCCTCGATCGGCTGCGCGTTGGCCACCGATATCGAAACGCTGATCGCCTTCCGTTTCGTTCAGGGTATTGGCGGCGCCGCCGGCATGGTCATTCCGCGCGCCATCGTCCGCGACATGCACACCGGCGTGCAGGCCGCGCGCCTGATGTCGCTGCTGATGCTGGTCTTCTCGATCTCGCCGATCCTGGCGCCGCTGACGGGCAGCGCCGTCATCGAGTTCTACGGCTGGCGCGGTGTATTCTGGGCCGTGACGATTGCCGCCTTCATCGGCCTCGTCCTGCTTGCGACCCAGCTGGAGGAAACCCGTTCGGCGAACGAACGCAGCGGCAGCGGTCTGAGAAGCGCCATGGCGGCCTATCGCCTGCTGCTCACCGACCGCAATTTCCTGACGCTGACCTTTATCGGCGGCCTCGGCATTTCGAGCTTCCTCGTCTATCTCGCCAACTCGCCCTTCGTGTTGATCCAGCATTACGGGCTGACGCCGACGCAATACAGCTTCGCCTTCTCGATCAACGCCGTGTCCTTCTTTGCGGTATCGCAGGCCACAGGCTGGCTCGGCGAGCGTTTCGGCCTGGTGCGCGTCATGCGGATTGCGGTCAGCGCTTATGCGCTTGCGATGGTGGTGATGGCGGTGGTGATGGCCTCTGGCTTCAATCAGCTGCCTGTCCTGGCGACCTTCCTGTTCATCGGCTACGGCTTCCTCGGCCTCGTCATCCCGACGAGCGCGGTGCTCGCTCTTGAGGATCACGGCGAGATCGCCGGCACGGCCTCGTCACTGATGGGCACGCTGCACTTCGTGATCGCCGCCGTCGCCATGGTCATCTCAAGCGTCTTCTTCGACGGTACTGCCGTTCCGATGGCCGCCGGCATTGCGCTCTGCGCCTTCTCAGCTTTCGCGCTGACCCAGGCAACGATCGGCCGCCGCGCGGCTGTTGCCGCTGCTGAATGATTTAAAGACAGGCCGCACCCGGTGTGCGGGTGCGGCCATATGATCCCGTCGCGGCCCATCCCAGAAAATGCAACGCGCAATTGATTATCGGCTGGCCGCTCTATCTACGCCGTGACGAAGCATGGTCATATCGGAGGATACTTATGGTCGACGAGAAGCGGCTGATATCTAAAATCACCTGGAAGCTGATGCCCTTTCTCGGCATCCTTTATCTCATCGCCTATATCGACCGGCAGAACGTCAGTTTCGCCAAGCTGCAGATGGTCGATGCCCTCGGAATGAGCGAATATGCCTATGGCCTCGGCGCTTCGCTCTTCTTCATCGGCTATTTTCTTTTCGAGGTGCCGAGCAACCTCTTCCTCGACAGGCTCGGCGCCCGTGTCTGGTTCGCGCGCATCCTGGTCTCGTGGGGCATCGTCACCATCGCGCTCGCCTTCACGCAGAACGCGACGATGTTCTATATCCTGCGTTTCCTGCTCGGCGTCTGCGAAGCCGGCTTCTTTCCCGGCGTCCTCTATCTGCTGACGCTGTGGTTCCCTTCGGTCTATCGCGGCAGGATGGTCGGGCTGTTCATGATTTTCAGTGCGATCGCCAATGCCGTCGGTGCGCCGCTCGGCGGCGTGCTGCTCGATCTCGACGGTCTCTACGGCTTTGCCGGCTGGGAGTGGGTATTCCTGGCGACGGGTGTTCCCGCAGTCATCGCCGGCATCGTCACCTTCTTCTATCTTCCCGGCCGGCCTGAAAACGCAAGCTTCCTGAGCGGCGAGGAGAAGAAGTGGCTGGAACGAAGGCTCGCCTCGGAAAATTCCGGCATGGGCGAGAATGCCGGAAACGGCTTCAAGGCGCTCATCGACCCACGCGTGCTGCTAATGGCGCTCTGCTATATCGCCTTTCCGCTTTCGGCCTATGGGCTGAGCTACTGGCTGCCGACCATCGTCAAGGCCTTCGGCGTCGGCAACACGGTGAACGGTTTTCTCAACATCATTCCCTGGGTGCTGGTCGCGATCGCGCTCTATGTCGTTCCCGCCATGGCCGACAAGGCGCAATCGAAGACGCCCTATATCGTCGTTCCTGCCTTCATCGGCGCTGCCTGCCTGCTGCTCTCGGCGCTCATTCCGAACCACAGTTTGCAATTCGCCTTCCTCTGCGTCGCTGCTGCCGGGATCTTCGCTCCACAGCCGGTGTTCTGGAGCCTGCCCTCACGTTTCCTCAAGGGTGCGGGTGCCGCAGCCGGCCTTGCGGCCATCAATTCGGTCGGAAATCTCGGCGGTTTCGTCGCCCAAAACGTTGTGCCCTGGATCAAGGAAGCGAGCGGCAGCACGATCGCGCCGATGTTCTTCCTGTCCGCCTGCCTGGCGGCCGGAGCCCTTCTGGTCTTTTTCGTTACGCATCAGCTGTCGAGCAGGGAGCAGGCTGCTCCAAGCCGGGTCTGATGCAAGCCGCTAAACAAATCGACGCAAAGGGCATCAGGTTGTCAGAGTGAAAGCGTCGCTTTCGCCCGGAATGAGTTCCAGCGGCCAAATCCTGTTGCGGGCACCCTGCGGATAGTGATCGGCATAGGCCGGCATGGTGGCGAGCAGGGTTTCGCCGAGCTGCGCGCCGAGATCGCGCAGCGACATGCGAAAGGACGTCAGCGTCGGCTGCAGGAAATGCGTGCGCGGCTCCTCGCGGAAACCGACGACGGCGAGGTCGCGGCCGGGCACGACGCCGGCCTCGGAAAGCCGTCGGTAAAGCCCGATCGCCATCAGTTCATGGATCAGGATGATCGCCGTCGGGCGCTGCTCGATCATCAGCAATTCGTGGCCGGCCTGATAGCCGCCCTGTTCGCTCGACTTGACCCGGATGACGAGGGCCGGGTCGAAGGGGATATCATGCCGTTGCAGCGTCTGGCGGTAAGCGTCGAGGAAGAGGTAGCCGAGATTGATGTCGGAGGAGGGTACAGCCACAGCGATCCGCCGATGGCCTTTGGCGACCAGCCGGTCGACGCCGCGCGACGCCACGCCCTCGAAATCGAGGTCCATCCAGGTGTAGCTGCCGCCCGACGCGCTGCGCCCGAGCGTCACGAAGGGGATGCGGGCCTTTTCCAGCAGCTCGATGCGCCGGTCGGTGCGTCGCGTCGCCGAGATGATCAGCGCGTCAACAAGCCGGCGCGCCACCATGCGCTTCAGATATTCGTGCGGGTCCTCGTCATCGGGGCAGGGCAGCATGACAAGATCGAGCTTGTGACGGGAAAAGACGCTCTGCAGCCCGTCGGTGACGCCAAGGAAGAAGTCGTCGCTGTTTTCGACCGTCTCGCGGCTCACTTCGAGCATCAGCCCGATCACATTTGTCATGCCCTGGCGGAGGCTGCGGCCCGACTGGTTGGCGACGTAACCGAGCTCTTCGGCGGCGGCGAGCACGCGCCGGCGCGTTTCATCGTTGACGTCGGGCTTGCCGTTCAGCGCACGGGACACCGTTCCGATCGAAATATCGAGATGCTCGGCGAGCTGGCGGATTCCTTTCATCTCAGGCGATCTTCCTCCCCCAATGCATGTCGCCCAAAACTGTGCAGCGGTTTTGGGACAACGACATGCGGCAAATAAAGCGTCATGCCCCTTCTTGCCACAGGATGGCGCCTGCGAAAAGCCGTGGGGCAAGTGTCAGGGTCTGAAGCTCTGGCGGATGACGAGTTCCGGAATGACGCGTTCGTAACCAGGAGGCGCATCGGGATTTTCAAGCCGCCGCTCCATCAGCTCGACGGCGCGCTGCGCCATGGTCAGCGGATCCTGGCGGAAGGTGGTGAGCCTGTAGTTCAGCCAGGCGGATTCCGGCACGTCGTCGAAGCCGATGACGGCGACGTCCGCGGGGATACGCAGCCGCGCTTCCAGGCGCACGACATCCATCAGTCCGAAGGCGATCTGGTCGTTGGCGCAGAAAACGGCGTCGGGCGTTATTGTCTCCGAGAAGAGTGCGCGTGCGGCCGCAACACCGCCGTCATAGTCGCAGTCGCCGCCGCGTCCGACGACGACGGATACACCAAGCGACTCGGCCGTCGACAGGAAGGCGCTTTCGCGCTCGATGATAGCAGGCGTTCCCGTGTGGGAGCCGATGACTGCCAGCCGCCGTCTGCCGCTTTCGTAAAAGGCCGTCGCCGCCTTGCGGGAGGCTTCGGAGTTGCCGGCACGCACATGGTCGGCGTCGGGTTCCGAACGGCCGATCACGACGAGCGGCTGGCCGTTTCGCTGTGCAAGTTCGAAGAAACTCGCCGGCGGCGAGCCGGACAGGATGATGATCGCCTCGGCGCGGTGGCCGATCAGCATCTTCTGGGCGGCGAGCAGCTCTTCTTCCGTCTGGCCGGTGTTGATCAGGATCGGGATGCTGCCGCGTTTGATCAGGGCTTTGGCCAGTGCTGCCGCCAGATGCGCACGAAAACCCACTTCCGGCCGTGTTGCGACGATGCCGACAAGGCGGCTCTGGTTGGCAAGCACGCCGCGCGCCAGGTCGTTGACGTGGTAGCCGAGCTCCTGCGCCGCTCGCAGCACTTTTTCGCGCGTCGTCGGAGCGACGCTGGCACCCGGCGTGAATGTGCGCGACACCGCGGAGCGCGAAACGCCCGCCAATTGCGCGACCTGCTCGGCGCTGACGAAGCGCATGCGTTCTTTCTTCGGCGCCTTGGCGCCGTTCACTGAACCATCATTCATTGGCTTTCAGCTATTGATCGTCTCTGACAGCCGGATGACAAGCGATCGCATGGCAACGAGATTTTTTGATAAGGGGATAACCGCGGGCAATAGTGATTGCCGAGGCCGCTGGACGCAACCTCGGCTGAGGGGGAACGAATATGAGCGGCGACGAATGATCGGTCACGCCGCTCGTGTGGCGAGTTTATGAACCCGTTATTCGCAGACGCGTACAGTTTCGGCGTGATAGCCGCCGTCATAGCGGTTGCGGACATCGCGGTCCTCATACCAGCATCTCGGTTGGGGCTCGACATAGCGGGGGCTCTCTACGTAACGAGGGCCTTCATCGACATAGCGAGGGCCGCCGCCATTGGCGATCGCGCCGCCAATGAGCCCGCCGACAACCCCTGCGGCAACGCCGCCGGCGATGATGCGGCCGGTGTTATCGTGATGACGGTGGTCACGCGCGGCAGCAGGCTGAATGGCCGATCCAACAAGGGCCGTGGCGATCAACAGGCTGCTAATAACTCTCTTCATAATATTCTCCTCAGTGGCACTTGCCCCGGATAAGAGGCAAATGCGGCAGCAAGTCGTTTGTTCGTTCAAACTTTGCGACAGGCGTTAATGCATGTCATCGGGGATTAGAGCGCCGTGCGTCCTCACGGACGCACAAAAGATGTTCTAACACTTTGAATCTACTCATCGTGCTTTTCGAAAATCGATTCCGATTTTCGGGCCGATGCGCTAGGTCGCAGATTGCGTCGCCGTCGTGTCTTCCAGCACCTCTTCGGGAATATCGTCGAAGGAGGCGTAATTGAGGTTATAGAGCTTGGAGTAGAGCTTGCCGTTCTTCATCAGCTGACGGTGGTCGCCGCTTTCGATGATTTCGCCGTTCTGCAGCACGATGATGCGGTCTGCCTCGCGGATCGTCGCAAGCCGGTGGGCGATGACAAGGCCGGTGCGGTTTTCGAGCAGCTTTACCAGTGCCTTCTGGATCAGCATCTCGGTATAGCTGTCGATATTGGCGGTCGCTTCGTCGAGCACGAGGATCTTCGCGTCCGCCACCAGCGCACGAGCAAAGCTCAAAAGCTGGCGCTGGCCGAGCGAAAGATTGCCGCCGCGCTCGCCCAGAACGCTATCGTAACCCTCCGGCAGACGCATGATGAAGTCGTGCGCGCCGACGGCTTTGGCCGCCTCGATCACCTGTTCGCGCGTCGCCTCCAGCTTGTGGTAGCGGATGTTCTCGAAAACGGTCCCGGTAAAGAGGAAGGGTTCCTGCAGCACCATGGCGATCTGTGCACCGAGCGAATCCTGCGTCAGTGCGCGCACATCGTGGCCGCCAACCAGCACCTGGCCTTGCTGTACATCGTAAAAGCGATGGATCAGCGACATGCAGCTCGATTTGCCGGACCCCGTCGGCCCGACCAGCGCCACCGTCTCGCCGGGATTGACCTTGAAGCTGACATGCTTCAGCACCGGATGCTTCGGATTGTAGCCAAAGACGACGTCCTTGAATTCCACCGAGCCGTCCATGTCGCGCGATAGCGCCGTGGCACCAGGCGCATCCTTGATGTCGACAGGCACGTCGAGCACTTCGGTCAGCCGCTGGCCGGAAGCCATGGCACGCTGCATCACCGAATATTGCAGTGTCAGCGAACGGATTGGGTCGAAGAAGCGCTGAATGTAGAACAGGAAGGCGACGAGCACGCCGACATCGAGCGCCTGGTTGAGAACGCGGGCGCCGCCGACGACGATGACGAGCGCCATCGCCACGCCGGTCAGACTGTCGACGATCGGCACCATAACCTGCGCATAGCGCGCCGCCGTCAAATGCGTCTTGAGGTTGGCACGCGCCTTGTCGTCGTAGAGCGTGAAGTTGACGCCCTGCCTGTCCATGCTCTGGACGGCACGCACGCCGTGGATCACTTCGGCGAGCGCGCCGGCGGCAATCGAATTGGTCTCGTGCGCCGCCATGAAGGATTTGCGGGCGAGCGGCAGCCAGAACAGCCGGACGATGAAGAGCACCGGCAGCACCGAGAGCGTCAGCAGCCCCAGCTTGAAATCGAGATAGAGCATCACGAAAATGATGCCGAAGAGCAGCACGATGTCGCCGACTGACAGTACCGAGGTTTCGAGAAATTCCTGCATCGAGTTGACGTCGCCTTGCAGGCGCGACATCAGCCGGCCGACCTCCGTCTTATCCATGAAGGAGAGCGAAACGCGCTGGAGATGCGAAAACATCGCCTTGCGGATATCGAAGAGCACATCTTCCGCCACGCCGCCGACCAGCGTTTCCTGCGCGTAGCTTGCCGCATAGTTGATGAGGATGGCAACAGTGAACGCGGCGATCGACCAGGCCAGTGCCGAATGGTTGCCGCCCGGCGACATGCCGTGGTCGATGGCATAGCGGATGATCAGCGGGATGGTGAGCTGCATCATCGTGAAGGTCAGAACGGCGACGACGGACCAGAGGACCTGACGGCGATAGGGGTGGACGAAAATCCAGATGCGCTTGACGATGTTGCCGTCGAAGGCCTTGCCGAACATCTCCTCCTCGACGCGATGCGAACCGACCACCGCCCGTGGCGGGCGGCGTCCATCCTCGCGAACGTCGGGGCGCTCGGTTTCCAGTTCCTCGGCCATGTCATTCCTCCCGCGGCCATCACTTCCGGTGGCCTGCATAGTCAATACTCGTTCCTCTCCACTTGGGAGCAGAGGGGAACATACCCGTTTGCTAGGCGCTCAGCGCCTCGTCGCCGGGCCGCACCTGAAGGTCGTAGAGCGCCTTGTAGCGCCCGCCGAGCGAAAGCAGCGCCGCATGCGTGCCGCGCTCGACGATCCGGCCGTCTTCGACGAACAGGATCTGGTCGGCATGCATCAGCGAGCTCAGGCGGTGGGCAACGATGATCGTTACGCGGTCAGCGGCATAGCGGCGCATGGCGCTGCGGATGCGCTGCTCGGTGGCCGCATCGATCGCTGCCGTCGAATCGTCGAATACCATCACTGCCGGTTTCAGCATCAGCGCGCGGGCGATCGAAAGACGCTGCCGCTGGCCGCCGGAAAGCGAAACGCCGCGCTCGCCGACGACAGTGCCATAACCGGTGGGAAGGCCGAGCACGTAATTGTGCAACTGGGCGCTTTCGCTGGCGCGCTCGATGCGGCCTTCCTTCGCCCACGGGTCGCCATAGGCGATGTTGTTTTCGATCGTCGTGGTGAACAGGAAGGAATCCTGCTGGACGACGGCCACGGCCCGGCGCAGCGATTGCAGCGTCGCCTTGCGGATGTCCTGGCCGTCGATCGTGATCTTACCGCCGCTGACATCGTAGAAGCGTGGGATCAGATGCGCGATCGTCGACTTGCCGCTGCCCGGAGGCCCGACGATGCCGATCGTCTGGCCGCGCCGGGCTTCGAAGGAGACATCCTGGAGCACGGTGCGCTTTTCGGAACCCGGATAGGCGAAGCTGACGTTTTCGAAGCGCAGCACGCCGTCGGTGAGGTTCAGCTCCTTCGCATCCGGCGCATCCTTGATCGCGATGTCGAGGTCGAGAAGGGCAAAGAGGCGTGAGCCGCATGTGGAGGCGCGGGCAAAGGCGTTGACCATCAGACCGAGCTGGCGCACCGGCATCTGCAGGATGGTCATGAAGGTCAGAAACGAGGCTAACGTACCGACGGTGATCTCGCCCGACATCACCTTGCCGCCGCCGACCCAGAGCACCAGGCCCATCGCAGCGAAGAAGGAGAAGGTCATGGCGCTGGTATTGGTGACGCGGATGCCGACGCGCTGATGCGCGAGCGCCAGCGCGCTTTTCGACGCTGCCTCAAATTTCGAAATCTCGTGTTGGTGGGCGGCAAAGGCGCGCACGACGCGGATACCGCCGAGATTTTCCTCCATGATGCGGGTCAGCACCGAAAGCCGCTCCTGCAGGTCGAGCCAGGTGGCGCGTAGCCGCAGTTGCGTCACCGAGGAGCGCCAGCCGACGAAGGGAACGAAACTCAGCGCCAGGAGGCCGAGCACGATATCGGTCGACAGCAGCATATAGGCGCCGATACCGATCAGGATCGACAGCAGGATCATCCGGACGAGCGCGGTGGAAAAATACATGCGCACGCCTTCGAGATCGAGGAGTCCGACGGTGATCAGGTCGCCGGAATGAACGGTGTCATGAAAGCTGAAGGAGAGCCGCTGGATCTTCTCGTAGCAGGCCAGCCGCAACTCATAGCCGATGTGATGGCCGACGGCTTCGCTGTAATAGTTCTGGACCATAGTGAAGAGGCCGCGCAGCACGCTGGCGCCAAGCAGCAGCAATGCCGTGGTCAAAAGCGCGTCCTGTGCCGCCTGACCCGCCGCACCGCCGCTCATCGCCATCTGCGTGTGGTCGACGGCCTGGCCGAGAAGGCGCGGGATCATCAACTGAAAGGTGGAGGCGACAAGCGTGGCGCCGATCGCGAAGCCGGATTGCCAGGGGTGGCGGAAGGCCATCATGGTGATGCGCACCAATGTGTAGAGGCCTCGGCCCCAGCCTGCCGCAGTTGCAAGCGCCATCGAAGCCGAAGGCTTCGTCGCGCGTGTTAACG
>Ga0102590_1000536_pt1 | contig 81917 bp, 77 predicted proteins | sample AraplaMF_Col_mMF_FD_76859 | JGI IMG/M metagenome (GOLD analysis project Ga0102590, IMG submission 76859) | Arabidopsis root microbial communities from the University of North Carolina, USA - plate scrape MF_Col_mMF | ecosystem: Host-associated > Plants > Roots > Endosphere | place: USA... | reverse complement strand
TTGTGCCATTATGGCCGATGGTGAGCGTGCCTACAGTCGATGCTTGCATCTGACCCTCCGTGGGTTCGAGTGTGGAAACCCAAACCTATCGGAAAGGCCACGCTCACCGCCCATGGAATCTACGAAAGCTACTTTGTCTCAGCTTCCTTCATATATGCGCGCCATCCCCCATAAGCCGTGATGTCGTGCGCATCGCCCAGCACCTCCGGCTCGACCAGAAAACCCTTCACCGAGCGGCCATCGGCCAGCCGCACCGTGCCGATCGCCATCGGCGAAGGAATTGTGTTGACGAACTGGCCGAAGGCGGATGGCGACAGCGACCAGATCTCCAGCTCGATGGCGGCGCCCTTGCCGGCGGCGACGCGCAGCATGCCGGGCTTCGGCGGGGTGGTCTTGAGCGCGTAGAGCTTGTAATCGGGCGCTGTCCTGGTCGTCTCGATCAGGCGTCCGTTCAGCGCTTTCAATTCGCCATTCAGCACCATGCCGGACAGATGCGCGCCGACCACGGCGATCGGGATGTCGTCACTGCGGCTTGCCGGCAGCGGCGCGAGCGGAGCCTGTGCCGCGCCTTTGGCGCCGAGGCTCAGCTTGGTATCCGCATGGAACACGCGGCCGATGCTCGCCAGCATCGCATCGCGTCCGGCGGGCGCGAGCAGCGTGATGCCGAACGGAATGCCGTCGGCGCGCATCGACGCCGGCAGCGCCAGGCCGCAGAGGTCGAGCAGATTGACGAAATTGGTGTAGGTGCCGAGCCGGCTGTTGAGCTCGATCGGATTGGCGAGCACCTGCGCGGTCGAATAGGCCGTCGGCGCCGTCGGCAGCACCAGCGCGTCGATATTGGCAAAGGTACGCTCGGCGATCCTGCGCAGGCCCTGCAGGCGGTACAGCGCCGAAAAGGTCTCGGCGGCCGTGAGCCGCGCGCCGGCCGCGGTGATCTCGCGCGTGACGGGATGGATCGCGTCCGGCGCGGAGGCGAGCAGATCCTTGATCACGAGGTAACGCTCGGCGACCCACGGCCCCTCATAGAGCAGCCGCGCCGTCTCGTAGAACGGCTCAAGGTCGAACTCGACCAGCGTTGCGCCGAGCGCGGTCCAGCGCTTCAGCGCATCGGCGTAGGCGGTCTCTGCATTCCTGTCGCCGAAGAAGATCAGCTGTCCGTTGCGCGGCACGCCGAGGCGCAGATCTGCCGGGAGCGGCGTCATCGCGCCAAGCGGCCGGTCGCGTGAGAACGGATCGGCCGGGTCCGGTCCCGCCATCACGGACAGCGCCAGCGCCGCGTCGTCGACCGTCAGCGCGAACACCGAGATGCAGTCGAGCGTGCGGCAGGCCGGCACGATGCCGGCATTCGAGATCATGCCGAGGCTCGGTTTCAGCCCGACGATGTTGTTGAGCATCGCCGGCACGCGCCCCGAGCCGGCGGTGTCGGTGCCGAGCGACAGCGGCACGAGGCCGGCGCCGACCGCCACGGCGGAGCCGGAGCTCGATCCGCCGGGAATGAGATCCTCACGGATCGAATTCCTGGGAATGCCGTAGGGCGAGCGTACACCGACGAGGCCGGTCGCGAACTGATCGAGATTGGTCTTGCCGATGATGATGGCACCGGCGGCGCGCAGGCGCGCCACCGCGGTCGCATCACGCGTCGGCGCGGTGGAAAAGGCGGGGCAGGCGGCGGTGGTCGCAAATCCCAGCGCGTCGATATTGTCCTTCACCGCGACCGGCACGCCGTACAGCGGCAGGCCGGCGGCGTCCGCGCGCGCGGCGACCCTCTCGGCTTCCGCGACCGCATCCTTCTCCTCGCGCAGGCTGATGAAGATGGCGGGATCGTCGTGGTCGCGGATGCGCTGATAGGTCCGCGCGATCGTCTCTGCCGGCGTCAGCGTGCCCGCGCGATGCGCGGCCACAATCGCGGCGATCGTTTCAGGCTGCTCAGCCCCCATGGCGACAAAACTCCGGCAATCTGTCCTCATCGCGAGGGAAGCAAGCGATGTGCCATTGTGTACAATAGCAGGCGGTCCGATCGCTGAGGAAGATTATAGTGTAGTCAGTTGGTTATGAGGGATTTCGGCAAGCTCATCGGCGGCGGCATCATCGCCCTTTGCCGAGCGCCAGCCTAAATTATAGGCAGTCGAGATCAGGTGAAGCCAGCGAGGATCCGGAGCAGCTGCGCCCGGTTTTCCTTGCCGATCTTCTCTTCGACGTGCCGCTCGTGCTCGGCAGCGAGCCGCTTGAATTTCGCCAGCGCCGTCTCGCCCTGCGCGGTGAGGTGCAGCGCATGGGAACGGCGGTCCGCCTTCGACTTGACCCGCTTGACGTACCTGCGCAGCTCGAGGCTGTCGAGCAGATGCACCAGCCGGGCGCGCTCGATGCCGAGGCGCTTTGCCACCGCCATCTGCGACAGGCCCGGATTGGCGCCGATCAGCGTCAGCACCGAATATTGCGTCGGCCGGATGTCGACTTCGCCGAGGGTCTTGATGAAGTCCTGGAAGATCCAGATCTGGAAGCGCCGCACCGCGTAGCCGGCGTGCCCGACCAGAGCATCGAGCCCGATGTCGTCGGCGACATCGCGAGGCGCCGCGCCATTGCCGGCGCGCTTGCGTGGGGCAGTCTGGGGTGCGCTGGCTGTCACATCGTGTCTCCCGCCCGGCAAGCTTAGCGCGTCAGCGAGGCAAGCAAAAGATTGTTGTTGACGACAACAATTGTCAAGGCCAACATTGTGGCCAAGCAGCCCGAACGAGGTCGCGGCCGGTCGTATCCGGACGGAGGGAGGAGACACACATGACAGTCGCCCCACGTGGTGACGTTGCAGGCCTGTTCGCAAGCCCGCGCACCGTCGCAGAGCATCGCGCCGACGGCAGCATCGTGCTGCGCTCGCCCGATCCGTTGCGTGAAGGCGCGCGTTGCGTCGGCGACTGGCTGGAGCAATGGGCGCGGCAAACGCCGGATGCGATCTTCCTCGCCGAGCGCGGCAATGTCGAAGCGCCGTGGACCAATGCCACCTATGCGCAGGCGCTGCGCCAGGTGCGTGCGGCGGCGTCCTGGATCTTGGCGCAGGGCCTCAGCGCGGAGCGCCCGCTCGCGATCCTCTCCGACAACAGCATCGATCACGCGCTGCTCGCGCTTGCCGCCCAGCATGTCGGCGTGCCCTCCGCCGCGATCTCGCCGGCCTATTCGTTGATGTCGCGGGATTTCGAGAAGCTCAAGAGCATGATCGCGCTGCTCGAGCCGGGCGCGATTTACGTCTCAGCGACCGGGCCTTTCGCGGCCGCACTGGCGGCCATCGCGCCGCTGCACCGGGCGCAGATCATCAGCGGCAATGCCGACGACGCCGGCGCACTCGCTTTCCGCGCCGTCGCGGCAACGCCGGAGAGCCCTGACGTCGCAGCATCCTTCGCCGCGGTGACGCCGGACACGATCGCAAAGTTCCTGTTCACGTCAGGGTCGACCGGTACGCCGAAAGCCGTCATCAACACCCAGCGCATGCTGACCTCGAGCCAACAGGCCAAGGCGCAGACCTGGACGTTTCTCGAGCAGACGCGCGGCGATCTCGTCATCCTCGACTGGCTGCCCTGGAGCCATACCTTCGGCGCCAACCACAATTTCAATCTCGTGCTGCGCAATGGCGGCTCGCTCTATATCGATGGCGGCAAGCCCGCGCCCGGTCTGTTCGCGACCTCGCTGGCCAATTTGAAGAGCGTGATGCCGACGGTCTATTTCAACGTGCCGCGCGGCTTCGACATGCTGATCGCGGCGCTGCGCGGCGACGAGGAGCTGCGCCGTCGCTTCTTCGGCGAGGTGAAATTCGCCTTCTATGCCGGCGCTGCCCTGCCGCAGAATCTCTGGGACGCGCTCGAGGAGCTCTCGATCAAGACCGTCGGCCGCGCGCTGCCGATGGTTTCGGCCTGGGGCTCGACGGAAACGTCGCCGCTCGCGACCGATTGCCATTTCCTCGCCGAGCGCTCCGGCAATATCGGCGTGCCCATTCCCGGCACCGAGCTGAAGCTCGTCGCCTCGGGCGACAAGCTGGAGGTGCGGGTGCGCGGCCCCAACGTCACGCCGGGTTATTGGAAGGCGCCGGAGCTGACCCGGCAGGCCTTCGACGACGAGGGCTTTTACCTGATCGGCGATGCCGTCAAGCTTGCCGACAATGCGCGGCCGGAGCGCGGCCTGTTCTTCGACGGTCGCGTCGCCGAGGATTTCAAGCTCAACTCCGGCACCTGGGTCAATGTCGGCACGCTGCGCGTCGCCGGCATCGCTGCCTTGGCGCCCTTGGCGCAGGACATCGTGGTCGCAGGCCATGGCGGTGACGAAGTGCGCTTTCTGGTGTTCCCAAACATCGCAGCCTGCCGCGCCCATGCCGGCTTGGGCGAGACGGCCGATGTGAGCGAGGTGCTCGCACATGACAAGGTCAGGAGCGCAATCGCGCAGGGCCTCGCGAAACTGAAGCAGCAGGCCGCCAATTCCTCTGGTCACGCCACCCGTGCGCTGCTGCTCGCCGAGCCACCGTCGGTCGACGGCGGCGAGATTACCGACAAGGGCTACATCAACCAGCGCGCCGTGCTGGCACGGCGTGCCGATGCGGTGGCGCAGCTGAATGATGATGCGTCGTCGGAATGGGTCGGCTTGTCGTGAGCCGATGAAGGAGCGGCGTAGGAGGGGCGCGTAGCTCATCTCGCTGTCATTCCGGGGCGCGCCTGTGGCGCGAACCCGGAATCCATTTTCCCGCATAAATGGCTGCACGATGGATTCCGGGTTCGCGCTACGCGCGCCCCGGAATGACGAGCGGTATGCGAAGAAGGTGCTGGCGAAACAGGACAGCCGCCCGCCGTAATATATTTCCGATTATTTTGTTGCTTAGGCAACTAATTTATGCGAACCATTCCGGGAAGCAATGACGGCAGGGAAACTGCCGCTCCCGATCCTGGAGGAAACAATGCTCGGCCCGAACGGTGCCGTCGGCAAACGCCGGCGCATGCCTGGACGTGACGGAAGGTGGCGCCTGAAGCGCGACCCGTCAGGGCTCGATGCCGCCGGTGACCGCGCCGAGATTGTCGTGCAGCCGGCGCAGCAGATCGATCAGCACCTCGCGCTCGTCCTTGTTCAGGCACGACAACAGCCGCCGCTCGCGCTCGAGCGCCGCCACGATCACCTTGTCATGCGTGGCACGGCCCTTTGCCGTCAGCGCGATCGAATGGGTGCGGCCGTCATTGGGGTCGGTGCGGATCGAGATCAGGCCGCGCTTCTCGAGGCCGGCCAGCGTCCGGCTCACGGGCCCCTTGTCGAAGCCGATGACGTGGCAGATGCGCGAGGCCGGAATGCCGGGCTCGATCGCCAGCAGCGACATGATCCGCCATTCGGTGACGTTGACGCCGAACTCCCGCTGATAGAACGCGGTCGCGCTGTTCGAGAGCTTGTTGGCGATGAAGGTGACGAACGCGGGGACGTAGCGGTTGAGATCGAGCGTCGGCCCCGCCTCAACGGGCGCAGGCTTTTGCCGGGATCTGGTCGAAGGCGCAGGCATGTCGGGGTTCTGACTCGCGGTGGGCCCAAAGACCTAATGGCATGCGCCGCCCTTTCACAAGATCAAAATGAGGGAGGTCTTCCATGACCGCATCCGGCACCCCGGCATCGACGGGTCCCGCCTCCGTTCCGCATCTCGACGTCGATCCGTTCGACATGAGGTTTTTCGCCGACCCTTATCCCGCCCATCAGCGGCTGCGAGAGGCGGGGCCGGTGGTCTATCTCGACAAGTGGAACGTCTATAGCGTGGCGCGCTATGCCGAGGTCCATGCGGTGCTGAACGATCCCGCGACCTTCTGCTCCAGCCGCGGTGTCGGCCTGTCCGACTTCAAGAAGGAGACGCCGTGGCGGCCGCCGAGCCTGATCCTCGAAGCCGACCCGCCCGCGCACACCCGCACCCGGGCCGTGCTGTCGAAAGTGCTGTCGCCGACCGCGATGAAGCAGGTGCGCGACCGCTTCGCAGCCGCGGCGGAGGAGCGGGTGGACGCGCTGCTGGACAAGCGCAGCTTCGACGCGGTCGCCGATCTCGCCGAGGCCTATCCGCTCTCGATCTTTCCGGATGCGCTGGGCCTGAAGCCGGAGGGGCGCGAGCATCTGATTCCCTACGCCAGCGTCGTGTTCAACGCGTTCGGTCCGCCGAACGAGCTGCGCCAGCAGGCGATCGCGCGCTCGGTGCCGCACCAGGCCTATGTCGCCGAGCAGTGCCAGCGCGACAACCTCGCGCCCGGCGGCTTCGGGGCCTGCATTCATGCCCGCGTCGACGATGGCGAGATCACGGCGACCGAGGCGCCGCTGCTGGTGCGCTCGCTGCTGTCGGCCGGCCTCGACACCACGGTCAACGGCATCGGTGCCGCCGTCTATTGCCTCGCGCGCTTCCCCGACCAGTGGCAGCGCCTGCGCGATGATCCGACGCTGGCGCGCAACGCCTTCGAGGAGGCGGTGCGGTTCGAAAGTCCGGTGCAGACCTTCTTCCGCACCACCACGCGCGAGGTCGAGCTCTCGGGCGCCACGATCGGCGAGGGCGAGAAGGTGCTGATGTTCCTGGCCGCCGCCAATCGCGATCCCAGGCGCTGGGACCGGCCCGACAGCTACGACATCAGCCGCCGGACCTCCGGCCATGTCGGCTTCGGCTCGGGCATCCACATGTGCGTCGGCCAGCTTGTCGCCCGCCTCGAAGGCGAGGTGATGCTGACTGCGCTGGCACGCCGTGTCGCGACAATCGAGATCACGGGCGAGCCGAAACGCCGCTTCAACAACACGCTGCGCGGCCTCGACAGCCTGCCTGTGACCATCACCCCGGCCTGACGAGGAGCTTCATGCCCGCCATCACTTTCATCCATGCCGACGGCAAGTCCGAGCGCGTCGAGACCTCAGGTGAAGAGAGCGCCATGCAGGCGGCGACCCGTCACGGCCTCGACGGCATTCTGGCCGAATGCGGCGGCAACGCCATGTGCGCGACCTGTCACGTCTATGTCGATGAAAGCTGGCTCGCGCGCCTGCCTGATATGGCCGACGACGAGGACGCGTTGCTCGACGGCACCGCGAGCGAGCGGCGGCCGAACAGCCGGCTGTCCTGCCAGATCAAGATCACGCCGGAGCTCGACGGGCTCATCGTGAAGCTGCCGGAGCGGCAGGTCTGACCTGCAAAGCCAACTGATTTTTCAACCGCTCCGGCAACGACCGGCGCGGCAACGCATCAACAGGGAAGGGAACCATGAAACATCTGAAGTGGACGCTCGCGCTGGCCGCGAGCCTGGTTGCCGGTGCGGCAAGCGCCGAGATCTCCGACAACGTCGTGCGCGTCGGCGTGCTCAACGACATCTCCGGCATCTTCCAGGACACCAACGGCATGGGCTCGGTGGAAGCCGCGCGCATGGCGGCGGAAGACTTCAACGGCGGCGGCAAGAACATCAAGGTCGAGATCGTCTATGCCGACCACCAGAACAAGGCCGACGTCGGCAACGCCATTGCGCGAAAATGGCTCGATGTCGAAGGTGTCGATGCCATCGTCGACGTGCCGAATTCGGCGGTCGGTCTTTCCATCAACACGCTGCTGCGCGACAGCCGCATGACGTTCCTGGCGTCGTCGACCGCAAGCTCCGATCTCACCGGCAAGGCCTGCTCGCCCAACACCATCCAATGGGTCAACGACACCTGGGCCACCGGCAACACCACGGCGGCCGCCATGATGTCGCGCGGCGGCAAGGACTGGTACTTCCTCACGGTCGACTACGCCCTCGGCAAGGGCATCGAGGCCGAGGCGCAGAAATACATCGAGGGCCATGGCGGCAAGGTGCTGGGCTCCTCCAAGCATCCGCTCGGCACCTCCGACTTTGCCTCCTTCCTGTTGCAGGCGCAGAGCTCGAAGGCCCGGGTGATCGGCCTTGCCAATGCCGGCGGCGACACCATCAACGCCGTGAAGCAGGCCGCCGAGTTCGGCATCCAGCAGAGCGGACAGAAGCTCGTCGCCTTCCTGCTCTTCATCAACGACATTCACGGCATGGGCATCAAGGTCGCGCAGGGCTTGCAGCTCATGGAAGCCTTCTATTGGGACATGAACGACGACACCCGCGCCTTCGCCAAGCGCTTTGCCGCGCGGCCCGGCATGAACGGCAAGATGCCGAGCGGCAATCAGGCGGGCGTCTATGCCTCGACGCTCGCTTATCTCAACGCCGTCGCGGCGACCGGCAGCGACAACGCCAAGGATGCCGTGCCCGAGATGAAGAAGTTCAGGGGCAAGGACCGGCTGTTCGGCGACACCACGATCCGCCAGGACGGCCGCGTCGTGCATCCGATGTATTTGTTCGAGGTGAAGAAGCCGGAGGAGTCGAAATACCCGTATGATTATTACAAGCTGGTCTCGACGATTCCCGCCGACCAGGCGTTCCGCCCGCTGGCGGAGGGCGGGTGTGAGCTGGTGAAGTAGCTATAGCCAAGCGCGCAACTGCACCCTCTCCCCTTGTGGGAGAGGGTGGCTTCGCAAGGCGAAGCCGGGTGAGGAGTTCTCTCCTCAGGGGCAATCGTGCGAGTGGAAAGAACCCCTCATCCGGCGCTTCGCGCCACCTTCTCCCACAAGGGGAGAAGGAAAAAACTACACCACCTTGCTTGATCCCTGCGTGATCAACCGCGCGGCCCGCTGGTCTCGCGCGTAGATCCAGAGCCAGCTCAAGGCGACGCTGAGGCGGTGGCGGAGGCCGATCAGGAAGTAGATGTGGGCGATGCCCCAGATCCACCACGCGATCGCGCCGCGCAGCTTGAAGCGGCCGAAATCGATGACGGCGAGCCGTTTGCCGATCTGAGCCAGGCTGCCGGCATGCTTGTAGCGGAACGGGCCGGCCGCCGCGCCACGCAGGCGGGCCTTGATGGTCTCGGCGACGTGACGGCCCTGCTGCTTGGCCGCCGGCGCGATGCCCGGCACCGGCTTGCCGTCCCAGGCGTTGATACTGACGGTGTCGCCGATCGCGAAGATCTCAGGACGGCCGGGAATGGTGAGGTCGGCCTCGACCTGCACGCGTCCGGCGCGATCGGCGGGTGCACCCAGCCATTCGGCTGCGGGCGAGGCGCGCACGCCGGCGGCCCAGATCCTGGTCTTGGCTTCGAGCAGCTTGCCGCCGAACACGACGCCCTCGCGGTTGATCTCGGTGACGGCCTGTCCCAGCACGACCTCGACGCCGATCTTCTCCAGCGACGCCTGTGCATAGGCCGAGAGGTCGTCGGCGAAGCCGGCGAGCACGCGCGGCCCCGCCTCGATCAGCACCACGCGCGCTTTGGTCGTGTCGATGTTGCGGAAATCGCCGGGCAGCGTGTGGCGCGCCATTTCGGCGATGGTGCCGGCGAGCTCGACGCCGGTCGGGCCGGCACCGACGATGACGAAGGTCAGCCGCGCCGCGCGCTTCGCCGGATCGGTCTCGCGCTCGGCGCGCTCGAACGCCACCAGGATGTGACGGCGCAAGGTGGTCGCATCCTCCAGTGTCTTCAGCCCGGGCGCCCATTGCTCCCACTCGTCGTGGCCGAAATAGGCGTGACGCGCGCCGGTCGCCAGCACCAGCGTGTCGTAGGGCACCTCGCTGCCGTCGTCGATCAGCACGCAACGTCGTGCCGCATCGACGCCGCTCACGGTCGCGAACAGCGTCGTCACCTCGGGCCGGTCGCGCATGAGATGGCGGATCGGCCAGGCGATCTCGCTGGTCGCCAGCGAGGCGGTCGCGACCTGGTAGAGCAGCGGCTGAAACAGGTGATGGTTGCGGCGGTCGATCAGCGTGATCTCGACCGGCGTGCCCGCGAGCCGGTAGGTTGCCTCCAGCCCGCCGAAGCCGGCACCGACGATGACGACGCGATGGGGATGTGCGGTCATGATACGCCCTCGAATCTCGCTGCTGCTTCTTCCTCATTTAAGTGCGGATCGGGTGTCGCGGTCCAATAGAGGCCATCAATCGCGGCATAGGCGGGGTGTATCGATCCGCCGCGAAACAGCGTCAGAGCTCCGGACCGGCCCCTGAAGCCGGCTTCGGCCGAGGTAAGTAGAATTATAATTCTTGCTATCCGTGATCGGGGCGAAATATGGTGCAGGGGCGGGCGCTGAGCCATTGGCGGCTCGATAGATTTTGCGTTCAATAGAGAAGGCCCGGGCGGCGATCACCCCGCTTGCGGGCTCAATCATAAGGAGGGGAGTGATTATGAGGACGGCATTCTGGCTGGCGGGCGCAGCGGCGCTGGTGCTGGCGAGCCCGGCTTTCGCCGGCGACACCATCAAGATCGGTTTCGTTTCGACCTTCAGCGGCCCGACCGCCGTGATCGGCAACGACATGCGTAATTCCTTCGAGCTCGCGCTCGATCACCTCGGCCGCAAGATGGGCGGCAAGCCGGTGGAGGTGATCTACGAGGACGACGGCCAGAAGCCCGACGTCGGCAAGCAGAAGACCGAGAAACTGGTGCAGTCGGACAAGGTCGACTTCATCGTCGGCTATATCTGGTCGAACGTGCTGCTCGCCTCGCTCAAGACCGCGGTCGATTCGAAGACCTTCCTGATCTCGGCCAATGCCGGACCGTCGCAGCTCGCGGGCGAGCTGTGCTCGCCTTACGTGTTTTCGACCTCCTGGCAGAACGACCAGACCCCGCAGGCGGTCGGCACCTACATGAACCAGAAGGGCGTCAAGTCGGTGTTCCTGATCGGCCCGAACTACGCCGCCGGCAAGGACATGCTGGCCGGCGTCAAGAGCACCTTCAAGGGCCAGGTCGTGGGTGAGGAATACACGGTGTGGCCGAGCCAGCTCGACTTCTCCGCCGAGCTCTCCAAGGCGCGCGCCTCCGGCGCCGAGTCGATCTTCGTGTTCTACCCCGGTGCCGCCGGCGTGCAGTTCCTCAATCAATATGCGCAGGCCGGACTGAAGAGCACGATGCCGCTCTACACCGCCTTCACCGTCGACGAGCTGTCGCTGCCGCTCCAGAAAGAGAACGCGCTCGGGGTGCCCGGCGCGCAGCAATGGGTCAACGACCTGCCCAACGAGCAGAACAAGCGCTTCGTCGCCGACTACCGCAAGAAGTATCCCGGCCTGCGCCCGACCTTCTACGGTGCGCAGTCCTATGACGCCGCGAACCTGATCAACAGCGCCGTCGACGCCGTGAAAGGTGACGCCTCGAAGAAGGACGAGATGAAGGCCGAGATGGAGAAGGCCAACTTCAAGTCGGTGCGCGGCGCGTTCAAGTTCGGCAACAATCACATCCCGATCCAGAACTTCTACCTGCAGGACGTGGTCAAGGATTCCGAAGGCCAGCTCGCGCTGAAGACGGTCGCGACCATCGTCGAGAACGACCAGGATCGCTTCCACGACAAGTGCAAGATGAAGTGAGGGCGGCGTAGCTACCGGATGAGGGGGCTCTTCTGCCCCCTCAACTGTAAGTATCGTAGGGTGGGCAAAGCGAAGCGTGCCCACCATTCTTATCAATCATTGAGAGGTGGTGGGCACGGCGCAAGCGCGCCTTTGCCCACCCTACGATTCCGGTCTCGCGGAGAGAAACACCACAGGGGGAGCGGGAAAAACCGTCACGCCCGCGGCATGCTGATCGGCCTCACCTCGCGCGCCTGCGCCGCAAGCCTGATGGCGGCATTGGCCGCGCCAAATCCCTGATAGCTCCGCCGCTCGACGATCTCGAAGAAGAAGCGTTCGTCGAAGATGTGGGTGTAGACCTGGAAGAACTCGCCGTCGCCTTCCCGGTCGTAGAGGATATGGTTGGCGCGCAGCTGCGCCATCAGCTCGGGCGCGAGGTCGTATTTGGCTTCGATGTCGTCGTAGTAATTGTCAGGGATATCGAGAAAATCCGCGCCGCGCTTGCGCATCTCCGCGACCGTCGTGAAGATGTCGCTGCAAGAGAACGCGACGTGCTGCACGCCTGAGCCGAAAAATTCCGAGATGAAGCGCGCCGGCAGGGTGCGGTTGGCGGAGGAGCCGTTGAGCACGAAGCGCAGGCTCTGGTCGGCGTTGACGATGGCCTGGCTCTGCACGAGGCCCCTGGGATCGGCGATCTCCATCTGCGGCAACCGCTTGAGGTCGAGGATGCCGGTGTAGAACAACAGCCAGGACAGCATCTCGTCATAGGGCATCGTCTGCGCGATGTGATCGACGGCGAGCAGCGCGTCCTTGTCTGCGTTGTCCGCGATCGCCTCGAAATCGGTGTCCCAGTTCTTGCCGGCCTGATCCAGGAAATAGAGCAGGCTGCCGCCGACGCCGTGGATCGCCGGGATTTCGAGCTCGCCCGGTCCGACCGGCTGGTAGAAGGTGCGCGCCTTCAGCATCTCGGCACGCTGCATGGCGAGACCGGCATTGTCGACGTCGAGCGCGATGGCGCAGACGCCGGGGCCGTGGGTGACGTAGTGGGAATGGGCAAAACCGTCGGTCTCGCTGTTGATGACGAGCTCGACCTTGCCCTGCGACCAGCGCTCCACCGCCTTGCTCCGATGCGCGCCGGTCTTGCGGAAGCCGAGCTGGGAAAACAGGCGGGCGAGATCGCCGGCCTTGGTCTCGTTGACGGCAAACTCGATGAAGCCGGTGCCGCGGCTCTTCGCCTTCGGCGCCAGCGGCTCGGCGGCGAATTTCGGCCAATCCGGCGCCAGCTGGTCTTCCAACAGGATCAGCGAGCGCAGGCCGTCGAGCGCGGTCTGCGCGGCCGAGCCGGCGCGGAACTGGTCGTTGAAGATCTCCAGCGACAGCGGCCCGGCATAGCCGGTCGCGGCGATCGCGGCCATGAATTCAACGACCGGCAGATCGCCCTGGCCGGGGAAGGAGCGGAAGTGCCGGCTCCACGACAGGATGTCGAGCTCGAGCTTGGGCGCGTCCGCGAGCTGCACCAGAAAAATCTTGTCGCCGGGGATCGAGGCCATCGCGCGGGTGGGAAATCCGGGTGCCAGCGCGTGAAAGCTGTCGAGGATGATGCCGATCGCGGCATGATCGGCGCGCCGCACGATCTCCCAGGCGTCGCGATAGTCGCTGACATGGCGGCCCCAGGCCAGCGCCTCGTAGCCGACGCGCAAGCCCCGCTTGGCTGCACGCTCGCCGAGTTCGCGAAGATCGTCCGCGGCGCGGTCGATGCCGCCGAGCGAGGCGGGCGAGACGTTGGAGCAGATCAGCAGGAGATCGGTGCCGAGCTCCTGCATCAAATCGAACTTCCGCTCCGCGCGGGCGAAGTTGCGCGAGCGCTGCGGCTCGGGCATGCCCTCGAAATCGCGGAACGGCTGGAACGCGCAGATCGTCAGGTTGAGATCGCGGCAGAGCTTTGCGATGTCGCGCGGGCTTGCGCCGAACGACAACAGATCGTTCTCGAAGATCTCGACCGCGCCGAAGCCGGCGGCCGCGATGGCGCGGAGCTTCTCGTCCAGGCTGCCCGAGAGCGAGACGGTGGCGATCGAGCGCTTGTTCATGCGGCCTGCTCCATGATCTGCCCCGGCGAGATCTTTTGTCCCGTGCGCGCCGCTTCGCTGACGGCCTCGACGACGGCGAGCGTGCCCATTGCATCCTCGAGCGAAATCAGAGGCTGCTCGCGGCCGGCGATCACGGCCAGGAAATGCCGAAGCTGCTCGGCGAGCGGATCGTAAGCCGAGAACGCGACCGGCTCACGGACCAGCGGCGCGTGCCAGCCGGGATCTTGTCGATACGACCACAGCTCCATGGACGGCACCGAGAGGGAGCCGTTGGTTCCGGCGAAGACGTAACAGGGCTGGTCCTGTCTGGGATAGACCGCGTTCTCGCCCGACGTGAGTTCCCAGCTCCATGGTGCCGGCGTCGCATCCGACACGGTCACCGTGCCGAGGGCGCCGTTGGCGAAACGCAGCAGGAGCGCCGCAGTGTCCTCGACGGCGAAGCCGCGCACCTTGTTCGAGGTCAGCGCCTGCACCTCGACGATCTCGCCGCAGATGAAGCGAAGATTGTCGATGTCGTGAATCAAGTTGATCAGCAGCGGACCGCCGCCCGCCTCACGCCGCCAGGCGACATCGAAATAATCGTCCGGCTTCTTCAGCAGCCACAGTCCGGCCACTGCGGTGAGCTGGCCGAGCTTGCCGCTTGCCACCGTCTCGCGGGCCGACTTGATGATCGGATTGTGCCGCCGGTGGTGACCGACCAGCATCGGCACGCCGGTGCGCCTCACCGCGGCGCACAGGCGCTGCGCGGTGGCAACCGTCTCTGTCACCGGCTTCTCGATCAGCGCCGGCACGCCCGCCGCGGCGCAATCGAGGGCCATCGGCAAATGCAGCGTGTTGGGCGAGGCGATGACGAGGCCGTCCGGCTTCTCCTGTGCCAGCAGCGCGCGATGATCGGAATAGCAAGGCACGTTGTGCGCCAGTGCATGATCCTTCGCGGCGGGCGAGGGATCGGCGATGCCGGCGAGCTCGCAGCCCTCGAATGCGGCGATCAGCTCGATATGGCGGCGGCCGATCAGGCCGGCGCCGGCCACGGCGATGCGCATAGCCGCGCTCATGCCGCACTCTCCTCCATCGCGCCGCCGAGGAAGAGCTGGCCGATCCGCGGATCGTTCAAAATGCGCTTGGCGTCGTCGACCATGCGGGTCTGGCCCAGCTCGAGCACAATGCCGATGTCGGAGATTTCCAGCGCCGACCGCGCGTTCTGCTCGATCATCAGGATGGTGACGCCGCGGCCGCGCAAGCTCTTGAGGATATCGAAGGTCTGCTGCACCATCAGCGGCGACAGGCCGATCGAGGGCTCGTCGACCAGCACCAGCTTGGGTTCGAGCAGCAGCGAGCGGGCGATCTCGAGCTGCTTCTGCTCGCCGCCGGACAATGTCGAGGCCTGCTGCGTCGACTTCCGCCGCAGTGCCGGAAACAGGTCGAGCGCCGCCTCGATCCGCTTCGGCAGGTCGAGACCCTTCTCGGCCGCGACGCCGCCGAGCTCGACATTGTGGCGCACCGACAGCTCGGGGAAGATGTTGCGGCCCTGCGGCACGTAGCAGATGCCGGCATTGAGCAGCGCGCGCTGGCTCAAATTGGTGACGTCGCGGCCGGCAAAGCTGATCTTGCCCTCGCGCAGCCTGAGCAGGCCGAAGATCGCCTTGAACACGGTGGATTTGCCGGCGCCATTGGGGCCGATGATGGTGGTGATGGTCGCCGGCGGCACTGAGAACGTCGTGCCGTTCAAGATCGTCATCTTGCCGTAGCCGCCGACGAGATTGTGAACCGAGAGGATCGGGTCGCTCATGGCTCGCTCTCCCTAATGTCCGAGATAGGCTTCGATCACGGCGGGGTTCTTGCGGACCTCGTCGGGGCGACCCATCGCCAGCACCTTGCCTTCCGCCATCACCATGACGCGCGAGCACAGCGACATCACGAACTCCATGTTGTGCTCGATCACGACGAAGGTGGCGTTCTTCTCGCGGTTGATCGCGACCAGGCGCTCCTTGAGGTCCGCCAGCATCGACGGGTTGACGCCGCCGGCGGGCTCGTCGAGCAGCACGAGGCGCGGGCCGCCCATGAAGGCCATGGCGGCGTCGAGCAGCTTCTGCTGGCCATAGGACAGGCCGCCGGCCGGCTCGTCGGCGAGATGATCGAGCTTGAAGAAGCCGATCATCTGGTTGGCGGCCTCGGTCAGCCCGGCATCGGAGCGGCCGACCAGGCGCGAGGCCATGCTGCCCTGGTGCTCCTGGCCCGCCAGGATCAGGTTCTCGCGCACCGAGAGCTTCGGGAACACCTGCAACAGCTGAAAGGTGCGGCTGACGCCGAGCTTGTTTAGCTCGGCGGGGCGCAGACCGGTGACGACCTTGCCGTCGAGCTTGACCTCGCCGCCCGAGGGCGTGAGCTGGCCGAGAATGCAGTTGAACAGGGTCGACTTGCCGCAGCCGTTCGGGCCGATCAGGCCGAGGATCTCGCCCTCGCGCACGTCGAAGGAAACGCCGTCGACGGCGCTGATGCCGCCGAAATTCTTCTTGATCTCCGAGACTTCCAGCACCGCGCTCATTGCACCGTCTCCAGGCGCGACTTTGCGACGGCGCGCAGTGCGGACGCCGCCTTGGTGCGGCGTTCGGCGAGATAGCGATCGAGGATGCCCAGAATGCCGGTTGGCGACCAGATTAGCAGCAGCATCACCGCGACCGCGTACAGCATCAGATAATAGCCTTCGGTGAAGCGCAGCCATTCCGGCAGCAGCACCGCGATCATCGCGCCCAGGAAGGGGCCGAAATAGAAGCCCGCGCCGCCGACGATCACCATCATCAGGAGGTCGAGCGAGAGCGAGAGGTTGAACGGCACCGGATCGATATATTGCGTCAGCGGCGCATAGAGCGCGCCGGCGACGCCGCCGAGCGCCGAGCCGATCGCGAATGCCATCAGCGTGTAGCGCCGGGTGTCGATGCCGAGCGATTGCGCGCGCAAGGGATTTTCGCGTAGCGCCATAAAGGCGCGGCCCCAGGGCGAGCGGATCAGCCACCATACCGCCAGCGACACGATCGCGAGCGAGCCGAGGCAGACGTAGTAGAAGGGGAGGGGCTTGTTGGTCGCGAGGCCGAAGATATGCGGCCGCGGGATGTTGGAGATGCCGTAGATGCCGCCGGTGAGCCAGCTCTCGTTGCGGAACACCAGGAAGGCGAGGGTGGAGAAGGCCAGCGTGACGAAGGCGAGGTAATGGTGCTGGACGCGCAGCGCGGGATAGCCGAGCACCCAGCCGACCGCGAAGCTGAGCAGGATCGCGACCAGGATCGCCGCCGGCAGCGGCCAGCCATGGGTGGTCATGATCGCCGCCGCGTAGGCGCCGATGCCGACGAAGGCGCCCTGCGCCAGCGAGACCTGGCCGGCATAGCCGAGCGTGAGGTTGAGGCCCATCGCGGCGATGCTCATCACCGCCCATTGGCTGAGGATGAACAGGCCGTAGCGGTTGAAGTTCATGGGGATGACGATCAGGCCGGCGATGATTGCGAGGCCGAGCGCGATCTTCAGGGGTTTGCCGAAGCTGCTCATACCGTGCGCTCCTCGGCGCGGCCGAGCAATCCCTGCGGCCGGAACAGGATCACCGCGATCAGGAAGATCATCGGCACGGCGGCGCGATATTGGGTGGAGACATAGGCGGCCGCGAGATTGTCGAGCACGCCGATCAGGAGACCGCCGGCGATGGCGCCGCGCACCTGGTTGAAGCCGCCGACGATCGCGGCGATGAAAGCCGCCTGGCCCAGCACCTCGCCGGAGGAAAATTTGGCCAGATAGATCGGCGTGATCAGAAGCGAAGCCAGCGCGACCAGGAAGGCGTTGATCAGGAAGGTCAGCAGAATCATCCGCTCGACGGGCACGCCGATGATGCGCGCCACCGTCGGGTTCTGCGCCGCCGCCTGCATCTGGTGACCGAGCGAGGTGCGGTTGAGCAGCGTGGTCAGGCCGACCACGGCGAGGATGGCGACGACGAGCACGCCGATGCTTTGCAGCGAGACCGCGTGTCCGAGGATGGAGATGTCACCGGTCGGCACGACCGAGGGAAAGGGCTGGGCTTCGGCACTGAAGAACTGCTTGACGGATTCCTTGATGCCGATGGCCAGCGCCATGGTCGCGATCGCAAGCGGCAATACGCCATGGCGCATCATCGGGTCGACCAGCAGCAGCTTGAAACCGAGCCCGAGCAGGATCATCGACAGCAGGATGCCGAGGAAGATCGCGAGCCAGAACGGCGCGCCGGCATGCATCGCCGCCAGCATCAGGAACGCCGGCAGCATCACGAACTCGCCTTGCGCGAAATTGATGGTCTGCGAGGTCTGCCACAAGAGCGTGAAGCCGACCGCGACCAGCGCATAGATCGCGCCGGTGGCGAGCCCTGCGACCAGTAGATCGAATAGGTTGGACATGGGTTCTCGTTGATCGTTAGAGCCCGATGGAATGGGTCGACGCGAACTCAGCTCTATCACTCCCTCTCCCCGCGAAGAGCGGGGCGAGGGAGAAGAAAGGCGAAGAAGATCTCACTTCACCTTTGGCAGCACCTGCTTCACGACCTGCTTGCCTTCCACGACCTCGACCAGAAAGCTCTGGCGGTCGATGTCGCCGGTGTCGCTGAAGGTGACGTCCATCAGGATGCCCGGCTCGTCCGCGGCCTTGATGGTGAGGCCGTGCAGCGTGTCGGCGAACTTCTTCGGGTCGACCTTGCCCATCTTCTCGGTGGTGGCCTTCACCATGTAGACGGCGAGATAGCCCTTCAGGCCGTTGTGGTCGGGGACGTAATTGTACTTCTTGGAGAACCTCTCGCGGAATTGCTTGATCTGGTCGACCGGCGCATCCGTGGTGAGGCCGACATGGCCGCGCGCGCCGTTGGCGGCATCGCCGGCAAGCTCGATCACCTTCTGGCCGATCAGCGTGGTCTCGCCCATCAGCGGCGCGGTGACGCCCTGGCGCTTCAGCTCTTTCAGGATGCGCGCGCTCTCTTCCTCGTTGAGGTAGACGAAGACGGCATCGGGATTGGCGGCCTTGATCTTGCCGACGTCGGCGGCGAAATCGGCCTGGCCCGCTTCAGTCGAGAGGTCGGCAACGACCTTGGAGCCGAGCCGGTCGAGCTCCTTGATCACGACGTCGCGCCCGCCGCGGCCGAAGTCGTTGTTGACCCAGACCACCGCGACCGTCTTCGCCTTCATCTCGTCGTGGATGTATTTCGCGACCTTCGGCATCGAGGATTGCTGGCCGAACGAGGTGCGGAACAGGAATTTGTTGCCTCCTTGCGTCAGCTCGGCTGCCTCGCCGCCCATGATCTGCGCGATGCCGGCTTCGGCCGCGAGTGGGGCCGTGACCTTCACCGAGCCGGAATAGCCGGGCCCGAGCAGCACATAGGGCTCGGCATCGAGCGCCTTCTGGACCTGGGCGCGCGCCACGCCCGGGTTGGACTGCGAGTCCGCGTGGGTCACCTCCAGCTTGCGGCCGAGCACGCCGCCCTTGGCGTTGATCTCCTCGATCGCGAGGTCGATGCCGTTCTTCCAGTTGGTGCCGACGGTGGCGCCGCCGCCGGAGAGCTCGGCGACGTTGGCGAGCTTGATCGCCTGGGCGTGGGCACTGGTTGCGGTCGCGAAGGCAAGCAGGGCGCCTGCCAGCAGGGTCGATTTCATGATGTCTCCTCCGGTTTTCCTCAGATAGGGTCCGCGGCCTTGTGTCCGGCCGCTTGGTTACGCTGCGTGATAGGCTGAGCTTCGTGCCGCCATCACCTCGTCGAATGCCTGTCCCATGACCTCGGTCGATGGGGCAAGCCCCGTGAACAATTCGAAAGCGTCGGCCGCCTGATAGATCGCGAGCTCCCGCCCGGTCATGATCCGCGCGCCCTTGGCTTCGGCCGCCGCCAGCAGCGGCGTGATCAGCGGCGAGTAGACGGCATCCGCCACCCACAGCTTTTCGTGCAGCAGCGCGGCCGCAACCGGCATGGCTCGGTTCGGCAGCATGCCGACCGGGGTGCCGTTAACGAGACCGGTTGCGCCATGAAGCGCATCCTCGACGCTTGCAGCGACCCTTGCGCCGCCTTGCGGCGCGAGCAGGGAGACAAGCGTCGCGGCGCGCGCGGGCTCGCTGTCGAAGATGCGGATGTCGGAAACCTTCAGGCTCGCCAGCGCAAACGCGATCGCCTTGCCGACGCCGCCGGCGCCGATCACCGCGATGGCGTTCCCCGTGGGCGCCAGCAGCGGCGCGACCGCGCGCGCAAAGCCCGTGGTGTCGGTGTTGTGGCCGGTCAGGCGGCCGTTTCTGACGACCACCGTGTTGACCGCGCCCATCGCGGCCGCACCGGGCGCCAGCGCGTCGAGCAGCGGGACGACCGCTTCCTTGTAGGGATAGGTGACGTTGACGCCGGCAAAGCCGAGCCGCCGCACGCCTTCCAGCAACAGGCCAAGGCCGGCCGCATCGGCGCCGGCAATTTCGATGAGCTGATAGTGGCCGCGCAGGCCGAGCGCCTCGGCGGCACGTTCATGCATGGCAGGGGACGCGGAATGCGCGATCGGCGCGCCGATCAGGCCGGTGAGGAGCTTCTTGCTGGCGGCGTATCCGCGCGTCGACATGGTTCGCTATCGTCTCAAATGGAACGTTCGGTGCCGGTCATTAGCGGGGAAACCCGCGCAATGCCAAGGGGCTTCCAGGTCCCCGACGATAGCCTTTCCTTAGGCTAACACAATTACCCTTTTAGCCGACAAACCTAACATCATGTTATTTCTTCCGCCCGCGCGCCGAAGCGGCCTTGCCGCGGGACGGCTCGACCGCGCGCATCTCGGCGCGCAGCGCCTCGATGAAAGCCTCGGCATGGAGCGACAGCGGCGCGCCGCGCTTGACCGCGATGTAGGTGTCGAACCGCGTCGGCTCGGCGATCTTCAAGAGCTCGATCCCGGGATAGCCGCCATGAGCCACGGTGAACTGGTCGATGATGGCGATACCGAGCCCCGCCTTCACCAGCGCGCAGACCGTGGTGCCGAAGCGCGCGCGGATGGTGATGTTGTAGTCGAGCCGGTTGCGCGCGAAGATCCCGGCCATGATCCGGCCGTAGGGATCGTTGGGATCGATGCCGATCAGCGGATAGCGGGTGATCTCGGCGGCCGAGACCTGCTTGCGGCCGGCGAGCTCGTGGCCGGGCGGCACGATGCAATACAGCTCGCCCGAGGCGAGCGGCATGAAGTCGAGCGCGGAATGCTCCAGCCGGTAGCTCATCGCGACGCACTCGCCGCGGCCGAGCATGAGATAGTCGATGGCCTCCTCGAGCTTGAGGATGTTGATGTCGATGCCGAGATCGGGATAGCGGCGCCGGACGCGCTCGATCGCGCGGGGCACCATCACCTGCGAGATGCTCGGCACCGAGCCGATCCGCAGCTCGGACAACCCGCCACGACCAATCTTGGAGATGATCTCGGAGAGATCGTCGACCTTCTTGTAGACGCCGTTGATCTGCTCGAAGATGTTCTCGGCTTCCGGCGTCGGGAAGTAGCGCCCGTTCTGGCGCTGGAAGAAGCGGATGCCGAGCGAGCGCTCGGTGTATTTGACGAGACGACTGATCCCCGGCGCCGAGACGTTGAGCAGCTTCGCCGCGCCGCCGATGGTGCCCGTCACCATCACGGCACGGATCACTTCAACCTGGCGCAGCGTCATCATGCTCTTGGCGTCCGAAGGAGGATCGGGGCGGCGATCATCTCACGAGAGCCGCGCCGTCATCCAGCGGTAAGTGTCTGAGGATGTGGACGGAGGCGGCAAACCGCCCTCGTGTCCCGGACGCGCTGCAGCGTGCAACGCTGCTGCGCAGAGCCGGGACCCCTGTCACAGCGGCTGTTCTTGGTCATATGGGCCCCGGCTCTGCAGCGCACCGTCGAAGAGACGCTGCGCTGCGTCCGGGGCACGAGAGCGTGGTCGGGAGAAGGGAAGGCAATTGTCAGAATGTTTCGATTAAAATCGGTTCGTTCGAATGGAAGGGCATCGTCGCGCGATCCGCTGCATCGGCGGCGCCTGCTGCAATTGCGCTTTAGCTCGCCGGGCCCTCGGGCGAGATGCTGTCGGCCGGCTCCGCACGCTCGCTCTCCAGCACTTCGCGCGCGAACTCGATGATCTTCTGCTTGTTTGCCGTTTCGCGGACGGCGAAAAACACGCGATTCAATTCCAGGCCGAGCACGCTGTTGAGGGCGATGTCCTCGTCTTCCATCGTGGTTTTCCCGCTTCGGACACGTTCAGGTGTATAGTGCCGTCAACTCTGCCACAAGTAGTTTAAATCCTCAGGCCGGATGAGGACCGGGAAACTACGGTCGCTGCGAATTTGAGGCGGCCCGCGAATACGTGCTATTAGGCGAGGGCGAAGGTCAGGAAACGCACCGATGTCCGCCGCTGATGGCGTTGATTATGGCCGCGAGGCGCTCGACTTCATCGAACGGCTCGGAACCTATACCAAGGTTCCGGACGCCATGGACGCGCTTGCAGCCGCGTTCGGTCGGTACGGCTTCGAACATATCATCGTGACGGGCCTGCCCAATCCCGAGCAGCGCTTTTCCCAGATGGTGCTCGCCAAGAAATGGCCGGCGGAGTGGTTCAGCCTCTATACCCAAAAGAGCTACGACCGCGTCGATCCCGTGATCCGCAAATGCCGGCAGACGGTGAACCCGTTCGAGTGGTCCGAAGCGCCGTACGATCCGGAGCTGGAGCCGGGCGCGGTGGAGGTGATGCGGCGCGCTGCCGATTTCCGCATGTCGCGCGGCTTCGTCGTGCCGATCCACGGCTTGACCGGCTACGAGGCCGGCGTCTCGCTCGCCGGCGTCCACCTCGATCTCAATGCGCGCAGCAAGCCGGCGCTGCACCTGATCGGGATGTACGGCTTCGATCACATCCGCCGTCTGCTCGATCCGACGCCGCATCCGTCGACGCGGCTGACGCCGCGCGAGCGCGAGGTGCTCGCCTGGGCTTCGCAAGGCAAGTCCGCCTGGGAGATCGGCGAGATCCTGCACATCACGCAACGTACCGCGGAAGAGCATCTTGCAACTGCCGCGCGCAAGCTCGGTGCCGTCAACCGGACGCATGCGGTCGCGATCGCGATCCGCCACAGAATCATCAATCTCTGAAACATTCGCCTACTGGGAAATTTCCCAATAGTCGGCTCGGCCGTTTTCGCTGAGGCTTCCCCGCATTGCGAGCCAAGGGGGAGTTCATGATTCATGTGATTTCTGCCGTCAATCGGCACCTATACGAAGACATTCTCGAACAGCATTTCCGGGTCCGCCACGAGATATTTGTCGAGGAGCGGAAATGGGAGGCGCTGCGCAAGTCTGACGGGCGCGAGATCGATACCTACGACAATGACGACGCGGTCTACCTGCTGGCACTGGAAAACCGCCGGGTGCTCGGCGGCTCCCGGCTGTATCCGACCACCAGGCCGACGATGATGCGCGAGGTGTTCCCGCATCTCGCGTCGGTGCGCGGTTGTCCGTCGGACCCGTTGGTCTGGGAATGGTCGCGCTTCTTCGTCTCGCGCGAGCGGCGCGACGGCGCATTCAATCTGCAATTGATGGCGGCGGCGCAGGAGTTCTGCCTCGAGCAGGGCATCGAGCGGCTTTGTCTCGTCATGGAAACCTGGTGGTTGCCGCGGTTCCACGACATCGGCTTCGTCGTCGTGCCGCTGGGATTGCCGGCCCTGGTGGAAAATTCCTGGACCATGGCGGCAACGATCGAGGTCCGCCAGGAATCGCTCGATGTCGTGCATGACCGTATCGGGATGACGAGCGTGGTCCAGCAGGACGGTCCACGGATCGACTGTATCGCCCGTGCCAACTTCTGCGGCCTTGCTGCCGCGCAGCGAAAGAGCGCCTGAGATGTCGAACATGATGCGGGACAGCCAGATCGTGGCGCAGACCAAGGACGAGACTCTCGGCTACATGTCCGACATGGCGCTCGAGCTGGCGCAAATGGCGGAAGACACCGGATTGGCGACGCTCGCCTATCTGTTCCGGATGGCGGCGCTGGAGGCCTCCTTGGCCGACAGCGTGCTCGCCGAACCGGATAACCTCCCCCAGCAGATGACGTCGCACTAGACGCATCCCCTCACAAAGAGGTCGTCATGCCCGGGCTTGTCCCGCCTGCGCGGCCGAAGCCGCTCCGGCGCGGCGAAGGCCCGGGCATCCACGTTCTTTGTGCTACGGGCAAGGCGTGGATGGCCGGGACAAGCCCGGCCATGACGATGTGGAGATCATCGGGCCCAAAAAGAGCGCGGTGTTGGGTGCGGCAGGTTGCCCCAGCCGGCGCGGCAGCCTTCTTGCAAGGTCATTTTGCCCGCATGCACCCGCATGCAACAAAGTGCAGGTCAGGTGTCGAATCGCTCTTGCCTCGGAACGATACTGCCATTACCCATTTTTCGGCCTTGAAGAGGCAGGGGGAGCTCTTTCACTGATGGCGACATTGTTCGAACATCGGCGCGACGCTGCGTGCGCCTGAAAGAGTCTTGATGCTGCTCGTCGTCGAACAGTTCTTGAACGGATTGCAGTTCGGCCTGCTGCTGTTTCTGCTCGCCGCCGGCCTGACGCTGGTGTTCGGGATCATGGATCTCGTCAACCTCGCGCACGGCTCGCTCTACATGATGGGCGCCTATTTCGCCGCGACCTTCGCGGCCTGGACCGGCAGCTTCCTGCTCGGTGCGCTGATGGCGTTAGGGGCCACCCTGGTGCTCGGCATCGTGCTGGAGGTGAGCGCGCTGCGGCACCTCTATGGCCGCGACCATCTCGACCACGTGCTCGCGACGTTCGGCCTGATCCTGTTCTTCAACGAAGCGGTGCGGCTGATCTGGGGCCCGGCGGGCCTCGCGCTGCCGTTGCCGGCCTGGCTCACCGTGCCGGTGCCGATCCTGCCCGGCATTCACTATCCGGCCTATCGCCTCGCCATCATCGTCGTGGCGCTGCTGGTGGCGCTCCTGCTCTATCTCGGCGTGATGCGAACCCGCATCGGCATGCTGATCCGCGCCGGCGCCTCCAACCGCGAGATGATCGGCGCGCTCGGCATCAACATCAAGCTGCTCTACACGCTGGTGTTCGGCCTCGGCGCCGCGCTCGCGGGCCTTGCCGGCCTGATGCAGGCGCCGATCCTCACCGTGCAGATCGGCATGGGCGAGAACATCCTGATCCTCGCCTTCGTCATCATCGTGATCGGCGGCATCGGCTCGATCCGCGGCGCGTTCCTCGCCGCGATCTTCGTCGGCATGATCGACACGCTCGGCCGCGCCTTCCTGCCCAATCTGCTGCGGCAGGTGCTGAGCGGCGCCGCCGCCTCCACCGCCGCGCCCGCGCTGTCCTCCATGCTGATCTATCTGTTGATGGCGATCGTGCTGGTGGTGCGGCCGGAGGGGCTGTTTCCGGCCAATCGCCGATGAAGGGTTTGACTGTGAGCAAGGCCGTCACGGCCCTGATGCTGGCGGGCCTCGTGCTGCTGCCGCTCTATTCGCAGCTGTCAGGCAACATCTTCATCCTGACGCTGTTCACCCGCATCATCATCCTGGCGCTGGCGGCCGCGAGCCTCAACCTCATCATGGGCTTCGGCGGCATGATGAGCTTCGGCCACGCCGCCTATCTCGGCATCGGCGGCTATGCCGTGGGCATGCTGGCGCAGGAAGGCGTCGGGTCGGGCTTCATCCAGTTTCCGGTCGCGCTGGCGGCTTCCGCAATCTATGCGCTGGTGATCGGCGCGCTCTCGCTGCGCACCCGCGGCGTCTATTTCATCATGATCACGCTCGCCTTCGCGCAAATGGCCTATTACGTCGCCTCGGGCCTTGCGCGTTACGGCGGCGATGACGGCCTCACCGTGTACAACCGCAGCGACTTCTCCGGGCTGATCAACCTGTCGAACCGGACGCAGTTCTACTATCTCTGCCTCGCCTGCCTGCTCGGCGTCATCTTCCTGATCTGGCGCATCGTCAATTCGCGCTTCGGCCTCGTCGTGCAGGGCCTGCGCTCCAACGAGCAGCGCATGCAGGCGATCGGCTTTCCCGCCAAGCGCTACCAGCTGGTCTGCTTCGTCATCTCAGGCACCATGTGCGGCCTTGCCGGCGCGCTGCTCGCCAACAACACCGACTTCGTCAGCCCGGCCGTGATGTACTGGACCCGCTCCGGCGACCTCATGGTGATGGTGATTCTCGGCGGCATGGGCACGCTGTTCGGCCCGGTCATGGGCGCGGTGGTGTTCCTGCTGCTGGAAGAGCTGCTGTCGCAGATCACCGAATATTGGGCGCTGATCATGGGCCCGCTGCTGCTGCTGATCGTGCTGTTCGGCCGCGGCGGCATCATGGGCCTGCTCGGGAGGGCTGGCCGTGGCTGAACCCCTGCTCCGCGTCGAAAAGCTGGTGCGCCGCTTCGGCGGCATCATCGCGACCGACAACGTCTCGCTCGACGTCGCCAGCGGCGAGCTGCACGCCATCATCGGCCCGAACGGCGCCGGCAAGACCACGCTGATCAGCCAGCTCACCGGGCATCTCGCGCCGCATTCCGGCAGCGTCTCGCTGGCGGGCCGCGATATCACATATTTGCCGGCCTATCGGCGCTGTGCGCTGGGCCTGGCGCGTTCGTTCCAGATCACCTCGCTGCTGCTCGATTTCACCGCCGCGGACAACGTCGCGCTGGCGGCGCAGGCGCATGCCGGCACCTCGTTCCGCTTCTTCGCCGATGCGCGCAAGGAGAAAGGCCTGCGCGATGCCGCACGTGCCGCGCTCGATCGCGTCGGCCTGGCTCATCGCGCCGATGTTCTGGTCTCGAGGCTCAGCCATGGCGAGCGACGCCAGATCGAGCTTGCGGTCGCGCTCGCCAGCAAGCCGAAATTGCTGCTGCTCGACGAGCCGATGGCGGGCCTCGGCGTCACCGAATCCCAGGCCATGGTCAAGCTGCTGCAGGAGCTCCGCAAGGAAGTCTCGATCGTGCTGGTCGAGCACGACATGCCGGCGGTGTTCGCGCTGGCCGACCGCATCTCGGTGCTGGTCTATGGCCGCGTCATCGCCTCCGGCGATCCGGTCGCGATCCGGGCCAACGAAGACGTCAAGCGCGCCTATCTCGGCGACCAGCATGTGGTGACGCATCATGGCTGACACGCTGCTCGACGTCGACGGCATCGAGACCTGCTATGGCCTCTCGCAGGTGCTGTTCGGCCTGTCGTTGTCGATCAAGCCGGGCGAGATGGTCTCGCTGATGGGCCGCAACGGCATGGGCAAGACCACCACCATCCGCTCCATCATGGGCCTGACGCCGGCCCGCGCGGGCGCGATCCGTTTTGCGGGCGCCGAGGTGCGGCAGCTGCCGTCCTACCGAATTGCAAAGCTCGGCGTCGGTCTCGTCCCCGAGGGACGCCAGATCTTCCCGAACCTCACCGTGCGCGAAAACCTGGTCGCGGCCGCGGCCGATCGCTTCGGTAGCCCCAATCCCTGGACACTGCCGGCGATCTACGTGCTGTTCCCGCGCCTCGCCGAACGCGCGTCCAACATGGGCAACCAGCTCTCCGGCGGCGAGCAGCAGATGCTCGCGATCGGCCGCGCGCTGATGACCAATCCGAAGCTTCTCATCCTGGACGAGGCGACCGAAGGCCTCGCGCCGCTGATCCGCGAAGAGATCTGGCACTGCCTGTCGCTGCTCAAGAGCCGGGGGCAATCGATCCTGGTCGTCGACAAGAACGTCGACCACCTCGCCCGCATCTGCGATCGCCATTACATCATCGAGCGCGGCAAGACGGTATGGAGCGGCACCTCCGACGAGCTGTTGGCCGAGCCGGATCTGCAGCACAAATATCTGGGAATTTAGCCCCCGCTCTCTCCCCGTCATTGTGAGGAGCGGAGCGACGAAGCAATCCAGAGTCTCTCTGCGATGGCAGTCTGGATTGCTTCGCTGCGCGCGCAATGACGGGAAGAGCGGGACGCCTCACCGGTACCGGAGAGAGCTACGGGCCAGCTCAAAACACCTCGAAATATTCCCGGTGCTCCCAGTCGGTCACCTCGGACAAGAAGCGGTCGATCTCGGCGTTCTTGATGTGGGTGTAATAGTCGACGAATTCGGCTCCAAGCTTCTCGCGGAAGAACGGATCGTCCTTCAGGGCGGCGACGGCATCGCGCAGTGATTTCGGCAGCAGCGGCGCCTTGGTCTCGTAGGGCGTGTCGGCGGAGGGGCCGGGATCGAGCCTGCGATCGACGCCGTCGAGGCCGGAGAGAATCTGCGAGGCCATGTAGAGATAGGGGTTCGCTGCTGGCTCGCCGATGCGGTTCTCCAGGCGCGTTGCGGCATCACCCGCACCGCCGAGCACGCGGATCATCACGCCGCGATTGTCGCGGCCCCAGATCGCGCGGTCCGGCGCCAGCGAATAGGAGCGGTAGCGCTTGTAGCCGTTGATGGTCGGCGTGGTGAACAATGTCGAGGCGCGGGCGTGATCGAGCAGGCCGGCAAGGTAGGCCTTGCCGAACGCGCTGAGCGGCTCGCTGCCGTCTTTGGCCGTTTCCTTGGTCATGAACAGATTCTCGCCGCTCGCGCGCGAGACGATCGACTGGTGCAGGTGCCAGCCGCTGGCGAACACGTTCGGCAGCTTCGGCCGGCACATGAAGGTGGCGTGATAGCCGTGCCGGCGTGCGATCTGCTTCACGGCGGAGCGGAACAGAACCATGTTGTCGGCAGGCTCCAGCCCCTTGCGCGGCGCGAAGGTGAACTCGCACTGGCTCGGTCCGTACTCGACCTCGACGGAGCGCAGGGGCAGGCCGAGCGCGACGATGTCGCGGCGCAGGATCTCAAGCACCGGCTCCATCTGATCGAAGCGCTGCTCGGTGAGATATTGATAGCCGTGACTGAGCAGGCTCACCGATGGCGGCGTGCCGGGCTGGCCGGCATCCTCCGGCCGCATATGCGCATCCTCGAGCCTGAAGATGTGGAATTCGACCTCGAGGCCGGCGACGAAATCGTGGCCTCGGCCCGCGAGCTCGTCGAGGACCTTGCGATAGAGCGAGCGCGTCGCGAACGGCACCGGGCGGCCGTCATTGAAGTGGAGGTCGCACAGCACCCAGCCCGTGGTCGGCGCCCACGGCAAGACGCGAAACGTGGTGGGATCGGCGACCATCAGCACGTCGGCCGCGCCCTCCATCTCCTTCATGCCGAAGCCGCCGCCCGCAGTGAACACCGGAAACACCGTGCGGTGCGACGTGTCCTTGGCGAGCATGGTGGTGGTGATGGAGCAGCCGCTCTCCAGCGACGCGATCGCCTCGGAGGCGACGATGGTCTTGCCGCGCAGGATGCCGTGCTGGTCGGGGAAGGCGAGGCGGACGACCTCGAGATTCCTCTCCTCGACGATGCGGCACATGCGCGCCGCGGCGTCCTTCTGCTCGTCCGACCACAGCGCATGACGCGCGACGAAAGTCACTTTGCTCGTTCCTCTTCGCTCGATGAGAGTATAGGGCACACTGTCATCGTCCGCGAAGGCGGACGATCCAGTATTCCAGAGACGGCAACGTATCCACGAGAGGCCGCGGCGTACTGGATGCCCCGCTTTCGCGGAGCATGACACCAGAGATTGCTGAGCCGCCGTCGCGACTCGCCGGCAACGATCGGCGTCATCACTCCGCCGCCGTCAGCTTATGCACGTTATCAGCGATCTCCTTCGGCACCGGCGCGGTCCAGGGCGCGCCGCGGCGGCGCTTGACGTCGACTTCCATCCAGTAGGTCTCCCAGCCCCGGGTCGGGCCGATGCCGTCCATGGTCGCCGGTCCCTGGATGCTGCGCGCATTGGCCTCGTCCAGGAACAGCATCGGCTTCTCGCCGCCCGAGACCTTCTCGATCTCCTGCCGCAGCAGGCGGCGGTACTGCACGATCGCCTTGTCGCTCGAACCGAGATGCTCCTTGGTGCGGTCCTGGATCGCGCCCATCGATTCCACCGCCCACTGGTCGTGGACGTTGATGTCGTTGCCCATGCCGGTATAGGTCGCGGTCTGCTGCTCGTGCGGATCGAATCCGTAGTCGTTGCTGCGGTTCTTGCGCGACTTGTAGTCAGGCAGCTCATAGAGCTCGAGCCGCTGGTCGCGCATCCTCTGCTTGTCGACCGGAGAGGTGTAACTGGTGAAGATCGCGTACCAGTAGCAGTTCTCGTCGTCGACCGGCACGTGCCACTGCGTGATCGTCATCTCCGTGCTCATGGGGATGACGAAGCCGTGCGGGAACAGCTGGTTGGTGACGCGCACATGGGTGCGCTCCTCGTCGATCTCGCGCAGCGCGATCAGGCGCAGGCCGTATTCGGTGTGCTCGACATTGATGATCGGGCGGTCGTACTCGCGCAGGATCTTGGTCATCGGCAGATCGCTGCCGGCGGAGGCGCCGCGGAATTGCTTGCCGTAGGCGGTGGAGGTGTCCTCGTCCTCGAAGAAGCGATGCAGATAGGAGGCGTGCGCGGGATCGATGCCGACCTCCAGCGCCTGCAGCCAATTGCAGGCCATGTGGCCCTTGAACGCGAAAGTATGGCTGCCCGGCGCAACGAAACAGTCGATTTCAGGAAATGCCGGCGGCTCACCTTCGCCAAGATACGCCCAGAGGATGCCGCTCTTCTCGACCACGGGATACGAGCGTTGCCGGATGTTCTGGCAGAGCTTCGAATCCTTCGGCTCGGCCGGGGTCTCGATGCACTGGCCGGTGGCGTCGAACAGCCAGCCGTGGAAGGCGCAGCGCAGGCCGCCATGCTCCAGCCGGCCGAAGGCGAGGTCGGCGCCGCGATGGGCGCAGTGGCGATCCATCAGGCCGTAGCGTCCGGTCTCGTCACGAAACAGCACCAGGTTCTCGCCGAGCAGTCTGACGGGACGGATCGGGCGAGCGCCCTCGAGTTCGTCGACCAGCGCCGCCGGCTGCCAGTAGCTGCGCATCAGTCTGCCGCACGGATCCTTCGGCCCGGTGCGGGTGATCAGGTCGTTCTGCTCCTGGCTCATCATGACGCGTGCATCCCTTGTGGAGTGGCGCTTGTTCGCCTATTGAACGAATGGGCGAATTATGCCATGCCGTGATCCGGCAGCAAGCACTATTTTGCAGGATCCTCCCATGCCCAAGCTGAAGCGGAGCGAGAGCGAGGAGCGCGCGACGGATTTCGTCGAGGCGCTCGATCGCGGCCTGCGCCTGCTGCAATGTTTCGGCACCAATGCGGGTCCGATGACGCTGAGCGATCTTGCCCGCGCCGCCGATCTGCCGCGCGCCACCGCACGGCGCATGCTGTTCACGCTCCAGCGCGGCGGTTATGTCTCGGGCGATGGCAAGCTGTTCTCACTGACCCCGCATGTGCTGACGCTGGCGGCTTCTTACCTGCGCTCCAACCAGCTCGTCGCGGTGCTGCAGCCCGTGCTCGATCGCGTTGCGACCGCAGCGAACGAAATCTCTTCGCTCGCAGTGCTCGACGGCGATGACGTCGTGTTCATTGCCCGGGGGGGCCCGGCGCGGGTGTTCTCGGGCGGACTGGAGATCGGCTACCGCCTGCCTTCGTTCTGCACCTCGGTCGGCCGCGCCATGCTCGGCCAGCTCGACGATGCCGCCCTTGCCGCGCGCCTGAAGGCGATGACGCGCGAGGCGCTGACCCCGCAGACACAGACCGACCCGAAGGCGCTGCTGGCGCGTATCGCCGCCGACCGTGCGCAGGGCTATTCCCTGGTCGATCGCGAGGCCGAGCCGCATTTTCGTTCGATCTCGGTTCCGGTCCGTCGCTACGACGGCGTCATCGCCGCCGCGATCAACATGGGCGCCCATGTCGACCGCGTGCCGGCGCAGGAATTGATCGATCGTTTCCTGCCGCTGCTGCAGGAGGGGGCGGCGTCGCTGCGGTCGCAACTTCTGTAACTGCATTCCCGCTGTCTCGAAACCGGTGCTATAATGGGTGCAATGAGAACAGGGAGGACGCCATGCATCATACCATGGTTCCCAGTGATCGCGTGGAGCGTGTCGCCGTCTACGGGCGCGACGGTACGAAGCTCGGCACGATCGAACGACTGATGCTCGACAAGATGAGTGGGATGGTTGCCTATGCGGTGATCAAGACCGGTGGACTGCTTGGCACCCACCATCACTACCCTCTCCAGTGGAGCGCGTTGAAATACGACCCAAGGCGCGAGGCGTTCCAGATCGAGTTGACGCTGGACGAACTCAGCAGTGGCCCGTGCGAGTTCGATGGCGATGCGTTCGACTGGGGTGACCGTTCGCGGCCCTACCCGCATCCGCATTACTGGTCGGTCTAGCGGCCAAGTCGGCCAGGTAGGCCGCATTCTCGGCGGACGCGCTTGGGCTCGGGCTGCGGCCGCCGAGCCGCGTCTGAGATGAAGCGGCGCGGCGTGCCGGTCGACGGATGACATTGGGAGACGCGCCCATCGTGCGCTACCGCCCCTCCGCCTCGCGCTCCATGTCGCGACCCGAAAGGTCCTCGCCCTGCATGTTGGCGTAATCCCGCGCCATCTCGCGCATCAGGAATTTCGCCGGGACGTCGTGATAGGTGCCGCGGTCGTTGACGTATTGCATGTAGGCGCGGCCCTCGCCGTCGAAGGGATGCAGCAGCGCGTCGGTGTGGCCGTCGAAATCGAGCGGCGCCACGCCGACCTTGGCGCAGAGCGTGTCGTTGAAGGTCGGCGTCGCCTTGCGCCAGGCGCCGTCGACGAACACCTCCGTATAGCCGTGCCAGGTGAAGATGTCGGTGCCCATGCTCGCGCGCAGCTTCTCGGTGGTGAGATGGTTCTTCACGTCGGCAAAGCCGACCCGTGCGGGGATGCCATGGACGCGGCAGGCGGCGGCATAGAGCGCGGCCTTGCCGACGCAATAGCCCTGGCCCGCGGCGAGCACGCTCGAGGCGCGAAAGGTCTCGGCAACGCGCATGCTGACATAGGGGTTATAGCGGATGCCGTCGCGCACCGCCTTGTAGAGCACGCTCGCTTTCTGCCGCGCGCTCGCATCCGCGCGCACAGCGTTGTCAGCGAATTGCTGCACGGCGGGATGGTCGCTGTCGATGTACTCGCCGGGATCGGTGTAGAGACGGCGGATCGTATCGGGAAGGATCTCGGTCATGCCTGGAGCTTAGCAGGCGATCGCCGCGGAACTCAAATCGCACGATCAAGTCACACCATACGGGTGCATGGTGCGCGTTCGAATTGCGCTGAGGCGCTACCGTCTCAGTGCTGGTTGCGCATCCAGTCGGCAAGACCGGACAGCGCCTTGTCGAGCTCCTGCCGCGCGACGGCATCCACGATCGTCTCCTCCATCGCGCCGCGCATGCAGAGCATCCACGCGTCGCGCTCGGCATCGCCGATGGCAAAGCCGATGTGGCGCTGGCGCAGCCGCGGATGGCCCTTCTCGGGGGTATAGAGGCGCGGGCCGCCGGTCCATTCGGTGAGATAGCGCTTCAAGACGTCCCTGATCAGGCCGAGGTCGTCCGCATGCATGGCACGGATCACCTTCGCCTGCGGCAGCGTGTCCATGCGATCGTAGAAGCGATCGACCAGGGCCTCGATCGTGGCGCTGCCGCCGATCCGCTCGAACATGGAGGTGGTGACGTCGGTGGAGGTCATCTCTACAGCGCCACACTCCGCAGCCCGAAGCTGCGGGCCTCGTTCTGCAGCACCGGCCGCACGGCCTCGACCAGCCGCGCGGCGGCTGCATCGACGGAGAGGCCGGCGGTATCGACCACCGCTGTCGCGCGCGAATACAGCGGCTCGCGGCTCAAGAGGATGTTGCGCAGCTCCGCCATGGCGGAGCGGTCGTCCGCCATCGGACGCAGATCGCCCTGGCGACGGACGCGGGCCATGTGCTCCTCGGGCTCGGCCTTGAGCCAGATCGTGTAGAACGAGGTCAGGATCTGGTCGAAGGTCAGGGGCTCCGAGACGATGCCGCCGCCGGTCGCCAGCACCATCAACTCGTTGCGCGCCAGCAGCTGCTGCAGCGCCGCCTGCTCCATGCGGCGAAAACCCTCCTGGCCGTAGAGCGCGATGATCTCGGCGACCGAGAGCCCGTTCTGCTGCTCGACCTCCTTGTTGAGCTCGACGAAGCTCCAGCCGATCTTCTTCGCCAGGATCTTGCCGAGCGTGGATTTGCCGGCGCCGCGCAGGCCGATCAGCGCGATGCCGCAGAACGGCGCGCGCCGCGGCGCGGTGGCGCTGCCCCCAGTGAGCAGATCCTTGGCTTGCGCGATCTGCGCCGGCGTCGCCTTGCGCAAGAGATCGCGAAACATCTGCCAGTCCGGTGTCGGCTCGGCTGAGGGAAGCAGGTCTTCGAGATGCGCGCCCATCGCGTCGGAGACGCGGCGGAGCAGCACGATGGAGACATTGCCCTTGCCGCTTTCGAGCTGCGCGATGTAGCGCTCCGAGATTCCTGATACCTTGGCGAGCACCTTGCGCGACATGCCGCGCAACGCGCGCATGGTGCGCACGCGCTGGCCGAGCTGTTCGAGGAAGCGGGATTCGGCGTCGGGACTGTCGGTCATGAGCCTTCTTTAGGGGGTGTCTTCTTGAAGGTTGTCCTACGGCGCATTTTAATGAAACATAGTGCCTGCTGGCATTGACAGCAAGCGACCGCGGTGTCTTTCTATGAATTATAATTCTAAATTCGGGGGAGAAGTCCGTGAGCGAGGGTTCCTATAACGCGGTGACCTGGCTGCTCGACCGTAACGTCGAGGCGGGCCGGGGCAGCAAGCTGGCCTTCGACGACACCGTCTCGCGGCTCACCTATGGCGAGCTCCAGCAACAGACCCGCCGCGCCGCCAACATGCTGCGCCGGCTCGGCGTCCGCCGCGAGGAGCGCGTCGCGATGATCATGCTGGATACGGTCGACTTTCCGGTCGTGTTCCTGGGCGCGATCCGCGCCGGCATCGTGCCGGTGCCGCTCAACACGCTGCTGACCGCCGACCAATACGCCTACATCCTCGCCGACTGCCGCGCGCGCGTGCTGTTCGTCTCCGAAGCGCTCTATCCCGTCATCAAGGACGTCGTCGGCCGCATGCCCGATCTCGAGCATGTCGTGGTCTCCGGCGCCAAGCAGAACGGCCACAAGCAGCTCGCGGAGGAGATCGCCGGCGAGAGCGATCAGTTCACCACCGCCGCGACGCATCCGGACGAGCCGGCGTTCTGGCTGTATTCGTCCGGTTCGACCGGCATGCCCAAGGGCGTGCGCCATATCCATTCCAATTTGCAGGCGACCGCCGACACCTACGCCAGGCAGGTGCTCGGCATCCGCGAGAGCGATGTGTGTCTGTCCGCCGCAAAGCTGTTCTTCGCCTATGGCCTCGGCAATGCGCTGACCTTCCCGATGTCGGTCGGGGCCAGCGTGATCCTCAACAGCGAGCGCCCGACACCGGCGCGCATGTTCGATCTGATGAACCGCTACAACCCCTCGATCTTCTACGGCGTGCCGACCTTGTTCGCGGCGATGCTCAACGACGAGACCATGAAGAGCGAGCGCGGCGGCAAGGCTCTGCGCATCTGCACCTCGGCCGGCGAGGCGCTGCCGGAATCGGTCGGCAACAACTGGAAGGCGCGCTTCGGCGTCGACATCCTCGATGGCGTCGGCTCGACCGAGCTCTTGCACATCTTCCTGTCGAATGCGCCCGGCGACATCAAATACGGCTCCTCCGGCAAGCCGGTGCCAGGCTACGCGGTCCGGCTCGTCAACGAAGCCGGGCAGGACGTCCCCGACGGCGAGGTCGGCGAGCTCCTGGTCGATGCGCCCTCGGCCGGCGAGGGCTACTGGAATCAACGCCACAAGAGCCGCCGCACGTTCGAAGGCCCCTGGACCCGCACCGGCGACAAATATGTCCGCGACGCCGAGGGCCGCTACACCTTCTGCGGCCGCGCCGACGACATGTTCAAGGTCTCCGGCATCTGGGTCTCGCCGTTCGAGGTCGAGAGCGCGCTGATCTCGCATCCCGCCGTGCTGGAAGCGGCCGTCGTGCCGGAAGCCGATCCGGAAGGCCTGCTGAAGCCGAAGGCGTTCGTCGTGCTGCGCCCCGGCGTGACGACGAGCAATCTCCAGGAAATGCTGAAGGAGCACGTCAAGCAGAAGATCGGCCCATGGAAATATCCGCGCTGGATCGACGTGGTGGAATCGCTGCCGAAGACGGCGACCGGGAAGATTCAGCGGTTCAAATTGCGGGAAGGGGCGCATTGAGAGGATTGTCATTCCGGGGCGATGCGAAGCATCGAACCCGGAATCTCGAGCAGCAAAGATCATCGCGAGATTCCGGATCAGCTCGCGTTGCGAGCTGTCCGGAATGACGGAATGGATGGAAACGACACCATGACCAATCTCACCCCCACCGGCTTCCTCAACATCGGCGGCGCCAGCCTCGAATACAAATGGCTCGCGCCGCAATCGGCGGATGCGCCCACCATCGTCATGCTGCATGAAGGCCTCGGCTCGGTCGGGCTCTGGGGCGACTTCCCGGAAAAGCTCCAGCAGGCCACCGGCGCCGGCATCTTCGCGTATTCGCGCGCGGGCTACGGCCAGTCGAGCCCCGTGCCGTTGCCGCGGCCGCTCGACTACATGCAGCGCGAGGCGCTGGACGTGCTGCCGAAAATCCTCGACGCGATTCCGTTCAAGCGCGGCCTCCTGCTCGGCCATTCCGACGGCGCCTCGATCGCGGCGATCTATGCCGGTTCGCACCAGGATCGCCGTTTGCATGGCATCGGGTTGATCGCCCCGCACTTCATCGTCGAGGACCTCTCGGTGAAATCCATCGCGGAGATCAAGACGACGTTCGAGAGCACGGACCTCAAGGCAAAGCTCGCGCGCTGGCACAAGGACGTCGACAACGCCTTCTACGGCTGGAACGGTGCCTGGCTCGATCCCAAATTCCGCGACTGGGACATCTCCGAATACCTCGCCTATATCCGCGTGCCTGTCCTGGTCGTCCAGGGCAAGGATGACCAGTACGGCACCCTGCGTCAGGTCGAGATCGCACAGGAAGAGTGCTACTGCCCGGTCGATGTGAAGATCATTTCGGGCGCCGGCCATTCGCCGCATCGTGAGGCGCCTGTGGCGACGCTGGAGGCGATCGAGCAGTTCGCGAGAGCGGCGCTGCGCGATGATGAGGGACTGCAAGGCCGCGCCGCGTGAGGTTGGCAGCGGTCTGACAGACCCGAACGCGTAGAACCGCAACGGCTCGGAGCGTCCGCCGTTGTCTTCCCTGGGATGAAACAAAATGCATGTGAGACTCTGTTAGGGGCTAGACGCGCGCGAAAAGATGCACTATTGTGCATCTAACGCTACGGCGAAAATGCATAATCAAGCTCAGGGATGACCTATGGCCGGGGAAGATCGGCGCCTCGCAGGCGGCGCGACATTCATCGATTTCCAGACCGAACCGTCCCGCTACAAGCACTGGAAGCTCGCGGTCGACGGCGACGTCGCGACGCTGACCATGGACGTCGACGAGAATGGCGGCCTGTTCGAGGGCTATCTGCTCAAGCTCAACTCCTACGATCTCGGCGTCGACATCGAGCTTGCGGATGCGCTCCAGCGCCTGCGCTTCGAGCATCCCGAGGTCAAGGTCGTGGTGATGCGCTCGGCCAAGAACCGCGTGTTCTGCGCCGGCGCCAACATCCGCATGCTCGCGGGCTCCACGCATGCCCACAAGGTGAACTTCTGCAAGTTCACCAACGAGACCCGCAACGGCATGGAAGATTCCTCGGAGAATTCCGGCCAGCGCTTCATCACCGTGGTGAACGGCTCGGCCGCCGGCGGCGGCTATGAGCTGGCGCTCGCCACCGACCACATCATTCTCGCCGACGATGGCTCCTCCGCCGTGGCGCTGCCCGAAGTGCCGCTGCTCGCGGTGCTGCCCGGTACCGGCGGCCTGACGCGCGTCGTCGACAAGCGCAAGGTGCGCCGCGATCACGCCGATTTCTTCTGCACCATCGAGGAGGGCGTGAAGGGCAAGCGCGCCGTGCAATGGCGCCTCGTCGACGAGATCGCGCCGAACTCCAAGCTCGAGGCCAAGATCGCCGAGCGTGCCAGCGAATTTGCGGCCGCTTCGAAGCGCAAGGGCAGCGGCAAGGGCATCGCGCTGACGCCGCTCAAGCGCGCGATCGACGACACCAGCATCCGCTACGGCTTCGTCACGGTCGACATCGACCGCACGGCCCGCATCGCCACCATATCGATCAAGGCGCCGGAGGCCGCGCCGCCCGCCGACATCGACGGCATGATGGCGCAGGGCGCCTCGTTCTGGCCGCTCCAGGTCGCGCGCGAGCTCGACGATGCCATCCTGCATCTGCGCATCAACGAGCTCGAGATCGCGATGCTCGTCTTCAAGAGCCATGGCGACCGCGCTCATGTGCTCGCGGCCGACGCCTTCCTCGAAGCCAACAAGGCACATTGGCTTGTCAACGAAATCAGGCATTACTGGAAGCGCGTGCTGAAGCGCATCGACGTCACCTCGCGCACGCTGGTGACGCTGGTCGAGCCCGGCTCCTGCTTTGCCGGCACGCTCGCCGAGCTCGTCTTCGCAGCCGACCGCTCCTACATGCTGATCGGCACGCGCCAGGGCGACAACCGTCCGCCGCCGTCGATCGAGCTGTCCGCGATGAATTTCGGCCCCTACCCGATGAGCCATGGGCTGACGCGGCTGCAGTCGCGCTTCCAGGCCGACCCCTCCGATGTCGAGCGCGCGGAAGCAACGCTCGGCACCAGCCTCGACGCCGAGCAGGCCGAGGAGCTCGGCCTCGTCACCTTCGCGCTCGACGATATCGACTGGGACGACGAGGTTCGCGTCTTCCTGGAGGAGCGCGCCAGCTTCTCGCCAGACAGTCTCACCGGCATGGAGGCGAGCCTGCGCTTCGTCGGCCCCGAGACCATGGAATCAAAGATCTTCGCGCGCCTCACGGCCTGGCAGAACTGGATCTTCCAGCGCCCGAACGCGGTCGGCGAGGAAGGCGCGCTGCGCCGCTACGGCAGCGGCCAGAAGCCGAAATTCGATATGACGCGAGTGTAACCACTTTCGTGTCCCGGGCGCGCTGCGGCACGCAGTGACGCTGCGCTGAACCGGGACCTAGCAAGACCAGATAATGGGTCCCGGCTCTGCAGCGCACCGCTTCGCGCTGCGCAGCGTCCGGGACAGGAAAACAGATCAAGGAGAGCACGGCCATGAACATGAACATCATGAACGTCGACTACTCGACCAAGATTCCCAACAACGTGAATCTCGCCGAAGACCGCCAGGTGCTCAAGGCGCTAGAAGGCTGGCATCCCGGCTACATGGATTGGTGGAGCGACATGGGGCCGGAAGGCTTCCAGGAATCGCTGGTTTACTTGCGCACCGCGTACTCCGTCGATCCGCGCGGCTGGGCCAAGTTCGACTATGTGCGCATGCCCGAATATCGCTGGGGCATTCTGCTTGCGCCGCAGGAAGAGAACCGCGTCGTGCCGTTCGGCGAGCATTATGGCGAGCCGGCCTGGCAGGAAGTCCCAGGCGAGCATCGCGCCATGCTGCGCCGTCTGATCGTGATCCAGGGCGATACCGAGCCGGCTTCGGTCGAGCAGCAGCGCCATCTCGGCAAGACCGCGCCCTCGCTCTACGACATGCGCAATCTGTTCCAGGTCAATGTCGAGGAGGGCCGTCACCTCTGGGCGATGGTCTACCTGCTGCAGAAATATTTCGGCCGCGACGGCCGCGAGGAAGCCGATGATCTCCTGCGCCGCCGCTCCGGCGATGCCGACGCGCCGCGCATGCTGGGCGCCTTCAACGAGGCGACGCCGGACTGGCTGTCCTTCTTCATGTTCACCTATTTCACCGACCGCGACGGCAAGATGCAGCTGCACTCGCTGGCGCAGTCCGGTTTCGATCCGCTGTCGCGCACCTGCCGCTTCATGCTGACCGAGGAAGCGCACCACATGTTCGTCGGCGAGACCGGCATCACCCGCGTCGTGCAGCGCACCTGCGATGCGATGAAGGCCGCCGGCATCACAGATCCCACCGACATCGCCAAGGTGCGCGCGCTCGGGGTGATCGACCTGCCGACCATCCAGAAGAAGCTGAACCTGCACTACACGCTGTCGCTCGACCTGTTCGGCTCGGAGGTCTCGACCAACGCGGCCAACGCCTTCAACGCCGGCATCAAGGGCCGCTATCACGAGACCCAGATCGAGGACGACCACCAGCTCAAGAACGCCACCTATCCGGTGCTGAAGTTCATCAACGGCGAGATCAAGCTGGTCGACGAGCCCGCACTGACCGCGCTCAACATGCGGCTGCGCGACGATTACAGCCAGGACTGCGTCAAGGGCATGCTGCGCTGGAACAAGGTGATCTCGACCGCCGGCTACGACTTCAAGCTGACCTTGCCCAACGTCGCCTTCCACCGCCACATCGGCGAGTTCAAGGACGTGCACGCCACGCCCGACGGCATCTTGATCGACGACGCCACCTGGGCCAGGCGCAAGGACGAGTGGCTGCCCTCGGCCAGCGACGGCGATTTCATCACCTCGCTGATGCAGCCCGTCACCGAGACCGGCAAGTACGCCTCCTGGATCTCGCCGCCGAAGGTCGGCATCGACAACAAGCCGGGCGATTTCGAGTACGTGAAGATCGAGTCGTAAGCGTCAGGGGCAGACGCTTTTGCCACACAAATGATGTCATCACCCGCGAAAGCGGGTGATCCAGTATTCCAGAGACAGTCGTCATTCAGCCGGTAGGCCGCGGCGTACTGGATGCCCCGCCTTTGCGGGGCATGACAGCGGAGTGTGAGGTGCGGCTCTTGCCAAACCTCGCCCGCTACCCCGCAATCTCCAGGCCCGCATTCGCGTACACCACGCCGCCGTCGACGGCGATGGTGTTGCCGACCACGTAATCGCCCGCGCGCGAGGCGAGATAGATCGCCACACCTGCCATGTCCTCGTCGCTTCCGATGCGCCGCGACGGGATGCGCTGTGCGACCTCGTCGGCGTGGTCGCGCGCGGCCCGGTTCATGTCGGACTTGAAGGCGCCCGGCGCGATCGCGGTGACATTGATGTTGTCCTTGATCAGCTTGGTCGCCAGGCGCCGCGTCAGGTGGATCACCGCGGCCTTGCTGGCGGCATAGGAATAGGTCTCGCCGGGGTTGACGAAGATGCCGTCGACCGAGGCGATGTTGATCACCTTGGCCGGACGTTCTGCGCTTGCGGCCGCGCGCAGCGGTTTCGCCAGCGCCTTGGTCAGGAAGAACAGCGACTTGACGTTGAGGTCCATCACCTTGTCCCAGCCGCTTTCGGGGAATTCGTCGAACTCCGCGCCCCAGGCAGCGCCGGCATTGTTGACGAGGATGTCGAGCTTCGGCTCCAGCCTGGTGATCTCGCCGGCGAGCCTGTCGCAGCCTTCGACGGTGGAGATGTCGATCGGCAGCGCGATGCATTCGCCGTCATATTGCGCGGTGAGCTCCCTGGCGGCCGCCTCGCACGGCCCCGCCTTGCGCGCGGTGATGTAGACCTTTGCGGCGCCGGCGCTGAGAAATCCCGCCGCGATCATCTTGCCGATGCCGCGCGAGCCGCCGGTCACCAGCGCGACGCGGCCTTTGAGCGAGAACAGGTCGTTGAACATGGTGCCTCCCTTGGTTGGCGCTGTTTTGGGCGGGGCGCGAAGGGGAGTCAATCTCCGCTAGCGGAGCGCTTACGCCGCTGCGATCCGGCGGAAGCCGTTCCACATCGCGGTTGCGGCGCCCGAGGTCAGCACCGGCAGGATCCGCGCGTCCTGGTAATTGCCGTTGAGCGAGACGCGCGGCAGCGCCGTCATCTGGCCGGCATTCTCGGCAAACAGCATGCCGGGCCGCGTCGTCACCGCGGTCTTGAAGCCGGCCGTCGCCGCCAGGCCGAACTCGCGCACGCCTGCCGCCTCGCGGTCGCCGTAGGGATAGGCGAGATGCAGCACGGGGCACTCCAGCGCCTGCTCGATCCGCGCCCGGCTCACGGCCAGCTCCTGCGCGGCGATGTCTTCCGCCAGCTTGGCAAGGTTGCAATGGCTGACGCTATGCGCGCCGATCGTGACCAGCGGATCGGCGGCAAACGTCTTCAGCTCGGGCCAGGACAGGCAGAGGCTGCGGCACAGCGCCGCCATGTCGACGTCGTACGCGGTGCAGAGCGCCTCGATCTCCCGCGCCAGGTCATGCTCGCCCGGCAGCGCGCGCAGCCAGTCGTGCAGGCGGTCGAACGCGGCCTGCTTGGCCGCCGGCGTCGTCGCATCGAGCCGCAGCGCGGAATGGCCGATTTTGACGTCGACCTGCTCGGCCTTGGCGATCACGGCCTCCAGCGCCGTCCACCACAGCCGTCCGGTGCCTTCGGCAAAATCGCTCGCGACATAGACCGTCAGCGGCGCGTCAAATTCGCGCAGCACCGGCAGCGCGTGGTCCAGATTGTCGCGGTAGCCGTCGTCGAAGGTGAAGGCGGCGAAGCGGCGGTCGAAGCGGCCCTGCACCAGCCGCTCATGCAGCTCGTGCATGGTGACGATGTCGATGTCGCTCGAGCGCAAATGGCACAGCGTCGCGCGCAGGAATTCGGGGGTGACCTCGAGATGCCGGTTCGGCTGGAACGCGGCCTCGCGGGCCGGCCGCACGTGGTGCAGCATGAAAATGGCACCGACGCCCGACAAGAGCGGGCGCAGCAGATGGTGTGCCCCGCTGAAATAGAGTGCTCCCAGCCCGGCGCGGATGACGTTGTTACGCAGTTGTTTCATGACCCGCCGGCGGACTCTCGCATTCCGTCCTCAACTTACGGAAGAACCCTTGAAGAAAAAGTTATTCCGATTGTCCAGGCCGTGCCTTCGGAAGGGCGCCATTTCCGGTTTGACAGCCTGCCAAGGGTTTGTTTTGTCTCCGGTTCCAGAGTTCGGGTCGTCGAATGCAGAAGCTTTTCAGGTGGGCCAGCAAATGGTGGCCGGGGCTGATTCCCCTGGCCGTCATGTGGGGATTTGCGGCCTGGAATAACACCTTACCGGTGGAGGCCGACCTGTCGGCCCGCAGCTCGGCGGCGCTGAAGGGGACCGTTCTGGACAAGACCCGGATCGCGGTCGACGGCCGCGACGTCAGCCTGGTCGCGGACGCGTTCTCCGAGGAGGGGCGCCGCGACGCCGTGACGGCGGTCGAGACCGTCCCGGGCGTGCGACTGGTCGACGACCGGACCCGGCTTGTTCCCGAAGCCCAACCGTTCGTCTGGACCGCCGAGCGCGACGTGGTGCGGGTGACGCTGTCGGGCTCCGCGCCGCTGCCGTCGATCAAGGGCCGGCTGACCGAGGCGGCCCGCAAGGAGGTCGGCGGGGCCGAAGTGGCCGACCAGATGGGGCTGGCGCGCGGTGCGCCGCCGCGGTTCGAAGCCGCCGCGATGCTGTTGCTCGACCAGATCGGCAAGCTGAAGGACGGCAAGATCACGATCACGGATACCAAGGTCAATCTGTCGGGCATGGCGCGCGAGCTCGGCGGTCGCGAGGCGATCGCGGCTGCGCTGAAGAACCTGCCGGAGGGCTTTTCGGTCGCCGCCAACGACGTCAAGGCGCCGCCCTACATCTTCCAGGCCTACAAGGATCCGGTCGCGGCGACCGTGACGCTGACCGGCTACGTCCCCGACAACAATGTGCATGCGGCGATCGCCACCAGCGCCGCGCGAAAGTTCTTCACCGAGAAAGTGGTCGACAATCTCAAGGCCAGCCTCGGCGCCCCCGGCTCCTTCAACACGGCCGTGGTCGCCGCGCTCGGCGCGCTGTCGCGGCTGTCGACCGGCACGCTCGTCGTGTCCGATCGCGAGGTGAAGCTGTCGGGCGATGCGCTCTACGAGGGGGCCGCCAACGAGATCCGTGCAGGCCTCGGCAAGGACTTCCCGAAGAACTGGCAGTACAAGCCGGAGATCACCGTGAAGCCTGCGCCAGGGCCCGTCGACGGCACCGTGTGCCAGCAATTGTTCACGGACCTGCTGGCCAAGGGCAAGATCCGCTTCACGCCCAAGCGTGCCGACATCGATCCGGATTCCGCTGCCATCCTCGATCATCTGATCGAGACGGCGCTGCGTTGCCCTGCCGTGAATATCGAGGTTGCCGGGCATACCGATGCCGACGGCGAGGACGGCTTCAACCGGGCCCTCTCCGAGAAGCGCGCGCAGGCGGTGATCGACTATCTGGTCAGGGCCGGCCTGCCCGCGAGCCGCTTCACCGCGGTTGGCCATGGCAGCACGCAGCCCGTCGCCGGCAACGATACCGACGACGGCAAGGCGCAGAACCGCCGCATCGAATTTCTGGTGAGGTGACGATGCCCTATCTCGTCTCGTTCCATCTGGGTTGGCTGATCGGCTCTGTGCTGCTGGGCTTCTGCATGGGCTGGATCTCGGTGGTCCAGCGCGGCAACGGCACCTCGAAGGTGACCGCGCGCTGGCTCGCCGCGCTCGCCGCCGCCCTGGTCGCGGCCTCGTTCGCCCATGTGGTGCCCGGCCGCTTCGGCTATTGGCTCGACCTCGGCCTGATCATGTTCGCCTGCTACCTCGTCGGCTGCACCATCGGCGCCTGGCTGCGCGACCGCGTTGTCGCGCGCAGCATGCGGGCCGGCTGAGGCTCCGCCACCAAGCTCCTTGTGTCCCGACACGGGTCGCCATGCGGCGGAGAATGTCAGCGCTTGACAATAATACGTACGTACGTATTATTTCCTCATGCCCAAGCCCTCGCTCAAAGACGCCATCCTCGACGCCGGCCTCAAGGTCATGTTCCGGACCGGCTATCACGGCACCAGCGTGCGCGATGTCACCGCCGCGGCGGGCGCGCCACAGGGATCCTTCACCAATCATTTCCGCTCCAAGGAAGCCTTCGCCTCGGAGGTGCTCGATCGCTATTTCGAGATCACGAAGGGATTGGTCGCGGAGGCCCTTGATGACGGCTCGCTGACCCCGCGGGCGCGGCTCAAGTGCTATCTCGACATCATCACCGGACGGCTCGAAGCCGACGGCTACGGACGCGGCTGCCTGATCGGCGATCTCAGTCTGGAAGCGGCCGGCAGCAGCGAGATGCTGCGCACCCGCCTTGCTGAAATATTTGCCGAGTGGCGCATGCCCTTCGCCGCCTGCATCCGCGAGGCGCAGGAAAGCGGCGAGATCGATTCCGAATTCGAGCCTGAGGAGCTTGCCGACTTCCTGCTCGCGTCCTGGCAGGGCGCGATCCTGCGCATGAAGGTCGACCGCACGTCCCAGGCGCTCGAGCGCTTCAAGACCATCGCCTTCAAGACTGTCTTCAAGGAGCCGACATGAGCCAGCAAGCCGAGATTCAGATCCGCAGCGCCGCCGTGCTGGGAAGCACGATGGCCTATCGCGAGACGGGCGCGCAGAACGCGCCGGTCGCGCTCTTCCTTCACGGCAATCCGACCTCGTCACACATCTGGCGAAACATCCTGCCGTTGGTGGCGCCGGTGGCGCATTGCATTGCGCCCGATCTCATCGGCTTCGGCCGGTCCGGCAAGCCCGACATCGCCTACCGCTTCGTCGACCATGTGCGTCATCTCGACGCGCTGATCGAACAGCTCGGCATTTCCTCCGCCTATCTCGTTGCGCAGGATTGGGGCACGGCGCTTGCGTTTCATCTGGCGGCGCGCCGGCCGGCGTTGGTGCGCGGCCTTGCCTTCATGGAGTTCATCCGGCCGATGCCGACCTGGCAGGATTTCCACCAGGTCGAAGCTGCGCGCGAGACGTTCCGCAAATTCAGGACGCCGGGCGAGGGGGAGACCATGATCCTGGAGGCGAACGCCTTCGTCGAACGCGTGTTGCCGGCGGGTATCCTGCGCAGCTTGAGCGAAGACGAGATGGCGCCGTATCGCACGCCCTTTCCGACCCCGGAGAGCCGCCGTCCGGTTCTGGCATTCCCGCGTGAACTGCCGATCGCCGGCGAGCCCGCCGATGTCTATCAGGCGTTGCAATCGGCTCACGCCTCGCTGAAGGCGTCCTCATATCCGAAGCTGCTGTTCGCGGGCGAGCCCGGCGCGGTCGTTACGCCCGAATTCGCCGCGACGTTCGCGGCCTCGCTCCAGCACTGCGCGCTCGTCCGCCTCGGCCCCGGCCGCCACTACCTCCAGGAGGATCATTCCGAGGCGATCGGCCGTTCCGTCGCCGGCTGGATCGCCGGCATCGAAGCGGTGCGCCGGCAGCTTGCGGCCTGACGGAGGGGCGGGATGTCGGAGGTGACCATCATCTGTTGCCGGCCGTGCGGCTACGAGAAGCGCGCCAAAGAGGTGGCTGCAGCGCTGCGCCGACAGCTGGGGCTGGACGCCGATCTCGTCCCCGGCAAGGGCGTTATTTTCCAGGTCAAGCTCGGGGAACGGATTGTCGCCAGCCACAGCAAAGGCCATTTTCCTGACGGCGACGACATCGTCGCTGCCGTCAACGCCGCGCGGGAATGAGCCGGGAGGGTTTTCGCAATGTCGATCGTCTGGGTTGACGATCTCGCCGGGACCGACTGGGACGAGCTGTCCGAGCTCTATCGGATCGCCCCGCTCGGCAACAAGACGCCGGCCGATCTTGCGCTGGTGTTCGGCAACAGCATGTTTCGCGCCTTCGCCATGGAGGACGGCCGCATCGTCGGAGCGGGGCGCGTGCTGGCCGACGGCCGCGACTGCGCCTATCTCTGCGATATCGCCGTACACCCGGACCGCCAGGGGCAAGGTCTTGGCCGCGACATCATCGAACGTCTGCTTGTGCGTTGCCGCAACCATCGCAAGATCATCCTCTATGCCGTGCCCGGCAAGGAAGGATTTTACGAACGCCTGGGCTTCAGGCGGATGACCACCGCCATGGCGATCTTCGACGATCAGGCCGGCGCCTATCGCCGCGGCTATCTGACCGCGCCTTGAGGACAGGTCACGGCCCCGCGACCTTCCGGCGCATCGGGACAATCCGCGAACGATGCCCGGGGTTGCCCCCTCTTTCAACAGGCGGGCGCCGTCCATAGATTGACGTCGGCTTAAGGCGTGACGGAACATTGTGCGGCCGAAATCATCAAAACTTCATGGCATCTGCGCAGGATCGCCAAGGAGATTCGCCTCAAGCTTGCCGCCGAAGGCGCCAAACCCTGCATCAGGAGCCAAGACCCTGCCTAAAATATTGAAGGCACGTGTTTTTGTTCGAATTGGCGAATTCCACTCCGGCCCAAAACGCGCTAGTGGAGAGGCAGGGGGCATGCGCGATGCCGGAGCCGGCGGCGAGGGGTCGTCGCGTGCCTGTGCGCCGTCCGCCTGTCCGCCGGCCGTTCTGGCCGCTGAAGCGTTGTTCGAGGTCTAGATGCTGGAAGCCATACGCAGGGCGACGTCGTTTCTGCGAGAGAAGCAAATCCTGCATAAGCTTGGCGTTGTGATCAGCGTCGCGGTCATCGGCATCGCTTGCTATGTGCTTTACCACATGCTGCGCGGCATCGACTTCAACGAGGTCCTCGAGGCGATCAAGAGCACCGAGCCGAGCCAGATTGCGATGGCGGCGCTGTTCGTCGCCGCGGGCTATTTCACCCTGACCTTCTACGACCTGTTCGCCGTGCGCGCGATCGGCCGCCCCAATGTGCCCTATCGCATCAACGCGCTCGCCGCCTTCACCAGCTATTCGATCGGCCACAATGTCGGCGCCTCCGTCTTCACCGGCGGCGCGGTGCGCTATCGCATCTATTCGGCCTATGGGCTGAACGCGATCGACGTCGCCAAGATCTGCTTTCTCGCCGGCCTGACCTTCTGGCTCGGCAATGCCGCCGTGCTCGGCCTCGGCATCGCCTATCATCCCGAGGCCGCCGCCTCGATCGATCAGCTGCCGCCGTGGCTGAACCGGACGCTGGCGCTGATGATCATCGCAAGCCTGGTCGGTTACGTGGTCTGGGTCTGGACCCAGCCGCGCGTGGTCGGCCGCGGGCCCTGGACCGTGGTGCTGCCGGGCGGCCCGCTGACGCTGCTCCAGATCGCGATCGGCATCATCGATCTCGGTTTCTGTGCGCTGGCGATGTACGTGCTGGTCCCGGACGAGCCCAATCTCGGCTTCGTGGTGGTCGCGGTGATCTTCGTGTCGGCGACGCTGCTCGGCTTCGCCAGCCATTCGCCCGGCGGACTCGGCGTGTTCGACGCCGCCATGCTGGTCGGCCTCTGGCAGATGGACCGCGAGGAGCTTCTGGGCGGCATGTTGCTGTTCCGCGTCCTCTATTATCTGTCCCCCTTTGTCATCTCTGTAATCTTGCTGACGTTTCGCGAAGTTATCATCGGCGCACGATCGAAGCGCTTGCAGCAGGCGGCGCTCAAGCTCGACCCCGGCCCGGCGCGCGAAGCCGCCTATGTCAGAGAGCGTAGCGACAGCGGCGCCTGACGGCGCCAAGCTTTGAGACAAGCCCCCAGGAGAAGTCCGCCCCGATGGCGATCGACGCCCCCTCTTCTCCCTCCGCCCAGCCCTGGTCCGACCGGCTGCGGCACTCGACGATCATCCTGATCGCTGCGGCGCTGGCGCTGTCCGTCATCGTCTCGCTCGGCGAATTGGCGGCGCTGCACGCCGCAATCGTATTCCTCTGCATCGCCGCCGCTGCGCTGATCCCGTGGCGCCTGCACGATCCCGCCGCTTCGCGTGACGACGTCGGGCGCATCAACCCGGTCGAGAGCGCGGCGGTGGCCGCGGTGGTGGCCGGCATGCCGGATCCGGCGGTGCTGCTCGACCGCGCCGGCCGCGTCATCCACCTCAATGCCGCCGCCGCCCAGCTCGCGCCGGCGCTGCGCAGGAACGAGCTCGCCCAGTTCGCGCTGCGCTCGCCGGAGATCATCACGGCGCTGCGCGAGGCGATCGCGACCACCGAGCCGCGGCGCGCGACCTATCTCGATCATGTCCCGGTCGATCGCTGGATGGAGCTCATGATCACGCCGGTGCCGGTGCCGACCAGCTTCGGCGGCGCCGACAAATGCATGCTGATGACCTTCCACGACCAGACGCCGCTGCGCCGGGTCGAGGAGATGCGCGCCGACTTCGTCGCCAATGCCAGCCACGAGCTGCGCACGCCGCTGGCCGCGCTGTCGGGCTTCATCGACACGCTGCAGGGGCAGGCCAAGGACGATCCCAAGGCGCGCGAGCGCTTCCTCGGCATCATGCACAACCAGGCCACCCGCATGGCGCGCCTGATCGACGATCTGTTGTCGCTGTCGCGGGTCGAGCTGTCGGCCCATGTCCGGCCCGACACCCTGGTCGACCTCCTGCCGATCATCCGCCAGGTCGCCGACGGGCTCGAGCCGCTGGCGCGCGAGCGCCAGGTCGAGGTCGAGATCCATTTGCCGGATAGTCCGGTGATGATCGCCGGCGACCGCGAGGAGCTGCTCCGCCTGTTCGAGAACTTGATCGAGAACGCCCTCAAATACGGCGCCTCCGGCGGACGCGTCATCGTGTCGCTGACCTCGGCCGCTGCCCCTGACGGAACTCAGGAAATCCGGATCATGGTCCGCGATTTCGGCCCCGGCATCGCACCCGAGCACCTGCCGCGGCTGACCGAGCGGTTCTACCGCGTGGACGTCGGCGACAGCCGTTCGCAGGGCGGCACCGGGCTCGGATTATCGCTGGTGAAACATATTCTTAACCGCCATCGCGGCCGGCTCCTGATCGAAAGCGTGCCCAAGCAGGGCGCCACTTTCACCGCCTGTTTTCCCCAAAACAGGGCTCCCGTGTCGGCCTGAAACAAAAGCAATATCAATTGCTTGCCAGTGTCATCCGACTGTCACGAAACCTTCGTAAAAGCACAGCCGACCGCTCCTAAAGGGGCGGCGCGGGGAGCGCGATCGGGCGCGGATGGCGCTTCGCTCCCCTGTATGGAGACCAGCATGAATTTCCTCAAGACGATGGTCGCTGCCGGCTTGGTCGCCGCATCGACGACGGTGGCGCTTGCCGCCGACATCACGGGCGCCGGCGCGACGTTCCCGTTCCCGATCTATTCGAAGTGGGCTGACGCCTACAAAAAGGAAACCGGCAACGGTCTGAACTACCAGTCGATCGGCTCCGGCGGCGGCATCAAGCAGATCCAGGCCAAGACCGTGACCTTCGGCGCCACCGATGCGCCGCTCAAGGCCGAGCAGCTCGAGAAGGACGGCCTCGTGCAATGGCCGATGGTGATGGGCGCCATCGTCCCCGTCGTCAATCTCGAGGGCGTGAAGCCGGGCGAGCTGGTGTTCGACGGCGAAACGCTGGCCAACATCTATCTCGGCAAGATCACCAAGTGGGACGACGCCGCGATCAAGAAGCTCAATCCGAACCTGAAGCTGCCGTCGGGCGCGATCACCGTGGTCCGCCGTTCGGACGGCTCGGGCACCACCTTCAACTTCACCAACTACCTCTCCAAGGCCAGCGCGGATTGGAAGAGCAAGGTCGGCGAGGGCACCGCGGTCGAGTGGCCGGTCGGCGTCGGCGCCAAAGGCAACGAAGGCGTGTCGGGCAATATCGGCCAGACCAGGAACTCGATCGGCTATGTCGAATACGCCTATGCCAAGCAGAACAAGCTGACCTACGCCGGCCTCGTCAACAAGGCGGGCAAGACAGTGCAGCCGACCGTCGAGGCCTTCCAGGCGGCAGCCTCCAACGCCGACTGGGCCAAGGCGCCCGGCTATTACGTCATCCTGACCGAGCAGCCGGGCGAGAAGTCCTGGCCGATCACGGCGGCGACCTTCATCCTCATGCATAAGGATGCCACCGACAAGGCGGCCTCGCAGGAAGCCATCAAGTTCTTCCGCTGGGCCTTCAAGAACGGCGGCAAGGCGGCCGAGGAGCTCGACTACATCCCGATGCCGGACAGCGTCGTCCAGCAGATCGAGAAGACCTGGGCTGCCGAGATCAAGAGCTGAGACCCTCGTGTCCCGGACGCGGCGCAGCACGCAAGTGCTGCTCCGCAGAGCCGGGACCCACAAGAACTGGGCCCCGGATCAGCGGCGCACCGCTACGCGCTGCACCGCATCCGGGGCACGAGACCAATAAAAAGTGTATTCTTTGGTACAGGGGATCGGCGTGGCAGAAATGGCCGTTCAGAGCGATGTGATCGACGATGCCGGACCGTATGACCGCGCCAAGGCCTTGAGCGCGTTCAAGCTCGGCGACGTCACCTTCTACTGGATCACGCGGTTGTCCGCGATCTCGGTGCTGCTCATTCTCGGCGGCATCATCATCTCGCTGATTGTCGGCGCGTTCCCGGCGATCAAGGAATACGGCCTCTCCTTCCTGTGGACGCAGCGCTGGGCGCCGTCGGCCGATCCGCCCGTGCTCGGCGCGCTCGGACCGATGTACGGCACGCTCGTCACCTCCTTCATCGCGATGCTGATCGCCATTCCCGTCGGCCTCGGCATTGCCATCTTCCTCACCGAGCTCTGCCCGCAATGGCTGCGCCGCCCGATCGGCATGGCGGTCGAGCTGCTCGCCGGCATCCCGTCGATCATCTACGGCATGTGGGGCTTCTTCGTGCTGGGCCCGTTCCTGGCCAACACCTTCCAGCCCTTCATGATCGGGATCTTCGACGGCGTCCCGGTGCTGGGCGCGATCTTCGCGGGTCCGCCGTCCTATCTCAGCCTGTTCAACGCCGCGCTGATCCTCGCCATCATGGTGTTGCCCTTCATCACCTCGATCTCCGTCGACGTGTTCAAGACGGTGCCGCCGGTCCTGAAGGAAGCCGCCTACGGCGTCGGCTGCACCACCTGGGAAGTCGTCCGCAGCGTGGTGATCCCCTACACCCGCGTCGGCATCATCGGCGGCGTCATGCTGGCGCTGGGCCGCGCGCTCGGCGAGACCATGGCGGTGACCTTCATCATCGGCAACTCGTTCCGGATCTCCTCGTCGATCTTCGCCCCGGGCACCACGATCTCGGCGGCGATCGCGTCCGAGTTCGCCGAGAGCGACGGCCTGCATCAGTCCGGCCTGATCCTGCTCGGCCTGCTGCTGTTCGTGCTGACATTCTTCGTGCTCGCGGCCGCGCGGCTGATGCTGATGCGGCTGGAAACCAAGGCCGGGAAGTGAAGCCATGAACCCGATCTATGCTCGCCGCCGCCGCTGGGACATCGTCATCCGTGGCCTCTGCATCGCCGCCGCCGCCTTCGGCGTCACCTGGCTCGCTCTGATCCTGGTCACGCTGCTTTACAACGGCGTCAGCGGCCTGAACCTGGAGCTATTCACCGCGGACACGCCGCCTCCGGGCTCGACCGACGGCGGCCTGCGCAACGCCATCGTCGGCTCGATCATCATGACCGTGATCGGCGTCGGCATCGGTGCGCCGCTCGGCCTGTTCGCCGGTACCTACCTCGCCGAATACGGCCGCAACGACAAGCTGACCTCGGTGATCCGCTTCATCAACGACATCCTGCTCTCGGCGCCCTCGATCATCATCGGCCTGTTCATCTACGGCGCGGTGGTGGTGCCGATGCGGGGCTTCTCGGCCATCGCGGGCGCGCTGGCGCTCGCCGTGATCGTGATCCCGGTCGTGGTGCGCACCACGGAGGACATGCTGCTGCTGGTGCCGAACCCGCTGCGTGAAGCCGCCAGCGCACTCGGCCTGCCGCGCTCGCTGGTGATCAAGCGCATCGCCTATCGCGCGGCGCGCTCCGGCCTCATCACCGGCGTGCTGCTCGCCACCGCCCGCGTCGCCGGCGAGACCGCGCCGCTGCTGTTCACTGCGCTGTCCAACCAGTTCTTCAGCCTCGGCCTGGACAAGACGATGGCCAACCTGCCGGTCACCATCAACAACTTCGTGCAGAGCCCCTACGCCTACTGGAAGCAGCTCGCCTGGAGCGGCGCGCTGCTGATCACCCTGACCGTGCTTGCCCTGAATATTGGCGCGCGCATCATCGGCGCCGAGAGGACTGCAAAATGAGCGAAATTTCTGTTTCCGTCAGCGCGCCGAGCGTTCATCCCGGCTCGCAGCCGCTGCCCGAGGCGCCAGCCAAGGTCACCGCGCGCAACCTCAATTTCTACTACGGTGAGCACCACGCGCTGAAGAACATCAATCTGGCGCTCGGCACCAACCGCGTCACGGCCTTCATCGGCCCGTCCGGCTGCGGCAAGTCGACCCTGCTGCGCATCTTCAACCGGATGTACGACCTCTATCCGGGCCAGCGCGCCACCGGCCAGCTGCTGCTCGACCACACCAACATCCTCGATCCCAAGCTCGACCTCAACCTGCTGCGCGCCCGGGTCGGCATGGTGTTCCAGAAGCCGACGCCGTTTCCGATGACGATCTACGAGAACATCGCCTTCGGCATCCGCCTCTATGAGAAGATCTCGAAATCCGAGATGGACGACCGCGTCGAGAAGGCGCTGCGCGGCGGCGCGCTGTGGAACGAGGTCAAGGACAAGCTCAACGCCTCCGGCCTGTCGCTCTCCGGCGGCCAGCAGCAGCGCCTCTGCATCGCCCGCACCGTCGCGGTGCGGCCCGAGGTGATCCTTTTCGACGAGCCCTGCTCGGCGCTCGACCCGATCTCGACCGCCAAGGTCGAGGAGCTGATCCAGGAACTGTCCGAGAACTATACGATCGCGATCGTCACCCACAACATGCAGCAGGCGGCGCGCGTCTCCGACAAGACCGCCTTCATGTATCTTGGCGAGTTGATCGAGTTCGACGACACCAGCAAGATCTTCACGTCGCCGAGCGATCGGCGCACGCAGGATTACATCACCGGCCGGTTCGGCTGAGGAGACGGGATATGGGTACTGAACATACCGCAAAGGCCTTCGACACCGACCTCCAGGAGCTCACCCGCCTGGTCGCCGAGATGGGCGGCATCGCCGAGCGCATGATCGTCGATTCCGTCGACGCGCTGATCCGCCGCGACGTCGCGCTCGGCCAGCGCGTCGTCACCATCGACGCCGAGCTCGACGCGCTCCAGAAGAAGATCGAGGAACGTGCCGTTCTCACCATCGCCCGCCGCCAGCCGATGGCGGTGGACCTGCGCGAGATCGTCGGCGCCATGCGCGTCGCGACCGATCTCGAGCGCATCGGCGACCTCGCCAAGAACATGGGCAAGCGCGTTGCGGCGCTGGAGACGGACTTCCATCCGCTCAAGCTGTTCCGCGGCCTGGAACACATGACCGATCTCGTGCAGCAGCAGGTCAAGTCGGTGCTGGACGCTTATGCCGCGCACGATCTGCCGGCGGCGATGGCGGTGTGGAAGGGCGATGAGGAAGTCGACGCCATCTGCACCTCGCTGTTCCGCGAGCTCCTCACCTACATGATGGAGGATCCGCGTAACATCTCGTTCTGCATCCATCTGATGTTCTGCGCCAAGAACATCGAGCGGATCGGCGACCACGCCACCAACATCGCCGAGACCGTGTTCTACATGATCGAGGGCCAGGCGATCACCGACAAGCGGCCGAAGGGCGACATGACGACCTTCGCCACGACGGTTCCGAATACCTGAAGACTTAAGGAGCGACGACACCATGGGCGCACGCATTATGGTGGTTGAAGACGAGGAAGCTCTCACCGAGCTTCTGCGCTACAACCTCGAAGGCGACGGCTATGACGTCGAGACGGTGATGCGCGGCGACGATGCCGACACCCGCCTCAAGGAGCACATTCCCGATCTGATCGTGCTGGACTGGATGCTGCCGGGCCTCTCCGGCATCGAGCTGTGCCGGCGGCTGCGGACCCGTCCCGAGACCAAGCAGCTCCCGATCATCATGCTCACCGCGCGCGGCGAGGAGAGCGAGCGGGTGCGCGGGCTTGCCACCGGTGCCGACGACTACATCGTCAAGCCGTTCTCGGTGCCGGAACTGCTGGCGCGCGTGAAGGGCCTGTTGCGGCGCGCCAGCCCCGAGCGGCTCGCCACCGTGCTTGCCTATGGCGACATCGAGCTCGATCGCGACAAGCGCCGCGTCGCGCGTTCGGGCCGGCCGATCGACCTCGGCCCGACCGAATATCGCCTGCTGGAGTTCTTCCTGGAGCATCCCGGCCGCGTGTTCTCGCGCGAGCAGCTGCTCGACAGCGTCTGGGGCCGCGACATCTACATCGACGAGCGCACCGTCGACGTCCATATCGGCCGCCTGCGCAAGCTGCTCAATCTCGGCCGCGAGCAGGATCCGATCCGCACCGTTCGCGGCGCCGGCTATGCGCTCGACGACCGCTTTGCGAAGGCCGAGCAGACGTAAGGTTTGCGGGCTGATCTTGATGATGTGATGTGGCGGGCTGCCGCCACAAACTCCAACGTCGTCCCGGCCTAGTGCGCAATTGCGCACGGGGGGCCGGGACCCATAACCACAGGCGGATGTGGTCAGCGGGACTTGGAGTGAACGTCTTGGCGCAACAATTGAGCGCTCGGAGTATGGGTCCCGGCCTTCGCCGGGACGACAGCGGAGCATGCTGAGCCGTCACTGTGTGACGGCTGCTTTCTTAATCTCAGATCTAACTCAGCGCGTGCCGGGCTTGGCCGGCGCACGCCGGCGATCCGCGGCGGGCTGATAGGCCACGCGCGAGTGCTGGGCGCAGTAGGGCAGGCCGGAGAGGGCCTTGCCGCCGCAGAAGAAGAAATCAGGGCTCGAGGGATCGCCGACCGGCCAGTGGCAGGTCGCCTCGTTCAGCTCCAGCAGCGACAGCCGCTGGCTCATCGGCACCACGTTGTCGTAGGTCACGGGCTCCGCCTCGACCTCGACCTCGAAGGCCTGCGCCAGCGCGGTGTTGCCGCGCGCGATGGGGCGGCTGACCCGCATCATGTGCTGCGCGGGACGCGCCTTGCGCGGCCGCGGAGCTGCCGAGGAGGGGCTCTTGGCGCGGCCGGACAGGCCGAGCCTGTGCACTTTGCCGATTACGGCATTACGGGTCACGTTGCCGAGCTCGGCTGCGATCTGGCTGGCCGACAATCCGGCCTCCCAGAGCTTTTTCAACTGCTCGACGCGATCGTCGGACCAGGTCAAAACCGTCATTGCACCCTTTCCCTCGCCGCGCGGCTGCCGTCCTGGCGCCCTGCGGCGAATGCCTAAGCCTCGAAAAACCCGTGCCGCCAGAATCCCTTAAGGCTCGCCGGGCGTAACCAGAACGCCCGAACGTTTACGCCGGTACATGAGGACTTAGAGGATCAGAACTGCTGCACGAGATGTCGTATCTGACAAGCCAAACGCTACAATATGGCGTGACTCACGCGCAAGAGTCCGCCGACTCGCTTCCACATGTTCCGTGGCAAAAACCCCGCAAATCGGGCACCGCAAGACTACGGATTCGGCGTTTCGCGAGGCTTTCGGGCGGCATTGACACCCGTTCTACCCGGCATAAGATAGTGTCACGTGCCGCCCTTAAAAGGCGGCACGTTTCGTTTTCCGGGCTGGTCAATGGTGCGCTGCGTGAGCGCGCCCGGGCCGTCCTCAACATTCAAGTGACCGTCATGACTAACAGCGCAGCGCCGCATTTGCTCCCCGTTTTCGCCAGAGCCGACCTCGGTTTCGAGCGTGGTGAAGGCTGCTGGCTGATCGCGACCAATGGTGATCGCTATCTCGATTTCACCTCCGGCGTCGCGGTGAACGCGCTCGGCCACGCCCATCCCGCGCTGGTCAAGGCGCTGCAGGAGCAGGCGACAAAGCTGTGGCACATGTCGAACCTGTTCCAGAGCCCGGACGGCGAGAAGCTTGCCGCGCGCCTGTGCAGCGAGAGCTTTGCGGACTTCGTGTTCTTCTGCAATTCCGGCGCCGAAGCGCTGGAGGGCGTGATCAAGCTGGTCCGCCATCATCACTTCTCCAAGGGCCATCCGGAGCGCTACCGCATCATCACCTTCGAAGGCGCCTTCCACGGCCGCACGCTCGCGACGCTGGCTGCGACGGGATCGCCGAAATATCTCGAAGGTTTCGGTCCGCCGATGGACGGTTTCGACCAGCTCCCGCATGGCGACATCGAGGCCGTGAAGAAGGCGATCGGCCCGCAGACCGCCGGCATCCTGATCGAGCCGATCCAGGGCGAGGGCGGTGTGCGCTCGGCGACGCCGGCGTTCCTCAAGGCGCTGCGTCAGCTCTGCGACGATAAGGGCCTGCTGCTCGCCTTCGACGAGGTGCAGACCGGCATGGGTCGCACCGGCGATCTGTTCGCGCATCGCCGCTACGGTGTCACGCCTGACGTGATGTCGCTGGCCAAGGCGCTCGGCGGCGGCTTCCCGATCGGCGCGGTGCTGGCGACCGCGGAGGCGGCCTCCGGCATGGGCCCCGGCTCGCATGGCTCGACCTTCGGCGGCAATCCGCTGGCGATCGCGGCCGCCAACGCCGTGCTCGACGTCATGCTCAAGCCCGGCTTCTTCGACCACGTGCAGAAGATGTCGCTGCTGCTCAAGCAGAAGCTCGCCTCCGTGATCGACCGTCATCCTGACGTCGTCAGCGAGGTGCGCGGCGAGGGCCTCCTGATCGGCATCAAGGCTGTCGTGCCCTCCGGCGATCTCGTCGCCGCGCTGCGCAACGAAAAGCTGCTCACGGTCGGTGCCGGCGACAATGTCGTGCGCTTCCTGCCGCCTTTGATCGTCACCGAAGCCGAGATCGAGGACAGCGTCGGACGGCTGGAGCGCGCCTGCTCTTCGCTCACCGGCAACAAGCGGGCGGCAAGCTGATGAGCAAGTCCCCGAAGCACTTTCTCGACATCAATGAGCTCCCGTTGTCGGAGCTCAAGAGCATGCTTGACGCCTCCTCCGCCATGAAGGCGAAGCAGAAGGCGCATCAGCCGGTGAGGCCGCTCGAAGGCAAGACGCTGGCGATGATCTTCGAGCGTCCCTCGACGCGCACCCGCGTCTCGTTCGACGTCGCCATGCGCCAGCTCGGCGGCGAGCCCATCATGCTCACGGGCGCCGAGATGCAGCTCGGCCGCGGCGAGACCATTGCCGACACTGCGCGCGTGCTGTCGCGCTATGTCGATGCCATCATGATCCGCATCCTCAACCACGATGCGCTGCTGGAGCTTGCGGCGAATGCGACCGTGCCCGTCATCAACGGCCTGACGCGGCGCTCGCATCCCTGCCAGGTGATGGCGGACCTGTTGACCTATCAGGAGCACCGCGGCCCGATCGAGGGCAAGACGGTGGCCTGGACCGGCGACGACAACAACGTGCTGGCGTCCTGGGCGCATGCCGCCGAGCGCTTCAAATTCCAGCTCAATGTGGCGACGCCGCCGGAGCTCGCGCCGAAGAAGGCGATGCGCGACTGGATCAAGGCGACCGGCGCGCCGATCGTGCTCGGCAGCGATCCCGAGGCCGCCGTGAAGGGCGCCGACTGCGTCGTTACCGACACCTGGGTGTCGATGGGCGACAAGGAGGGCGAGCATCGCCACAACGTGCTCAAGCCCTACCAGGTCAATTCGAAGCTGATGTCGCTGGCAAAGCCCGACGCGCTGTTCATGCATTGCCTGCCCGCGCATCGCGGCGAGGAGGTGACGGACGAGGTGATCGATGGCCCGCAATCGGTCGTGTTCGACGAGGCCGAAAACCGCCTGCACGCGCAGAAGGGCATTCTGGCCTGGTGCTTCGACGCGGTGAAGTAGCGGCGGCGTGTGGTGGGGTGGCTGTCGCCGCACACGCCGCTGTCGTCCCGGACAAGCGAAGCGCAGATCCGGGACCCATAACCACAGGACCGAGTTTGGCGAGGACTCGGAGTTGTCATCGCCGCTTACAACGTAATCCTGTGGTTATGGGTCCCGGGCTCGCGCTCCGCGCGCCCCGGGACGACACTGAGTTTGTCGTGCTTTGTGCGATCCATTCTGCACTTGGAACACACACCACCCGCCCCCCTTCCATTTCCGCCCTCCGACCCCAGATAAAGCGCCATGGTTTCCCAATCCCCTGACATGAAAACCGGGCCTGAAGGCCCGGTTCGCGCACCATCCGCGGTTCCGATCGACGATGCCGTACTGCCCTACGAGGTCGACGCGCTCGACGTGCGCGGCCGGCTGGTCCGGCTCGGTCCCGCGCTCGACGACATCCTGACCAAGCACGATTATCCCGCTGCCGTGGGCAAGCTGCTCGGCGAGGCCATCGTGCTGGCGACTCTGCTCGGCTCGGCGCTGAAATTCGAGGGCCGCTTCATCCTGCAGGCCCAGACCGACGGTCCGGTGTCGTTCCTGGTCGTCGATTACAAGGCGCCGGATCATCTGCGCGCCTATGCGCGCTTCGACGCCGCGCGCCTCGGTACGGCCAAGGATTCCGGCACGCTGCTCGGCCGCGGTCATCTCGCCATGACCATCGACCAGGGCCCCGACATGAGCCGCTACCAGGGCCTGGTCGCGCTCGACGGCGGCAGCCTGGAAGACGCCGCACACGAATATTTCCTGCGCTCCGAGCAGATCCCGACCAAGGTGCGCCTTGCCGTCGGCGAAGAATGGCGATCGAGCGACGGCGGCAAGCATCGCTGGCGCGCCGGCGGCATGCTGATGCAATTCCTGCCGAAGGCGCCCGAGCGCGCGCGGCAGGCGGACCTGCATCCCGGCGATGCGCCCGAAGGCGCCGAGGTGCACAGCGTCGCGGAGGACGATGCCTGGGTCGAGGCGCGCTCGCTGATCGACACCGTCGAGGACGTCGAGCTGATCGATCCGGAGCTGTCCGGCGAGCGGCTGCTCTACCGCCTCTTCCATGAGCGCGGCGTGCGCGTGTTCAATCCGCTGTCGCTGAAAGCGCAGTGCTCCTGCTCGCGCGACGCGGTCGCCTCGATGCTGAAGAGCTTCTCGCCCGACGACCGCGCCGCCATGGTCAAGGACGACAAGGTCGTCGTGACCTGCGAGTTCTGCTCATCGGTCTACCAGTTCACGCCGGATGAGGCGGGCGTGGAGGACGCGTAGGCGTCTCTCCTCCGTCATGGCTTCGTAGCGCTCTCGCTCTCGTGCCCCGGACGCAGCGCAGCGCTTCTTCAGCGGTGCGCTGCAGAGCCGGGGCCCATCTCGCCGCAGCATTCCGGGTAGACTTCTGGGTCCCGGCTCTGCGCAGCAACGCTTCGCGTTGCGGCGCGTCCGGGACACGAGAGCGCCGCCCCTAGTTCAACACCCGCTTGTTGTCCGGGCTGTCCAGCGAGAACGTCGGCACCTCGATCTCGAAGCGTTCGCCGGTTTCGCTGACCATCTGGTAGCGGCCGGTCATGAAGCCGGAGGCGGTCGTCAGCGGCACGCCGGAGGTGTATTCGAACCGTTCGCCGGGGGCCAGGGTCGGCTGCTCGCCGACCACGCCCTCGCCCTTCACCTCCTGCTGCTTGCCGGTGGCGTCGGTGATGATCCAGTGCCGCGTCTTGAGCTGCACGGTTTCGTCGCCCGAATTGGTGATGACGATGGTGTAGGACCAGAAATAGCGGGACCGGTCGGCCGACGACTGCTCCGGAACAAAGTTCGGCTCGACGGTCACTTCAATCTGGCGGGTCACGGCGCGATACATGGCCGCCATCATACCGAAATCGGGCCCGGAACCAAACGCCTGAGCCCGGTTTCGGCGACATCGTCCCGCCAGAATTGGCGAGGAAGTACACCCCAAGGGAAAGGCGCCCCCACGGGAAATCACCCAAGGGAAAGCACCCCGATGTGATCCGGCCGCTTTGCGAGACGACGGCCGGACCGGTACACTCCATGTAACGTCGCGATCTGGGTGAGGGTTTTTAGGCCCCGATGACCATTGCCGACCAAGTGACGGGATCGACCATCGCGGGAACCGCCAATCCCGCGGAGACCAAGCCGCGTGCGGCCGCGCCGGCCATCTCGCTGCCCGCCATCGGCGAGCGCGAGCTCCGGCTCGACCTGTTCCGCGGCCTCGCGCTGTGGCTGATCTTCATCGACCATCTGCCGCCGAGCCTGCTGACCTGGTTCACGATCCGCAATTACGGCTTCAGCGACGCCACCGAGATCTTCATCTTCATCTCCGGCTACACCGCCGCCTTCGTCTACGGCCGCGCCATGCTGGAGAGCGGCTTCGTCATCGCCACCGCGCGCATCCTGCGGCGGGTCTGGCAGATCTATGTCGCGCACGTCTTCCTGTTCACGATCTTCCTCGCCGAGATCTCCTACGTGGCGACCAGCTTCGAGAACCCGCTCTACACCGAAGAGATGGGGATCATGGACTTCCTCAAGCAGCCCGACGTCACCATCGTGCAGGCGCTGCTGCTGCGCTTCCGTCCCGTCAACATGGACGTGCTGCCGCTCTACATCGTCCTGATGCTCGCGCTGCCCGTGATCCTGTGGTCGATGAAGTGGAAGCCCGACCTCACGCTCGCTCTGTCCACCGTGCTCTATGCGGTGACCTGGGAGTGGGACCTCTATTTGTCTGCCTATCCGAACGGGTTCTGGGCGTTCAATCCCTTTGCCTGGCAATTGCTGTTTGTGTTCGGCGCATGGTGTGCGCTCGGAGGTGCGCGGCGCATGTCGCGTATTCTGGCGTCGCGGGTGACGATGTGGATCGCGATTGCCTATATCGTAGCGTCGTTCTACGTGACGTTGACCTGGTATGCGCCGCGGGTGCCCCACCTGATGCCGAAGTTGCTCGAACAGTGGATGTATCCGATCGACAAGACCAACCTCGACGTTCTGCGCTTCACGCATTTCCTGGCGCTGGCCGCGCTCACCGTGCGCTTCCTGCCGCGGGACTGGCCGGGCCTGAAGTCGCCGTGGCTGCGGCCGCTGATCCTGTGCGGCTCCCATTCCCTCGAGATCTTCTGCCTCGGCGTCTTCCTCGCCTTCGCCGGCCATTTCATCCTGGCGGAAGTCTCAGGCGGCGCAGCCATGCATGCGCTGATTAGTCTCTCCGGAGTCCTGATCATGTGGGGCGTGGCGTGGGTGATTTCGTGGTACAAGCGCGTGGCTGACAAGAGCGGTGCAAAAACCAAAAACGCCGTCGGCAACGCCGATCTGGCGGGAGGGGGCTGATGAAGGCGAAGGTTCTCCTGAGCCTGATCCTGCTATGCGGTGGCCTCGCCGCGCCCCCGGCGCGCGCGGGTGATGCTGCGCCTGCCGCTTCCGCGACGCCGCCGGCCTGTGAATTGCCGTCCTACCTGCTCACCAGCGAAAGCCAGCTTCCCAAGGTCGCCGAGGCCGTCAAGTCGGGCAAACCGCTCGAGGTTCTGGTCATTGGCAGCGGTTCGACGCGGATTCCGGCCTCCGAGGACGCCTCCTATCCCGCGCGGATGCAGGCCATTTTGAAGGACAAGCTGCCGCCGCCCGAAGCCGTGCACGTCTCCGTAGAAATACAGAGCAAGAAGACGGCAGAGGAGGCCGCCGCTACCTTCGTTAAGCTGATGGAAGCAAAAAGGCCTACTTTGGTCATCTGGCAGACCGGGACCGTGGATGCTATCCGAGCCATCGATCCCGACGATTTTCGCGGTGCTGTGACCGAAGGGGTTGCCGCGCTGCAAAAGGCAGGGGCTGACGTCGTGTTGATGAACTTGCAGTACAGCCCGCGTACGGAGACCATGATCTCGGTGCCGCCCTATCTCGATAATATGCGAGTGGTGGCGCAGGAGCACGACATCCCGCTGTTCGACCGTTTCGCGATCATGCGGCAGTGGAATGATCAGGGTCAGTTCGACCTGTTCAGCCCGTCCCGCGGGCCAGAGCTGGCGAAACAGGTCCATGATTGCCTTGGCCGGGCGTTGGCACAGTTCGTGTTCGACGCAGCCCATCTGGGGCCGGCCCAGCAGCAAAATTGAGGTCTAGCGTTAATGAGTTCTCTCCGCCCTTTTGGCTTGACGGCACGGCTGGCTGCATCAGCGGCGGCAGCGCTGCTGTTGCTGGCGCCGGCCTCGCAGTCGTGTGCGCAGGCGCAGGCCGCGCAGGCGACGCCTGCACCGGCGCAAGCCGCTAATCCCGCGCCCGCATCGCCCTCCCAGACCACGGTCGCGGCGACCTCGCCCGAGCAGCGCGGCATCACCTCGCGCGCCATCGACAAGGTGAAGCAGGTGGCGAAATCCGCCGGCGACATCTTCAGCCGCGTGCCCTGCCTGCCGCCCAAGGACGCGAACAAGGGCAGTGCGAAGGCGATGGGCTCGCTGCCGCATGTCGCCGCCAAGCTCGTTGCCGGCCAACCCGTCGTGATCGTCGCGTTCGGCTCGTCGTCGACCGCAGGTTATGGCGCGAGCTCGCCTGATTTCAATTATCCGAACCGTCTCGCCGCGCAGCTGCGCCGGCACTACCCGACCGCCGACATCACCGTCATCAATGCCGGTGTCGGCGGTGAGGACGCGCCCGAGATGATGAAGCGCCTGCAGACGCAGGTGATCGACGTGCATCCGGATCTCGTGATCTGGCAGGTGGGCACCAACGCCGTGCTGCGCAATCTCGATCCCGGCGACACCGCCAAGCTCGTGGAGGACGGCATCGCCCGCATCCAGGCCGCTGGCGGCGCCGACATCGTGCTGGTCGATCCGCAATACTCGCCCGCCGTCAACCAGCGCAAGGAGAGCGCCGGCAAGATGGTGCACCTGCTCGGCAAGGTCGCCGAGCTGCGCAAGGTCGGCATCTTCCCGCGCTTCGAAGTCATGCGCGACTGGCACGAGAACCAGTCGATCCCGGTCGAGAGCTTCGTCATCGCCGACGGCCTGCACATGAACGATTGGGGCTATGCCTGCTTCGCCCAGCTCCTCGGCGACGACATCATCCGCTCCGTCGGCCAAATCAAGCTCGGGGTCAACGTGCCCGCGGATGTGCGGACGTACCGGCCGATGTAGGGCTCGGTGCCGTAGGGTGGGTTAGGCGAAGCCGTAACCCACCTCTTTGGTTTCCGCGGAGACAGAAGTGGTGGGTTACGCCTTCGGCTAACCCACCCTACAGGACCTCAATCACCTCACGCCTTCTCCAGCGCCGCCGTCAGATCCTCGATCAGGTCGTCCGCATGCTCCAGCCCCGCGGAGAAGCGAATGAAACCTTCGCTGATGCCGAGCGCGGCGCGGTCTTCCGGCTTCAGGCGCTGATGCGTCGTGGTGGCCGGATGCGTCACGAGGCTCTTGGCGTCGCCGAGATTGTTCGAGATCTTCGCAAGCTTGAGCTCGTTGAGCACGCGGAACGCCGCGGCCTTGCCGCCCTTCACCTCGAAGCCGACCAGCGTCGAGCCGCCGCGCATCTGCTTCTTCACCAGCGCGGCCTGCGGATGATCGGCGCGGCCGGGATAGATCAGCCGCGAGATCTTCGGATGGCTCGCCAGCACCTCGGCGACGCGCGCCGCCGTGTCGGTCTGCGCGCGCACGCGCACGCCCAGCGTCTCCAGGCCCTTGAGCAGGACCCAGGCGTTGAAGGGCGAGATGGACGGGCCGGTCTGGCGCATGAAATTGTGGATGTGCTCGGCGATGAAGGCCTCCGACGACAGGATGATGCCGCCGAGACAACGGCCCTGGCCGTCGATGTGCTTGGTCGCGGAATAGACGACGACGTCGGCCCCGAGCGCCAGCGGGCTCTGCCAGATCGGCGTTGCGAACACGTTGTCGACGACGAGCCGCGCGCCGCCCTTGTGCGCGATCTCTGCGATGCCGGGGATGTCGAGCACGTCGAGCGTCGGGTTGGTCGGGCTCTCCAGGAAGAACGTCTTGGTGTTGGGCTTCACCGCGCGCTGCCATTCATCGAGATTGGCGCCGTCGACCAGCGTGGCCTCGATGCCGTAGCGCGGCAGCAGGTCCTGGATGACGTAGAGGCACGAGCCGAACAAAGCGCGCGAGGCGACCACGTGATCGCCGGCCTTCAGCGGCGCCAGGATCGCGGTCGTCACCGCCGCCATGCCGGTTGCCGCCGAGCGGGCGGCTTCGGCGCCTTCGAGCTCGATCATGCGGCGCTCGAACATCGCAATCGTCGGGTTGGAATAGCGCGAATAGATGAAGCCGGGGTCCTCGCCTTTGAACCGCGCCTCGCACTCCTCGGCGCTGTTGTAGACATACCCTTGGGTCAGGAACAGCGCCTCGGACGTCTCGCCATATTGCGAGCGCAGGGTGCCGGAATGGACCAGGCGGGTTTCGGGGCGGTAGGCAGCAGGCGACTTCGACATAGGACCCTCCGACGTGACCGTTTCGTCGAAAACGGGCACAAAAAAACCGGCCTGGATATCTCCACGGGCCGGGATCACAGAGGTCCCCGGCCTGTTTAGCGACTTATTTAACGTGGCTGCAAGCCGGCCGGCTCAAATCACCACGGGATAAGTGATGCTCATATTCCGCAATGCCCTTTCCGTCAAGGCGTCCATCGGATAGCCGTAAAAGACTTGTATTTCCGGCATGTCCGGATGCATGAGACCCCTGATGAGGACCCCCGGTTGACGTTCACGGTCGCTGCCGACGCCAATGGTATCCTGCCCGACCGCATGATCGCGGCGATGGCGGAAGCGGGCCTCATCCTGCCCGCCTACGACTTCGTCGAAAGCCAGATCCAGCCGGCGAGCCTCGATCTGCGCCTCGGCGACATCGCCTACCGCGTCCGTGCCAGCTTTCTGCCGGGGCCCGGCGCCACCGTCGCCGAGCGCATCGACGAATTGAAGCTGCACGAGTTCAGCCTCGCCGACGGCGCGGTGCTGGAGACCAATTGCGTCTACATCGTGCCGCTGCTTGAAAGCCTCGCATTGCCGCCGGAGATCGTCGCGGCCGCGAACCCCAAGAGCTCGACCGGCCGCCTCGACGTCTTCACCCGCGTCATCGCCGACGGCACCCGTCGCTTCGACATGATCGGCGCCGGTTATCACGGCCCGCTCTATGCCGAGATCAGCCCGAAAACGTTTCCCGTGCTGGTGCGCGAGGGCTCGCGCCTGTCGCAGGTGCGCTTCCGCACCGGCGATGCCATCCTCAATGCCGACGAACTCGATGCGCTGCATGGAGCCGAGCGCCTCGTCGATATCGACGATGCCGATCTCTCCGGCGGCGTCGCCGTCTCGGTCGATCTCTCGGGCGAGAAGGCCAATGGCTTCGTCGGCTACCGCGCCAAGCGCCACACCGGCGTCGTCGACGTCGATCGCCGCTCCGGCTATGCGGTGGAGGATTTCTGGGAGCCGATCTCGGCGCGTTCCGACGGCAGCCTGATCCTCGATCCCGGCGAGTTCTACATCCTCGCCTCCAAGGAAGCGGTGCAGGTGCCGCCGGATTACGCCGCGGAGATGGTGCCGTTCGATCCGCTGGTCGGCGAATTCCGCGTGCACTATGCCGGCTTCTTCGATCCCGGCTTCGGCTATGCCGGTGCGGGCGGGCTGGGATCGCGTGCGGTGCTCGAAGTGCGCTCGCGCGAGGTGCCGTTCATCCTCGAGCACGGCCAGATTGTCGGTCGCCTCGTCTATGAAAAGATGCTGGCGCGACCCGACGCGATGTACGGCCAACGCATCGGTTCCAACTACCAGGCGCAGGGTCTCAAACTATCGAAGCATTTTCGGGTGTGATTCCGTAGCCCGGATGGAGCGAAGCGCAATCCGGGACTCCCTCGCTTGTGGCACGATCCCGGATTACGCTTCGCTCCATCCGGGCTACAGTCCACACGCGAGGGTGACATGACCGACCAATCCCAACTCGACGCAAACATCCTCGACGAGGTCGCCGACGCGCTGATCTATTCGGATCGCGCCGGCACGATCGCGCGCTGGAATCGTGCATCGAGCGCGCTGTTCGGCTTCACTGCCGATGAAGCGCTCGGCCAGAATCTCGACCTCATCATTCCCGAGCACCTGCGCGCCGCGCACTGGAAAGGCTTCGAGGCTGCGCTCGCGAGCGGCACGATGAAGCTTGCGGGCAGGCCGACATTGACCCGCGCGCTGCACAAGAGCGGCCGCAAGCTCTACATCGAGATGACCTTCGCGCTGGTGCGGGACGCCGGCGGTGTGGTGCAGGGATCGGTCGCGATGGCGCGCGACGTCACCGAGCGCGTCGAGCGCGAGCGTGCAGCGAAAGCTATCCAAAATTCGTGATGCGGAATTGACGAGCTGCTACGCAGGGAGCCTTGCGCCGGCGTGAGCTTGTCGGCTCGCGCAGGCGGTGACACACTCGATTGCAACAACGATCGGGAGCGACCATGACCACGCCAGGCGACACTGCGCAGGAAGCCCAATGGAAGCGCTGGCGTGCGGTCGCCGACCTCTACCACGCTTTTTTCACCGGCCTCATCCTCACCGTCGTGACGCGCCGCGGCACGGCCGATGCCGCGGAGTTCGTCTTCCGCGTGTTCCGCCGCCAGCAGCAGGAACGCTTCCTGCCGGGGCTCAAGAAGCTCGGGATCGATCATCTGCCGCCGGCGGTGGCCGCCGCGCAATATCACTATCTCTCCAACTGGATCGGCGGCGTCCACGTCGAATACATGTACGAGAGCGACACCAAGGCCTGGATCCGCTATCCGCCGCCGCGCTGGATCTGGAAGGGCACCGCGATCTGCGGCGTGCCGGGCGAGGTCTCACGCGCGATGCTGCGCGGCTGGCACGCCAACAACGGCGTCGCGCTCGGCGATACCAGGCTCGGCTTCGTCTGCACCAAGCAGAGCGTCGACGGCCAGGACGGGCTCGAGGGCTACTATCACCAGTACGACCATCCACTCGAGCTGGACCAGCGCCTCGTATTCGCGCGGCATCTGGAAGCGCCGTTGTTCGATGCCAAGACCGCGCCGGCGTTGCCGGTCGCGAGCTGGCCGAAGCCTCGGCTGGAAAAGGCGTATCGCAACTACGCGATGGAATATGTCCGCACCGCCGCGCCCGTGATGGTGCAGCTGTTCGGCCCGGAGGATGCCGGTTACCTGCTGCACCTCACCGGCAAGCTGATCGGGATGCAATATTTCGACGAAGTCGCCGCGGCGCTGTCGATGAGCAGGGGCGGCGCGAGCGAGTTCGCAGCGTTCCTGAACGCGCTGTTCGCCGCGCAGGATGACGCCGCCGAGACGACGCGGTCCGAAGGCGCCTTCGAAATCCGCCAGCAGAGCTGGAAGCTGATGGGCGACGTCGCCGATTATCACGGCGCCTGCGCCAAGGTGCTGGAGGGCTTGTTCGAAGGACTGGCCGCGGGATGCGGCCGGCATATCGGCGTGCAGATGCGGCCGGCTGCGGGCGGACGTCCGCCGCTGGTATGGACGATCGGATAATTCCACCTATTGAAATGCGCTGCCGCAGGGCACGCCTGCATCCGGCGCAGGAGGAATCGGCAATCGCCGTGCTAACAAGCCCGCACCGCGCCCTGTGCGCGAACGGATTTATTGGCACACCAAGTGATTGCCGCGCCGCGAATGGCGCCCCTCCCCGGGAGAGGACATGTCCGACATCGCCGAGATCCCGGTCGATGAGCAAGAGCGCCCGCTGCCGCCGCCCCCGCGCCCCATCAGGAGCGCGCTGACCGACGGGCCGATCCTGCGCACGCTGCTCTCGCTGGCCTGGCCGAACGTGATCGCGCTGTCGGCCGGCACCTGTACGGTGATCGCGGAGACGTCCTATATCGGCCGGCTCGGCGTCGAGGCGCTGGCCGCGATGGCGCTGGTGTTTCCGACAGTGATCCTGACCATGACCATGTCCGGCGGGGCCATGGGCGGCGCGGTGGCGTCGTCCATCGCGCGTGCGCTCGGCGCCGGCGACCGCGAGCGGGCCGGCACGCTTGCCATGCACGCGATGCTGATCGGCATCAGCTTCGGCCTCGTCTTCATGCTGGGCATGCTGATCTTCGGCCCCACGGTGCTCGAAATGCTCGGCGGCCGCGGCGACGTGCTGACGCATGCGATCGCCTACACGCAGGTGTTCTTCGGCGGCGCCGTGCTGCCCTGGCTGCTCAACACCATGGCCGGCATCCTGCGCGGCACCGGCAACATGAAGCTGCCGTCGTTCCTCATCCTCAACTCCGCGGCCTGGCAGATCGTGCTCGGCGGCACGCTCGGCCTCGGGATCGGCCCGGTGCCGCAATTCGGCATGCGCGGCGTCGCGGCCGGTGCGCTGATCGCCTATTGCATGAACATCGCGATCATGGGCTGGTACCTGTTCTCCGGCCGCGCGCGGATCGCACTGAAGCTGCGCGGCCTGCGTATCCAGTGGGCGATGTTCTTCGACATCCTGAAGGTCGGGGCCATCGCCTGCTTCTCTCCGCTGCAATCGGTTTTGACGATCTCGATCTTCACCCACATGCTGGCGAAGTTCGGCACGGCGATCCTCGCCGGCTACGGCGTCGGCGCGCGGCTGGAATTTTTGCTGACCTCGATCGCGTTCTCGTTCGGCATTGCCTGCGTGCCGATGGTCGGGATGGCGATCGGCGCCGGCCGCATCGCGCGGGCCCGACGCATCGCCTGGACCGCAAGTGTCGCCGCCTTCGTCGCCGTCGGCGCGCCGGCCTGCCTCGTCGCGATCTTCCCCGATCTCTGGGTCAACATCTTCACCGACAGCGCGGCCGTGCGCGCGGCGAGCCATCAATATCTCTCGACGGTCGGGCCGTTCTACGCGTTCTTCGGCCTTGCAACGGTGATGTATTTCTCCTCGCAGGGCGCGGCGAAGGTGATCGGCCCGGTGCTGGCGCAGACCGCGCGGCTGGTCTACATCTCGGCGGTCGGCTGGTGGCTGTCGACGCATGACGCCACCGCGCAGAGCTTCTTCTGGCTGGCCGCGAGCTCGATGGTCGTGCTCGGCCTGCTGTCATGCTCCAGCGTCCTGCTGACGCGCTGGGGACCGCGCGAGGGCAAGCCCGCGATCAGGCCGGCGCTGTCGGGCGCTGCCGACTAGGGCGCACGTCGCGGATTTTTGTTTCCAGATGTTTCCATGGGCTGCCTGGCAATGCCGGGTAACCGAAGCTGTGCCATGCCGAAGGCTCCGCGCCAGCTCCTGGCGACAATTTCGCCGCGAGTTCATCAGCACGGAAAGCCATCATGACCTCGATTTCGGCGCTCTCCTCCCACCATCACCGCGCATCGCCGCTGCAGCAACTGCAAGACGAGCTTCAGGCGGAAGTCAGCTCGGGCGCAGTCAGCTCTTCTGATCAGACGGCGCTGTCTTCCGCGCTCAGCGACATCGATTCCGCCCTGCAATCGAGCAGCGCGAGCGATCAGTCCAGCGGCCGCAAGCTATCGCCCGACGAATTCGCATCGAAGATCGGCGATCTCATCCAGCAGGAAGTGTCGAACGGCAAGCTGACCGACCAGCAGGCCACCGAGCTGCAAGGCGTGTTCAAGGCGGCGTTCTCCCATGGTCCGGATGGACCGGGCGGAGCAGGTGGTCCGCCGCCAGGGCCGCCGCCGTCCGATGGCTCATCGGCCACTGGCGCGGACAGTTCGTCGAGCGCCAATCCGCTGGTGGATTTGCTGCAGCAATTCCTTCAATCGCTGACGAGCTCGCTCACGGATTCGACGTCGTCCAGCACGACGGGATCCGGCGACACGACGACCGGTAGCAGCAAGAATAGTTCGTCCAGCGCCACATCGGCAACGGAGCTGCTGCAGCAATTTCTCCAATCGCTGCAGGACTCGTTCGCCGATCACACCTACGACGCAGGATCGACCGATGCGGCGACCGCAAACGCGTCGGTGTCCGGCGTCCTGCTCAACGATCGGATCTGATACCGGCGACCGCCCCATCCGCCGGCTCGTTGCAGCCATCCTTCGTGCCCCGCGAAGGGTGGTTGCCTCGTCGTCTGCACGGCAGGTCTCGTCGCCCGGATGGAGCGCAGCGCAATCCGGGGATCTATATGGGGCAGAAGGTCCCGGATTTCGCTTCGCTTCATCCGGGCGACAGGCGCGCATCGCGATTTGCCGATCTTGCTGCAATTGCCGCCGGCGGCGAGCCTGCCGTGTCAGCGATGCCGGTGACGGCGATGGCCGCCGCCGCCGACATTGGCGAGCCGCATCAATTGCGGGATCATCGCCATCATGTCGCCGCCGCCGGAGCCGCCGAGCATGCCCATGATATCGCCGCCGCCCATGCCGCCCGGCATCGTGCCGCCGCCCATGGGCGCGTAGCCGCCGTAATTGGGCGCGCCGAAGCCGCCGCCGAGACTGCCGCCGCCGAGGCCGCCAAGACCTCCACCGCCGCCCATCATGCCGCCGAGCCCGCCGCCGCCATTCTCCATCATGCGGCTCATCATCGGGCCCATGGTCTGCATCAGCATGGCGAAGCGGCGCTTGCCCATCTTCGCCTTCATCATCTCCAACATCGGCGCCATCTGGGTCATCATGTCCTCGCCGCCGGCACCTCCGCCGCCGAGGAACTGCGCCTTTGCCGGCACGCTCGAAATCGAAAACAGCAGCAGCACGGCGGCTGCCTGGCAGATCACCTTGTCCGCACCTCTCATCGCATGCTCCTCGCGTGCGTGGCGCTGCCGGGAGAGCAGAGCCAACCGGACGCACGCGGGCATCGTTACGGCCGGGAAGGGCGCGGCTCTGTGAGAAATATCACGCAGCCGCCGCCGGGAACGCGCGGTGGATGGCAGCGACTGCGTCCTTCGTCTGGCCCTGGACGTAAGGGGCGAGCTCGTTCGGGAGCATGTCGATGATCCAGACCAGCCGGCACCGCGCCTCGCCCTCGGCGATCACCTGCACCGAGGCGCTGTAATGCTTCAGCCGCTCATTGTTGATGGCATAGACGAGGCGTTGCCGCGCGTCGTCGCAATCGACCAGCACCTCGCGCGCGACGGAGCCATTCGCGAAAGTAACGATGCGCGCATCGCCATCGAGCGTGCACGCGGTGACGAAGCCCGGCGCCAGCCGCTCGGGCAGCGCACCGAAATCGCGCACCGCATCCCAGACGTCGCGGGCGGGGGTGTTGAGAAGAATGTCGTTGTGGATGGAGGCCATGAGGTTTCCTTGGTTTGATAGGTCGTTGCTGCAAACGCCGTCATTGCGAGCGAAGCGAAGCAATCCAGGAATCTTTCCGCGGAAGCGGTCTGGATTGCTTCGTCGCAAGAGCTCCTCGCAATCACGGAGCGAGTGGCTAGCGCTCACGTACAAACCGCCTCGACATTGTTCCCATCCGGGTCGATCAAGAACGCCGCGTAATAGGTCGGGCTGTAATCCTTGCGCGGCCCGGCGCCGCCATTGTCGCGGCCGCCGCTCTTCAGGCCCTCGGCATGAAACGCCTTGACCGCGTCATGGTTCTTGGCGCGAAACGCGATATGCGCGCCGTCGGCCTTGCGTCCCTTGTTCAGGTGCAGCCACAGCGCCGGCTCGCCCTTCGGTCCGAAGCCGGCATAGCCGTCGCCGCTGGAGCACAGCACATAGCCGAGCGGCGCCAGCACCGCGGTGTAGAAGCGCGTGGCGGCGTCGAGGTCGGCAACGCGCAGTCCGATGTGGTCATACATGATCGTCTCCATTGCAAAGCGCGCCGAACATGGCGCGCGCCGGAGACGACCCTAGTCAGTTGAGGGCCATCCGCTCTTGGAGAATCTTGCGCTCGCCCTTCGAGGCCTGCCGGAACTTGGTCGGCGACACGCCGGCGGCGCGATGGAAGGTGCGGACGAAGTTGGAGAGGTCGCCGAAGCCGACGTCATAGGCGATGTCGGTCACGGCGATGTCGTCCTCGGTGAGCCTGCGCGCGGCGTGGCGCAGGCGCGAGCGCAGCAGATATTGATGCGGGGTGACGCCGAGCACGGCCGAGAACAGCCGCAGGAAATGGAACGGGCTGAGGCCGGCCTGTTTTGCGACCTGTTCGAGGTCGACCTCGGCATGCGAATTGTCGTCGATCCATAGCGCAGCTTCCACCGCGCGGCGGCGGTCGCGCGCGGTCGGTGTCGCGGGCTTGCGCGTCTTGCCGGAGACGACATCGACGAAGCGGCCGGCGAGGATCTGCCCGACCTCGTCGAGACCCAGGTCGCTGTTGCCATCTGCTGCCGTCTGGGCGAGCTCGCCCAGCACCATCAGCTCGGGCAGCGGCGGTGTCGCACCGATCCGCCAGATCTCGCGCTGCCCGCCGAGCGTGTCGACCAGGTCCTCGCTGAAGAAGAAGCCGAGGCAGACGTCGCCTGAGACATGCTCGTGCGTGCAGGTGTATTCCTCGCCGGGGGCGCCGACCAGCATCGACCCCGCCACCAGCTCGAAGAAGCCGGCGCGGCAATTGCAGCCGAAGCTGCCGGAGCGGACATAGGCGATGGAATGGCCGGTGCGGCATTCCGCGAACGGCGTGTCGTCTGGTCCCGCATCGCAGCGAAACTCGGAGACGGTGATCGATCGTGTCGTCAGCAGCGTGGTGGCATCCATGCCGCGTTATCTAGGGATGATCCGGGCAAGTGTGTAGCGGTCGTCCGACAAGATCATGCCCAAAAATCAAGGCCAGGCTGCGATCAGGATTGCGCCCTAGCCCGGCGCGCGCGGCGGGGCGACGGGCAGCAGCACGTCGAACAGCGTCTTGCTGGCGACCGGATGGGCGCCCTCCAGTGACAGCAGCCGCCGCTTTGAGATCACCCCGCCATAGGGCGAGAGCCGGTCCGTGTAATTGCCGGCCTCCAGCACGCGGTGGCAGGGCACGATCAGCATGTAGGGGTTCTTGGCGATGGCCTGCGCCACCGAATGAGCGGCGCCGGAGGCGCCCAGCGCCCTGGCGATCTCGTGATAGGTGCGCGTCTCCCCGCGCGGGATCGTGCAGGCGTATTCGTAGACCCGCCGGTTGAAGCCGGGCACGTCGCCGGCATCCAGGCTGACGTCGGAGAAGTCCGGATCGCCGCCCTGCAGCAGGCCCACGATGCCCTCGATCGCAAGCTCTGTATTGAGCGGCGGCTGCTGCTCGCGCGCCTCGGGATGGACCTGGAAAATGCGGCGGCGGGTGTCGATCTCCCGCGCCTCCGGCAATTGCACGGCCACGACGCCGGTGCCGCTCCAGATGATGCCGCAGCGCCCTATCGCCGTGTCGAATATCGTATAGCCGCGCCCCGCCATGCACACGCCCCACTCAGTGCACGTTTTTCCCCCGACGATTGGATCATAACACCGCCACAATCCGGCGCACCAGGAATCTTGCCAAAACGTTAAGGAGTATCCGGTCGGCCGCGCCAAACCGCTTGGCGAGGCGCGCCGTCTCGGCTAATCAGGACGGGTGCAAAGCGCATAAGCGGGCGTAGTTCAATGGTAGAACGGCAGCTTCCCAAGCTGCATACGAGGGTTCGATTCCCTTCGCCCGCTCCAATCCCGTATCCGGCCCGAGGCCTCTCAGAACGTCCGTCGAAGACGGTGAGACCGCAGCGAACCTGCAACCCATTACAAGCCGGTCATTGCTTGGCCTGTGCGGGGAAAATGAGCGACTGATCGTCGATGTCCTGGTCCGGAAGCCGATGCACGCCCGCCATGGTGTGCAGCTCGACCAGGGACGGCATCGCCGCTGCGGAGAATTCGATCGCATGAGGCTGGCCGCGGAAGAGCGCCGCTGCCCCGATGACCACGGCAAGAACGACAATCGAGGCAACCAGAAACCGGGCCATCAAAAATCTCCCGCTTTCGCCGATATGGCGGATAAAAATCTTAACAAACGGGCGCACCGCTAAACGCGGGCGCTCGGCTCGGCAAATGCCGTCTTTGCAGATTCCTGTACGAAATGATCAAGAACAATGGCGGCACCGAGCGCGACTACGGCGGCGAACAGGCAGGCCAATGTGAAAACGCGCATGTGGTCAATCCTTGATACCTGCTAGACTAGCACTTGGTCGCGCATCTCTCATACAAAACAGCGTGTTCAGGGCGGAAGCGCGAAAGCCTTCACCTCGATGTCGATGAATGTCCGTCCGACCGTGCCGACGGCCGCATAGAATCCGGCCGAACCGGCCCGTTCAAGATCGGCGAAGAAGCGGCCCATCCAGCGTGAGACATGTTCTTCGAAGAAGGTCCTCTCGGTGTTTGCTTGCGCTACGATGGCGCCGCCGGTGAGGCCCGCCATGATCTCGCAGATAAATCCCGCATGGTCTTCCGGTTCCGCACGCTCCGGCGCCTTTTCAAGGCCGAGACCCAGCAGCGTATCCCGTAGCAGCGCGAGCGGGCGGCCATACAGCGTGTTGGACAGATAGTGCGATGCATATGGCAGCAGCGCGCTCTTGCCCAATCCGGCAAAGAGGGCAAAGAACTCGCGGGCTGCGGCCTGCTCGTCTGTCCGGCGCGCGGCGTCTGCGAGTGCAACATGCGCAAGGCCCATCGGGCTGGCATCGCCGCGCAATGCGGAGATGCGGCCCAGCAGATCCGCGTCCGGGCTACGCACCAGCAAGGTCGCCAGCAGCGTGTATTCCCGCGATCTGGCGAGGTCGAATTCAGCGACGGTGCGCACTGGAGTGATCCATTCTAGCGTGGCAATGCACTGCCATGACGTCTTCCGCGCTGCGAAGATAATTCCGTTGTAGCGAGATCGTCGGGATACTCGGCTTTATCCTGGTTCACCGCCGCCGGTACCACGGCATCATCCGGTGATGCTCGAATGGCCAGGGACGCTTGTTCGAGGACTGGTTGTTCGGCCTTAACGAGGTCCTGCCGAGCCGGGTCGCTCGGTTGTGGCACGTCAGCAAGCACGTCCTGAACCTGCTCCGTCACCTTCGACATCTGCGCGACCAGTTCGGCAACATTGTCGCTTGGATCGAGCGGACCGAATCCCGGAATAGCGTTGGGGTCGTTGAAGTCCCACTGGTTCTCCGCGATCCCGATGAAGTCGCGGATCGCAGGGTCACTTGCCCAGGCCCGGCGCAATGCGGCGCGGCTCAGTTCGACCGGGACGCTGCTGTTCAGAAACGCGGCGACATCGGTGTGTGCGGTGATCGATTCGATCGATGGCAGGCTGGCGAGATCGAAGGCCTGATCGGGCTCGCCATTCACCACGGACGGCTCGACCGCTTGTGCGATGTCGGCCGGATCAGCGATAGCACTCTTCGACGCTTGCTTGAGGCGCGCCCAGCGAAGAAAGACATTACTCTCTGCCACGGTTTCTGTCTCGTGTCCTGCGCGTGCTAACGATTGCGTTGCCGCTTGACGAAAGGGCGTTCGACATGGTGCTCGGCAACGAAACGGCCGATGATCTCGGAGATGCCGGCCGGCATCGGCACGGCCTCGACCAGATTGCTGCCGGCGTCGGTAAATGCCTCGCCCTCCGCCGGATCGGCCGTGACGGCGAGCAGTTCATAAGGCGGCTCGGAGCCGGTGGGGCGCAGATTGACCCACAGGGTGGGCGAACCCGACATCAGGTTCTCGCGATAATTTGTGGTTTCGGTGCGATGCAGCTCGATCACGGCGTCACCGGCATAGAACAGCATGGCGTCGTCCTCGCCGGCGATCGGTGTCCACGGCTGCGCCGACGCCTCGCCGGCGAAGACCGATACGGGCCGCCATAGAAAATCGGTCCACGCGCTCTTCGCCTTGCGTCGCTCGATTGCGACGCCGACAGCGATGCGTGCAAGACTCGTCGATATCAATTTCCCGTCTCCAGCCGAAGTGTGATCTCCGATATGGATCGCCTTTTGCGACACGCGGAGTATATACTTTGAGGATGATCCGGCCAGTAGCTGGCCGTCTGATCCTGGAGCCGCGCGATATCGTGACCGTTGGACCTGAGGCCGGCAGGCGCTACCTGATCTGCTCATGCGAAGGCTCGATGCCGCTTGACGCCGATGCGATCGGCCGCGGTTGCCAAGGCAAAATAGGGGCTGCGACGCAGCTCTGCGGTGCCGAGCTTGGTCGATTCAAGGCGATCGCGGCCGAAGATGGTCCGCTCACGGTTGCCTGCACACGGCAGGCGGCACTGTTCTCGCAGGTCGCTGCCGAAAATAATCGTGCGAATTCGATACAGTTTGCCAACATCCGCGAGACCGCTGGATGGTCCTATGATGCAGACAGCGCGGGGCCAAAGATGGCTGCGCTGCTGGCCGCCGCGACCGAAGTCCCCGCGCCTGTGCCAATGGTCCAGCTCGAGAGCAGTGGAATCATCCTGATCTACGGCTGCGACGAGGCCGCGATCGACGCGGGCGATTTGCTGAAGGACCATCTCGACGTCACCGTGCTGATTGCAGCGCCGGCCGCGATCGCGCCGCCGCTTGGCGCTGACTATCCGATCGCCAAGGGTCGGATCACGAGCATCAAGGGGCACCTGGGTGCGTTCGATGTCGTGGTCGACGAATTCGCCGAAGCAGCGCCGTCCTCGCGCCGTGCGTTGACCTTCGGCCGATCGCGTAACAATGCCCGTTCGACCTGCGACATTGTCCTCGACCTGACCGGCGGGCCCGCGCTGATCGCCGGCGGCATGCGCGATGGTTATCTGCGTGCCGATCCCGGAAACCGTTCGTCCATTCTCCAGGCCGTGCTGAAGGCGAGAGACCTCGTCGGCCAGTTCGAGAAGCCACGCTATATCACCTTCGACGCCGGGCTCTGCGCCCATTCGCGTTCGAAGAAGACCGGCTGCACCCGCTGTCTCGATGTCTGTCCCGTCGGTGCGATCACGCCCGCGGGCAATCATGTGGCCATCGATGCGAACATCTGCGAGGGCTGCGGTCAATGTGCAGCGGCCTGTCCGACAGGTGCCGCGTCCTATGCTCTGCCGCCGGAAGACGCGCTGGTCAGGAGGCTGCGTGCGATGCTGCTCGCATATCAGCGGGCGGGAGGTGAGCGCGCTGTCATGCTCGTGCATGACGAGGCCCATGGCACGCCGCTGATCGATGCGCTGGCGCGATTCGGCGATGGCCTGCCCGCCAATGTGCTGCCGCTTGCCGTCAACGAGGTTACGCAGATCGGATTGGAAAGTGTCGCCGCGGCATTTGCCTATGGCGTGTCGGCGGTGCACTTCCTGTTGCGCGCGAGGCCGCGCCATGACGTCTCGGGGCTGACGCGAACGATCGCGCTCGCCGATTCGATTCTTCGTGGTCTTGGCTTCGGCGAGGAGCGGCTCTCGATGATTGAGACCGACGATCCGGATCACTTGATCGAGGCGCTGCGCGCCGCGCCGGCCCCTGCACAAGCTCCGCATCCCGCGAGCTTCCGCACCGTGGGCCGCAAGCGCGAGGTGCTTCGTTTTGCACTGGCCGAGCTGCATCGCGCGGCACCGGCACCCACGGACGTCGTCACGTTGCCCGAGGGTGCGCCGCTCGGCGCCGTCGCGGTCGATGCCGCCGGCTGCACGCTGTGCCTGTCTTGCGTCTCGGCCTGTCCGACGGGAGCCCTGCGCGACGATCCCGAGCGTCCGGCATTGCGTTTTGTCGAGGACGCCTGCGTTCAATGCGGCCTGTGCCGGACGACGTGTCCGGAGAAGGTCATCACGCTGGTCCCGCAGATCGACTTCCGCGCAAGCCGGGCGCCGACGCGGGTGCTCAAGGAGGAAGAGCCTTTCTGCTGCATCCGCTGCAGCAAGCCGTTCGGCGTCAAGAGCAGCATCGAGCGCATCATCGCCAAGCTCGAGGGCCAGCACTGGATGTATTCGGGCTCGTCGCAGAGGCTGGACGCCATCAAGATGTGCGCCGATTGCCGGGTCGGCTTCATCGCCGAACAGGGCTTTGATTCCTTCACCTCCCCGGGCCCGACCGTCCGTACAACGGACGACTATTTGCGCGACCGGCCGACGCCATCCGACCCGGAGCGTCACTCCGGCTGAATCGCCCGGTTAGAGCAGCGCGGTCGCGCTCATTCGGCCGGCGCCGCCGAAGCTTGTCGTCTCTCCGCTTCGAGCTTCTCAGCGAGCCAGCGGTCGTGATGCTCTCTCGCCCAATTGACATCGACCTCGCCCGTGCCCATGGCCTCGAACGCGCCCTCCATGCCGAGCGTGCCGATATAGATGTGTCCCAGGATCAGCGCGATGAACAGGATCGCGATGACGGCATGCGCGATCTGGGCGATCTGCATGTCGGCAATGTTGGTTCCGTAGAAGGGAAACAGCAGCACGAATCCCGATGCGGAGACAGCGAGGCCCGCGGCGACCGATAGCCAATAGACGAATTTCTCACCGAGGTTGAAGCGTCCCGCGGGCGCATGCTTCGACTTGATGAACCCGCCGCCCTGCTTGACCCAGTCGATATCGACCTTCTGGAAGAGGTTGTCCTTGAAGAACAGCACCGTGATGAATGCAAGACCCGCCACAAAGGCGAAGCTGGTGAAATTGTGCACGTACTTCGCGATCTCCGAGATGTCGGTGAACAACTCCGGGCCGACCAGAGGCCGCAGCAGGACCTTGCCGAAGGTGATGTTCAGACCGGTCAATCCGAGCAGCACGAAGGACACCGCCGTCAGCCAGTGACAGAACCGCTCAAAGGCCTTGAAGCGAACGATGGTTTGGCCTGACCGCCCGGCCTCGATGCGAAGCCGGCCCATGATCAGATAGGCGAGCGCTAGCATCGCGATCGTGCCGACGATCACCAGCGCGCCGCCCCAGTGCAGCAGGACTTCGTGGAAATAATCCCAGGTCCGTCCCATCGGCTGGATCAGCACGCTGGCTTTGACATCGGGGATGTCGATCCGGCCCTGGATGCGGGGCGCCTGCTCGAGCAGGGTCTTCTGATTGGTCACGCTGGCGGTCGGATTGGGCGCGCCATCGGGACCGAGCTTCTCGGCGAACGCTGATGCTGTCGCAAGACCAAGCAGCATCAGCAGGAGCGCAATGATGCGAATGCGTGCGAAAGCCGTCATGACGGATATCCAGGTTCCTGATCGTCGCGCTTCCATCGGCAGCAAGCCGAAGTAAGCCTAAGTCCGTTACGTCTTGACGTCCTCGTGATAGGCGGTCGTCCAGCCCCAGGCTCCGGAGCCGTAGCCGCGCTTCTCGACGCGCTCCTCGTAGAGTTGTGCGATGATGTCGCCGTCGCCCGCGAGCAGCGACTTGGTCGAGCACATTTCGGCGCACATTGGCAGCTTGCCCTCGCCGAAGCGATTGGATCCGTATTTGGCGTATTCTTCGGCGCTGCCGGGCGCCTCCGGCCCGCCGCCGCCCGCGCAATAGGTGCATTTGTCCATCTTGCCGCGCGAGCCGAAATTCCCGACTTGGGGATATTGCGGCGCGCCGAACGGACAGGCGTAGAAGCAATAACCGCAGCCGATGCACAGATCCTTGTTGTGCAGGACGATGCCGTCCTCGGTCGGGTAGATGCATTTCACGGGGCATACCGACGCGCAGGGCGCATCGGTGCAGTGCATGCAGGCCATCGACACCGACCGCTCGCCTGGCTTGCCGTCGTTGATGGTGACGACTCGCCGCCGGTTGATGCCCCAAGGCACCTCGTTCTCGTTCTTGCAGGCGGTCACGCAAGCGTTGCAGTCGATGCAACGGTCCGCGTCGCAGAGGAATTTCATGCGTGCCATGGTCTAACCTCTCATGCGGCCCTGATCTGACACAGCGTGGCTTTCGGCTCCTGCATGCCGGTGGCAGGATCATAGCCATAGGTCGTCAGCGTGTTAACGCTCTCACCGAGCACGATGGGATCGGTTCCCGCCGGATATTTCGAGCGAAGATCCGTGCCCTCGTACCAGCCGGAAAAATGGAACGGCATCCAGGCAACGCCCTTGCCGACGCGCTCCGTCACGAGCGCCTTCATCCGGGCGCGCGAGCTGTTCTCTGCACCCGTCACCCAGACCCAACCGCCATCGACGATGCCGCGATCGGCCGCGTCCACCGGGTTGATCTCGACATACATGTGTTGCTTCAGCTCAGCGAGCCATTTGTTGGACCGCGTTTCCTCGCCGCCACCTTCGTATTCGACCAAGCGGCCCGAGCTCAGGATCAGCGGGAATTGCTTTGCGATCGCGCGGTCGACGGCGGCCTTCTGCACGGAGAAGCCGATATTGGGCACGCGAAATTGCTTCGCATCCGGCAAGGTCGGATAGTCGGCGACGAGGTCGGGGCGCGGCGTGTAGATCGGCTCGCGATGCACCGGGACCGGGTCGGGGAGATTCCACGCGATCATGCGCGCCTTGGCGTTACCGTAAGGCGAGCATCCGTGTTCGATCGCGACGCGCTGGATGCCGCCGGAAAGATCGGTCGACCATGACACCTTGTCGGGATCGGCCGGATTGATACGGTCGATCACGTCGCGCTCCTGCGCGGTGAGGTCCTTGTCCCAGCCGAGCTTCCTCAGCACGCCGAGGGTGAACTCGGGATAACCGTCCTTGATCTCCGAGCCGACGGAGTAGGAGCCCTCGGCAAGAAGATTGTCGTGATCTTCCCGCTCCACTTCCTGCCCATTCTCCATCACCTTGCGCTTGACGATGCGCTCGACACCGAACCGCGCGCGGAAGGTGCCGCCGCCCTCCTTCACCGGAAGATTGGTATTGTAGAGGATCGGCGTGCCCGGATGCTTGAACTCGGGCGTGCCCCAGCATGGCCATGGCAGGCCGTAATAGTCTCCGCCGACCTCCGGATCGTCCTTCGGCGCCCGCAGCGTCACCAGGTCGAACTTGTGCTGGTTCCGCATGTGCGCCTTGAGCCGTTCCGGCGACTGTCCGCAATAGCCCGTCGACCATCCACCGCGGTTGATCTCGCGCAGGATGTCCTCGGCCGACACCGCGCCGTTCTCGACCTTGATGTTCTTGAACATCAGGTCGGCAAATCCGAGCTTGCGGGCCAGCATGTACATCGTGTCGTAGTCGTTCTTCGCCTCGAAGACCGGATCGACGATCTTCTCACCCCATTGCAGCGAGCGATTGGAGTTGGTGCGCGAGCCCTCCATCTCGAAGCTTGTGCAGGCCGGCAGCAGGTAAGTGCCGTTCTTGCGCTCCGACAGCACAGACCATGCGGTCGGGTAGGGATCGCAGACCACGAGCATCTCGAGCTTCTCGATGCCCTTCACGGCCTCCGGCATGCGGGTGATGGTATTGACGCCGTGCCCCATGATGAACATGGCCTGTACGGGATTGGGCTGGCTGACCTGATCCTTCGGCAGCAGCGTTGCATCGAACCAGCGCGTGCTCGGGATGCCCGGCGTTTCCATCAGCTTCTTGTCGGGGAAACGCGACTTCATCCAGTCGTAATCGACCTCCCAGACCCGGCACCAATGCCGCCAGGCCTCTTCGGCAAGCCCGTAGTACAGCGGCAAGGACGTGACATCGAGGCCGAGATCGGTCGCGCCCTGCACATTGGTATGGCCGCGGAAGATGTTGGCACCTGCGCCAGGCATTCCCATGTTGCCGGTGGCGAGAAGCAGCAGGCAGCTGGCACGGACATTGGCGGTGCCGGTGGTGAACTGGGTCTGTCCCATCGCCCAAATCAGCGTGGCCGGTTTCTGCGTGGCGAACAGGTGGGCGACGTGCTTGACCTGTGCCTCGGGAAGGCCGGTGACGCGCTCGACCTCCTTGGGAGGCCATTTCGCGATCTCCTTTCGGACCTCGTCCAGGCCATAGACGCGCTGGTTGAGGAATTCCTTGTCCTCCCAGCCGTTCGCGAAGATGTGCCACAGCATGCCGTAGATCGTCGCGATATGCGTGCCGGGGCGAACGCGGACATATTCGGTCGCATGCGCGGCCGTCCGCGTCATCCGCGGATCGACCACGATCATGTTGGCGCGGTTAAGCTCTTTGCCTTCGAGAATGTGCTGTAGGGAGACCGGATGGGCTTCGGCAGGATTGCCACCCATCAGCAGGATGGTCTTCGCGTTGCGAATGTCGTTGTAGCTGTTGGTCATCGCGCCGTAGCCCCAGGTATTGGCTACGCCGGTGACCGTCGTCGAGTGACAGATCCGCGCCTGATGGTCGGAATTGTTGGTGCCCCAGAACGCCGCGAGCTTGC